>JAABUL010000850.1_pt1 | contig 63191 bp, 24 predicted proteins | sample 5559151 | NCBI WGS metagenome assembly JAABUL01 (sample SAMN10711876, study PRJNA513368) | rock metagenome | isolation source: Antarctica rocks | place: Antarctica: Victoria Land, Pudding Butte sud
TACTACTATAGCCGCACCTTTAGTCTACGGTAGTTACGTATATAATGTCCTTTCTTGTAATAGTTATAGTACTCGTCGGTTTTTCCGTCTTTCTTACCCTAAGGCTTTCCTTTGCCTCTAGCTTTCCCGAACGGTCCTCTCTTAGGTACTCGTTAGGTAGCGTCGATTTCTATAGTATTAGGGTCGCGGCGTTTGTTCCCTCTAGACTAGCTAGTCGGAACATAGCTAGTACGTCCGCGTCCTTAACCTGTATATCGTTTCTCTATAGCTCTCTCGTAGAGACGGTCGTCGATGTCGATCGACGATTTAATAAGCGTATCTAAGTTCGTAGTTTCGTTCTTTCCCGTACGTACTAGTTCGTCCTTTACGTTATCCTTAAGACCTTTGTAGTATATAACGTAAAGAGCATTATCGTCCTACTCGGTCTTGTCGGAGTACTCCTTAAACTTAGCCGTATACTAGGATACTAATATTCGCTAAACGATATCCTAAACGATACGGATTGTAACCTTCTTCTCGTTACTAAATCCGTAAATTGTTTTCATCTTATTATAGAATCTAACGAAGTTAGAGAAGATTCTACTCTTATCCTTCTAATACATAATAAAGTCCTTAGTCCTTAGTCTTATCTAGTGCTAAGCCTCCCCTCGGAGATGTATCGTCGCGATAAGATATCTCTTCTTATAGGAAGCAACCCCGTCTAGCTCAAAGTGAAGTAAGAGTTAGTTAATCTAGTCGTTAAGCTTGTTACGGTCTCTATAGAAGAAGTCTACCTTAGTCTTACTATCGGTCCTACGATCGATCGTCGGAGCTATACTTTCGTCTCTATAGCCTAAGCCTCGTACACTACTAGTAGTACTTATTCTAAGGGTGTTTAAAGTGTTGCGATCCTATAAGTAGTATTACGTAAGTGCTTCTTTAAAGAGTAGGTAGTAGTAGGTATTTAGGTAAGATAACTCGAATATACTATAAATAGTTGTAGACCTTTTAGTAAGATTGTAATATAAGTTAAATATAAGTATATCGAAGATATCCTTAGTTCCTATATACCTAAGTAATTATAAGTTGCTCTGTAGTACTCCCTTACTCTGCCTTACGGAGTAAGTATAGAGTACAGAGTAAAACTAGCTACTCTATCGTCTCGGCTAAGGCCGTAAGACGGAGTAGTCCTTATTCTACCCTGAACCCGCGCATTCTATATTATGCTCGTAATATAATTCTACGAGATACTCTTACTTTATATATACTTAACTAGTAGATAACCTATAAGAGAGACGGAGATTAATACGGTATAGTTCTAAAATAAGTACGTATAGGATTATAATATCTTTGTAATATATAAGTAGATAGTAGTTATTACCTAGTATTATAAGTTATAGTCGTAGCTAGATAAGCTAAAGGTAATCCCGCGCTTTCTACTATAGTAGGTAGGATAGTTACTAACTATATATCTTATATACGTATAGTCGTTTTAGAAGTATCTATTAGTATAGATAAAGGCTAGCGAATAGAGCGACTACGTATAGGTAAACGAAAAGAGCCTATAAGAGACGAATTACTTAATAAAAGTTATTATATATAAGATAGAAAGCTAGCTAAAAGAAAGATTAATAACGTATAACTATTAATATATAGTAATTAGTATTAGTTAAAGAGTTATTAGAAATAGATTTACTTATAGGTACATAGAGAAGATAGCTAATATTAAAGAGCTAGAGATCGAGAATAATAATATACTAAAGATATTAGCTAGAAGAGGTAGTAAGGTCGAAATAAATCGATATAGTATATTAGTAGATATAATTAAGTATCTTAGTAGTTATACTATAGATACTTTCTAGCTATTAAGTAAGAAGTAGTACGAGTTTCTTAAGTTAAGTAGTTATAGTAGTATAGGGTAAAAACGAGGATAGAAGGAGAGAAGTAATAGTATAATTATAGAGTAGGAAGTAATATAGGAAGAGTATAGAATAGTACTAGCGCTACGTAAGAATAGGATTAAGAAATAGTAGAAGGTAATAATAAGGTATAGTATACTAAATATAACGTTAGCGATAGTAGAAATTAAGAGAGAGGGTAAAGATAGTAAGTAGTAGGCAAAAGAACGAATATAAGTAGTAGTATAGAAGATACTATAGTACGAAGACTTTTTATTCTAGTTAAAAGAATAGGAAGAAGTATTACGCTAGATTATATAAAAGTAGGATCGTAGGGTATTAGTAGTAGTACTATTAACTAGAGGAGGTAAGAGTCTACTATTTATAGCGCTAGCTTATATAGATAATCTAGGTATAACGATTATAGTAGTACCGTTTTAGTCGTTAATTAACGATTTAGTAGTAAAGGTAAAGAAGCTAGGTATCGATTATATCGAGTAGCGGCCTAGAGAAGTTAACTTAGTAGCGCTAGTATATATTAGTACTAACTTCGTACCGTTTACGAGGTTTCTAAGCTATATACGGCTACTATAGAAGAAAGGTATATTATAGCGAATATTCGTAGATAAGTATTATTTAACGTTTACTACGAGCGACTAGAGACTAAAGCTAGTATAGCTACGTAGTATAAAAGGGCTATAATATCCGACGATCTTACTAATAGCGACGTTACTCGTAGTATATAAGTTCGAGCTAGAAGTAAGTATAGTAGCCGTAATAGTAATATATACTTACGCCGTAATAATACGCGTATAAATAAGGTATATAGTATAGTAATATAAGCCTAAAGAGGTATAAAAAGAGGCGCTATAGTTATACTAGTAGATATAGAAGTATTTAGGCTTCTATAAAGGCGTAGTATATAGCTAGAGTTATACTTAATATAAGAGCTTTACTACTAAGTTAGAAAGTACTTATTATTACGCTAGTACCGTTAATAACGAAGAACGGTTAGTATAGTAGCTAGAGAAGGAAGGCTTTATCGTAAATATTAGTACTTAGGACTAAAGTAGATTTTCTAGATATAGTATTCGTACTATATATCGATTTACCGTATAGAATAATCGATTTCGTATAAGAGTTAGAATAGGCTAGACGTAGTAGTAAGTACGTAGATTCTATTATTATTATTACTAATAATCGTATATAAATAATATAAAGAGACTTACGTAGGGTTAACGACGATACTATAGTAGAGTTCGTAAAGATAAAGAGTTATTAGTAGTAGGTAATAAACTTATATCTAAATAGGTAGGAGATCTACTATAAGGATAACGACGGAGTAATAATAAGGTATAATAACTATAGTAAGAGTATTATAGCGCTAAAGAGAAAGTATCGTAAGATAGTATAAGAGTATTAAATAGTAAAGTAGACGCTAAATAAGTTAGTAGATAGATATACCGCGTACTAAGTAATATTAAAGAAATAAGTATATATTACTATAGAGTATATAAAGTAGAAGTAATAAAAAGTCGCTCTTAGTAAGGAAGAATATAACGTATTCTAGTAGATAATCCTAAAAAAATTAAGTTACGAAAATACGACGTATTTTAGCTTTTCTCTACTAAACGTTAGCGTTAAGGTTCGTAACCGTATAGCGCGTTTCTAACGCGTAGTTTAAGAAAGAGAGTATATAAGAACTATTACTAAATATATATAGGAATAAACGGCGATATAAGTATAAGGGTCGTAAATACTTAGATTCTAATATAAGTAGACGAAGTAAGTAGTATCTAGTATATAAGGAATATACTTCGACTTAAACTTATAACTTTTAGTATATAAAGTATATAGTATAAGTATTTACCTTAACGTAGAAGCTATAAAAAGATACTTACGTAGTAAAGGTTACTTTTATAAAGATAGCGTTTTTAAAGAAGGTATAAGAATACTTATTAGATTACCCTTAAAGTTACGTAATACCCTACGTAACGCCTATCTACTAGTAAAAGAGTAACCTATCCGTTTTATTCTATACCTTACTATCTACGTAAGTTAGAACTATTAGCTCTATTTTAGTAAGGAACTAACTATAAGTAAGGTCTTATAAAACCGTTATATCGCTAAGCTATATTAGGCGTAGCGCGATAGCTATAATAGTATTTAACTATTATAAGAGCCTTACGAACTATAAATACTTTTTATAATAACTAAAGATATATAATATTTCTAAGTAAGCTTAATTATACTTATAGTACGAGTATAAGCTCTATTAAACTCTAAACGAGTAGTTAAAGAGTAGCTAAATCTAAAGTACGCTACTCTTAATAGATAGTAGAATAAGCTATTTCCTAATAGCCTTATAGCGCTAGCGGAGAAAGCTATAAGACCGAAGTAGAGTATAAGGTAAATATATATAGATAGTAACTAATTCGCTAATAGTAGTAATTATAAGAGCTCCTATAAAAATAGTAGTAATAACTATAACGAAAAGAAAGAGGACGATAGTAACGTCGCTAGTAATAAAGAAAGTAATATAAATAGTAAAGTTAAGAGAGAATCTACTTATATAGAGAAAAACTTTATAAGTCGATACTTTTACTATACGAAGTAGTAAATATAGTATATATAACGATTTACCGACCTTTCTACTACGTTAGGCTAAGATAATAGAAATAATAAGGATTAAAAGTACGAGCTACTTAAAGAGCTTACTATTACCGTTATAAAATTACTAATTTAATAGTATCTTACTAAATCTCTATTTTAATTACTAATACTATCCTATATAATAATATTATCTATAGATAATAGGTCCTATACTTAGGAGAAGCTAGGCTTATTTAATAGTTATTTCTTAGCGCTAATTTATTATAGTTAGCTTTAGATATTTTGCTATACTTATAAGATAGTAGATATACGAAACGATAGTAATAGTAAATACGAGGAATCTAGCGATAGACTTAATAAGTAGCTTAACTTATAGATACGATAGTATTTTTCTAATATAACGAGTAAACCGCTTTCGTATCTACTACTTTAGCGGTAAAGGCTCTTTACGATTACGCCTATAACGATAGTTAACTAGCCCGTAGTATAGGATCTAACGAAAACTACTTTTACGTACTTAAGTATTTCTATTAGTATAGACGAGGTCTACTACCTATATAAGTATACTCTCGAACGCGCTTAGGACTAGCTCTATAGTAAACTTATATTTAGTATAGATTATATACTAAAGCTAACGCCCGTTTATCTAAATAAAAACGATATAGAGCGTACGATAGAATAGTAGTTTAGTAAGTACGCTAGTAACTTAGTATTACTTAATAGGTATAAGTAGGTCCTTATAGAGTATATAACTAATACTAGTTACCTTTATAATCTCTATATAGAGAAAAGACTTAACGATTATAGTTACTTACTACTATTTTAACGTTATAGTAGTATTCGCCTTTATTAGTAAATAGTATAGGAATTCCTATAAGAACTACTCGTACTTATTTACTTTAGTACTAGCCCTTCGGTTTACGCGCCTAAGGTACTTAGTTTAATATAGTATAATATAAAGTAGTTACGGTATATCTAACTATAATATAGTAAAATCCTAATTTATTTAGTTAAATATAAGATAATAATAACGACTAAGAAGAACGTTAATAATATCTACTTTCTTTTAGACGAGCTTAAAGAGTTACTAGTTAATTACCTAGCCTATTCTATTAAAGTACTATAGTCTATAGCTTAGTAAGAAGATATTAAGTCTACTATATCCCTATATCTATAGGTCGATATAGATAGAATAAGATAGTAACCGAAGCGGTTTACTAGTATCCTTAAATTAGCGTATAAGCGAGTAGGCGTACTCTAAATCGAAATAGCTATATAGCGCTAAATAAGCTCTACTATTATTAATACCTATTTTAAGTAAGTAGATTAAGAATACTTTACTATTATATAGGATACTAACGTATTAAATACTAATATCGATAAGAACGGTATAAACTTACTAGTAGTAACGCTTATTTCGATATCGAATTACTCTTTATATATATATTAGTAAGCCTATATTAACGTTAGCCCTTTTACTAACGTTTAGGATAGTAAACTTATAAAGACCTACCGAGCCTTAAAAGTCTAAGTAGCTTTCTTTAAAATAGGTAGAAGTTAGAAGCTAGTATTAAGTATAAAGGTTTAGGTCTATAAGTAAAAGCGAGGCTTATTAGATATAGCTATAAAACTAAGGGTAGCTAGGAAGGTTCTAAATATTAGACAAGACTAACTATAGCGCTAATAAGCTACCTTTACTCTACTTAAGGAAGTATAGAAGCTATATAAAAATAGTAACCTTAAGTAGAGATATTTAGAATAGAAATAAGTAATACGGCTCGTTACGAATTACGTACCTAAAGTACTACTAGTTCTTACTACTAGGTTTAGTAAGAGCCTCCTATTTATACTTAGGAGTAGTCTCCTTAAAGTAAAAACTACTATCGTCGTTACCCTACTCGTTCTACTTCGGATCGACTTACTAAAATAGTATCGCGAGTTTAGTCTTAACCTAATCGTATAGAATAGTATATATACTATAGTAGAGATAGACGGAATATCGATATTATTATTTATAAGTATCGAAATCGTAGTATAGTATCCGTTCTATTAGTACGCCTATTAACTATACGATATAAGTAATCTTAATTAATTTATAATTAATAAGTATTATCTTATCTAAATATCTACTTATTACTATAGGTATATAACTTAGCTTAGTAAGCTACGGTAACTCTAAGTACCGTTTATATATATAATTATAATACTATTACTATAGTTAAAAAAGATTCTATTCTAACGATATTATATTAGAGATATAAGTATTATTTAGGAATATAGTAAATAATTAGATCTTTAGTATAGTATTAAGTATCTTTAGACGCTTAAGAAAGAAAGCTTCTTCTTATTTATATATCGTTTCGCTATATAGAAATTAAGAACGGGATATCGTCTAGAGTAAAAAGATACTTATATAATAGTATTTATTTATTCTTATACTAATACTAAAGAGGTAGTAGAATATATTAATTATTTATATTACTATTAAGAGATTAGGACTACTAAGAAGAAAGAGGCGTAGCTAAATAACTAGATTAGTAGAAAGAGTAGCTCTTTTTTTTTTATATACTATAGCTATAGAAGCTAAGGTAGACTATACTTACGTTTAATAGGTAATCTATATAAAGGACTTTTATAGGCTTATCGACTTTGCTTAAGAATCTAGACGTAGTAGTCGTAATAGTAAGGCTACTAGCTTAAGTATCTATATAAAACGCAATTTATAGTTACTAGTACTACTTCCTCTATTAGATTATCTAAATCCTATTAACTACTATATAATTAATAAGTACTTATAAGGATTCGAATACTAGTAAGTATCCTTATATAGGAAATAAACGAAGGCTAATACTAATAGACGTATAAGCTAAGAGATATTCTATATAATATCTATAAGTTTAAAACGCGTTAAGAAGAGCTAGTAGTAAAGTACGATTATAACGTAAAAGAAGGTAAAATAGGTAAGTACTTAAAAGGTTAAGTAAAGAAAAATAAGAATAAAGAGAATAGAGAACTTATATAGTACTAAAAGTAGTAAATATATAAGTAATATAAAATAGATAAATATATTTAATACTTATTATAAAGTAATAAAGGATATATAGTTTATAGAGTACTTATACTTAGAAAGTAGTAGATATATAAACTATAAAGAATATAAGTAGAGATATATATAATATAAATAAATAGTATTATAATAAAGCGTAGAATAGTAATAGATTAAGAGCTATACGGTATACTATATATATAGTTAGCTATAAAGTATATATAGAAAATAAGAAGTTAAGAAGAAAAAGAAAAAGAGATATAGATATTATAATATTATTATACTATTAATCTAAAGGTTATAGGAAAAGAAAGAAGGTATACGCTACTAGACGCCTTTACTACTATCCTTATCGTACCTCTTATATTACTCTAAGCCGACTTACTCTAACGGATAGAAGAGCTAAAGATTAACTATCTCGAGTAGCTCCTAGGCGAGAATAGAGAAGTAGTACTCGTTTTCGTTAGCGTCGAGGCAGCGTATATAAAAGCCTTTATATAATATACTCGCGCGCTTATTAATTAGTAAAAGCTCGACTAAGTAGTTATTAACGAGTACTACCTTACCGTTACCGCGGTCGAGTATTAACCTAAAGTCGTAGATCTTACGAATATCTATAGCCTTTATACGTAATTCGTCTATCTTACTACTATACTACCCCTATATATATAGAGGGAGTTCGAAGAGCGTAATTACCTCCTCTACTTAATAACGATTCGAGCTTCCTCTAACTAGTCTAATATATTCTATATAGTTCGTAGAGTTAATAGTTAAAATAGTAGCCTACTCGAGTAGGTAGCTATAGAGGTAGAAGATATATAGACTTAGTCGGCTTTATTTAACGATTCCTAGGATAAGATTATCTTATATATACGGATATATAAGGAGGTAAAGGAACTATTAAGCTTACTCCGATATAATTCTTATACCTCTAAGAGTAGTACCGTAGCTAAGAGAGAGTATCTCCTTACTACCTAGATTATATATACTAAACGCCTATATATTATCGCTACTACTATACTTACTAAGAGGTTCGACTATCCGTATATCCGTCTCGTAGTAAACGTAAACGAACTAGAATTACTCGTTATATTTATATAGGAGTCTAGTAGAGCTAGGCGGGATAGGCTTAAGGCCTACTCGTTAGTATTATTAGCGCTAGCGTAGAAGCTATAATATAAAGGGGAAGGCTCGTTAGAACCCTAGATATCGATTAGCTCTAGGTACGATATAGGGCTCTAGAAAGAATACGATCGGTAGGCGGTCTACTAATACCTTCGAGGCGAGCGTTATTATTAGATGTCGCTTATAGAGTACTTAGACTCCGCTTAATATTAGCGGTAGTATATATCTAAAGATGTTCCCTATAACGTATATAGAAGTACTTACTAGGACGCTATTATACCTTAGGAAGTTATTAAGCTAAGAGAGGAGTATACTAGACTAGATCTTATCTAATAGGACTAACTTTAAGTATATAGTAAGCTAGTACGATATCGAGAGGATCTAGTAGTAGTATAGGAGACCTACCTACTCTATAGAGTAAGAGAGGAGGCGTAGGACTACCTATTTTTATAGTATTAAGGGAGGCATAGTATAATTCTAAAGCGAAATAAGATATAGGAGCGTTATAGAGAAAAGGGAAAGTAGTAACTTTAGCTATTTACGGGATGCTTTTAGTATCTTAATCCGTAATCGATCTATTAGCGAGTAGAATTAAGTACTAAGGGAAACTAGAGGAGGTACAAATATAGTAATATAGTCCTTCTACTCTACTACGGGCTTTTCGATAGTATCGAAGGCGCTCTATAGCTACGAATATACTTCGAGCGAGAATTTATAAGTACTAATAGCTATTTCGACTAGCTTAGAGAGGAGACTATACTTAGTAGTAGGAGGGCGATATAGGTAGTACGAGTAGTAGGTAAGTTATTAGCTTAATTCCGACCGTCGTAAAGGCTAAAAGGTCTTCTATTTAATTTATTATCCTTTCCGTATTACTTCCGACGTATGATTTATAGTATTTAGGTACTAGTATATTAGTTTCGAAACTTAAAGCTACTATACTACTATAGAGGGTACGACTTAGAAAGACGGGATACTTAGGTTTAAATATATAGTAAATAACTACTCTAAATTGTCCGAGCTTAGGCTATATAAACTCGAGGGAGGCCTAATATAATACTATAAGGAATTTAGAGGCGAATTCCTTAGTAGTTAGTAGAGAAGCTTAAGCTAGACCTACGCTTATCTACTAAGGCGGGACTTTAGTCTACCCTAGATAGTATATTACTAATATCTCGCGATATAATAAGTAGTTTCGGGTGCTTAATATAGTATTAGAAAGGTAATCGTCTAGCGAATCTAGATCTACTTAAGTTAGGACCTCGTAGTTTCTACTACTAAGCCTAGACTTTAGTCTACCCTAGAAGTATTATAAAATCTCGCGATATAATAAGTATATTTAGCTATTTAATATACCGTTCGAAGGGTATTTATCTAGCCTATCTAGATCTACTCGATTCTCGACTCCGTACCTTATACTACGACGCCTAGACTCGAGGAACCTATAAACAAGAGGCTTTAAATAGCTACTAGGGGTCCCTAGACCTTAAACGGGCTATATAGTTCTAACTAGGTAAGACGGACGCCTATAAATAACGGACGAATCTAACGACGACGGATACCTATAATAATAGACGGTTCGAACGACGGACGAATCTAATAATAAAGTATACTCTAGTAATATCGGAATAGCTAGATAGAGGGTTTAGATAATAAAGGTAGTATATACGAGTTATAAGCTCCTACTAGTAGTATCGTAATAAATTACTATAATAACGGACGAATTAAACGACGCCTACTTACGGATAGATTAAATAACGGGTAGATTTAACGATAGGCCGATTAACGGATATTTAGAATAGTATATACGTCTAAATCGTCTACTAGCTCTTTAAAGGCTACGTACGTAGCTATAGAAACCTAAAGGTTAACTAGGGTTAACTATCCTCGCAATAGACGCCTATAATAATAGACGCCTCTAATAACGGACGGATTAAATAATAGATAGATTTAACGACGGACGACGTTACTATAACCCTACGCCCTAAACGTATTAGCGCGCTTAATAGAAGCTATATTAAAATAATACTACCTAAGTAGTAGCTCGACGTACTAGTCCTCGACTTTACGTTTAATAACGCTACTAAAGTCGGAGGATAATAGGTAAATCGAATAATAGTTAGGTTAAACGACGTATAGAACGAACGACGAATAGCCCTAACGACGGATAGCCCTAACGACGGACGACGTTACTATAACCCTACGCCCTAACTAAATTAGCGCCCTTAATAGAAGCTATATTAATAAAATACTACCTAAGCTACGGAGTAACTAAATTGCTATAGCTAAGAAGAAGAGCTATAACGTTTAGTTAGAAGAGTAGTTATATAGGAGAAGCTCGACGTTTAGGTAGAAGAATAGCTACTCGACGACTAAATTATATTGCTACCCTAAAGAAAAAGAGCTATATAAGCTCGACATTTAGCTTTAATAATAGTTATATAGAAGAAGCTTTAGAGACTAAAAGGCATCCTATTATAACTATATAGAGAGAAGAATACAATATATACGCCTTTCGTATATAAGTGTTTTAGGTATATATACTTTAATAGATCGCTATACCTAAGAAGTAGAGCTATAACGTTTAGTTTTAAGGACTATTATATATAAGAACGACGTTTAGTTATAAGGATAGTTACGTAGAAGAAGCTCTAGAGATAGGAAGGTATCTCCTTACAACCTAATAAGGAGAAGGATACCCTATATATACCCTTCGTATATAAATATTTTAGGCGGATATACTTTAGTAGGTTAAGCCTAATATCTAGTTTAAAGAACTATTAGATATACTCGATATTTAGTTCCGAGAATAGTTAGATAAAAGAAGCTCTATATTTAGTTTAAGGAGTATAGCTACCGCCTATCTACCTACTAGATAAATAGGCGTAACTACCGCCTATCTACCTACTAGATAAATAGGCGTAACTACCGCCTATCTACCTACTATAAGAATAGGCGTAACTACCGCCTATCTAACTACTAGAAGAATAAGCGTACCCGAAGGTAACGGGTTCGCTATATAATATTCGATTATAATAGCTAAATAATAGGTAGATCGATTAACGGATAGATTAATTAACGGATAGATCGAACGACTATTAGCTTAAAGGATAGATAGGTCGAATAATAGATTAATTAATAGAGGGGTAAAAGGGGGGGAGGAGAGGGGGGGGGGCTATACTTACTATATGTTCGTAATAATACTATAGTCTATATCGAGATTAAGCTAAGGTATAAGGTATAGGGTATTAGAAGCTAGGTCTTAGAAAGCGTAGCTACTACCCGTCTATCTACTAGAAGAACAAGCGCACCTAAAATTAACGGGTTTACTATATAATGTTCGAGAACGATAGCTAAACGATAGTTAGATCAAATAACTAATAGATCGAACGATAGTTAGCTCGAACGATAGTTAGCTCGAACGATAGTTAGCTCGAACGATAGTTAGCTTAAACGATAGATCGATCGATAGAGGGAGGAAAGAGGAAGAGGGGGGGGGAGGGGGCTTTACTTACTATATACTCTTAATAATACTATAGTCTATATTGAAATTAAGCTAGGGTATAAGGTATAGGTATCGGGTACTAGGGCTTAGAAAGTAGAGCTATCTCCTATCTACCCGCTAAAAGAACTAGCGTACCTAGATAGACTTAACGTTTAGCTCTAAGAATAGTTAGATAGACTCGACGTTTATACTATACTTAGAAAGGCTTTCTACCCTTTCTAAAACGAGCTAGGGATAAGTAGGTAACTACGTATATAGTAAATATACTATAGTTAGATAGACTTAACGTTTAGCTCTAAGAATAGTTAGATAGACTTAACGTTTAGCTAAGAATAGTTAGATAGACTCGATATTTAGTTCGAAGAATAGTTAGATCGACTCGATATTTATACTATACTCGGAAAGGCTTTCTACCCTTTCTAGAACGAGCTATTTACGTTAGATAACTACGCGTATAGTAAATATACTATAGATAGATAGACTCGACGTTTAGCTTAGAGAATAGTTAGATAGACTTAACGTTTAGTTTAAAGAATAGTTAGATAGACTTAACGTTTAGCTCCGAGAATAGTAAGAACGACTTAACGTTTAGACGATACTTAGAAAGGCTATCTACCCTTTCTAGAACGAGCTCTTTATATTAGATAACGGCGAGTATAGTAAATAAGCTATAGACGTCGGGTATATTACTAGTAAGGTCGATATAGCCTAGTTTACTCGTTTAAAGAATAGTCCGAGGGACTCGACGTTTAGTTCTAAGAATAGTTAGATAGACTCGACGTTAGACTAGGTACTATAGACTCTATAGCTAAAGCTATAGTACGTAATACCGAGCTCCTACTAGTATACCCGCCCGACGACTAAGTATAGCCTAATCTAATAGGGCTTCTAAGAACGGTTAGATAGAAGAAGCTCGACATTTAGATTTAAGAATAGTTAGATAGACTCGACGCTTAGGTCCGAGAATAGTTAGATAGACTCGATATTTAGCCTTAAGAATAGTTAGATAGATACGACGTTTAGCCTTAAGAATAGTTAGATAGACGCGACGTTTAGCTTTAAGGATAGTTAGATTAACTCGACGTTTAGACTATATATAGAAAGGCTTTCTACCCTTTCTAAAGCGAGCTATTTATATTAGATAACTACGCGTATAGTAAATATACTATAGATAGATAGACTCGGTATTTAGTTCGAAGAGTTAGATAGACTTAATTTTAGTTCGAAGAATAACTATACTATTACTTAACTAGATTGCTATATTTAAGGCGAGCTAGCTATAGGGTAAGCGATAAATAGATAGGAGAAGGAGCGCCTCTAATAATAGATAGACTTAACGATCGTATTATACTAAGGTAGGTAAAGGGGTCGAGGGGGCTACCTTTAGGGTCTACTAAATTAGCGAGGGAGGCTATAGGGATAAGCTCGGAGTCGCGCGTAAGCGCGTAGTAGAACTAAATCTTAATAGACTTATCTTTACTATAGGTAACGATATAGTAGTCGTTAAAGCGGAGGTTAAGGACGGGTTCCGCGTAAGCGTTTTTAATATACTTAATTATCTCCCTAGTAGAGAACCTCTAAATAATAGCTAGAGAATCGCTACTACTACTAGATAACGAGGGTAGTACGTATAAATTATAAGCTAATAGTAGTAGTAGTACTATCGTAATAGACGGATCGAACGATAGATACCTATAATAGCTAATAGATTAAGTAATAGATACCTATAATAACGGATAGATCGAATAATAGATAGATTAGACGATAGATAAATCAAACGACGGATTAATCGATAGGGGGGGAAATAGGGGGGGGCCTATACTTACTATGTATTCTTAATAATACTATAGTCTATATCGAGATTAAGCTAGGGTATAAAGTATAGGGGTAGGAAGCTAGGGCCTAGATAGCGGAACTACCGCCTATCTACCTACTAGAAGAATAAGCGTACCCGAAACTAACGGATTTACTATAGAGGATATTTAATAGTAATAGGTAAATAACTAATAGATCGAACGACTAATAGATTAAACAATAGACGATATTACCCTAAACCTAAGCTATATTAAGATTATACTCTACGTTTAGTTTAAAGATAAGCTCTTTCCGGCTCTAGTCTAATTCTATAACTTTCCCTCTACCTATAGGGGGTACTATAGCTAAGTTAAGTAGTACGATAAAGTAACTAGTATAGCCTACTACCCTAAGTCGATAGCTTAAACGACCTTTTGCTTCGTCGTTAGTTCTAGAAGGCGTAAGAGGATAATAAACGCTTCTAACGATAAACGTATCGAATAGATATAATAATAGATAAAGAGGGTAACGCTTAGATAATACTACGTAGTCTAGTAGACCTACTATAGGTAGGTCTACTATCGCTTTATAAGTATACTCTACTTTAAGGGGCCTATAGTCCCTTTCTAATAGCCCGACGACCTAACTACTAAAAGCGCTATAAACGGATAGACTAAATTACGAGAGCTAGCCTAAACAACGAATAGATTAAATAACTAAGGCTCTCCTATACTTAGCCTTTCTATAATACGCTAACGAAGAGCGTACTAAGGATAAGTAGGTCGTTCTAAGTAAAGGCTATACTTCGGTTTTAAATATAATCTAGATAGTAGATAGGCGTACGATAGTAAAGCCGAAAATCCTAGTCTCGCGGCCTTAAGTACTAAGCCTAGACTTTAGTCTACCCTTTAAGGGCTGTTTATATCTCGGGATCTAAGAAGCGGTTTCGAATAGTTAATCCGCTATCTAAGAGGTACGCGTTCGGATTCCGACCTTATAGCCCCTACCGTCCCGCTACCGTAACCCTAGCCCTATCTAAGTCCGTCTTTACGCGGAGACTAGTACTACCGTTTTCCGTATACCGTTAGATAACTATCTTTAAGTTTACCCTAGATCTCCTAGTTATATCGGGAACCCTCCGTATATAGTATAAAGATAGACGTAATAAGGGAGGCCCTTAAGCTATACCGTTTTCTATACTATTTTCTATATAAACCGTTAGACCGTTCTCTTAAAGGGTTTTATATATTAATAATACCCGTACGAATAATTTCTATAGTTAAGCTATACCGTTATAGACGAACTCTATATTATAGTTAGTTTATAGTACTATTCTAGACGCTCTAACGCTCTACTTATTCCTATTTAATACTTTAGGGTCCTATCTATTTCTACTTAATATTAGTTAGCCCTAACGCCCTAATACTTTAACGTTCTATTTACTTCGATTTAATATTAATTAACTATACCGCTTTAACGCGCTAACGTTCTATTTATTTCTATCTAATATTAATTAGCCCTAATACCTTACCCCTTAGAGACTCGACTAATAGCTATATCTACTATCCGGGGGGCGACCTAGACGCGTTAGGCTATACCTCGCCGAATAACTATATCTACTATCCTAGGGGCGACCTAGACGCGTTAGACTATACCTCGTACGAGGAACAACTATATCTACTATCTAGGGGGTAACCCGGATACGTTAGACCTAGACGCGTTAGGCTAGTAAACCCGAGATACGCGATTTCTATAATATTAGTTAGTTAATAGTACCCTTATAGGCGGCTTCTACGTTTTAGTTAGTAAATAGTACTATTATATCTATATATTTAGTAGCTAATAGTATTATTATAGACGAAATTAATATTCTAGTTAGTAAAATAGTACTATAGTATATAGTTTCTAGAGTTTAGTTAGTAAATACTACCCTTATTTCTATATCCCTAATAGCTTCTATAGTTTACTTAGTTAATAGTACTATTACGGACGATTTCTATAGGTTAGTTAGTTAAATAGCTATAGCGGACCGGGATATATATTTAAATATATTCTACTAGCTAATATCTTTAGTAGTAGTAGCTAGCTATTATTTATAAGAAGAGAGTTAAGTTTTAGTATTAGCCTAGTATTAACCCGGTATTCTATAGGCTATAGCCTCTAATTTATACTAGTATTACTCTACCTAGCTTATACCTACCCCTTTAATTTCTCTAGTAGCTTCCCCGCTACCTTCTAATTATCTAAGCTATCCGCCCTTAAGTTAATAAGGTCCTTAATCGCGTCTCGTTTACTCCTCCTAAACTACGACTAATCCCTTAGTAGCTTTAGTCTCTTTAGAAGCGCTATCTAATTCCCTACTAATAGCTCCTTTACGTTCTCTAGGTAGCTTATTATCGCTATCCTATTTAGCTTATAGAGGAAGGAGCGATCGTAGTCCGTACTATCTTCCTATAGCTAACTAGACCGCTCCTATACCTCCTTAATAATAAAGAATATCGATACGTATCTTAGTAGAATATTAAGTATAGGCTAAGTATATTAATATAGGTTAAAATCGTAAGTAGCCGCTAGCTCGTTAGAGAAGGTCTTAAACCGTCTTACTATCTCTAGGCTATCCTAAATACCTCGTTAGCGGAATCTCGTAGTAGTAAAAGGAATAAGTATCTTATACCTCCCTCGCCTTTATAAAGCTAATATACTTATAATTATCCTAATCGCCTCTACTATTAGGCCTTACTTAATCGTCCTAAGTACGAACGCCCTAGAGTCTCTATATAACAACGATATCTAAATCGAATCGAGGTACTTTAGTAGCTAAAGGGTAGTAGGGTATTTAATATAGTAATCGAATTAAGTAGCTTTAGCTATTCTATCTTTAATAGTTAGCTAATATTTATTCTTATCCCGCTCTATACCTATCCTCTAAACCTATTTAGGGTAGGAATCCGCGTATAGTAGTTAGGTACTAAAACTAACCCTCGCTACTAGCCGATTTTCGTATATCGCTATCTCCTATCGATATTACTATCTAGAGGGCGACCTAAACGCGTAAACCTAACTTATTAGTTAGCCCTAACGCCCTAAGGGTCTATTTGTTTCTATTCGATATTAATTAGCCCTAAAGCCTTAACGGTCTATTTATTTCTATTTAATATTAGTTAGCCTAAACGCCCTAACGGTCTATTTATTTCTATTCTATATTAATTAGCCCTAACGCCCTAATAGTCTATTTATTTCTATTCGATATTAATTAGCCCTAAAGCCCTAAAGGTCTATTTATTTCTATTCGATATTAGTTAGCCCTAACGCCCTAATAGTCTATTTATTTCTATTTAATATTAACTAGCCCTAACGCCCTAATAGTCTATTTATTTCTAACCGATATTAATTAGCCCTAACGCCCTAACGCCTCTAGCCTTAACGAACGGCTATATTTATTATCTAGGGGGCGACTCGGACGCGTTAGGCTATACCTAATAGCTAGTAGCTTTTACGAGAGATTTAGAAGAAGGCTATATATAGTACTAGGGTATAGTAAAGACCTCTAGAAACGAATAGACTACTTATAGTATAATAATACTTTCGATATAGACAATTAGTAGGCCTTTCGTAGCGATACCTAGCCGGTATACAATTTTTACTATGTCTCGCTCTATATAGGTATATTAATAGAAGGGTATAACGTTAGAGAGAGTAGTCGTAAATTTAGAATATATATTCGAGGCCTAGATAGCGTATATAGCGTTATCGTAGGTACGTATTCTAAATAGATTAAGTATAGTCTACGATATAGGTTTAAAGACGTTATAGGAGCGTAGAAGGCTAGGTAGAGGTAGTAATATAGTTAAAGCGTTTATAGAAGAATAATTCGGGCTAGTAGTATTAAACGACGCTTCCGTTATATAAAGTAGATAAGATTCCTATCCCGTTACGGCCGTTATATCCTAAACTAGCCGTTATAGCGTATAGCTAACCGTATTATAGGATAATTATATTCGTAGTATCTAAGTCTAGATACTATAGGGCTTCGGGTTACGTACTAATACCCTATAACGTATATCGCGTTAAGTCGTTAATACTAGTAGGGTATATATACCTAGTATATACTAGTAGGTTATATAAGGCGCTATCCCCGCTTCTTAAATCTTACTCTAAAGAAATTAGTTTACTAATACTAGTACTTAGTATAGTATTAGCCTTTTACTTTACATATTATAACGAGTACTAGCGCGCGTAGTTTATATACTATATACGATAAGTCTAGTACTAGTCTCTATAAGGAATATAAAGCGTATAGTACTACTCGAAAGTATACTAAGAGGCGGGTTAGCCTATATATAAGCTTCTCTATATAGCCTTCTCTAGCTTCGATACCTCGAGTCGACTAACTAGTAAACACTTCCGAGCTATCTTCTTTCCTATTAACGATAAGAAACCTAAACTAGTCTAGCTATACTATAAGTAGTACGACGATAAGGAGAATAGTAAGTTTTAGCTCGCTAAATATAAGTTATTCCTTAGCTATAATAGCTTTCTAAAGTATACGCTAATTTAGTATAATCTAGTATTAAAAAGAGTGTTATTAAATACAATCTACGTCTATTATCGTAATACCTTTCTTATCGACGGATCGAAGACAAACAATAGCGTTACTAGTATTATTACTACTAAACCTAAATAATACTACGATTAGTAGGGCCCGATTATAGCCTATAGTAAGGAGGGATTAGGTACGGATTAAATCGGGTATAAGGACCTCGATATAAGGGACTTCCGCTACGTTACTAACTACTTCCTATTATATAGTTATATACCTCTACTAACTACTACCTAGTAGCCTACTAGCGCTAAGGTTAAGGGTATTAAGATTAACTATCTCGGTAACTAGAAGATACTCGGTAAATCGTACTTTAAGGCTATAGAAGTACCTACTATAGACCCTATCTTCTTTAAGTACGATACCTTCGATATTATATAGCGCGTTAGTCTTCCTATTTATACGCGCTACTACCCTTCGAATCTTAAGTAGGCGCGTAACTAGAACGACGAGATCCTTAGATACTAAAGCCCCTTTAATAATTAGGACGCTATATTCCTATATCTATACTATAATCCGAAAGCCGACTTTAATTCCTATTATATAGGAACTATAGGTTAGGCCTAGGCTCCGTAGTAGTAGTAGAATAACGTAGGGAGTACTATTATAGTACGCTAGGATAGGAAGATACTATCGCTATAGTATATAGAGGCGCTATCTAGGTATTATCGTATCGAGATTAGTCCGCTCCTAGCTTACTTATTTAGAGAGTATGCCCTTAAGGAGCTAATAGGTAAGGACGCTATTCTAGCTATAATATATAGGCCGACCTTCGTTATCTACTAGTATAAATTTCTTAACGAGAAGCGAGAGGTAGGGGATTTTTAAAGCGTTTCTAGTCTATATACTATTAAAAACATCGATTAGTATAGAGAACTACCCCTAGTAGAGGAATATAACTACGTATAATTTAGAATATAGCTACTATAGGAGGTGTTTATACTAGTATAAAGCCTTAAATACAATTCTAGGTAGGACGTTATCTAATTCTATAGCGTATTAGGCTTAGGCGAAAGCTAAAGTATTTCGCCGAAAGACTACTTACTCCGACTTTACTATATACCTCTATATTAAGGCTTAGGTAGAGCTTAATCTAAAAATATCGAATCGAATACGTACCTATTCGATTTAGCCCCTATATAAAAAATCTAAGGGTTAGATAACCTAGAAGCCTATTCGATTTAGGGCGTATTCGATTTATTTAGGGTAGTACTAAATATACGCGAATACGCCTAGATTTAGATATATTATAGACCGTATTTAGGTAAGTAAGGTTTATATAATAGATATTATCTAGAAAGCCGTAGCTATTATATTATTGCTAGCGATATTCGTAAGGCGGATCTATTATATACTAGAGATATATTAAATCTAAATCTTAAATTTCTTAAAATTCCTAAGCTACCTAATCTCGACCTTATAAGTAAGCCGACCCCTTTAGAGCTATACGATAGCTATTATATAGTATATAACCTTAACGACATCTCTAAATCTTCTAACTAATCCTAGGTAAGTAGAAATACTAATTTGAATTTATACTCGCGGTCGAAGCCGTAATCGTTATATATATCGATAATCTACGTAACCTAGTATTTAGTATTACTAGAGTGTTACCTATTTAGAAGAGAGACTTTAAAGGTCTAAGGTAACTCCGTTCTATAACGAATAGGTTAAGATAGACGCGGCGAATATACCGCTAGATATAGATAGGCGGTAGTATAACGCTATATTCTTTCCTATAATACCTAGGGTCTTTAATTTAGATATTATCGAAGCTAAGTTCCCTCCTATACTTAAATATATTTAAGTATATTATACTTTCTTGTTCTTCTCCGTACTATCGTATACTTTTATAGTACGAATTCTAAGTAAGATAAGTATACTAGTAGTATGTCGCTAAAGCTATCCTATAAAGATACTAATATATACTTCTATATTGTTAGAGGGTTGCGTAGCTACTTACGAACTAATTTTTATTAAACGTACATTCTGCGATATAAGTGCCCTAATTGTCCTTAGTTCTCGGCTAGGTACTATTACAGTGAACAGGACAGTATCCTGTTGTTAGGGTTACCGCAAATTCCGTACCCTAAGCACAGACCGCGGGGCTAAAAAGACGGTCTCCTATTAACGGTCTCCTGTATAGCCCTCTAGGTCTCCTTAACACTAGACATATAGACTCTAACAATCTGACCCCGATTCCACCCTAGGTTTTTAGACCTTGCCCAATCCGGCCGCACCCCGCACTGCGTCCCCGGGGCGCGTCGCGCCTCTCGCGGGCCGGTCGTTACGGCATTCGACGTAGATAGAGGACGGCGTAGGTATCGTAGATAAGTATGGCGGCCGAGGACGCGCCGACCGGCCTCGACCTGTTCGAGTACCTTGCCCCGTACCGCGTCCTTATCTACCGGCTGTGCGCCGCCGGCGTGGTGCCGGCCTACCTTATAAGCTACATTCGGACGCAGTATATCCAATATAGCGTGCACTTCAAGACGCCGCGCTCTACGGCGCGATAGGTGTAGGAGCGGCTCCTCCTATCGCTACTAGGCGACCTAGTAGACCCGCTCGCGGAGGCGATAAGCTGTCCGCCGCCGGGTAGTAATGCGCTCCCGGCGCTCGCGTTTCACACCGGCTATAGATGCATATACTACGCATACGTCGCAAAGACGCAAGCGCGGGTCTCGGCGCATTTCAATCAGAAGCACGCGATAAACCGACGGGGCAGAGGCGGCGCGCACTACACCCCGGGACCAAAGCGGGCTGCCCTAGACTAAGAGCATTTTGGTCCGCATATGCCGTAGACGCTAGTATCGTACTAGCGCTTCTTTCCGTAGGGTGTGCCGGGCATCGTCTCCTTCCGGGTGACTTCGCCGCGGGAGCGCCTCGAGGAGCAGGAGCGGCAGCAACAATAGTAACCTACGTAGGTGCTAAGGCGCAGCGAGCAGATCGCTACAGAGGTCTATAGCCGGCTCACTACCCTAGAAGCAGGCTAAGTAGACCCTCGAGCTAGAGTACTACTAGTCCTAACTAAGGCGTAGGTGTCGCCGTAGCTCGAGCGGACATACTAGCTCCAACACCTCTAGGGCGTGCGCCTCCGGGACGTAGCGAGGCTCCTCGATGTTAGCGGTCTATAGGACTAGCCCGTGCTTAGCGCCATGCTTACGGTAGTCGATCGCCTAGTTGCGACGGCGTACGAGCCGATTTGTTCCGACCGAATTAACTTCTTCGCAATCGCCTCCTTTCTCCTAAAACAGATAGGCTATAGTATACTACTTGTATACAAGCTGTAGAAAGGCACGTATTAGGCATATAAACTAGTCTAGAAGCGACTACTCGTATTCGTATACTAGACGAGCACCCCTAACCGACCGCTATAGCTATAACACTACCTTAACCCCTAGTAGACGGCCCTATACGATAGCTTAGTAGTAGAGGCTAATAAGGGGGTAGACAACTAGGCGTAACTATCTATAGCTCTCGACTAGGCGTGTCTCGACTTCTATATTACGCTCCTTAACGACTAGCTATACGGGTACCTCTATTATAGTCTAATAGTAACCTTCCTTACTGTCCTTAGTATCGACGAAGCTAGCGGTACGTTCTACGAGGCCTCGTATTATACGACGAAACTATCGGGATTTATTAAGATCGCCTAGCTACTAGTCCTCTAGAAAGCGCTTAATATTACGATCCTATAAGTAGTATTACGTAAGTACTTCTTTAAAGAGTAGGTAGTAGTAGGTGTTTAGGTAAGATAACTCGAATGTACTATAAATAGTTATAGATCTTTTAGTAAGATTATAATATAAGTTGAATATAAGTATATCGAAGATATCCTTAGTTTCTATATACCTAAGTAAGTATTATAGCTCGACTTCTTAAGAGTCGATCTCGACGCTAGCCTAAGTAAGCCTACTAGCTCGCCTTACTAAGCTTTAATCTCGACATTCTAAAAGTCGAGCGGTCCTAGCTCGACTATACTCTAGTCGAGCTATTCTATATATATCCTATAACTAATTATCTCGTAGTTTAGACGTACCTACTATAAGTCCGTAATACTAGCTCCCCTTCTATATTCCTACCCTTAGGAACTACGTAACTATTAAGCTTATTATAAATAAAAGTTATCCCCTATACTTCCTCGTTATCCTTTATAGTATCCTCTTCCTCTATTAAGAAAAACCGTCTTATAAAAGAGATTACTATATACGCCCTTGTTATAGACTTCCTATACTTCCGCTACCTCGAAAACAAATACTAGTATATCGTAATAGATAGCGTAAAGCGGCTAAAGTACATAGAGTATATAAAGTAGGGAAAGCCGTATATTAGACTAATATAGGAGTCGCTTAATCGTACTCGTAAGAAACTCTAGAAGGAGATTAACGAGTACGAGAATAAGCTATTAGAGGTTATAGCGAAGTTAATACGTAAGAAGAAAATCTTACGATAAGCTAACGACTACGCGAAACGAAAGGCGGAGTATCTTATAGTAGAAATAGAGGCGGATAGTAAGCTAGACGAGCCTATAGATTATCCTACTATAGATACTACTATTAGTCTTTCTCCTACTATCTAGTCTGTACTAGGCCTTACTTCTTCGTAGATTTTCTTAAACTACGTTATATTTATAATAGCGTAGTCTACTTCTAGCCTTAGTTATAGCGTTATAAATAGGTTTAGGTCTTTTCTAAAGTTTCTAAAGAATAGAGATATCTTAGTTGTTTCTAATATATTGTTATTAAGTATAATCTAGGCTAGTAGTAGGAGAGCTACCTAGTTATTCTATACGTAGTTAACGTAGTATTATAGATATCCTTCTAGTATTTAGTTCGATCGTTTAGTTTATCTATCCGTTTGTAGGTAGAAAGCTATTAATAGCTTATACTTTATACCTATAGCTAATACTAGAGTCTTCTAGTATTTTAACGTAAAGAGCTTATCTCTATCCGTAATAAATGTCGTAGGAACGCCGTAGTACTAAACGAGCCTATTAAGTACTAGGTAACCTAATTGCTCGGCGTTAATAGTTTTATTATATAGTACGAAGTATAAGTACTTCGTTAGTTAGTCGACTATTATAAGTATAGAATTATACTTGTTTCCTATTACTAGATCCTCTAACTTTAGGAGTTTAACGATAAAGTCTATTATTACTTTATCCTATAGTTAGTATAGTAGTTCTCTAAACTATAGATTCCTATACTATACGTATTGTAATACTTTATTCTTATTATAGCTTTCGTACTTCTTAGTATAGGTAGAAACCTTCTTCCTTATATTAGGGAAGATAAAGTTTCTCTTAATATATTCTATAGTTCGTATAATTCTAGGATGTCCTAAGGTTAGTCTATCGTAGTAATCCTATATATACTCTTATTCCTTATCTAGAGGAACTTTAAGTATCCTATACTATATTAGGAACTCTTTATTATTATCTCGTAGTACTCGTATAACTACGTTAAATTCTTACGGGTTCGCGCTAAGCGATCCGTCCTAATTAACTTTTAGTATATAGTGTTATTACGGCTTATATCCTTCTATATAGTCGCTTTGTCTACTAAGTACGTCGGCGCGCCTATTCTCTTTTCTAGGAGTATATACGATTTCGAATTTGTATTCTCTAAGTAGCTCTAACTATCGTACTTACTATTAGGTAAGAACCTTTATTATTATAAAGTATATTAGGTTCTTATAATCGGAGTAGATTATTAGTCCTATAGCTCTCTCGTAGTATACTCTCTAGTATCGTAATACTACGACGATTATAAGTAGCTCCTTATCGTAAATCTTATAATTTTGTTTAGTAGGTATTATTTTTATCGAGAAGTATACGATTAGATACCGAGTCCTATCGAACTCTTATATAAGGTATACTCCTATCGCTAAATCGGAGGCGTTAGTTTCGACCTATATCGGTTTTATTAAGTTAAATATACGTAGCGTTAGCGCTTTATAGTATACTTTCTTAAGTCGTTTAAATAATTCTTATTAAACCTTACTCTATATAAACTAGATATCTTTCCGTATAAGGTTCGTAAGTAGCGTAGCTAGTTTTAAGTAGTCCCTAATAAACTTTCGATTATAGTTCGTAAGTCTAAGGAATAACTATATATCCTTAACGTTCTTAGGTACTAGCTAGTCCTAGATCGAGGTTATCTTCTTAAGATCGATCTTAATTCTATTAGTTCCTATAATAAAGCTAAGGAAACTAACTTCCTTCCTAAAGAACTTATACTTCTTAGGTATAGTCTTAAAGGTCGTCGTACTTAGTCGTTCGAGTATAGTAGCTACGTCCTTAGCGTACTACTCTCGCAATCCTTTTATAAAGATAAGTATATCGTCGATATAGGCGATAACGGTAATATTAATAAGGTCGCTAAGAACGTCGTTAATTATCCTCTAGTATATCGCTAGTACGTTAGTAAGCCCTATTAGTATAACTAGAAACTCGTAGAGTCTATTTCGCGTACGGAACGCTATTTTATACTCTTTACCCTCCTTTATCCTAATTATAAAGAAGGCGTCTTATAGGTTAATCTTAGAGTACTATTAGACTCCGTAGAAGTAATTGTTTATTCGTTCGATTAGTAGTATTAGATAGCGATCCTTTTTAGTAATTTCGTTTAGATTACGGTAGTCGATAACCTTCTATCGTTTTCCTCCTTTCTTAGGTATAAAGAATACTAGTACCGCGAATAGTAATTTAGAAGGTCGTATTTATATACTTCCTTCTATTTTCGTAGTCTATTCTCTATCTACTTTAAGGTCTACTATAGAAAGTAGGTATATTAGCTAGTAAGGGGGCCTAGATCCTAGTATAAGTTTAATCTTATAGTCCTATTACGAGTGTTTAGGTAGGGCTTCGAGTCCTATCTCTTCCTAAAAGAGTTACTTCTATTTCTTAAACTCTTTAGAGATCCCTAGAGGTACGTAATTTCCTCCTTTACTCTTACCCTATAACTTAGTTCGGCCTATATCGGTATCTATAGAGTCTAAGCTATCTTTCTATAGTATCGTTAGTAGTTAGCGATCTATTTCGTTAATCTACCTTTCCTTATCTAGAGTCGAACGCTATCGGCTTCTAGGATAGATACTAGTAACGTATCTATATCTCTTAAACCTAAGTACTCTCTTAACCTAGTCGATATCTAGGTTGTACTTTTTAAGCTAAGGAGTACCTAGTACGATATCGTATCTAGCTATAGGTACGATATCTAAGATAACTTCCTCGTAGTATCCTTAGAAAGCGAGTAGTAGCGGTATTGTTTCGCTATCTATACTAGGTAGATTAGAGCCGTCGATAGCTCTTACTTTATACCCTCTATCTTTCTTCTTTTAGGTAGCTATCCTAAGTCGTCGTACGAGTTATTCCGAGATAAATATTCCGCTAGCTCTAGAGTCTATTATAGTAAGGATCTCGTATCCGTCGATAATATAATTTGTATAGAAAACCGTTCCTATAGTTACTTAAGCGTTATATAGCTCCTTTTAGTCGCTCGTACTAATAGGGCCTATTCGTTTTTTAAATAGTAGTCTAGCGAATTAAAATCCTCGATATAGATTTCCTAGTTAAGGGGTCCGTCCTAAGGTCTAAATACAACCTTACCTTATATAATTCGCGTCTATAATAATCCTCTCGTCGTTATCCTAATATAACTAAGGGTTATTCCTTACTATATTAGTAGTAGCGGTCCTAGAGGTAGAAGTAGTAGTATTACCTACTATAGTATATACTCGTTATACTTCTGTTTTATTTCTCTAAAAGTAAGTAGTTTGTACTAGTATTAGTCCTAGTACGTTAGGATTTCGCGGTATCGTTAATTTAGAAGTCGTACTCGTTCTCTTATTTATAAATTAACGATTATTCTATTAGGAAGTATATAGTCCCCCTTATTAAAGATTATACTTCTAATAGATACTATCTCTCTAACGTATCTATATTTACTATAGTTAGTATCGACTAATCGGTAGTTCTAGAATATAGATCGTAGCTATTCTATTATCTTATCGAATTCTATAGGATATAGATATCGTTTCCTAGCGATCTTTAGAAATACCTCCTTATAACTTCGTACTAGGTAAAGGGCTATCTTTATAATTAGCTATAGGCCTTCTACCGAGATATTAAGTATTTCTAAGTTATCTAGTCCTTCGTCGGAGTCTTTACTCCTAGAACTCTCTAGGGTACTTTTGTTTTCGGCGTTAGAATCGGTAATCCTAGCGATTACTTCTAACGTTTATTAGTCGTCTATTAAGAGTTCGTTATCTAGGTAGAGAGGAGAGATCTATTAGTCCTTAGTTCTATTTAAGTCGTAATAGTCTCTTTTAACTACGATATAGTTCTAAATCTCTCTCTCTATTTTGTCTATTAGTAAGTCTAGTATCTTATCGTTGTCTAGGTTTATTAGTAGGATTAGAGATTTATCTAATTCGTTACCTATCTCCTTATTTAGAGATAGTAATATGTTTTCCTATAGTATAGCGTCCTCTTATCTAAACGGAGGTAGGGATCTTTCTTAGGTATAGTTACCGTTATCCCTTAACTACTATAGTAGCTATCGTTCTATAACGTTAAAGTCGCGCTATAGTCGCGACGTTCGTATACGTACTCTTATCTATTCCTATTAATTTAGTAGCTAGTTTAGCTAGCTCTACTATTATTAGGCTTAATTATATAGTCGTTATAGTATGTCTATAAGTTAACTTAGCTTAGCGCGGGCTTAGTAACTTCCTTACTACGTACGTAGCTAGCGCTATTCTAGTTAGATATTATTAACGTCTTCCTATAGTTCTCGTCGTTTAACGTATAGGTCGTTTAGCTTATCTTTAATTTCCTTAAGCTATTCTTCTAACGTTATTCGTTTAAGTACGTTAATTTCCGTTACTAGTCGCTCTTTTAGGTATTAGGAGTATACGACTTCCTCGAGTTATTCGTACTCCTTTATCTCTAAATTCGTTATAGGGTATTAGGAGTAGTAAGCGTCTTCTATTCTAACGAAGTTATCGCTAACCTATTGATTCTTACCTAGGTCTATATACTACCTAAAGGGCGGGTATCGTATCTTTCCTATATTATTAGTACTAAGCTAGTATACTAGGTTAGGTTCCGCGAGCTAGGGCTCTATAAGATTATTATACCTACCTTAACTATTTGTTAAGGTTATAGCCGTATCTTAAGTCTTATTAGTAGGAGACTCCTTTTCCTATTTAATTATTACGTTAATCTACTACTATAGCTATACCTTTAGTCTATAGTAGTTACGTATATAATATCTAATCTTGTAATAGTTATAGTACTTATTAGTTTTTCCGTCTTTCTTACCCTAAGGCTTTCCTTTACCTCTAGCTTTCCTAAACGGTCCTCTCTTAGGTACTTATTAGGTAGCGTTAATTTCTATAGTATCGGGGTCGCGTCGTTTGTTCCCTCTAGACTAGGTAGTAGGAATATAGCTAGTACGTCCGCGTCCCTAACCTATATATCGTTTTTCTATAGCTCTCTCGTAGAGACAATTATCGATATCGATTAACGATTTAATAAGCGTATCTAAGTTCGTTATTTCGTTCCTTCCTATACGTACTAGTTCGTCCTTTACGTTATCCTTAAGACCTTTATAGTATATAACGTAAAGAGTATTATCGTCCTACTTAGTCTTATTAGAGTACTCCTTAAACTTAGCTATATACTAGGATACTAATATTCGTTAAACGATATCCTAAACGATATAGATTATAACCTTCTTTTCGTTACTAAAACTATAAATCGTTTTCATCTTATTATAGAACTTAATAAAGTTAGAAAAGATTCCTTCCTTATCTTACTAATATATAATAAAGTTCGTAATCCTTAGACGTATCTAGTACTACGCTTCCCCTCTAAGATAGGCTATTATAATAAGGTATCTCCTTTTATAGGCTTAGATTCTATCTAGCTCGAAGTAGAGTAGGAGCTAGTTAATCTAGTCGTTTAGCTTATTATAGTCTCTATAGAAGAAGTCTACCTTAGTTTTATTATTACTAGTACGGCGATTAGTCGATAGAGTAGAGCTCTTATCTCTATAGCCTAAGCCTCGTATACTACTAGTAGTACTTATTCTAAGGGTGTTTAAAGTATTACGATCCTATAAGTAGTATTACGTAAGTGCTTCTTTAAAGAGTAGGTAGTAGTAGGTGTTTAGGTAAGATAACTCGAATGTACTATAAATAGTTATAGACCTTTTAGTAAGATTATAATATAAGTTGAATATAAGTATATTAAAGACATCCTTAGTTCCTATATACTAAATAAGTGTTACTAGCTTACTAGGCTTACGACGAGCTAGTTAAGTAGTACTTACTATCTCGCTATTAAGTAGTCGAGTAGTATTACGTAGCTCCTATACTATCTCGCTTACTTAGCGTCGAGATATATACGTACCTATACGCCTTTCCTCTAATTACTTATGTTCTAGTATCTACCCGTAATATCTAAGGGAATGATTCTTAAGAAGACGATTATACTAATAATTATACTAACGATTATACTAACCTATATAGCTTAGTAAGTTAAAGATACTAGGTAGTTAAACGAAGATATCGAAGCTACTAATTAGGCTAATACTATAGCCTTTAGAGCTACTACTACTATATAGCCGCCTTCCCCGCCTCTAGTCGATAGTCCTACTACTAGCTAGGATACGAATAATATATAGCTACCTCGACGTACTCCTAGGGATCTAAAGAATAAGCGTAAGGTTAATAGGATCGATTCTACTATATAAAATAATAGCGAGATTAATACTACTAAAGAGACTAAGTCTAAAGTAGTAGAGACTCTAGTAGCTAAGAGGATAAGGCTATTAAAGAATTAATCGGTCGAGGATATTAAGAAGGCGGTAAGTCCTAAGAAGAAGCCTAGACCTAGAAGACCAAATAATATATAGTAAGCGAAAGCCTATAAGGAAAAGAATACGGCTACTACTATTACTAGTAGTAAGAAAGCTATAAATACCCGACCTCTAATAGGTAGTAAGACTCGAAAGGATACTCCTAATACTAGTTTAGCGCTAAGGAAGCTCGCCTCTTAGAATAAGACTACTAGATTAGCGCCTACTAAACGTAAGAAGGCTCGTCCCTAAGGTAGCTACTATACTTTTAGAGAGCCGCTAAAACTATCCTTAAGGCGTATAGCTACTAGGTAGTAGATAAAGCCGAAGAGGTATAAGCTAAGTAGTAAGTATTAGCTTTATAATTGTCGTTATAATTATCTACTAACTAATCTATAGCTATTATACTCTACGATATTAAGCGCTACTAGAAGTCGACCGATCTCCTTATCCGTAAGCTCCCCTTTTAGCGCCTAGTCTACGAGATCGCCTAATACTATAAAGTCGACCTCCGCTTCTAAGTATCTACTATCTACGCCCTATAGGAAGCGACGGAGGCTTTTATAGTTAGCTACTTCTTAAGTACGTATTATACTACTAGGATTTAGTACTAATACTAATAGAAATATAGGTACGAACCTTCTTACTATCTATATAAAGCGCGTTACTCTCTAAGTAAAGGATTCGAAGCTTCTTAAGTATCTTCTAAATAACTAGAATATCTAGAAGGACAGAAGGTAGCTTTTATCTACTAAGTAAGATAAAGAGATAGTAGACTAAAGTAGGTAGATAGTATAATAGTAGGCGAGTATTATATTATCTTACGATTAACGATTACTAATATAATCGTCTCTACTTATAATCGAGTTTACGGAGGAAAAGGCCTCTACTATAGACGATTATATTAGTAATCGTCTATACTATCCTCCTAGCCTTTAATAGTATAATAAAACTAAGCCCTTAATTTCTACGATTTAATTACCTTCTTATTTCTAATTTAAAGATATTTTAAGTATAGTTCTAACCCTAAGTACTAATAGACTCTCTAAATATATATTCTAACCTTCTTAGAGGTTCTATTAGAGGTTCTAAATATAATTAGAGAAAGTTAGAGCTAGTTCTAACCTAGTATCAGCTCCTCTCTACTAAGGTACTTTAGAGAAAGTATAGTTTTAAGGTAATTTCTAAGTTTTCTTCTATTAAAGTAGATATTTATTTACTATAGTAATAAGTACTAATATAAGGTTTCGCTAAAGAGAGAAGCTCTATATACTATAATTACCCTTATTTAAAACCTATAAATAGGAACCTAAGCTACGTATTACCTAATAGGTAATAAGAAGTATTTAAACTAGTCGTAATAATATATTTAGAGTTTAATATATTTAGAATAAGATATATAGTACTATTACGCTAATATCTAAATTAAGGTAGTACCTATAATTTAAACGTAATAACTTTTACCTATATATTATTATTTAGTAATAGCTATTTATAGACGTTACTTTAAAGAGCTTCTATCTAAACTTTATAATAGTATTTAGTATATCTACTAAGTAAATAATATCTCTTAATCTAGCTAGTCTAATAGTTTTCGACTTTATAGTAGTTATACTTACTTTATTTATATTAAGTTATTAACGTTTTATACTTTACTTATAAGCTCGCGAGTTATTTAAGTTTCTTCTTTCTTACTTACCTTACGTAGCTTTTAATCCTCTTTTTTAATACTTAAAGGTCGATTAACTAGTTAAAGTATTAAGCTATAAAGTAATAAGGGCTATTAGTTATTTAGAAAACTTCTTTTAACGACTAAAGAGATTAGGCCCTAGTTATTAAATACGTTTTAATATAATATAGCCTATCTATCTATCTCTTAAATAGAAGTAGTAAGTTCTATAGGAGTTTATAGGAAATACTAGAATAGTAGTTCTTTAGTAAAGAATACGTTATAATTATAACCTAATTATATACTATCTATAGCTCTAGTAGAATAATTACTATTACTAATAAAGGTTCTTACGTTTTAGTATAGTACTCCGTTATAATTAAATAGTATTATTAGATTAGATTTACTAGTTAACTATATATATTTAGATCGTAACGATAAGCTTTAAGCTAGCTTAAGAGATTGTATTCTACCTACATCTTAAAACTATAAAGATTCTAGATCGTAATATTATCCTTACTATAATCTCTAAATCTACTTAGAAGGGTATCGCTATAGTAAAGAATAGGGAAAGTTAGAATGACTGCGTTTCTACTGCCTGAATAGGCACCTTCTACGTCCATTTTGAGCCGCAGTACTACATTGCATAATTTACATAAGCTCGATTAGACTTGCCCAGCTTCACGCGCGTTGGGGCGTCTCGGACGGCCATAGATTACACCCCTCCATAGCCCGTGCTGTCTCAGTCTCTTTGCACAGTGCCATATGGCGCCTTACCACTTGGAACGCTGTTTTAGACGCTGGACCGCCTACACCTATGTAAACCAAAATGAGAGTGTGTTGATCGAGGATTGCTGTCCGAGTTCCCCACGTGTCCGAGTACCCCACGGTTGACGTTATCTTTAGCTGAAACTGTAAGCCGCTCTGTCCGCTGTTACATCGCCACCTTTAGCTTCTTCCACTCTTTCCCCCAGGCTTACTAATTACGCCGCGCGGAGAGATAGCAAGACCAAGACCCAACACCTCACGCTCTCCCTCTTTTGTGACTACAAAAATGGTACTTCCTTTCATTTGCTTCTCGTTCCGTCCTAACCAAGAGCCCGTCTTCCTGGTCCCCTCCACTTGCCGATGTCATCAACTCTCCATCATGCAACATCGCAGGCTGTTCTACCTTCGACCTTTCAGCAATCGAAGTCGGCCTGCTAGCAACGCCTCCCACAGCTCTCATTACTGCCTGCGTAATGCCCGGCTTGGAGGAAGCAATCATCCCAGAGAGTCGCCTGCTTCTGGTATCCAATCGACTCCCCATCACCATTAAGCGATCAGACCAGGCTTACTGTGACTTTTCCATGTCTTCAGGAGGCGTGGTCGCTGGACTGGCAGGTCTTGCCAAGACGATGTGGTACGGCTGGCCGGGTGCCCAGGTACCCAACGACCAAGTCGCCTACCTGAAAGAGCGCCTACTCAACGAGCATGGTGCCGTTCCAATCTTCATGGACGATGAGCTGTCCGATCGCCACTATAATCGCTTCTCGAACGGCATCCTCTGGCCTGTGCTCCACTATCACCTAGGCCACTTCACCCTTTTTGATGAGCCCGCGTGGGATGGTTATAATGAAGCTAACCGTCTGTTTGCTCGAGAGATCGCCAAAGACGTTCAAGACAACGACCTGATCTGGATACACGACTACCATCTCATGCTCCTCCCTGCCATGCTTCGCGAAGAATTGAATAAAGGATACCCTTGCCGACGCAAGAATATCACAATCGGCTTCTTCCTCCACACACCGTTCCCGTCACCTGAGATCTACCGAGTTCTCCCCGTCTGCGACAAGATCCTTCATGGAGTGCTGCATTGCGACCTAATCGGTTTCCATACCTACGACTATATGCGACACTTCCTTTCCTCTTGCGCGTCCGTGCTAGGCTTATCTACTACGCCAAATAGCGTCGAGTTCCAAGGCAAGCTCGTTACTGTCGGCGTCTTTCCAATTGGTACCGATCCTGATAAGTTCTCTCAGGGTAAAAAAAAGAAGAATGTTATTAAGCGTATGGAGACACTGAGGAAGAAGTTTAAGGATGTCAAGATCATCGTCGGCATTGATAGGCTCGATTATATCAAGGGTATACCTCAAAAGCTATATGCATTAGAGGCCTTTCTTACCGGCCATCCTGAGTGGGTCGGCAAGGTCGTGCTCGTTCAGGTCGCAGTCCCTTCGAGACAAGACCTCAAAGAGTACCGCGATCTACATGCTGTGGTTAGTGAACTCGTCGGCAGAATCAACAGCGAATTTGGTACTGTTGACTTTATGCCTATCCACTTCATACACAAGTCGGTTAGCTTCGACGAGCTTGCTGCTCTCTACTCAATGTCAGACGTGTGTCTGGTAAGCTCGACGAGAGACGGCATGAATCTAGTTTCGTACGAGTACATTGCTTGCCAACAGGAGCGCCACGGTGTACTCATACTTTCGGAGTTCACTGGCGCCGCTCAGTTTCTGAAAGATGGGGCGCTGATCGTCAATCCGTGGAACACCGAGGAGCTGGCTGACTCGATCCACACCGCCGTCACTATGGATAATGAGCAACGCTTGATCAACTATCGGAAGCTTGCCGAATACGTTAACAAGCGTACCACGGCCTGCTGGGGCACAAGCTTCGTGGCAGAGCTCAGGCGCGCGGCATGTTCGAGAGCAGCCGAGAAGGAGTGGAGGATGTATCGCGTCGGCGAAGCATCGCCAACTCAGCCAACAACTCAAGATGACCTTCAGTTGGGTTGTCGAAGATTCAGCGAGGCTATAAACGGACTTTGATCTCACCCGAGATTCTCAAAGACCCTTCGTGGTTGATGTAATGTCTACTGAATCTCTCGAACCAACACGAATACAGGGTACTTCAGCAGCCGACCTAGAAGCTCTTTCTCTCTATAGAGAGTTTGACTTGTTGGACTAGGTATACCAAGTTGCTAGTATATCGATAGATCATAGAACACAGCAGCAGAGGTGCCGACTCTCTCTCGTACCACTCGCTTGACCCCTCATGTAGCTCAGTCGACTGGGAGATGGTGAGGAGAGTCGGAGTTCTGTCAGCGTTGCCTGCTGGAGTAGCGCCAGAATGATCAACAGAAGGCTAACTTAATTTCCAGCTGTATTACGCAATGCAACCCGCGCATTACTCACGCCGTGGCATGCGTTGGGTCCAGGACGTCAGCCATTGACATACACCCACACCCATGGCGCATCACCGCGCCAGACATGGCCCAGATGGTCCGCCTTTGGTCTACTTTGCAGCGCCGTGGATAGATTTGAGCTTTGCGTAGATATGGGTCGATCGATCCGCGCGGTGTCTCCTTTGCCCCCCTCTCCACGGCGCGTGCGGCAGAGGCATACCCGGCGTCTGCAGTGAAAGGGGGCGGCGTGCTGGTGTCGCTCGGGTCGGGTTCTGTCGCAGGTGGCGCGTCGTCGCTGGTCGCGCCCGTGTGGCTGCTGTCGATGGTCGCAGCCTGGCCACTATTGATTTCCGTCGCGCTCATCACTACGCTGGGGTCAATCAAGACGCGGCCTCGGTCTGCCAGGGTTTGCTCGGAGGGCGAGTCTTGAGGCCTGCGCGAAAGAGCGTCACCTCGCAGGTTGGAGCTGCCCGGCCAATACGAAATGCGGAAATCAGACTCGTCGAAGGTCTCTGCCCATCGCGCTTGTCTGGCGTTCAAGCGCTGCTTGGTCATGAAGTACTCCAAGTTCTTGTGGTCTGTGAGTACAAGGATTGGAGTGGAAGGGTCTGACGCTGTCAGCTCCGGGCGGTATTCCTCGAAAGCCCGCACAATGGCCAGCAGTTCCTGGTCGGGGATGTCGTAATTCCTCTCAGCGGGAGTCATTTTCTTGGAGAAATATCCAAATGGCTTCCACACCTTCTTGCCGTTGACATCGTAGAGCTGCGAAGCGACTGCTGCAATCACATCTGCAGAAGCATCAGTCTCCAGCATCGCTGGTCTTCCGGGCTCAACCAGGGCGAGGATAGGGTCCGTGGTGAAGGCTGTCTTGAGCTCCTCCAAGGCCCGCTGTTGCTCCGGACCCCATTTGAATACAGGAGGGTTGGTGCCGTTCTTGCGGGTCAAATCTGTCAGATGGCCGGCTTGCTTTGAAAACCGGAGGATGAATTGGCGATAGAAATTGGCAAACCCAAACGAACGCTTGTACGTCTTTAATAGGTGTTGGGGTCTCCCATTCTGTGACCGCTTTGATCTTCTCCGGGTCCATACGGATGCCAGAAGTAGATATGATCAGTCCAAGGTACTTGGTCTCCGTAACGTGGAACTAGCACTTGCCAATGTCAACCTGCAGGCCAGCAGCTCTCAACTTGGAGAGAACACGGCACACATGTTCGACATGTTCTTCCAGAGAGTCGCTGAATATCAGCACGTCATCGAGGTAAGCTGACGCGCAGTCGTCGAGTTCACCACGCAGGACGTCGTCAATATATGACTGGAAGGTTGACGGTGCGTTGCTAAGTCCAAAGGGCATGACTATGCATTCGAACTGACCGTAGCGTGTGTTGAATGCAGTCAATCACTCATACCCTTTAGCGACGCGGATGCGATTGAAGGCAGCAATGATGTCTAGCTTAGTGAACCACTTATTTGTCGACACGCTAGCCAGTGTGTCCCGCACGAGCGGAATAGGGTATCTGTTCTTGATGGTTAGGGCGTTGAGGGCTCTGTAATCGACGCAGACGCGCAGTCCGCCCCCAGGCTGCCTGACCACTATCATTGGGGCAGCAGCTGGTGACGTACTTTTGCGTATAAAGCCCTGGGCAAGCTGGTCATCAATCCACTTCTTAGTTGCTTCGTTCTTCAAGGCAGACATTGGATACGGATTCTTGTGGGGTGGTTCGACGCCTTCCTTCAGTTCGATCTCCAGATCGCAGCCTGGTCGTGGGGGTGACAGCTCCTTGGCTGCGTTCCTGCTAATGCAGTCGGCGAGATCGTGGTACTCGACAGGTAGCTTGTCAAGGTTGTTTTGTCGAGCGCTCGCTGCCATGAACTTCTCAAAGTCTTCAGCGGAGGTGGCGCAGGCCGAAAGAGGCGGCCCCGGTCGGTCTCCGTGTACCTCTTGGATCCAAAGTGAGAACACCTGTGCGTCAGGTCGATGTGCAAGCGCGCATATCGCGTTTGCGGGGACTTCGCACAAGTCGATCTCCTCGCCGTGTGGAGAGCCGGAGAGTCGTCGTTCTCTCCTCTTAAAGGTGCGCTCTTGCGAAGTGGCGACGGCTGGTCTGGCTGATGAGCACCGCGTCCTGCAGTGTTGAGAATTCAAGATAATAGAGCCTTCCTTCCAGCGAGTTTCGGGCTCATGGACGGCCAGCCACGGTCGGCCCAAGACTAGGTCATAGTGGACATCCGTGACGAAAGCGAGCAAATGCTCGACATGTTGGTCTGCAGTGTCTCCAATCATCACGCTGACCAGTGTGGCGTGAGTGACTCTCATGTTGGTTGTTCCTCCGTCATCGAATGTCATGAGTTTGCTGGTAGCGAGTGGAATCAAATCAAGGTATTGTTGGTGCGCAAAACGAGTACTAATGAACTGAGAAGTGGAAGCGCTGTCTATGAGTGTAGAAGCCTTATTTCCATTGACTAGGGCTTGGATAACTACATGATGCATGACCGCTGGTTCTCCATTAGCCAGCTCAGTGTTTCCAGAGGCCGCTAGTGCAGAGCAGTTCAGTGTTGTGTACTCGTTTGTGACTGGGCCACGGTCTGTTGCGCTCCGACAGTGGCCTTCGCTTTTCCCGTCTCCTCGGTGGTCGTCGCGCTGGGCGCAGGGGTGAACGCTGTCGCAGATGCGTTGAGCTGAGCGTAGCTGAATTTGCCCAGTGGACAGCGATCCTTCTCAAACTGAGCGTGTCCAACCTCACGACAGCGATCGCACCGGCCTTCCTTCTTGAAGCGCTCGCGGTCCTCTATTGTGAGGGGCTTCAGGTTCTTGTACTTCGCCGGGATCTCTGCAGTGGCCAGCGGCGGGCGATTAGTGTCGCGCTTGTTGTGTGCAGCACGCGTAGAGGGGCCGTCGCGGGCTCGGTCAGTCCGGGCGGTGTCGGCCTTAGGCTTCTTCATGTCGAGCGTCTTGAAGTTGTCTTCAAGATTGCGACAGCGACGCACCAGCTCTGCCATGCTTGGATACTCGATGCCATCATTGACTTTGGAGCCGTAGCGACCATTGAGCTTCTGCTTCAGCTCATACATCTCATCGTCTTTATCCAGGTTGAGTAAGGCAGCAGCTTCTTGGAATTTGATATGGAAGTCAGAGAATGAGTCACCTCCTTGCTCGAGGTTGTGGAGAGCAGCGCGGGCCTTGCTCCTAGTGTTGAGGTCTCCGTAACGGTCCTTCAAATGGTTGACCATGGCGTCTACAGATGGATACGGGTTGCTGCAAGGCCTGCCATGTGTGGAGGTAACGCGACGAGCACACAGCCCCCAGGCTGGTCCATCCAGGTCACTAAGAATATACTCCAAAGCGTCGTTCTGTGTTCTGAAGGTGGTGTTCTTGAGCTTCAATTCCAAACCGAAGAGCCACGGGTAGAACTCGCTGGGGTCCTTGCCGTCAAACTTGCAGGGGGCGGGGATGCTGCGCTCCGTGTCAATCGCTCTCTTTGAAGCGGAGTGGATGTAGACCGAGCCGGAAGTCGTCTCGGAGCAGATTCATCTAGGGCTTTCTTAGCTTGCTTGACCAGCTCCTTCTAATCCTTAGCCTCCTTGCGATAGCGGGCAGCGCCTTCCTTAACGTGAGAGAGCTGGTTGGTCAGCCTGTTCCATTCTTCAGTTGTGTGCTGAGAGCTCGCCTGCTCGGCTCGAGCCAGGTCTTCTCTCAGCTGGGTGAGCTCGATGGCTACCTGCTCATACTTCTTCTTGTGGTTCTTGTCCGCTTTCTGGGTCTTCTTGGAGGAGGAAGCGGCGCCTGCTGTGACGTAGAAGTGTGACTGCCTAATTGAGAGTGTATTGTAGCCTGCTATGTTCTAGTTCTAATTATAAGAGGAGGAGTATCACATGGAAAGGAGGTTCAGCCGCGGCTGAATTAATGCCTGAGGCCCCAATTCCTTAACACCTGCCGATCTATAGAATAGCTTAAATCTCTAAATTATAATATTTAGCTACTTTAAAATTAGTTTACTTAGTTTCCTATACTTATCTTACTCTAATAGAGTAGGAAAAGTTTTATCTAGCTAAAGTACTAATCTCTTTTTACTTATTTCTTTTTACTTAGTAGTAGTAGTATTAGTAGTAATGTAGAGGTATTAGATTCTACTATTTATATAGTATTGACTTATTATAGGTAGTAGATAGTAAGTAAAGAGTAAAGAGTAAAGAGTAAAAGGTAATAGGTAACGTTAATAGTAGTTTTAGTATGATTATAAAGGCGCTAGCGTAAAGTGAGGTTAGAAGACACGTGTAGCAGCGTTAACGGCTTCGCCGCATTTTGCCTAGTCGAGACCTCCCGGGCCACCTATTTTATGTATTATCCGAAGGTAATCTTCTCGGCGCTCGTACCGCGAATAAACGACCTCAGCATAAAGGTCGCAGCTCACCCGCGGGGCATCCATCCTTTGCCCGTACTCTCATCTACCACTGGACTTCGCTCGTCATGCTCTCTTCCGACCGCACCCAGTATGCTCTGGCACTCTGGCTGACGCCCGTCGTCCTCTATGTCTTGTACGCATGGCTCAAAGTCATCACCGGCGCCTTCTTTGGCCCTTTGAGCAAAATTCCCGGCCCCAAGCTCTGGGCCATCTCGCGCCTTCCTCGTATGTACATGGAATGGCAGGGTGAGGAAGCGGCTGGAGTCGCCGCGTTGCACAAGAAGTACGGCCCGGTCGTGCGGCTGGCGCCCAACGAAGTGTCGTTTGCTGGTGGTGCTCAGGCTTGGGTAAGGCTCCGCGGAAAAACGTGCCCGTAGCTATTCCCCAGCCGCGCTGACGTAACTGACTCCCTTGTCATGCCCAACAGAAAGACATTTATGGCTACCGAAAGAACGTGGGCCAAGAGCAACATCCATATCGTTCGCCAGCGTCGTATTGGACTCCGGCCAACGGAGCCCCGAGCATGATTCAGGCCATCCGCGACGAAGACCACCAGCGACTGCGCAAGAGTCTGGCCGTCTCGTTCAGTGAGAACTCCATGAAGCAGATGGAACCACGCGTCAAGGGCTGGGCTCGGCTTCTGCAGACCAAGTTGGCTGAGCGCGGTGATGCTGCGGTGGATATGGTCGAGTTGTTTAGATGTGCAGTAAGTCCAACCATGTATTCCGTCTATCGCGATTTCTAATCTGCAGGTTATCGGAGGAGAGTTGAGAGCTGAACGCTGAATGGCACATTTGGTTCTGATTGACTAACGAGGCCGTAGACTTTCGATGCCATGGGTGACCTCGCGCTAGGGTAAGGCCAAGCTTCTAGTGATTCGTTTGCCGACGCTAAAGTCTTCTCCTTCGATAGGGACGACCTGCAAATGCTGAGAAATGGCCGTCTCTCCGACTACGTCCATGCGGCTTTTAGTGGCATTCGAACCATCATCCGCCTTCGGGTCCTCTCCACGTACAATTCCTTCACCCGCTGGCTCGTTCAAGACTGTTTCTTCCAAAGCGCATTCGTCCGGAAGGCCGCCATGGAGAATCTCCGCTACTCCGCGGACCGTGTGGATCGTCGCCTGCAAGAACCAGTCCGAGACCCTCCCGATCTCTGGACAAAACCCCTGACTGGTATCGACGGCAAGATGTCCCTGGACGAATATCACTCCACCGCACAGCTTCTCATGACTGCGGGCACCGACACTTCGGCGATAGGCTTGTCCGGCACACTATATTATCTTCTTGCCAACCCCGACTGCCTCGCCAAGGTCACCGACGAGGTTCGCTCCGCCTTCTCATCTATGGACGACGTAACCTACGAAACCCTCGCCCAACAGAAGTACTTGGACGCCGCGCTGCAAGAAGGCCTGAGACTCTACCCACCGGTGCCTACCGGCGCACCTCGCGTCACTCCGATGCCTGGATGGTCCATCTGCGGCTACTGGGTCCCAGGCGGCGTGAACGTCCACGCGCCCCACTATGCCACGTCTCGCCTTCCCGCCCACTTCACCGCTCCCGAATCTTTCCACCCAGAGCGCTGGCTGGGCGACGAGAAATTCCAAAACGACCGGCGTGATGCCGTCCAGCCGTTCAGCCACGGCCCTCAGAACTGCTTGGGTCAGGTACGACTCGCCCACGAACACGTTCACGCGAACCAAAAAGTCGTCTCGCCGATGCTGACTGCGAACTAGGCTTTTGCCATGAACGAGATGCGTCTCTTCATGGCCGCCGTGTTGCTCCAATTCGATCTACAGTTGTGCGAGGATCCCCAAGCCTGGTTGGATCAACGAGTGTTCTCCATGTGGGAGACGAAGCCGTTGATGTGTGTGGCGACCAAGACGAGCTGAAGTCGATCCCGCTCGTTCCATGATCCTTGGAAGGTGGGAGTATAGACGGTGTTTCAACTTTCAACTCTCATTCCTCGTCAAGGCGACTGCGCGAGACACTTCTGATCATGTAACATGAAAGAACCCGGCGTCCAGCAAACAGGCACATAACGCCATGGAGTGGAATGGTCGATGCTAGCACTCGAAAGATAAAAACCATACGTAGATGAGTAGATATTATCTGCCGTGCCTAGGTGCCCAGAAATCTAGAAGCCTGGAAGCCCCCAGACTAGCTAGCAGCCGATTCCTGAAAAAGGGGGGGACCTCCAAATGTCACATAATCGCCCTAGCCTTCAGCTGAGCCGCGATCACACGCGAGAATCCTTATTGCAACCGAGCGACTCCATGCAACCGTCAGCTCCCCCCGGCGTATACAAAACGGTGCGAGGTGGTAAGCGAGGTGGCTCCGGGGGGGGCGTGCATTGAGCGAAGCCGTGAACCCCGGCCTTTTTCTTGCTGTAGGTCTATCTGTGGATGGGAAACACCGGGTTTTACGCCGACGGTCGCCAGATGGGTAAATGAAGGCGCTAGATGAGTGCAACAAGTAAGCAACAGGGTCGCGACCGCGCCTGTTCTTCCCTCGGGGTTCTGCGTCCCGGAAGCACAGAACCCGGGGGCGTGGAGAAGGGTCTCTTGTATATTGATGTAACCTACCCGCAACAGCGCCGGGACGGGTGTCCACAATGCGTCGTCCAATCGAAGTATGTAACCGCTCGACTAGGAAGGAGGTTCTATATACAACAGTCTACGGTAGGGTAATAACCGTACAAGAAGGGTACTTGATACTCTATATATACTTCTATTCTTTAGTTTCTATTCTTAATTTCTAGTGCTCTACTTTATATATTAAGTATATTTATTATTTCACTATAATCTATATAAAAAGAGCTCTTATAACTTATATTATAAGTAAGTAAAGCTTACTAGTACTCTTACTAAGAGAAAATTACTTATATTATTACTAGGTACCTTATGAAAGGCTAGATTAGAAGGCCGTTCTTTCCGCTAGTCTCTGCTAAAAGTAGGTCGTTAGCCGTTAGCGGACCCTTATATCTACAACTGTCTCTCCCGTCGGAAATTCTATTAGGCAAACCTTTCTGTCGCACCTGTTAACGCATCCCCCAACTTTTGTCCACCTTGAGCCATGTCCCGCGACGGCGAGCCCGACCTGCTCTACCGCGAGCCCTATCCCCTTAACCGCGACCTGCTCGCCTCCGCCCGCCTGCACCTCCAGCACGCCGTCTTCGTCAACGGTCTGGGCTACCTGCTGCACCCGGCCGTCCCTGTCGGGCCCGCCTCGCACGTGGCTGACATCGCCACCGGCACCGGCATCTTCGCCCTCGCCCTCGCCGCGGCCCATCCCGAAGCCCGCGTCGAAGCCTCCGACATCTCCCTCGCCCAGGTCCCCGCCCAGCACTGGTGGCCCGCCAATGCGACCTTTGCCGTCCTCGACGTCTTCCAGGACCCCTTGCCGGCCTCCCTGCTCGCGCGCTACGACGTCCTCTGCCTCCGCCACTTCGTCTCCCTGCAGCCCGGCGATCCGCGCCCGCTCATCGCCCGCTTGCTGGCCATGCTGCGGCCCGGGGGCTATCTGCACTGGCAGGAATGGGACCTGACCACCGCCGCCGTCTTCGCCCCAGACGGCACCTCCACCCCTAAGATGCAGGCGCTGATCGATTACATCAAGCATCCCGCCCGACACGCCGCCCAGGCCACCTGGGTTGGCGACTTGCATCAGAGGGTCGCCGCCGGCGAGGTGCCTGGCGTGGAGCTGGTCGCGTACGACCGCGTCCGCGCCGCTAAGCCCGCCGTCGTCGCTATGCAGCAGGAACTCATGGCGCTGGGCACCAAGGAGGTAGTCGCCAGTCTGCGGGCCCGCGAGGGCGAGGCGAGCGTCGAGGCCGCTAAGTTCGAGAAGATCGCGCACGACGCCGTCGACGAGTGTCTGAGCTTGGGGAGGGGCCCCGTGATCGATCAGGAGATGGTGACGTGGGTGCTGAGGAAGAAGTGATGTACATGCAAGAGATAGAATGTCTTTTCTTCAACTTCTTCTCGTGGCACGCACGGGACTTGTAGCACACGTGTGAGGGTCACGTGTTGAATGCATTTCAAAGACGTCGTCTAGGTTTATATTGTCTCTGCTCGTGACTCGGGACTTATTTTAGTTGTCTCCTGCCATCGGCAACTCGACCGCTTTACTCGCCGATGCCACCTTCCTGCACAGCTGAGCAAGACTCAACGAGCCCATGATTTCCAACACAGGCACATCCGCCTTGACCTTTCTCGCCATGAACGTCCTCAGTTCTAGCGCAACAAGCGAGTCAACGCCATTGGCACTGATGGTCCGCGCCGGATCCACATCCTCGACCGCAATTGAGAGCAAGGAAGACAACTTATCAATGACCGATTCCGTCACAATCTGAGCCGCCTCATCCAGAGTCCGAGCCGCTCGAAGCCGCGCTTCAACGTCAGGTCCATCGCCCCCGGTCGTCCCTGCGCCGTCTTGCTGCGTATTGAGCCGCCGCAGCTGCGTGAAGAGAGGGAAGTTCATGTAACTGAGCATCGGCACGCCTCGAGCACGATGCTTGTCCAACGGAGTCAGGCCCGTAACGAGCTGTGTAGGCGACTGCAGAGCAGCGTTCATGCCGTACTCGATGAGCGTAAGCAACTCTTCTTCGCGCAGCACTTTCATCATACTGCCTAGGTATTTTGTCATGGCGAGGCGGTCCGCGTGATCGGCCACGTATCCGACGTCTAGCACTGCGCCAACGTCGATCGTCGTGGCCGCTAGACCTTGCTGCCGACGGAAGTGCGCCAGCGCGTCCTGGAAGGTGTTTCCTGCGGCGTAGTTGGCCTGAGCCCGGTTGCCGAGGACGCCCGTGGCTGAAGACAGCATGATGAAATGCTCCAGATCCTGGGGCAGAAGTTCGTGTAGGTTCCACGAACCTTGAATCTTGGGTCTGACAGCCAGCTGGAATTCCTCGTGCGACATGTTCTCGAGCATGACGTCCTGAACGCCATAGATTAGCATTCTTCCATGGGGTAGCATTTATTACTATCATACCTTTAGCTTCATTGCTGCTTGGACGACGCCTCTTATAGGTGGGAGGGTCTTGCATTGTTCGAGAACGAGACGCAGCTGTTCCTTGTCGCTGACATCGCATGTGAAGATATGCACACGACATCCGTCTGCTTCGAGAGTCTCGCGCATCGTTGTGACGGCTGGAGTGATGCGGCCGCTGCTGGAAAGGAAGATCAAGTTTCGAGCGCCTCGTAAAGCCATCCATGCAGCAACGCTCCGTCCAATACCTCCAAGGCCGCCGCTGAGCACGTAGGATGCATCTCGACAAAAGCCAAGCGGCGCCGGTGACGGTGGAAGGAGTGGCAGAACGTCATCCTCCCGAGGCACCAGAACAATCTTGCCCATGCCCGTGCCGGCCTGGAGAATGCGAAGTGCATCCACCACCTGCGACATGGGCATAATCGTGGTTGGTGATGCAGGCAGTGCCACGCCCTCTTTCCACAGCCGCATCGTTTCCTCTGTCAGCATCTTGATGAGAAACGGTTTGTTCTTCATCATAGAAACGAGGTCGACGCTCGCCATGGTCACGTTGCGCAAGTAGGGCCGAAGATCCACTTTGCCATTCATCATGGCGTCTTTCTTCCCAATCTCAATGAAACGACCGAAGGGGGCCACCAGATCCCATGAGCGGCGCAGCGCCTCACCAGAGAGCGAATTCAAGACTACGTCAACACCTCTGCCTTTTGTCATCCGCAACACGCCCGGGACGAATGTGAGGTCGCGACTTGAAAAGATGTGATCGTCTGGAATCCCGAACTCCCTAATTATCAACTTATTCTTTGTTAGCAAAAGGTGGATTCGATCGTCACGGCAACAAACTTACGTCTCGCTTCAAGGTAGTCGATAGGGTTACATACACCTCGGCGCCAATATGTTGAGCGTAACGAATCGCAGCCTGACCCACCCCACCGGCAGCAGCATGGATAAGAATGGTTTCGTCGGCCATCAACCGAGCCGTCTCCCGTAGGCTGTAAATGACTGTGGCATAGACAACAGGCAAGCCGGCAGCCATCTCGAAACTGAGTCCATCGGGGACTTTGGCGACTGTCGATTGATCCAAACGACCATACGTGTGCATGCACCCGACATGGTCCAGGCCACAGATGTAGACAACCCTGTCGCCAGGAGCGAAGTCGACCACTTTGGAGCCCACGCGAGAGATGATGCCAGCTGCTTCACTGCCCATCGAGTACGCTGTATGCTCCCCCATGGCAATCATGAGATCGCGAAAGTTGAGGCCGACAGCTCGTATCTCGATTTCGACTTCTGTATCGGAGAGTGGCTCATTGTACGTCTCGTCGGTCACCCACTCAAGTTTTTCTAGCAGACCTGGAACAGTTGTCGTGAGCTTGATGGGCCTGCCAGCATCCCTGGCCAGCGTTGGGACTGCTTCTGAGCGGTACAGAGCTGTCTGCAAGTATTCATCTGCACGAATGGCCTCGCGGAGCCGACTCGTCCAGATCCGGCCATCTTGAAGCATGAACTCGCCATTCATGTTCGCAACTGGGAGAGTGAGCGAGAACTGCGCCTCACACAGCCTTCGGATTGACGCACTCAGCGAGGTATTTTCAGGTCGAGGCTCAGAGATTTTCAGTGTGACCAGGTTGGAATCGTCCAAGTCACGTTCCCATCTGTTTGTACGCATCAGGCCGGTTATCGCTCCGTACTGGGGGCAGAGAAGCTCATCTCCAGTTACCCACAAGATGCTTTTAGTCTCGATCAGCATTTTGCGGACACCCTCATACTCGGCCTGGGACAGATCTGCAATCACAGGACGTTCGAGTTCTGCTAGAACGATGCAGAGACTTTGGCTGTGCTCGATCCCTTCCAATTCTAGCAGGGACACGATCCTGATGTTCTGGAACCGGAGATTCTCGGTCAACTTGTCTTTGATGTCTTGCAACAAGCTTTGAGTGTTGCTTCGCTCGTAGCTAGGGAGTGTGACGAGCACAACGTTCTTCCACATGGGACCGGCCTCGTTGGCGTCTGCAGAAGCGTTCTGGGCCACGAAAAGACTCTGGCTATGGAGCTCTTCATTGTGGCTATCGGGAAGTTCGAAGCGCGCTCCTGTAAAACCAGCACCTTCGAGGACTTCGTTCCACTGCTTGGATGAGACCCATGGCATCCATTGACGCATGGATTCAGTGCCACTCCACCACCCTGACAGCTGGCCAAATGATAGCCCGGACCAGTAGTAATCCTGCCTTATACCTTCTTGTAGAAGCAGGCGGCCTCCGGGCTTCAGCAACTGGCGAAGATTACTCAGTGTTTTGGTGAGGTCGGTGGTGGTATGGACGACATTCTGAGCCACAATCAAATCATAGCTCCTGACTTCGAAGCTCTCCTGCTTGGCGGTGTCTTGTTCTGCGTCCAGAACTCGGTACTCCATGATGTTCGTGTATGGCTGGAAATTCTGCCTCGCTTGTTCGAAAAAGGCGGCCGAAATATCAGTGTACATGTAATGTGACACGCTGCTAGCAATGGACACCCCATCATCTGCGATGGGAGCAAGGGCATCGAGTACTTGCGCAGTGGACGAGCCAGTGCCGGCACCCACCTCGAGCACGCGTAAATTGGCCTCATTCTTGGCTAATACGTTCAAATAGGCCTTCTGTTGCGCTGGCAGGTCGTTCAAGGTCGCAGTTCGTCTGTAGACTCGATCGAGTATGGCATCCTCAGCGAACATGAGCTGCAGTGGGTCTGTCTCACCTCTTAAGACGGGCACGATGTTGCCGCCCATTCGTACTGCCAACTCACCGAACGCAGTGTCCGAAGCAACCTGTTTGTATAGCTCCACCTTCGTAGCGTGGTCATGTTTGAGTCGCTCAACCTCAGAGGCTTGGATACCGATCACCTTGCCGAGCTGGAGATCACTCTCGACGTGCTTCATCCACTCGAAATACCGACAGAGATGACCTTGAGCAGCGGCCGGCACCTTGCCATCTAGTTCCTCCAGTGCGTCCAAGACAAGAAGCACCGAGGCCAGCTGCATGCGAGATTCGATCTCGATTGCAGCTTGCTCCGAGTCCAAATCCGGCTTGGGCATCTCAGCGAACGAAGCGACGTCGCCTCCTTCGAGATACATATCCGCGTGAGGAATCCATTCAATCTCGTGACACATCTTTTCTGCGCCGAGCGAGCTCTGTGCGGCGGAATCCAGGGGGCTTGCTTCAATTCCACTCCAGGAGATACGGGGTTCTTGAGTGGGTCCATCCCAGACGACAACATCTGTCGAGAACTTCTCAAACGCAATCTTGCGCGTCTGGCTGTGAGCACGATAGACATGACCAGGCTCAGGGTTCATTGCCGCAGAAATCCAAATGTCCCTGATAAACCGCGGCACCATGGCCACTTCGAGGTTGCTCTTTCCTGTGGCGTCCATGATCGCGGCCAGCGCAAAGTGCATCAAGCTGTCCATGCAAGCTGGATGCATCAAGTGCGGAGATACGATGCCCTTGGGCATAACACTGGCAACGTCAGGAACGGTGACTGTGCCCATGGTCTGGCCACCATGGTCAAAGGTACCCCGGACAGCCGAGCAGTTCTGGAACAGCGGTCCAAAGTTCAGCCCGATTCTTGCCAATCGCTCATAGGCCTTGGAAAAGTCCCAGGGAGATTGACACTGCTCTTCTGCAGCAGTGAAAGCGGCGTGCCAGCGTTCTGTGTCGTGTCGGGCTTCTCGTCCCTGGTCGACCGGATTGAGGGCAGATGTCTCATGATCCACGCCAACGTATCCAGTGCAGTGTTCGATCCAGTCGTTCGCGGTTGGGTTATAGGACACTACTTGAAACCGACGCCAATAAGCCGAAGTGCCGACACTGGACTCATCGACTGGCTTGAAATTCAACATTACTTCGATCCCTTCTTTCGTGTCGGGCACGATCAATGCACGTTTCATGTTGACATCTCGAAGCCGGAAGCCGCTCAATTGTACATTTGGATCAGCCAGCTGTCTGGCTGCTTCGATTACCGCAATCACGTAGCCTACGCCAGGCAAGATGATGTTATCAGTAACGATGTGATCTCGTAGCCATGGCTGCTCAGAGATTCGCAGAAAGTTGCGGAATCGAGGAGCCATCGCGTCCCAGTCGGGTACTGGAGCACCGAACAAGTCATGTCTGATCTCTTTGCGGAGGCGATAGTTCCGGCTTAAGCGACTCTCATACCAAAACTTGTTGGAATGGTTGAACTGGTATCCAGGAAGTTCAGGAAGTATACGCAATGGGCGAGATCCTCTTCCACCAGTCGCATCAGCGCTGCTATTCACGTCGTCAACGTTGATCGGATACCCGCGGGCATGAAGGTGGCCTATGGCGGTCAGGAATACGTCTGCCCCAGGGGCAGTGCGATTCAGTGCCGGGAGGAATGCTACCGCAACGCCCTCGGCATGAGCTGCGAGCACATCTCTTATGGCGCCTTGCAATGCTCCATGAGGGCCAAGCTCAATCAAAACATCCGCAAAGACGTTGGCTCCAGCAGCATCTGCACGGAGGGTGGCCTGAGTTTGGGTTGTGCGGCTAAAGCAAAGGCCTGCCAGAGCATCGGAGAAACGCACTGGATGTAGGAGATTCTTGGTCCAATAGTCGATGGAGAGACAACGGCCTTCGACTGCTTCCCCCGTGACGCTCGAGATCATGACCACAGGTGACTGAGGTGGCTCGCTCGGCGCGTGGAGCGTACCCACCAGACGGACGTATTCGTCTGCGAATTCCTGCATATGCGCAGAGTGATAGGCATTTGGGACCTTGAGCTTCCTCGCGAAGAGCCCGTCAGCCTCCAAGACTTGTTGCAGAGCTTCGACTTTATGCACATCACCCGAGACGGTGCTGCTGCGAGGACTGTTGAGACATGCCACAACCAATTCGCCAGAGAGTTGGGCATGAATTCGGTCAAGATAAGGGGCGAGCGCTTCTGGACCCAAACCGACAGCAAGCATAGCGCCTTTGGTCTCGGTCGTCTGCCTCCCGGTGACTAGTCCACGGAAATAAGACGCTCGCCAGGCCGACTCGCGAGTCAGAAGGCCAGCGCAGTAAGCAGCAGCAATCTCGCCGGAGGAATGGCCCACGACACGACCGGGCTGGATATTCCACGATTGCAACAAATCCACAATCGCAACTTGAAGGGCAGTGCACGCCGGCTGAGCCAAGGCTGCTTGATCAAGACGACTATGTTCTTTGTCTTTGGCGAGCTCGTCGAGGAGATCCCAGGGGCAGCCACATTCGATCTGCAAATAAACTCTGCACGCAGCCAGACTCTCGCGGAACACCGGGTAGCAGAGTAGCTCACGTCCCATGCCATACCACTGTGCTCCCTGACCCGTGAACACAAAGGCTACGTTGACAGCGGTGCGAGCCCGCAGCGGTTTGGGCAAGGGCGAAGCCAGACGTGTCTCGAGCTCGACCAGCGACCTTGCTAATACGTGACTCCGCCAGGCCAGCTTCGAGCGCCGACTCATTGTATGGGCAAGATCGTTCAGATAGGTCAAACCTTCGGAATTGGATATCGATTCAGGCCTGGCATCGAGGAATTCTGCATGTGTTTTTGCTGCGCGACTGCAGCCTTCTTCATCGAAAGCAGAAAAGGGAATGAGCTTTGGTGGACACTCGATTGGATCGAAAGCCCTCCAGTCTCCGGCAAGCTCGACTGTGCGTCGATTTCCCAAGCCATTGGTAGGCTGAGGTTGGATCCCATTGGCAAAGCTATCCACTGTTTCTCCATTGGGAGCGTGGACGGCATTGCTATCTCCAGCACTGTTGGGATGGTTGTTGGTGAGACCATTCGCATGTCCATCGGTGAGACCATTCGCATGTCCATCGGTGAGACCATTCACATGTCCATTGGTGATCTTAAATCCATCGCCGTTTACGAGATCGAGATCTGCGTTGGTCGGAGGCAAAGGTCGTGTATAATGAGTCGCGGTCAACCCTCGGTCCTGGAGGTAGTGAAAAGCATCATCGAGAACAACATGGCCGTTTGTACCGCCGACTCCAAAGGAATTGACAGAGATCCTGCGCAAGCCGGTCGTGGGCCAAGGCGTTGGTTCAAGAGGGAATTGAAGCCGCCATTTTGCTGCCGGGATCTTCGGGTTGACTTTCTCGAAATTGACGTTTGGGGGGATGATCCCATTCTCAAGGACAAGAACAGACTTGATGATGCTGCTCGTCTTTTAGCGGTCTTCCAACAGTCATTCAATACACAGACGATAAACTTACGCTGCAGCGCCTGCCGCGCCCTCCAAATGACCAGTGCCGGACTTACAAGCCCCAATGTACAGCGGAGGGAGATTCCTTGGCCGAGCTGAGAAGGCTCTCGCAATTCCATTGGCTTCGATCGGGTCACCCGCCGCGGTGCCAGTCCCGTGAGCCTCGACCATGGCCGTATTGTTGACACTCAAGCCTGCCCTCGCATAGACCGTCCTGATCAGCCTTTCCTGCGCCAGACTATCCGGGTTGGTCAATCCAGGAGTTCGGCCGTCCTGATTCACACCAGTGCCCCGAATGACGGCTCTTATAGAGTTGCCATCTCGAATGGCATCACTGAAACGCTTTACAATGACCGTCCCGACTCCCTCGCCACGAGCGTAGCCATTGGCACGGTGATCGAAGCTAAAGCACCGCCCGTCTTGCGATAGGAATCCTTGATAAGACATGGAGGCCACATCGTTGGGGTAAGCCAAGACCGTGACTCCGCTGGATATGGCCATGTCGCTCTCGCCACTACGTAGACTCTGGCACGCCTGATGAAGTGTCACTACGGAGCTGCTACAGGCAGTATCGATGGTCATGCTTGGACCTTTGAAATCGAAAAACCAAGAGACTCGGTTGCTGAGGACGGAGTTGGTCAATCCGGTTGCACGATATCGCAAAGGGCTCTCCGCATCCGCGTTTATGATGGAGAGATAGTCGTGATTGAAGCCCGACACATACACGGACGTGTTGGATCCATTGGCTTCGGAGAGTGGGATTCCTGCATTCTCTAGAGCATGGTAGACGTTCTCCAACACCAGACGTTGCTGCGGGTCCATGCAAATGGCTTCGCCTTTGGTGATGCCGAAAAAGGGTGCATCGAAATATTCGGGCGGCTCGGCCAAGAAATGCGCCCCTTTCACCGAGTGTGTTCCCACTCGCTCATTGTCGGGATGATAGTGGCCGGCTCCGAAGCGATCTTCTGGCCATGGTGAATGTGCGCTTCGTCCTTGCAGGAGGAATTGCCAAAAGCGTTCGACGGTCGAGGCTTCTTGTGGAAGCTTGCAAGCAATGCCAACGATGGCGATGGCCTCGTCAGGCCCATGATTCGATATGCTCATTTTGACATGACACAAGACTCATAAGCCAAGGGAGAAGCTGCGGGCTGGAGAGGAGGAGAAGAAAATCGAGGATCACATGCACGGGAAAAGGTGTACAGTGCACTCCAGGAGATGCAACACGACAAGAAGGAAAGGTGTTTGCCTAAAGCGAATATGGTCGCAATCAACAGACACGGGCAGCGGAAATCCACAGTATGTAAGCCCCCCACCGCTACGGTACTACAGTACCTGCCGCTCAGCGTCGAGTGTGCGTCTGTCTAGCGATAGTCGGCGACCCGCAAGGATTGCCTGCAAGCGACTGTGATTCCAACATGGGTCCTCTTTTGGCTACTGTACCGTCAGACCGTCCATCCTTCTCATCCGGGAAGGTGGAGGAAAGGATGCCGTGATGTTGGATACTGTACATCACGAAGCGAGCTGAGCATGATTAGTAGTCCTCCACCACGGCCAGCGCGATCCATGGCGCCAATGCTAATGCGGTATCTCATGCAGAACAGCACGAGGGTGTCGTGGCTTGGCTGGTGACGACACATGGCGACCACCCCACCTCCCCGAATCCTTTCAGCTCGCATGTTGGAGATGCGTTCTACAATAGCTGAATGCGCTTCTTCGGAAGACCACCATCAATCTGTCTCCATCATGGCTACCATGAGCGACGTCTGGGTTGGCCTGCCATGGCCAGTACAATTGATCGCGGCCTGCTTTGTCCTCACTGCAACTCTGTTGATCACGACTCGCCTCAATTCGCTCTCCCATTCATGGCCAGCGGCAGCAGGAAAAGGCCACGAGCCTCCAATAGCGCCCTACTGGCTTCCAGGAATCCAGCATCTGGCAGCCTTCCTTCTCGATCCTGCCCGCACTTTCCGCACGACCCAGTCGAAATACAAAGATTCGCCTTACACATTGCTCATGGGGAACGTGAAGTTCCACGTTTTTGGTTCTCCATCTGCCGCGACCCATGTCTTTGCACGCTCGCGCACGTTTGCGTACGAACCGGTGACGATGAGCATGCTGGAGAATGGACTGGATCTGCCCGTGGCCGACCGAGTTCACTTTCAAATCGGTCTGGATCGAGCAAACAGTGCAGAGCATGCGAAGGGGTTCGTGGTGCAAAACCATAATGTCTGGTTGCGATACTTGTCAGGCGAGCCGTTGGACGACCTGATGCAGCTATTCACACGCCACTTCCACCAAGTCCTGGAGCAACACCTGGATATGAAGACAAGAGGCTGGCAGACAGTCGATCTATACCAATTCCTGCGCAAAGTCATTTTCGACACCTCAGTCCTGACGTTCTTCGGTCCCCGTCTTGCTCAGATATGGGGTCCTACCATGTGGAAGGACTTCTGCCTGTTCAACGATGCCACCTATATTGGTGTCAGAACAAATTTGGCGTATGTCTTGCAGCCGCGGGCGGGCCGCGCGCGGGAGAGAATGCTACGCGCCTTTGAACAGTGGTTAACGCACGATTCAGAGGGAGACTGGCCGGACAAGGACAAATATTGGAACGAGGAATGGGGCGCAAAAATGAATTGGGAACGTGACCATCTGGCGCGACAATTCGGCCTCTCCCTCCGTGGACGGGCGACCATGCAGGCGAGCTTCCTGTTTGCAATCGTTCTGAACGCCGCGCCGATGGGTTCCTGGTTTACCTGGGTGGCGGCGAGTAATTCAGATCGCCTGGCAAAGTGTCGAGCCGAGTCGTCCAAGTTCTTGCGACCGAGCAAATCAAGCCGCTTCGATCACGAACTGGACATCGACGCCACGCAATTGAGAGGCAGCAACTTCATGCAGGCGTTGTGGAAGGAAGCGTTACGCATAGGCACGGCAGCCTCGCCAGCACGTGTAGTCATGGAAGACACAGAGCTGGAAGGGTATGTCGTAAGGAAGGGCAGTGTGATCCTCATGCCCACTGCGTTGCTCCACCATAGCGACTTGTTCCCGAGAGCGGACCAGGTTGACACGGAAAGGTGGACAGGCGAGGATGCCATAGTCCAACAGCGGAGTAAAAGTATTCGCACATTTGGTGGAGGTATGGGCATGTGTTCTGGACGGCATGCGGCCGAGCAGGAGGTCATCGGTCTGGTCTCGAAGCTTATTACGCTGTTTGATATCGAGTTCGAAGACTCGTGGAAGGACAAGTTCCACTTCGACCCAAGAAGTCTTGGAATTATGCATCCTGCAGGTCCTCCAATGGTACGCCTGAAGCGGAGAGTATTATGACAGACTTATGCCAGCGGCATGTCGTACGCCGACGTGTACAGATCGGAAATCTGCTGTTCGAGACACTAGATACAAGTGACGAAAGCCACGTCTGTCTTAATGACTCGATATTCCAGGTTTATTAGCTTCGTGGTGCCAGTCTTATAGACTTGTTGTAGCTTCAGCGACCTCTCGAATCAGTCTCGCAATGTGCTTCATTTCCTTACGACCTCTGGGGAAATCGTGCCCACTGCCATGATGGAACTCGCGTGCTTGGCCGGGATCACAGAGTCGTAGCAAATGGAGACCCTCGTGGGGATCACTCTCGTCGCTCTCGGTGCTCCGGATGTGCAGCGTGGGCAAGTCAATCAGTGGCGCACCGTCTGCGGGTAGTTCCCATCTACAAAGGCCATGCGTGCCGTTGGATAGAAACGTTGTTCCATCGACCAACTTCTTGCCCTTGAGTTTCTTGAGCAACGACAGTAGTTTTGCATGGTCGACCTGGTCCTGATCGCTGACTCCGTCCTTCTTTCGCAGCGCACTCGGACGAAGAAACATATTCTCTGCCTGCTCGGTCATGGGTGCAGAATCTACGACGATGTCCTCGATGACTTGGGCGTCCTTCATAGCAAAACAGCGCAGGGGAGATGCTCCGTTGATGAAGACAGCAAATCGAAACGGTCGTTCCATGGCAAAGGGATGATCATAGGTTGCCTGCGCCAAGATCTCTGCTGCTAACGCAGCACCGCCTGAATAGCCCAGAATACCATCGAATGGGCCCTCTTCGACTATAATCCGCGCAAGGTCGTCATGAGTCTGCAAGATAGAAGCAGGATCAAAAGGGTTGTAGTATGTGTAAAGTGGAAGATGCGAGAATTGTGCTGTGTACAGGGACCAGTTGCCTTCGGTATGTCGAACCGTCCCTTGCACAAAGGTCCACTCAAAGTCGTCGAGATCTGCACGGAAGGCTGCCGTCTGCGCCCGAAAGATCTCGTTGTTGGAGCCTCTACCGTGAAGGCAGAGGATCTTCATTGCAAGGAGCGTTGTTGCTGTAGGACCGGTCCCACTCGTGCTTGAACAGATTTCTCTCGATAGAACTACCGACACGGCAGGTGCGATCTAGAGCACTCATGCCATGACACACTCACGGATCGGAGATGGTTCTCGGCTCCACCATTGTGGCGCCAGTTAATTGGCTCATGTTGATGTCCTTAGCTCCTGCATCCTTCTTCTCCGGAATCTCAGCCGCATATCTTGGGGGCGCCAGTTTATTAGCTCATGTTGATGTCCTCAGCTCCTACTGTACATCCTTCTTCACCGAGAACTCAGCTGCATGTCGTTCGTCTGCTTGAGCGCTTTCACGAAGAGAGACACCCAGGGAGGAGCGTGCATATCGATGACGGTGTTGTTGATGCCAAAATCTACAGACGAGCTGCGAAGAGTGTTTCCTCGGCCGCACTGCAATGCTCCACATGTCCATCGCTTCGATGCAACCTCATGTCGTCGGCAACGCGGTGTGCTGCACGATTGGCGCCAAGCTCTAACTAGCAAGTCTGGCCCATGACTGCCATTCCTTCGTGTCCTGCCTTGCAGATTCGGTGCATCTGATTGTAACACTACTCGTTGCCAGCCGCAAGCTCCGTGTCTTCCACAGGGTCTGAGCAGGATCCGCGAAGGGACGCCTGACAGGACCAGACTGATGATGCTGCATGATTGAGTTGGACTCGACTACTCCGTGCACATCATCATCATCAATGTCATTGTCTGTTGTGAGCTGCGCTTTTGAGAGCATCTACAACAACAAGACTTGCATCAATTTCCCCAAGGACCGTTGACCAAACGTCTCGACATGGATGCCCTCACACTGGTTGCCGTCGTCTGTCTCCTCGCCACAGGCCTCTGGGCATGGAGGAATTTGTACTATTGGTACTACAGCAATGGCCTGATGGAGTTTCTTGGACAATGTATCATGACTGATCGAGCTCCGAGTGGCCAGCCGCTCAAAGTCCTCTGCACCAGTGGCCGATTCCCATCTGTTGACATGCAGTTGAAAGGCCCCTCAATATTTCAACTCCTCTTCTTTGAAAACTGGACCTATCCAGATTCCACGTGGGCCGGCTTCTACTTCATCGGCTCCTTCGGCGTTTCATGGGCCCTGATCGTGCTGGAGAGCTTGCGCACTTACAATCTGCATAACTTCGGATCTTGGACCACTATCCCGGGATTGCTCATGTTCAATCATACTCCGGCCGTATATCTGCCTCTGTATCTCGGTGTACGGCTTGCCCTGATGACTCCGAGCAACATCACACCATCAGACCTGGCGATTGACCCGGTTCAACTCGAGCTTTTTCCTTGGGCCTTCGCCATCGGCTATGTGGCGCCGTTCGTCGTGCTGTTACTTCCCGACCTTCGCATCCGCGATATAAGCATCAAGCAGTCCGTCGCAGCTTGGTGGCAGCAATGGCCTGCTTATGTTGCTCTCTGTCAACTTCTGTTGTCTCTGATCTGGCGCCCAGCAGTACTTCCATCGCCTCTGGCTACAGACACTTGGCCGCAGATTCAGTCCGTGTACATGTTCATCTTCGTGATGGCGGCCTTGTCACACTGGCTCTCGGTATTTGGCGCCTTCGCAACACGCGTGACAATGGTCGAGCTTTTCTTGCCGGCCTTGCCTGGAAAGGATAAGAAGGCACGCCACGGGTGGGAAGCAGCAAAGTGGTGTGTGCAATGGGATGTCGTCCTGGATACGCCTGCTATGATCCTTTGGGCCGGTGTTCTGTATTGGCAGACGGGAGTAGTCATGGACTCTTCACTTTGGCAGCGTCTGCTTGTCAACTTCCTGCTCGCGGGACCTTTGGGGGTTCCCATTGGCTTGTTGTGGGAGAGGGATGCATTTGTTTTGGGTGGCTAGAGCAGTCTTACAGCCAGCTATTGTTTAGTCCTTCATAAAGAATATCGTGGCCATCTTGTGATTCTCTGAAGCCACGGTATGCTATAGTGCAACTTCTCACATTGCCGCAAGACTCAGAGATAATCATAATCCAAACAATCACGGAATCACCAACAACCCCTAATGGTCGCTCCTAGGCAGTCTGATAACAGCGGACTTGAGCGTTGCCTGTGCTCCCTACTAGTAGTCGGAATTGTGGAGACTGTGTGCACGTCGAAAGATTTAGCTGATATATATACCTCGATCTGTACTTTATCCAGCTGCGCATGTGATGCCACACTAAAACTCCAAATCTCATCTACAATCATCTGACCTGAAACTATGACCAGCGACAGATCCTGGTGGAAGGATGCCGTTGGGTACCAAATTTGGCCAGCTTCGTTCTACGACTCAAACAACGATGGCATGGGAGATCTACCAGGAGTCATCAGCAAGCTCGATCATCTCAAAGACTTGGGTGTAGACTTGATATGGTTATCACCCGTGTACGACTCACCGCAGGCGGATATGGTACGATACTAATATAATCTCTCGAGCAAAATTCTAGACATGTAGTCACTAATCTATGTGTTAGGGCTACGATGTTCGAGACTATGAATCTATTTGGGACAAGTTCGGGACATTGAAAGACATGGACATGCTTATAGTAGAGGCAAAGTCTCGTGGCATGAAGCTCATCATGGACTTGGTCGTGAACCATACGAGTGATGAGCATGCATGGTTTCAGGACAGCAAGAAGTCGAGAACGAACCCAAAATCCGACTGGTACATCTGGCGTGATCCCAAAACTGATGCTCAAGGCGAGAGGAGGCCGCCAAACAACTGGCGCGCCGCATTCGGGGGCAGTGTGTGGACTTATGTCGCGGAAAGAGATCAGTATTATTTACACCTCTGCCTTGAGAAACAGCCAGATCTCAACTGGACAAACCGGGAAACAAGGGCCGCAATATATAGCACAGCAGTTGATTTCTGGTTGCGGCGTGGAGTAGATGGATTCCGTATGGACAGCGTCGTCGCTTTCTGGAAAGACACTCGTTTCCCCGACTCTGAGATCACAAAACCAGATCAAGAGTTTCAACCCATGGAATGGAAGTTCATCATGAACGGAGCTCCCGTACATGACTGGTTGAAAGAGTTACGAGCTCGCATCAAGGAAGATCATGGGCCGGATGTCGTCCTGATCGGAGAATTACCCGGCACTGGGACTGACGAGATTGTGCGCTACATCGACCCATCTGCGAAAGAGCTGAACATGGTTCTCGACTTTGACCACTTCATGGCCGGCAACGATTGGCATGCTGATCTACATGAGCGCACACGGCCAGCGCTACCGCTGCTCAAAGATGCCATGATCAAACAGCAAGACTTTATGCAATCTGGTTGGACCAGTGCATTCACCGAGAACCACGACAATCCTCGAAGTGTCGATCGCTTCGGCCCCGGCGACGGCGAGTATCGTGACGCTGCATCCAAGATGCTGGCCATGTTCTTGTGTACTCTTTCGGGGACAATCTTTCTGTATCAGGGCCAAGAGATCGGCATGACCAACATTGATGCATCGTGGACACGAGCAGATCTCAGAGACGCCGCTGGCCTGGACTACCTCGACGAGGTTGAACGAAAGTTTCCGCACCATGTGGCCAAGCAAGAGGCTGCGCTAGAAGGCCTGCACCGCTTTGGGAGGGATAATGGTAGGACGCCGGTACAGTGGTCGGCTGCTCCGTATGCTGGCTTTAGTGGCGTCAAGCCATGGATCAGAGTCATTGACAATTACAAGGCGATCAACGTAGCCCATCAGGAGAATGACCCTGACGGTGCACTGTTTTTCTGGAGGCGCATGATCAAGATGAGACGCCACTATAGAAATCAGCTCATCCGTGGCCGATTCCAGGTACACGACAAAGAGAACCCGAAGACGTTCACCTATGTGAAGACTGGTGTCGATCCAGCCGAGATTCTTTTGGTGGTTTTGAATTTCGGGGATGAGAATGCTGATGTGTTTGTTCCTGGTGACGTGAATGAAAGCAGCATGCGACTCCTGCTGTCGACTTCATCAGAACACCGCCTGGACACCGAGCACGGCCGGCGACTTCATCCGTGGGAAGGAAGGCTGTACAGTTGCCAGAGGAAAGGAACCGATGTGTAGCTTGTAACTCAAAGTAGGTCGAAGATGGCAGCAGGATGGTTATGCGCAAAGGACGTTGTTCTCGAGCAAAGACAGGTCCTCATCGTTTCAGAGAAATGTTCTCACTGTCCAGAAAGGAGAATGTATTCTTTTACAAGGTGAAATTCAATGTTACCTACTAAATGATATTACCTAACTCGAGTCATATAATGCTATAGAGTGGAATATTTGATACTAGTACTCGAAAGATAAAAGTAGGGCGGCAGGAGGAAGTTATATAAACCTGACCGCACGGGCCACCGGCGCTACGCCCATTTTCCCGACGCAGATGCGCCCATTTCCTGTAGCGGAAACGCTGCCAGGCTGACAACGACTTCTACGACAGCCTCTTCGTTCAGTGCCTTCTTCAACACGCGAATGCCCGGGAGGAAGCCTCTGGTAGCGCGAATCCCCCCAGAAAATCGGCCATACCTCACAATGAATGGCATATTTTCCTCGACAATCTCTGCTTTCTTTGTGACTGGAGGCGTGCGGGTAAGACTGTGGTACCCATTGGCGCGCAACAAATGAGCGACGGTATAAATCTTCGCCTGAGTACCCGACCGGGCCATCAAGAACTTGCAACAGTCCATCTGAGAAGAGCAATCGCATCCTTGAGACAGAGCCTAGAGCTCACGGACAGCGGAAAGCGCACAACTGTACGAGCACTCGCGTTGAACGCCATAGAACGCAGTGAAGGAGAAAATCCGCAATTACTACAATAGACTACGGAGTGTCTTGTGCGAAGTTGCCGAATCGCATAATAGCGGTTCGTCAATAGTGCTCTCTGGCACTCGACAATTACTAACGCACTCTTAGACTCGGAGCTTGCGAAAAACATCCAATGGCACATACCCAGCCTGGATCGGCTGTGGGACCTTTGCTCCTGGGCTTACAGCTTTCGGCTCGGTCCTCTAAATCGCGAGCTACAAATGCGAATATCTCAGCCGTCTGGCCATCAGTTGACTCGGGTTCGTCATTTCATCGGCCGCTTGGGCTTTTGGCACAAAGTCGCTCGTCAGGCACTCTTGGATGTTCGCAGACATTATTCGCAGCGCCCGGGTAGAGTCAATAGGAGCTGCAGAGGGGTATGAACCTAAGCCAAAGCTGGATCAAGATCTCGAAAGACTCGCTCTCAGGGTCTTTCCAAACTTTCGAAGCACACCTCTCTGCACAGCACTGGTTCACTCAATCAGCCGGTTAAGGAATCTCTTGAATTGGTTCTACGATCGACCTCTGGAATGTCGACCTCATGCCGAGGCCGTTGTAGTCGATTGGTTTTATTCTCAAAGGGCGAAATTCGTCAACGACGATCGATACGTCGGCTGCCGCAAGCGCTCGTACTTTTGCTGCTCTTTGTATATCAAATTGCATCCGGCCAAGATGCAGGAGTGTCTGAGTTATGGAAATGTCTCGGTTCAATGGCGGTTTCCCCGATCTTTTATCTCTCAGTAAGAAGACCAATGACGATAATACAGAAGAGTAGGGAATGATCATGCGTATGACTGGGCGAGACCCGTCATATTACACAGAACATGCTCACTAATGCGACCAGCTTCCCACGACAGAGATTTGAATCAACGACAGGAATGTCCGCAATCCTTCCTCTAATCAGCGGTTCGGTTCATGTCAGGAGATGTTCTACGACATTAAATATAGTCTTGAAGTGCTACTCACCACTATACCTGACTGCACCCAAACTCTCACTACACCTAGCCCCCACCTGCCCGCCCCGATCCCCGCCAGATTCGCGCAAGAGACGCGCGGCGTGTGCTAGAGCGCCTTTTTGTATGGGTGCCGTTGCGCCGAACCGCCTACGTCACCAACGAGACTAATGAGGAAGAGAGATCGTGGCAGTCAAAGTACGATGGATTCGAGGACATAAAGGATATCGACACTGCTGGCTAAGAGTATCCCGAAGCAAAACCCCCCAACAGTGGGCACATCAAACCTTTGCTCAAGCAAAGACACGTGCAATCGTAGTCGGCACAGATGCGTGCATTTGTCGTGAGTTGCGCGACCTTCCAATAACCACAGTAGTTAGTCTTCCCTGACGATTACCAGTGCACCCGCACAAGCAGCCAGGGGCACCGCGAGACCGCATTCCAGACTCGCCTTGATTCTCGACACCCGTCCTCGCTTCTAGGCCGCAGGCCTGTCATGCTTTGCGATGGCCATGTTTGTCTTATTACGCTACGCCCTTAGCTGACGCGATGGAGCGCCACGTCTCTCATCGCCAGGAGAGCAGCTCCCGCCCCAGATATATTCCGCTCGCGACAAATTTGTGTACCCCTCTGGAGACTTTGCTTTGATCTGACGAAGTAGCATTTCGACGCTTCCCGGCCGCCCAATCTCCGCAATCACCATCCTCATGAGGGCTTGCAACATATAGGCTGCGTCGTTACAAGCATTGTGGAGGTTTACAGCATGTATGCCCATACCGGTCAAAACCTTCGATAATACGATGATGTTCACTCCTGCAAGCCTTTGCGTGTCAGCGTAGCCGATGATGTTGCTCACACCCTACATGTCGAAGCCTAGTTGCCGGATATACGACTCGTCATTCGCAAGCCCGTGTCCGACAAGCACCACGTTGCGCTTCTCTGGCCGGGATGTATCGAATGCTGCGGCCTGGGAAAGCTTGGAAGGATCGGAGAGGATGCGAGCTAGCAACTGTGGTGCATCTGCAAGTCTTATCTAAGTGCTTTGCCCGAAACCGAAAGAGTTTGGACAGCCCTTTACGAATCTTCGATTGACTAGATTCGAGTACTCTACCGGTCGAAAATGTGCGTGCTCAATCACCCTGGCGATTGAGGTCGGATCTAAGCAAGAGCCGTCCTGTTCGAGACGCCGGGTATCGAGGACAGTAACCCCGACTTCTGTAACCTTATATTGAGCCCATTCGTAGGCTTCGCAGTCCACGCAGAGGAAGACTACGTCGTCAAGTGCTTGCGTCTCGGGCGTGCCAAACCCCATCATGGCTGCCAATGTAGATAGGTCTAGTGCTCGTCTCGCTCTCGGTGGGCGAGCTTGTCTAAGCTGTAGCGTGCGGATTTGCTGCGATACGTCTTCCATTCCGTCAAGACCGTGATAGGACGTAAACTGTTGTCCGAGGCGCTGAGACAGCACGCATACATGCACACCAGTCGACAAGAGCGGCAAAACGTATGGAAACGTCGACCTCATTAGCTTACAGGTAAGCGATTATGCGACATGCTGCTACAACGGCTAAGTCCGGGGCTAGAGATGCGGAAATCACATTTGCAGCGGCAACCACCTCCTAGCAACGGCTTATTCCTAATAAACCGTCGATCTGCTTAAGCCTTATAAGATCTGCCGAAAACTTTTTGCAAAGCTACGAGGACGTTAGATCTAATAACTAGATCTTATATACTCGCGTATAGCGATTTATTATCCTCCTTCTAACTCTTTATCTTAGTTATCGCTTAAGAGGTTAAATAGAAATAATAGGGTTAGTATTAGACTCGAATCTTAATTAAGTTTACTATTAAGGAAACCCGCCCGCTATACTCCTATATAAGCGCTTAATAGTAAGGGGGTTCTTTCTAAATTATTCTAGATATTCCCTATTAATATATAACCGTAATACTAAGAGATAATACGATTACGGAGATCGGTATACTCCTCTACTAAGATAGGAACGCCTATATCCTAAAGTACTCTAAGTACTTAATTAAACCTTTTCCCTTCCTTTAGAACTAGTTTAGTACTCTTATAAAGTTAGCGAATCGTTACTACTAATAAATTAAAGTAACTTACGGAGTATCGGAGCCTATATAGTATAGTATATTAGGAAGAACGTTAAGCTACGGGTCGTTAGGGAGCGCGGGGAGTACTAGGGAGTACCGCGGAGTAGGAGTCGGACGATACCTCGAGTAACGCTCCCTAGCCTCCCTAGCGCCCTTACGCTCCTTATACTCTCTAGCGTCCCTTAGCTTTAACCTTAGGCTCGAGTTAAGAGCGTAGCCTTAACTTAAGCCTTCGTTCCCTAGCTCCTTATACTCTCTATACTCCCTAGCGTCCCCTAGCTTTAACCTTAAGCTTAAGTTAAGAGTATACCCTTAACTTAAGCCTTTATTCCCTAGCTCCCTACGCTCGCTAGCTCCCTATTACTCCCTAACCTTAACCTAAGGCTTAAGTTAAGGGCGGTACTTAACCTCCCTTTACGCGTTATAGTACGCGTCGTATCCTCTATAGCTACCTATATATACTATAGAGGTAGGTACTACTTAAACCTCTACTAGTCGCGGCTAAATAGTATCTAGAAGTACCGTAGCTATAAACAACGCTATTCTAGCTACGTAAGCGATAGTATAGATAGCGTAGACGACTTCGATAGTACTATCTCGTTAACCTTAATACTATAGAAGACGCTAAGGCTATCCGTTTAGAGTTGTAGTCTAATAGGCCTTCTCCTAAGTAATTATACTTTAGATAGTAATAGCGATCTTAATAGGTTCCCTTTACTATATAAATCGCCTTATAGGCCTCGACGAGCGCTTCTTAAGGCTATAATCTCTCTACTACTACTATTAAGACTTCTTTAGATAGCTTCCTTACCCCTACTACCGTTATATAGTACTCTCTCCGTAAACGCGGCCTCCTATTTATTACTACTCTTATACCTACCGTTAGAGGTCTCTACTATCTACTCGTAGACTCCGGACTAGGTAAACTTATAGACGCTTAGTTATACGCCGCTAAAGATAATAGGTAGGTTAGAAAAGGACTAGGTTACGGTATAGTTATAGCTTAGCTATAGTAACTTTAAGGAATACGTTATTATACTAATAAGAACTACTATTACTTAGTAAGTACTAAGAATTAGCTAATTAGAAGATATAGTAAAGGCGCTAAGAGCGAGAATACT
>JAABUL010000851.1_pt1 | contig 63181 bp, 107 predicted proteins | sample 5559151 | NCBI WGS metagenome assembly JAABUL01 (sample SAMN10711876, study PRJNA513368) | rock metagenome | isolation source: Antarctica rocks | place: Antarctica: Victoria Land, Pudding Butte sud
CAAACTGCCCGGCTTTGCAGCAAAGACAGCTCCTTTGCTGCCTGCAGCTGTGGCGTTGTGCTCACGGGATGCATGCACGCATGCTGTGGGGTGGCCCCGCCGCGGAAACCGCCGGGGCGACTGTGAAACAGGCACATGCACTTTTCGAGCTGGCGCTTGAACACCTGCGCTTGCCTTGCGCTCAAACTTTGCACAGCTGCTGGGGAAATATGTTTCAAGCTGCTCTGCAAGCGGGCCGCTTGTTCCGTGGCAGTTTGCGCTCGCGCTTTGCGTTCTTGCGGTCCCAAGGTATTGCCGAGGCCAGAGGACGCTCCGACGCTTTTTAGCGACCCGTACGACGTTTTCGACTGGAAGCTGGATTACGTCAACCGTCGTCTGAACCCCTGATACCCCCTAGGTACCGTCAGCGATTTGATTGGCCTGATTGGGAAGAATTGAGAGGCAGCTGGCAGGTCGATCAAATGTGCCAGAGCAGCAGAACGTGCGAGAGCAGCATAGACATGCCACAGCAGCGCGGACAGCGGAGGTCCATCTTCCCCATTCGCGTTGCCTGCATACCTGTGGCACAGGCGCGTAGCGGCCGGTCACGATTCGCAGGAACATGGCTTGGAGCCCGCGCTGGGGTTCCTCGCCCTCGTCCTTGGGTCGCGTGAAGGGGAAGCCCGCCGTCAACAGGATGTACAGGCTCACGCCCGCGGCCCACACGTCGGCCGCGCGCCCGCAGTAGTCTGCGCCATACAGCACCTGCGCCAGTGCATCCCGTGCTCAGTTGTCTATGGGGACGCCAGAAGTGCGAAAAGCAAGCAGGGCAGGGCACTCCTGCACACGTGGTAAAGATGCGTCATGGTGAGCCGTCCCTGATTTTTATTTTTTGTAGTTTGTCTTTATTTTCTATCATAAAATTCAATCGTAGGTCATTCGTGTGCGTACCTCGGAAATTCATCCCGGTTTCCTGCTCCGTCCGGCGCAACACTTTTGACGGCACTTGCCATAAGCTTGCTGATTGTATCCGGGAGCTAATCTCAGGCGCCATCTACTCGGGTGGGGCGGCAGGCGGAGGTGCAGGGCTGCTCTCACATAGCAGCAGGGTTGTTGTGAAGTGGTTTTGTTCCAAGTCCCTCTGAGATTACGCTCTGAGCCCACCTCGGGCGCCATATACTCCGGCGTGCCGCAGGCGGAAGTGCACGCCTCGCCAGCGGCCTCCGCCTTGGAGTAGCCAAAGTCGCACAGCTTGAGGACTGGCGCCGCCGCACCCGCCCCCCAGTGCAGCAGCATGTTGTCCACCTGCATGGGAACGGGCAAGGACACGAGTACAAGTTTGACTTGTACTACAGAGGCTGCAGCGGGTGCCAGCCGGGCGCAGGCGCGACTGCTGCATGCGGACATGGAGCAGTCGAACCACGCTGAAATCCACCGTTCGCATGTGAGAAGCAGCTGCAGAGTCAAGCTGGCAGCTTTTGGCGAGCGCACCTTGATGTCTCGCAGCGCGATGCCGAGACAGTGGCAGTAGTCGATGGCCATGATCAGCTGCTGGAAGTAGGCGCGCGCCTCATCCTCCCCGATGCCCTGCTTCTGCATACGCACCAGGCGGGCAATGCCTCAGGAGACCATGGTGGAGTTCTCATGCCCCATGAGCAGACTGCACCAGGCGCCTCCGCACCCATCAAACTGCCCACAAGGATTGGCCACAACCGATAGCCCTGTAGATGACACAGGAGCCATGCAGGCATGCGCCACATTCGAGAAGGCTTCAGTCAGCCAATCAGACACCAGGGCTGGGCGCAGCAAACACAGGTCAAGGAGACAGCGCACCCCATGCTCAATGCGCCTGCCGATGAGCGTCGCCAGGTCGCCGCCGTTGGCATAGGACGTGACGATCGCCAGGTGCTGCGCCGTTACAAACACGTCCTGCGAAACAGAACATGAACCAGGTCGGCAACGGAGAGTGGACATCCCACCGTCCTCTCAGGTCCACAACAACGCCACCAGCTATGCCAATGCCTGTGTGTTGACCACGCGAGCCGGCATTATCTTAAGCTCCAATTCTCAGACCTCAAGTGCCAGGTTTGTTGAGCGCCGGTTTGAGCTGCCCCACAAGTACAGGCAAACTGGCACCATGCATGGGCTGCCAGGCCTACATCATGGCTGCATTGTAAATCTCGAGGTTATCAAATGGGAGGGAGGAGAGCCCAGCCGCACCAGAATCTGCACATGTGCGGGGCGGGGCGGTCAGCCGGTTGAGCACCTCCCACGTGACACCTTTGATCGCAAGTCTTCTCGAAATGGACAGGCTGAAGCGCCGCACCAGCAGCTGCACGATGTGCGGGTGCGAGGCGCAGGCACGCTGATTCTGAACCTCCCGCGTGACGGCGTCCACGTCGAGCATGTCCCGCCGCAGCAGCTTGATCGCCACATGCTCGCCGGTCTGTCGGTCCAGCGCTAGCTGGACATAGCTGTGGATGCCCCTGCGCAGTCGTGGAAGGCAGGATGGTTGAGATTTTAAGTTCTGCGCCGTTCCACGCATGATGCATGTGACGTTCGGATGTGGGGGTGCAGAACCCATCAGTGAGGACGATCCGCAGTGCGCCGATCGTGGAGTGTCTGGGAGTTTTTGCTGCTGCAATTTCCGGCAGAGCTTTGCTCCAGAGGCGCGCGGCAGCCTCAGCCTGCCATCACGCAATGACGCCGACGCACCTGCTCAAATCGTGCACCCTGCTGTAGCGGCCGTGCCCACGAAGCGGGTCCGCCTCCGCCGCTGGGTGGCCGAGCCACGGCTCCGGGTGCTCGTCCAGCTGCGCCGACTGCTGCGGCACGCTGCACTGATCATCCATGGCTGCATCCTCCCCCTCTTCCTCTGCGATCGGCGGCGGCTGCTGCCACGCCGCCGCGGCATGGTGCTCCACCCTGCAGTAACCGATTGTGCATATCAGGGGCTTGCGACAAGCGGGCATGTCACGATAAGCATGAGGTGTGTACGTGATGCAGCTGCTGGGGAAGGTGCAGCGCCGCCGCATGCCCATACTTGCTGCGCCCAGCGCCTGGACCCTCCCAAAATGGCAGACCGCGCACCGCCCGAAATACCACAGTGGTCAATGGCGGTGAGCGACGCGCGTGACAGGCGTAGGTTATTCGCGCGTGCCTTGTGCGCGACTACACGCGGCGGAACCCAGCTACGAACCCGTTTTCTTTTGGCCCACGACATAAGAATGAGGCCTTCGGAAAAGTCCCAAAGACGCAACCTCCTGACTTTAGATGAGTTTGAGCGGGTCTGCAGAGTCGCACAGCAGCATCGTCTACTGTGGCGCAGTGTTCGACGTTGCACTCGTCGAAGCAATCCGCTCACAGTTGCTCGACGCTTTTTCCGCGACGCTGTTACGACCACTTGCCGCGCTTGCTATCGACATGATGCAGCAGTAAAGAAATGTAAGGCTTCTCGCAGATGCGGCTCGCACAATGGCGTTCCCCGCCTGGATCACCGGCGTGTGACAGATGGTTCACACGCTGTTTCTGGTCGCTGCCTGTTGTTCACCGCCGAAGCTGGAGCGGCCTGGGCTTCCTGAATGAAAATTGGTGTAAGAGAACCCATATCTAGGGCAAAACCCCACCACATGGCGACCGGGTCCTCCCAGTAAACGTCCTGCTCGGAAACATTGCTCTCCGTGGACGCCATGCGCTCCGACGGCATCGGCTGCGGCTCCCCCCTGGCATCCTGCTGGGCTGAGGCATGCTGCTTGCGGCCGAGGCCCCACGCCATGATGCTGGTGCTGGCTGCCGTTGTGCTGCGAGGCGGACGTGTACTCGCGGTACGACCCTATCTGAAACGGTTCAGGTGGCCTGTTCCCGTGTCACAGCAACGCGTGCGCAAACAGGTAGCGCTCAGAGTGGTGCGCCCCCAGCGTTGTGACGAGCTGGCGACACAGCTGGGCGGCGTCAACGCGTTTGCTTGAACGGCAAAGTAAATGCATGAAATTTGGATACTGACGATTGACACTAGCGTCCCTTCGGGTACACGGATCCCATGACACAATCGCGGCGTTTCGCCTCCCAAAAACGCCCATCCTTTGGGAATTTTCAACCCTTGCATAGGCCAACGTAGTCGACAATCGAGGAGGCTAGGCTGGCGAAGTCGCACGCCCCATCGTATAGGGTTCGGTGTACAACACATCCATCGAATTCAGGTCGAAAATAGAGAGCCCGCTGAATGAACTGGGGCACACGCTTCACTCCCGAAATTATGAAACCTATGCCACCGTTACGCACGCCGGCACGCGGCTTGGGTCCGCCCACCGCCATGATGCCCACCGCCTTTTATTGCCGCAGAAGACCGATGCGGACAGCGGTCCTACGGCTGGTGGAGCAGCCGTTCAGGCTTCCCGGGCGCACTTCACCAGGGTATTGTGGCCCCGTCCCACGCCTATATGGCAGCAACGAAATACGGCATGGTTGTCGCACCGCCGTGCACTAGATGCCACCTTCCAAAACGCGTCGGCTCAAACAGTAGGCGCCGATGTCGGACAGGACGGTGCGGCGATGAGGCGCAGCCATTGAGTCTCCCAGAACGCAGTTTTGCATGCTTGAAGCATGCATGCTTGAAGCATGCAAACATGCTTCAAGTATGTTCTCGTGCAAAAGCACAACTGCCTCACCCAGTAGGCTCCATTGTCGGCCAGGGTGGTGCGGTCGATAAGGCCCAGCAGCTGCTGCACGGCGCGCTCGCGCGTGAACAGCTTTTCTGGCTTCACATTCTGCAGCACGAGCAAGCAAAATCACCAGCGGGTCTTGTCGCAGCCAGAGACGATCCACAGAGTAATTTCCCTTATCAAAATGCTGCTGAGTCGCCGTAAGGCACAGCGCGGTGCGCTGGTACAGCCTGAAAAGCAGCACAGTGCAGGCCACCCTGTGTACCACTGGTGTGGAAGGAGAACGAAGGTGAGAAGGAACATATACTAGACCTTTTGGAACGGCTGCGACAGGTCGGTGTCCACGGTGCCAGGGTGCAGCAGGATGCAGGCGATCTTCTGCTTGCGCCGCCCAAACTCCACCGACATCGTCTTCGTCAGCTGGTTCAGCGCAGTCTTGGACGCCCTGTAGGAGTACCTGTGGCAGAGGATTGGCAGCACGGGTTGTGTGGCTGCGTCGCACGCTGCGCCATGCGGGTTGCGTGTTTTCGATCGAATGTCCAAAACCATCTCTGTGCAGGGCCTCACCAGCCGCCGAGGCCGTTGTCCCCGATGCTGCCCACGCGCGCAGACATGTTGGCTATCACCGCCGGCTGCTCACTGGGTGTCAGGAGGCATGACTGGCTGAGATTGGGCCTGATGTGCGACTCGGACGAATCCAACACACAGCTGTGGCATGCAGCAACCGGCAGCGTGACTGAAAAGCTGGCGCATCAGTGCACTTCCTTGTCAGTGGTGACGAACTCACTCTGAGGCGCCATTCGCTTTTGCCGCATTGATGAGCAGCGGCGAAAACGCCTGCAGCAGGACCAGCTGGCCCATTGACTGCGCACGCATCACGTTAGCATGTAACGAACAGAGTACACGAGGGTGGAGGGTTTAGGGTCTAGGGTGTGGCCCACCTTGGAGACCAGAATCGGGCCGAAGGCATTCAGGGCAAAAACCTTCTGAAGGTTTGCGGCCTCCACCCTCGACAGTGCCGTCTCTGAGCGCAAAGCAGCCAGCACCATTGATATTTGCCACACTCGGTTTGCTGTCGCAGCCATGAAACAGCAGATTTTCAATGTGACGCTGCATCATCAACAGGCAGAACAGCTCTCTGTTCATGGCCCGCACCTGGGGACAGCTCGCCGGGCAGGTGCAGCACGCCCGCCACATTCACCAGCAGGTCCAAGTGGCCATGCTGCGTAGACACCCGCTTTGCTGCTTCCTGCAGCAGTACCGTCACCGCGTGGGTCGGCCGTGAAGATGAGCAGTTGTGCAGTGTGCACGCACCTCAGGTGCGCCGCAGGCAGTGCGGCGGCTGTGTGTTCTGCAAGAGCATGCTACGTCAGTTGGCACAGGGCGCGCCGAGGTCTCACCTGGATGGAGGCCTCGTCTGTGGCGTCCAGGCGCACGATTGACAGGCGGTCGCCGTGTTGTGACGCCAGTTCGTGCAGCCCGTTGGCGGCATCCGGATTACGGCACGTCGCGATGACGCTGCAGGAATCCGGTGATCCGGCTTGAGCATCCCACGACCGCGCAATTTGTGGTGGGTCTGGCGATGGCGTCCTCTAAAACCTGCTCAATTGGCCATGGGCGCCAACATACACCTGCCGTCCTGCTGCGGCACGGCGGTCCGTGAGCATTTCGCAGGAGACTCAGAGAGAGAAGGGTCCCCCACCTCTGCCCGGGGCGCTCCAGGAGCTGCCGGGTGTACTCTAGGCCCAGCCCTCGTGAGGCGCCCTGAATGAGCGCCACACGCTGCTGCGGGCTGTCCGCAGACGCTGAGGCTGCCGCCGCCATGGATCGGGCGGCGACATGCGTTCCTGTCGGAAATGCCTGGCAGGTGTGACCCGACTGGCCTCTAATCAGCCTCGGCAGCTGGCGCAGGGCAGATGCCAATGCCATCTCAGCCTGTGTTACCGCCGTCGGAGCAGAGCTGATCAATAGCAGCTATCGCGTCGAGGCGATTGTGGATGTCCTAGACAAGCAGAGACAGGTTGCTGCCCGAAGCAAGCTCGCTGATTGGTGCTGCGGTTCAGTGAGCGGGCATGCACTTCGGCCGGTGCAAACGGGATTGGATGACCAGCAAACTCAGCTAGTAAAGCGCCGAGCCAATTAGGTACGTCTGACGGGACAAACAGAAATCAAAGCAGGGTTTCACATGTGAGGTTCTGCGTTGTGGCGCAGCTGCGCGCCATCCAATGCAAAAGCGGGCCACGTCATCCCAATTTTCTGGCCAGCTCACGTGACATGCTTGGTGCACGCTCCTTTGGGACAGGCGGTGTCCAATCTGCAGTTTCACACGCAGATGGATGTATTGACCGTTTGTCCATTCTGAACATCCGATTTGCGCGCGCCACGGCGATACAGCTCATCTCGGTGAAAACCTTGCTGCAATATTGGGCAACCTCGTGCAGCGACAGTCTCGTGCGTGTGTTCCTTATGATGTTGTCAGAGTCATGAGCTGACCTGTGTTGAGGGCGTTAGACGCCCTCGCGCATTTGCACGGCGTTGCTGCTTCCTTTTGATCCGCCAGCATGGCGTGTTCACCAGCCACTGGCGTTTGGCGACGCGCACCAGCTGCTGGATCGTGCTCTCGCAGCGCCTCCTCTCGTCACATCTCCGCCGTGCCAGCCGCTGGCACATCATGCGAACGGCTATTCAGCGGCAGCATAAGCATGCATCAGCAGCAGCGACAGCAGCAGGCGCGGCATCGGGTCTTTGCTGCGTCAGCAGGGGACGAGTCGAAGTCAGACGATCGCGGCGGCACCTCACTTCGAGAACAGGCGCGTGCATGTGTAAGGAGGACTCAGAGTTGGTTTATCATGCACCTGACGCACCTGGCAGCACACCCATGACCAAACCTGCCGGGTCGCCGAGTGACCTCTTGCTTTTGCAGGCTGCGAAGCTGGATGCCCTTTTCTACAGGACCAGTGGCGAGCCCACCGCAGGCGAGCTGATGCCGAGTGTCTCATGCATTGCGTTTGCAAGCCAGGCTTTGCACATCGCACATGTATGCACACGTGCCTGCGCGATCATGTGTTTAATTGCTGGGCAGGCGCCGAGAACGCGCCTGACACACCACGGCCGCCTGCCGCGGAGGCACCCTTGCCGAGGGGCGCCGGGCTGCTGCCAGACCTGCCGCTGTGGCGGGTGCAGTGGGCCACGCTGCCCGGCACTCAGGAAACGCTTCTCCGGTTTCAGCAGCAACGCCTGCAGACTCGAAACAAAGAACCCACAATGACGCTCCAGTCCATGATTTGTTTTCAGACCTGTGGCGCTGCACACGTCGGAATCCACTTGCATGTCAAACATGCGCATGCTCGTCCATGAAGAAATGTTCTCCTGTTTTGAGTTGTACAGGAGGTGCTGCATGTGCATGTGGCGCATCATGTGCACCAGGTTGAGGGCAACACAGCGGGGCCCCGCCCCTCGGCGAAGGACAATGCAAGGACACAAGCCACAATATGGATACGCGAAGCTGAACAGCTAAACCGTTGTTACATTTTGCCACGCAGGAGGTGCTGCACGTGCATGTGCCGCACTATGTGCACCTGTTCGAGAGCATCATGGCGGGGCCGCGCCCCTGGCGCTTCGGCCATGTGTACCTTCCCGGCGGCTCCGCCTCCCTCGGCACGCCGGCAGCCGCCATCCCGCCGCTGCAATCTCCGACCAGGTCTGTCTGTTCTCTCGTCTATGAATCACAGTTTGATAATCAAAATTAGGAGAGTAGTACACGGCTGACGTTACGGAGCTTGCCGGCGCATTTTAGTGTCAGCTGCAAGACTGACCTGCTGCAGCTGGACTGCTCGCCTTTCTGCGGGAGCCCAGCGAGGACTCTTTAGAGGACGTCGGCAGCAGCGGCGCACAGCCAAGCGTGATGTTGGAGATTCCACACCCCAAGCCTGCATCATCGCTGTGTCGCCGTGTCATGTCTGCAGGCTGCGAGAGCCCAGCGAGGACGCAATCGAGGAAGTCGGCGGTGGCGCACAACCGCCCAGCGCGCCGACGGTGGGCGTGCTGATGGAGCTGATCGCCGCTGTGCGTTGCCCGGATGGCCGCCTCATCGTGCTCGCCTGCGGCGTCGGGCGCCTCAGGGTGGGTGTCATGAGTCATAAGGTTTTCATATGTCTCCACGCTCTGGCCCTCGGCAGGGAAGTCGCTACAGCCTGCTGCGCCGCTGCCCAGGCGACCCGCCTCACCGTGCTCGCCTGCGGCGTTGGCCGCCCCAGGGTGGGTGCTCAAGCCGACCCGCGCTCCAATGCATGCAACGCATCATATTACATACAGGTTTCATGCATGACAGCTGTGAGTGGTGAGAAGTTGAGACAGCACGCTGAATATGAGCACCGTGTCAGTCACATGCTTGCAGAGGCGTTGTGCCTGCTGCATTCGGGTGACGTCTCCTTCTCTGGCAGACGCTGTCAGACACTGTCAGACGCTGACACCGGAGATTTTGCTGATCCAGGTGGAGCGGGTGACGCAGGAGGTGCCGTTCACGCGCGCCGATTGCCGCGCCTTTCCCGACGCTGAAGAGGCGGAGGCGGCCGAGCGGCTCTCAGAGGCTGCCCTGGAGCAGGCGCCGCCCGACCTGCCGCTCATGTCCGCCATGGCGGCGGCGCGCGCTGCTGCCGGCGCCGCGGCCATCGCCTCCGCGCAGGTCAGTGCAATTTCGTGCAGCGGGACCTCCTTGCAATTTGCTGCAGGGTTTCCGAAGTGCCGCTGAGCCAACGAGCGAATCAGCCGAGACACCTGCATACCGACATGCGCGGCCGCCTCTGTCAGCCACAAATCAGCGGCTGTCCCACCGAGTCTGGCGTCCCTTGGTGGCTGCTGTCCTTGGCGTAGCTGACGGGGCAATGCTCTCATGTGCATGAGCGCAACCCTGGGCACAACGCCGCTGCCAGGTGCTTTTGGCAGATCGCTTGACAAGCTTTGTCATGATTTCCGCCATGTACACTGCTGTCAAGTCTGGCAGCGGTGGACATGGAGGCGGTGCTGCTTCTCGGTGCCGCAGTGCGCGATGCTTTGAACAACTGCACACAGATTCCTGCCACAAACATCCCGCATTCGTCATTTCTGCAGGTCTGGCAGCGCTGGGAGACGGAGGCGGTGCTGCTCCACGGCTCAGGCGTGCGCGATGCCTCGCGCGACGCGGCGGGCATGGCGGCGCTGCGCCGCATCGAGGAGGCCGAGCCCGTGGTGCACTTTGCCGACTCGTCAGGTGCGTCAGGTTTTGCTGTACACGGCTGTGCGCAGAGTAGCATTCTGCACACTGTTTCATGTGGATCGAAGGAGCTGCGAGCGCACTGCCATCAAGGCCTGGCACGCGTTAGACAACTGATCCAAGGCTTTGGTTCCTGTGCTCGCAGGGCTGCAGGGGCTGGGGGAGGTGCAGGTGGCGGCAGCAGAGGCGGCGCACGCCGCGGCGCAGGAGGCAGCGGCGGATGCCTGGTCGCAGGTGCTGGGTTTAGGGTTTACCCTAAACCCTTCAGCTCCCCCCACTCTTGTTTCGCCAAAACAAGGAAGTCGCCAAAACAAGGAAGTCTCAGGCTGCAGTGTCATGTCACCTTTGACGCATCCTTACGAGCTGTGCCGTTGAATCGAATAAGTTAAGTCACTAAAATTACCATGGTGTTGTCAGATCGTGGTCATGTTGCCGCCGATGCGGTGGTGTCTTTCAAAGTCTTCTTGCGTGTCTCCATATGCCCACCATGATGACAGCTGGACTCACTCCGAGTGTACGCTGCCAACAGGCGTCGCTTTTTGCAGCAGACGTCCTGTCCGACCCAGCACAACGGCCACAGGGTACCACCGCTCAGCGCGGCGTGCCGTCCCGGGTGCACACTCTACCGCTCTCCAGATGTGTTGCACATCTCCTGCAGAGTTGATGTCCATGCACTGGTAACACCGGTCACAAGACAGTGACAGCAAAACAAATTCTCTAGCTCCATGCATGTCGGCAGCTGTTGAGGCTGACCACTCATTTGTCAACTGCACAGGGAGCTGACCAGGATGTGGTGCGGGAGGCAGACGCCGCTGCAGCGGCCAGCGCAGACGAGGTCGACGGCGGCAATGCGTCGTTGTTGCAGGTGCTGCGCTGCCTGTTGCTTCCTTGCCTGATGCTGTTGACAAGGCTTCGAAATTCTGTCATGAAGGCGGCAGCTCATTTGTTCGCAGCCCAAGTCGAGGAACGCTCTGGCAGGCACTCTATGCTGTGGGTCGGATTCTATATCTTGCACGTGGCGATGTCCTTCATGTTCCATTGCCTGCAACCTCCGGACGAATGCACAGCCATGTGTTTGAAATGCTGTCATGTGGGTCTTGCAGGCGGAGGCGGCGGTGTGGAGCGAGCTGGACACGGTGGTGACGCTGGCGGCGCGGCTGCGGCTTCGCGCGCTGGCGCTGCCGCCGGGGCTGCTGTCGCTGCGCCCACCGCCTGGCTCCGTCAGCGGCGCACCCGGCACCTTCGGGTCAGGTGAGCAGGGACTGGTGCATTGACCCAAATCTGGAGAAAACAATGAGAAAGGTGCCGCCAAGGCTGCTGTCGCTGCAGCTGCCGCCCGGCTCCATCGTGGCCGAAGGCAGCTGTGGCTCAGGTGAGCGCTTCTCATGCAGGGACATTATCGTGGAGCACCCTCCTGGCTTATCCAGGTTGTCGATGCCGAGCTGCTGGTGCCTGCCAACCCTAGGGCCGCGGCTCTGTTCACGTTCGAGTTCAAGGGTCCTCGATGCCGAGTTGGCTTTGCGCTGGTTTCTGCCAGAGCTGCACATGAGAGCGCAGCGCACCACCCTGAAACGGTGGGATGGCCTTGCAGGCGACGACGAAGACGAGGACAGCAGGCCGCCAGGCGCCATTGCAGCCACGGCAGTCGCACAGCCGCCCAGCAGCATCGGCGACGACGGCACTGCAGCAAGCCCTGCCGGGCTCGACGACGATTGCAGCGAAGCCGCAGCCGAGGCGGCCGACAGCGGCAGCAGTAGCGACAGCGCCGACGGCAACGCTGGCCGGGACATCGGCGGCCGTGGAGGCGGCGGCGGCGGCGTGGGCTTCTGCCCGCCAGAGTACCCAGCGCTGAGACGGGCGCAGCGAACCTCCTTCGCGATGCCCATCATCCTGCCCGACATCTCCACCTCCGAGGGCCGCCAGGTGCGCTTTCCGAATTCTGGCCGTCGCAGCTGCAATGGCAGGCTGTGGCGACACGGGCTGATGTACATGCGGCTGCATGGGCAGGACACCCTGCAAATATCGAGAGCATGCATGGCGCCGCTTGAAGGGCTTTCGACATCTGTGCCGCGCACACGGAACACCTCAAAAACACCGCATAAACAAGATGAAAGTTATTTTTTTTGGTAGTAGAAATTTTTTTACCTGACGGCTGCACTTGTATGATGTCTGCAGGCGCTGCTGGAGGCCCGGGGCACTGCGGCGCGGCTGAGCCTCATCCAGTCGGCGCTGCGCAAGCACCGTAAAGTGCTGGCGGCGCTCGCATCCCTGCGCGGCCTGCGGGAGTGAGCTGCTAGGCAGCTGCGCTAGGCAGTCCGACCATCTCGATGTTGCATGGTGTCATAAACGGATGTTTCATGCTCGTGCTTGTGCTCTTTACGTAGCACTGTGCGGACAAGCCTGTCGAGTGTTGCGCTCCTAGAATTCCTGCCAATACCGTTGATGGAGACTGCGCATTTGGATACCTTGGTAGACCTTTGATTGAAATTGTCCGCAGCTCCTAAAACACACCATCAATTCTGCACTGCTCGCCTACAATTCAGGAGAATACCAGCATTTTCCTAACAAAAATTGCCGCTCTGCTGCCCGCGACTCGCGGTTTCACTTCATCAGCTTGAAGCATGCGCGATCCTTCAGTCGCCTCCTCCGCCCCGCTCTGCCGCTCCGCCGTCATGCTGCAGATGGTTGCCAGCACCTGGGCATTTCCACTCAGGGTCCAGGGATCCTGCTGATCCGTCGGCCACCGCCACAGCCACCATGCTGGTGAGGGCGCCAAGTCCTCCATGCTCAGGCAGCCGAGACTGGGGAAGGCGTTGTGCGATGTGTCAAGAGCTCCTCACGCCGTCGCCGCAGCGAGGACCCTACGTAGGCTGGAGAAGCGATTCCGGCTAACGTCCAGAAATCTGGGTATTCCTAGACACGCCAAGGCCGGCAGGTCCACCAGCTCGGCGACGCTGGAGGTGCGCGGAAGCGTCCAGTGCAGGGAGGCGAGGCGCCGGGGCAGCGGCTGCAGGCATGCAACGCCACATCCAGAGAGTACAGCATGGTCAGCCGCGTGCTGGCCGCCAGGGCCTTTGGTTCGAACGCTCTTCAGGTCGATGGGCAGACGCGAGCAGAATTTCAGGCGGCGCAGCGCGGGGCAGCCGCCAGTTGCGGACAGCAGCATGCTTGCAGTGGCGACCGGGGTCTTGGCGGTTGAAGAGGTCAGCGACAGTTCCTGCAGCAACAAAGGCAGTTTCACGAATCAGCCGCTGCTGCCTGAACAGGATCTGGACGTAACCAGCAACACGTGTGGTCCACCCTAGCCCCAAGTCCCCCTCAACATCACACAGGAAGAATGCAACATAGATTCACCTGCAGATTGGACATGCCGCGTATTGCTGCCGCCAGCTGCCTGGTCGGGAAAACGTCGTCGGTCAGCCTGTCGACAGTCAGGTACTGCAGATGCGTCAGTTTTGCCATCGTGTCCACCCACGCGCCGATGTTCATACCGCGCTAGCGACCCGCCATCATGCACAGGCCTCGCAGATGGCGCATCAGGCAGAGCACCCCGCACAGCACGTCGTGGCCCTGCATACTCCAAGATGTGAGTGTTGCCAGTCCCTTCAAGCAGTTCGCGCTGGTCTGTGGGCGACGCAATCCAGCAGGGAGCCTACAGTGATGCGATGAAGTTGCTAGTGGCCGCATGCCATATAAAACGTGCTTGCACATGCATGACGACAGGTGACTGCACTGTCAAGACATTCCAACAATAGATGTGCCTGATTGCATCACATGCTGCTCGTGTTCTGAGTATACCTGCAGCAAGGTGGGTGAGCCCACGAGCAGCATCTGCACCGTGCCGCTGTTTTGCGCGGCCCACTCAAGCAGGCTGGAGAGGCCCCGGGAGCTTATATCATACTTGTAGCGGAGGACAACGGACGGCCAAAGGCTCGCTCGACGCCCTGATCACGGTCCCAACTTCGCGGCAGGCACATGCCGCTCGTGCCCTGCAGCAGTTCCTGACAGGATGCTTTCGTAACCGCTGTGCGGAACACAACATCACATAATGTAGCATATGTCAAGAGCAATAGCGGATCGCTGTACGTTCTGCTGCCCACGCGCACCTGTCCTTAGTTAGCAGGCGCCTTCACCATGAGAAGCTAAGATGGCAGTGACTCAGTGGTACGAATCCAGGTGTTCGCGGCCAACGACCCTCCGGCAGTGTACAGTCCGCCATATAACATAGGCTGTCGGTGTTGATCCAGTCAATATCGTAGTTGTGAACGGTTCTCAACTTCTCCGAAACGAGCGAATCGGGAGCTTTGCAGATCGATCGAGAATACTTCGCGAGATCGCGCAAGCACAACTTTTACGCAAGGTTCAATCGGTAGTGTTGGTGTTAGTGCATTTCTCAAGACTGACGGAGGATCTTGCATGCACGTGATATATTTGGCCAGCTCAGCATCGGCTTTTTTTGCGGATCACCGCCGCCCGTCCCGGTTGCTCAGTGCGAATCGCGCGTCGGTGTGATCAGCACACGCTGCTTACTCTTCCTGCGTGCACCCGCATCTCTGGGCCGCTGCAAATATTCTTCGCTCAAAAGTTGTTTATTTTCCAACCATTGACACACACAGGTGTTACAAAGTGCCTTGTGGCAGCATGGCAAGCCCGCGCTCACGACCCAACTCGTAGCTTTCTTCCAAGACTGGTCACATGCGCAGCGCGACATTAGGGTCAGAACCCATGCAGCCACTGTGCGCACCAGCGGTTTCTTGTAATGCCATCATCAGGAGCCGTGGGGGCCAGCGGAGCGTGTTAGGAGCCTCATGCGCCGCACTCGACTCCCAGATCCTGAGATCAGCCGCCAGTCGCCACCAGGGCGCCCTCTCGCGCCCTGCTTGCCTCCGGCGCCATGCCGCCGGGCTGCGGAGCAGCACCAGCCGCCAGACAATCAGCTGCAGTGCAGGTGCTATTGCAGCAAGTTCCGCCGAGAATGTGCCGGGCAGCAACGGCAACGGCGATCCACCGCGCCTCGTCGGACTTGTGCGCACATCGCGGTCTCGGAAGTCGTCCAAGTCCTCTTCATTGTGCCTGAAATTTGATATGTGCACACACTATGCTGCGGCAATGGGTGATCACAAGGATGTGTAGGGCATCCTATGCTCGCTGAATGCAACATGGCCCTGATCAGGTGGGCGGTGACAGGATGGCCACCTCAACATCGAATGGCAACGCCCGCATCTCGGGTGAGCTGGTGCCCGCGGAATATATTGGCGGCAGCGGCGGCGGCGACGGCGGCGGCGACAGTGGTGGCGGCGACGACGACGGCAGCGGCAGGTATAACGTGGACTGAGTCCGATTTCTTTCATTGCGGAGATGTGTCAGCCAACCTGTTCATCCAGCGCTCCCAGCGGCCCGACGTTCAACATCAGTACATAGCAAGCACCTGGAAAGCACGCCTCGGCTCACCCCAATGCAAACTTTAATCACTCACACAAATTTCCTCTTCCGCAGCAGCGGCGGCGGCGCAGGCGGCTTTCCGGGCCCCGCCCTACGGCTGTGGGCGCTGATCGCGGTGGCGCTGCTGCTGGGCCGCCTGGCATGGCGCCGCGCGCAGTGCTGGAAGGCCAGCCGGCCGAAGCGGCCCCTCGGGTGAGTTTCGTGTTGTCTGCCAGAACTTTGCGGAAGCATCTTGCCGAGCATCAGCCGCAGGCGCATACGAAATGTCTAAAGATGCTTCTTGCTGAACACCGGCTGCAGGCGCGGTGGACTTTGTCAGGTCAGAACTTTCAGATTCTCCAGCAGCCCGCTGTATCCTCTCTTCTGCAGTATTCCGGGCCGTTTCCCACAGGCTTGCATGTGCTACAGGGAGGTTTTCGCAGCCCCCAAGCAGCTGCTGCGGGGGCATTGCGGAGTCAGCAAACATTTACAATGGCATCGGCTGCAAGAATGTCCCCACGTGTCCACAGCGTGGATGTGGCAACGCTGAAGCCGCTGCTGCAGGAGGTTTTTGCGGAGCTCAGTAGCCTCTCTCCTCCTATCGGTCGACACATCCCCGCGATGTGATGCAGGGAGGATGTGGCGGCGCTGAAGCGGCTGCTGCGAGAAGTGTTTGCAGAGCTCACTGAGCACGGCGGCCGGTTGCATGCGCTGGAGACAGCTTCCATGTCCGCCGCTGCCGGCGGCTGGGCGACGGGCGCCGATTGGGACCCTTCGGCCGCGGCGGAGATAACATTCATGGGCGCGGTCGAGGCGGCGCCGGCGCTGCTGCTGTCGCGGGTGAGGCTACACCAGACGTACAGCCTTCCGCCCCGCGACGGCGCTGTCGGGGTGCTCTTGTGCCATGGTCGTCTGCTGCGGCTTGGGTGGGCCGTTCAAGGGTGGGAATGGCGTCCGAGGACCGCAGCGGCAGCTGGCAGCTCACGGACTCGTGATCGGACAACAGAGCTTGCTCCAGCTGGGCGGCGGGAACGGCAGCGACTCTACTTCGGAAGACGACGGGTCGTCTTGGATCACATACAGGGTGGCTCGGCGGCGGCGCTGCATGCGGCGTGCTCGACGCCGGACAGCGGCGCTGGCGCCGGCGGCCCACTGCTGCGGGGCCAGCTGCGCAGCCCCGTGCGTGACGGCGTCGATGAACTGACGGCAGAAGTGCTGCTGCCGGCGGCTGGCGATGCTCAGCCTGCGTTGCACAAGGTGCACGGTTGATACCCAAAGATTGTATTCGGGTTCTTGACACGTAGTTATTACAATATTATCACAACATCCGCATGCAATGGCGCCGGCGAGCTGGTTTTCCGCTGCCGGCGGCGGGCGATTACAGCCTGCAGTCCGCGCTGCACGGCTTGTGTACTTTCCCACATGGGGAGATCGGTGGTGAAGATGTGCGATGCGTCGATTAGTCACGAAAAGGTGTTCCGCTTGCTGCCGGGCCAGAATGCTCTCACATCATCCGGCCGCAGTCATCTACAGCCTGCGCAGCCGACGTTTCACCTTGCGCTACTGTGTGTCACGAACACAACGCGCTGCTTCGCAATGCACCAACATAGTGTTTACGCTGCAGCAGGTCATCTACAGCCTGCGCAGCAGCAGGGAGCTGTCCAATTCGCTCAAGCTGCTGCTGGGTGCCGGCCGCGGCGACGATGTGGCGGGCAGTCTAAACTCCGCCGCGGGGCGCGGCCTGACGCACCTGACACGCTTCGGGGCGGCACCCCACCAGCGCGTGTGCGGCTCGGGGCTCGGCGGCGCCTGGAGCGCCGGGCACCGCACGCATGCGGCGGCGGCGCACTTGATTTCGGGTCAGCGCCTTCCTGAATCTCTGTGTCTGCAGCAACACAGCCATCGAAGACTCCATCTACAAGCTGCACCAATAACCTCCACCTTCACGAGCAAGACCACATCCTTCATCGCGAGCTTGTGTATGAGCATCTAATGCTACACGGTCTGCAGCTGCACCTGGTGCAGTACCCTAAGGGTGACTTTGAGTACCACCCCGCTTGATTCAGGCAGCGGCAGCGACTGGCGGGCGGGGCACCGCATGCACACGGGGATGGCGCACCTCGCGTGGGGTGAGGCGGCAACCTCTGTGCTGCCAAAGCCATGCACTAAGCCTTGCCACGGACTGGCAAGACCTGCTCAATAACCGCTGCACCCTGCCAGCGGCAGCTTCAGCGTTCAAGGCTTTGCTCCTCTTCGCAGGCGGCCAGGCGGCTCGACCGCCAGCAGTTTGCGAAGTGCATCCGCAGGAGGCATCGTCAAGGATGCTCATCGAACCACTCCTGACATCTGTGGGCGCCATGTGGCAGGTGGCAATGGCGGTTCGACTTTCAGCAGCCTGGTGGCAGTCATTTCCCCGTCTTTCACATGTTTAACACCAGACACCCCCGGGCCCATGTCGCTCAGGTGGTCGAAATGGCTCTACATCCAGCAGCCTGGCGCAGGCCACGGTGGCGGTGTCCAACGCCTGCAGCCTGGGCCTCGTGGCACTTCGGCAAACGATGCATCCACACAGCGGCGGCGGGGTGAACGGCGATGCCGAATACAGTGGAGGCTCTGGACAGGGTGCGCATGTGTTGTGCCGTGCACACGCGTTGATCGGTCGGCAGAAGCCACGCCTGCCGAGTGCCGGAGGACATGGCAGTGACGGTGTCCCAGTATTTCCCAGCTCAGCTGCAAAGCGCAGCAGCGACCAGGCAGTCACTGGTCACCGTTTGTGGACTGCAGGCGGCTGGAGGCTGCAGGCGCGCCTGGGCGACAAGGTCCTGCCACCGCCTGGAGGGGCGCCCAGCAGCACCCAGCACATGCTCGCGACGACAGGTGCACATGTGAATTAATCGAATTTCCCCGTTTTGCGCTCTCCTTCCAGGCACCGCCTCATCGCGCATGTGGCAGGCGGCTTGCAGCTCTGTCTGCCCTAAACCCTAAACCATAAACCCTATACCATCAACAGCACGCACAACTTCAAACATCCCCCGTCATTCACGATGTCCGAAGCATGACTTGCCGGCTCCCTGCAGGAACGCTCAACGTCCAGGATGGTGTGCTGGTGTCCTGGTGGGCGGCGCAGCCGGTGGCGGACGGCGGCGGCAGGCGGCCGGCGGCATCGGCGCCGCAGGAGTTTGGCATCTCAGTCGCGTTGCACCCCTTCGCCGGCCCCCGCGGCTGGGCGTTTGCGTTTGGTCGCTCTTGGGGGCCGCGCATTGTCGCTGTCGGCCTGCCCGCGGCGGAGCACTGGTCAGGCACGGAGGTGGCTGCTGGCGGCTCGCATCAGCTGGCACAGTCGCCGACCGCCGAGAACCTGCGCCGCGGCGACAGCAGCGGCGCCGTTGACGGCGCCGGCGCCAACGGAGGCTGTGGACTCTCAGAGGACGCGGTCTTACAGGCAGGCAGCGATGGCCATGGGAACGGCAGCACCGGCAGCGGTGGCGGAGCCGACACCGGCGGCGGCAGCAGCGGCGAGCCGCCGTGGATTGCGGAGGCGTCGCTGCAGCTGCCGCTGGGGGAGGGCTTGGTGCTGACGCCGGGTCTGGTGGCGGTGTGCGCCGACGGCGACACCACCTTTGCGTTGGCAGCGCGCGCCCAGTGGGCGTTCTGATGCTGCGGACGATGTTGGCGCCGCCAGTGTGCATGCTGCCGGCGCCGCCTTCGTGAGCGGATGTGCGTTTGTCGACGCTATCTTGCAGCACTGACGCGGCTGCTTCCGACTCGTGATGGTGCGAGAGCAAGGTGACGATTACGGCTGTGCTTGTGAACGGCACAGCCTAAGGTTTCAGCTGTTTGCCTCTGTGTATCATCACCATCACCACTACATCAGCAGGCACCGATGCCAGAGAAACCAAGGAAACACAACGGCGTGGTGCAATTCAGACAGTGTAGCAGCTTGCATTGCCTCCACAAACAACAGATGCCAGCAAGCTCCTGGCAAGCTCCTGTGCAGGATAGCAAGCTGTTTCCCGACTCAATTGCACTCTCCGCAAGGCTGTCATCTCGTCTTGAGTGTCCGAAGTTGCGCCGCCAACGGCAGGTCAAACTGCAGGTCGAACTTTGGTCATTGCTTCTGCCGCAGCAACACGCATGATGCACACCAATGGCGTTGACTGCCGCCTATCTAAGAGGGCTTGACTTTGTATCGCATGCGTCTGATGGCGCAGCACAAGCCCTTGCTAGCACAGCTCTGCAGCTTCGTCCGCTGTCGCCCCCGCAGCGGCCAGGCGTTCACACCCGCTTCATGTGGCTCACTCTTGCTTCAAGGCCCCGCCTCCGTGTTCCTGGCCCCGATTTGTGCTAAATCACGGCTGCTGCTTTGAGCTGGTCGCCAGTCCCAAATAAAACCCTGCCGCCACTGGATTAGTGGAGGCCGAACACTGTGTCTAGAAGCCACACTACGAAGATGGCCAGTGGGTACAACGCCATATTGGGGAACGCCCACCAGGTCTGGAAGGTGCGCCGATTGAAGCCCACGACGCCCATTATCAGCGTCGTGCCTGCGTCCCGATTGGTTTGGGGTTTAGACATCGCATATTGTTCGCTTCACGTCGCCGCATCTTCATTTGAACCGCCGTGTGCTCCTATCTTCATCGGAATATCGTCTGCAAGGCAGGCCTATAACCTTGCAGATGAGGGTTGCAGACATAAGCTGCAGGTGAAGGTCGGGATGGACGGATTTAGAACAAAGAGAGAGGCGCTCACCGACGGTGACGATGACCTCGGAGGTGAAGTCCCACTGCAGCTGCCGCATGTGGACCAGCAGCAGAAACAGGCCCAGGCACATGGTGTTGTTCATCGTCACCTGCAGCAACGCATCTCAGCAGAGCTCGACACATCGGTCACAACTGGCACGTCGGTGCACGAACCTCGGTGCAGCATGCCAGCAGGCATGTACAATAAATGATGCGGACCGACATTTCATGCTCAGAGTCACACAAGCTGCTCCAGGGCCTCTCGCGTCAGCCCGAGATTGTGCAGAATCAAAACACATGCTGCATCCGGCAAGTTTTGCAGTGTTCACGGCTGTGCACTGCTCACCGCGCCGTAGACCTGGCTGAAGGTGAGGGAGATGTTTTTGCGACGCTTGCCGGACGCAAATTTGAGGCTGGACACCAGCTCGCTGGCGTTGCTGGCGAAGGGAGTCACACAGAAGGCCACGAAGAACGGCGGGATCTTGGACGCCTGCAGGAACGGCGAGCTGATGGTCGGCACGTTGTAGCTGAAAAGGTCTCATTGTCATGCGCCGCCATGCATCACGGTCCTCAGGGCAAACACACCCCCAGAGTTCCACCCACCGGCAGTCCAGCAGCGTGGTGGGCGAGATGCGGAGGCGCAGCAAAACAGAGAGGTAGCGAAGGACTCTGCAACAACGCGATAATTGAAAAAAACCCACCCTGGAGAAGTTGGTGACGGCGTCGACCATGGGGTCGCTGAAAAAGGCGCAGGCGGCGGTTCCCACCAGCAGGTAGGTCACTGCGCCACGGATGACCTGCCTTCGCGTCAGCGGTTTCTCCCCCTCCTCGTCCTCCTCCGATTCCGGGCTGCTGCCCGCGTCGGCGTCGGCTTCGTCCTCCTCCTCCGTCTCCCTGCGGATGAAGCGTGGAGACTGGGGATGTGTCGCAGGTTTCGCTTCAGATTTCGAGCATGCATTTGCGTGTAGGGGTTTGGTTGTTCGCTGCCGCGTCGGATTTACGGCTCCGCATCGGCGCCGTCCTCGTGTTCGCCTCTCCAGTGAGGGCGTGGTTGGTTGGCTAGTAGGATACAGGCTAGTAGGATACAGACCTGTGCCTCTCTAGTTCTGCACACTGGCTTAATCACGCCGTCTTATCTTAGGACCTCCTCGATTCGATGCATTCTTGTAGGAATCTGGAGTCTGGATGAATGTCAGAGACGAAAGACGCGCTGCTGGTCCAGCAGCACCCGAGACTCCAAACGAGTCCTCCATCCCTTTTCAATGTCGTTCGATCTCCTCAACAGGGACCTCAAGTCAGAAGAAGATCAGTGAGCCGATAAAATAGTAAGATGCACTGCTGGTCCAGCAGCGGCTGAGACTCCGAACGAGTCCTCCATCCCTTCCATCCCTTCTCAATGTCATTGAATCTCCTCAACGGGGACTCTAAGTCAGAAGAAGATCAGTTTGAGCCGATAAAACATAAAGACGCACTGCTGGTCCAGCAGGGGCTCGTGGGCGTCCGAGGGCAGGTCGATGGTGAGGTCGGAGGGGCTGAAGTGGCCGGGCGCCATGCTGCTGCGCCGCCGCTCCCCCAGCGCAGTCTGCTGGTGCTCCCGCACCTTCTGCATGCGCTCCAGGATCAGCCTGCGACCGGGTGGACACAAGATGCTGCATTGCCTACGCGGTACTCGATGTGATCACCCTGCAGGGCAGCACGAGATGCCAATTGAGGCGGAGGGCAAGGCAGCAGGAAGCTCCCTGGCCATGGGCGCCTGTAATGGGGCTGACCATGCATGATACAGCTCGTGAAAGGGCGCTTCGTGCTCGTGGAAGGCTCCCCTTCTCTTGCATAGCTCATCCCTCTGTACCGCACCGGAGGGCGACGCCGCTGTTGTCGTCACTGCACGGTCGGAGACAGACTGCCCACCTTTCCAGCGACGAGCGGAACTCCTCGCGGCTGACAGAGCCGTCGTTGTTGCTGTCAAACTCCGACATGAGCAGCGACACCTCCGCGTCAATGCCGTTCTTGGGGTCGCCCCCCGGCAGCCCGCCCAGGCTGAGGCCCATGAGCAGCGCCTTGAGCTCGCCTGCGCCGGAGGACGGGAAGCCATGTGAACACGGCGGTTTTGTCCGTTTCTGTAAGGACTGACATCCTGCTGCCCGAGTGTCATGGCACTTGGGTGCCTGCATAGAATGAGGAGCTCGAAGCGGTCGAGGTGCACGGCAGGGCGAGCATGCGGGAGTGCGACTGGGGGAGGGTGGTAAGGGAGTTGATGAAAGCGATGGAAAAGTGAACCTTTGACATGAAGGCTGTTGTGGAAATCGAATTAATCCGACTTATAATCCACAACAATGATGGAAAGATTGCCGAGGCAATCGAAAGCGCGGGCAGTCGTATCGAACGACTATAACCCTTCAACTCCACCACCGAGGATCGAACTCACGACCTCTCGGTGTCCATTATAGACTGAGACTGTGAGCAGAGGATGGCGCACTCTCGTCTATGGAGTCGTCGCCGTCACGGTCGAAGTGCTCGAACAGCTTCACCACCACCTGCGTTGCAAGACACGCACCGCCTCGAACCAGCCCCCAGGTTTCCGGAATGTTTTTTTGGTTTTAACCAATGATAATAACACTGACTTAATTATTTTGATTCAATAAACTAGAATAAAAAAACTAATAAATGATAATAATAGGCCATTCTTACGAGGCACATGGTGCCACTTTCCCTAGTAGCAACCCTGGCTCTTGCGGCGCTCAGCTGCACTGCAGCGGCGGCATGCACCACTCACCAGCATCATAACTCACCTCGTCGTTGAGCTCACCGCTGGGCAGCATGAGGCTGCCAAAGGGCGAGGCGCTGGAGGCCAGGCTCTTGAGCACCGAGGTGCGCAGCCGCCGCTTGCGCGCCCGCATGATCTGTCTCCTCTGCAGCTCTGGGTACAGCACCTTCGCGGCAGAGAAGCGTGCCAAATTAGTCATCAGGTTGCATCTGCGCAGCATCTGCCTCCGCTGCCTGTTCGGACGCACCTCCTGCACACCGGCGCCAGAACCTGCAGGGTTTTGCAGTCCGCGCAACCACTACGCCGCTCGACATCTGCCTCCACCTATTGGTTTCCAAGGCAGTGCACCACATCCACAGCGGCACCGCCGACCTTTTGGCCGCAGCCATCCTGTCACAGGAAAGCCCAACGCCACATCCTGCTGCCGTCGCTGCTCACCTGGTAGCCGCAGTAGGCCGCCAGCGACGCCAGGCAGATGATGCCCCCCAGCAGCGACGCAATTGGCTGCAGCTTCGGGAAGAAGGACGACGGGATCTGCATGGCGCGCCCGCATTCGCCTCAGAGAAATCTCGTTGATCTGCACGCACAACGCTTGCCAATGCAGCTCTGCATGCATATGAGATGCACTGTAGACAAAGACCTCCGCCGCACGCAGCTCACCTGGATGACGAGGTACAGCAGGACCGTCATGCTCATGATGACCGCGTTCAGCGGCGTAAACTTGTCGGTCGTCACGCCCGTGTTGGCGAGGCTGGTCTTGTTCGTCAGCTGTTTGTCCACAGCCCGGCCCTGCGGCGGCACCCAGGCAATCACAGCACCAGCCTCAGGTGGTAGGCCCACAGGATGCAGAACGTCTTACCCCAGATTCAGGAGCGAGGACCCTCAAGGTGCAAATGCGGCCTAGCCAGAACGATCTCGGTCATGCCTCGCCAGTTTGCCAGACGCTCGTGCCAGGCAGGCCGCCAGTCTGGCGCGCACCGATGGCCCGATGTCGCAGCGACCGGCGAGGACGGAGCCGCCCCATGCAACCGTTAGCAGCATGATGGTGCTCCCCGCCAGCGTGCCAACGCCTACGGCCACCTGGAGACCAGGTGCGAGCTCGTGTTTGGCTAAGAGAGTGACAACATCCGGTGGTAGCAAAGACATCGCGAGGGCAATCTGTGCGCCTGTAGAGCGCCATCACGACGATCAGAATGCAACGCTACTCCTGCCAAGTACCTGCTCTTGCGCCTCGGCCCGCGATCCGCCCAACCCACTCACGATTATGATGAGCGAGTCAGGTAGAGCTCCCAGGATGGGTAGCAGCAGCCCTGCAAAAGGCCATAGAGGTGGTCAGGCGCTTTTGCAGGGCAATCGATGCAGGGCAGCCGCATGCAGGGCAGTCCATGCTGGATGATAAACGCGACGCACACAACAAGGATGAACAGGATACAGACAAGCGTGAGTATGCCGCAGATGAGTTGCAGGGCGCGAGACCGAGCCGCATCGTAGTAGTTGCTTCAGCTGACATGCACGACACCCGGCCAGTTGTGTGGTTGCGGGTGCCGAAGAAAGCTCACCGCCGATCAGTCCCGGGTCCAGTATCTCCAGCAGCATCTCGCTCCCATCTGACAGATAATTGGCGCCTTGCAGCAGGCAGTAACCGCTGCGGCAGGGGTTCAAGCTTCAGTAACCGGTCCTGCAGCCCAGCGAGCGGGACAGGTGTAGGCATACATGCACAATGGGCTTCAGTTGAGACAGTGTCGTCAGTGACACGTGCAAACAGGAGGTGAGAGCCGCACTAGATGACCATCGTGGCGATGGTGCCACCGAGGCTAGTCGAGCAGGGCAGGAAGCCATAGCTTTCCTCACAGGTCGCCATGACGTGTGATACCCAGATGGTACTTCGAGCAAGTTTCTATAGCCCGATCAAGCCGCCTGCCGGCACACGATTCAACAGCCAGCCATTCCGTATATCAAGTACAGCTGCTTTCTCCACTTCCGCGATGAAGATGCACCTCTTCACGAAAGCTAGTCAGCAGTAACGACCATGCCGTCCGCGGGCCGCGGAGATTGGGGATTTGCCCCAGCACGTGCATGTGCAGAGCAATGGTGCCCATGCAAACACGACAAATACTTAAGGCCCACATATAAACCCTGCTGTAGCTAGGACTTTCCAGTACTTGAGGCGAGCTCGGCCTAGCGAATGCAGCGCAGCTGCCTGCCTGCATTGTGTATTCATGTTATTAGCAGCGTTCATTACGTTGCGTGCTTTGCACATGATCGGTGCAGCTCTCCCTGCGCTTGTGTGTGGCAGTCTTGACGTCATTTTAGTCAGTTCACGAGCAGAAACCGTTGCCCGAGTTGTGGACGTCGTGCCGATGTTGCCCATCAACGCACCAATCTGCACATCTGTACTGCAGGACTGACTGGCAATGTACAGAAATTACAGCAGTTGGCTTGCTTCGATCGTTGCTGGAACAGATTCGCGATCGCTTCGTCGTTCCAAGCAGTTGCTGGCTGAACGCCGAAACAACCCAGTCTGTCAGTTCGCTCATTCTGCGCCCATTCACGGGCCGTAACACTCACCAGGCACTGCAGTGCCGCCTGGCGCACGGTGCGGCAGCCACAGCTGTGTCCTGCGGACCATAATCTCCCTTCACCAAGGCACATCTAGTGCTGCTGTAGATCACGAATTGCAGCCTCGATTCACTCTTGCGTAGTACTGCCCGTCCGTCCCGCATCGGCAGCCATCTGCAAGGGGCAGCGGCAGCGGCAGCGGCAGCATGGCGCCGGAGCTTCGCAGCAGGAGCGCGCCAAGCGAAAACGGCACTGCAGCCGCAGTAACAGATAGCCTGGCAGCCAGCACGCCGGTGGACCCTGGCCACACAGCCGCGGACGCCGCGCACACTGCGAAGGCGGAGCGGAAAGCCGCAAAGGCAAAGGCAGCAGAGGATGCGGACCCCGATTGGCCGCCGCAGAAGACGCTGCTGCGCGGGGTGCTGCACCAGCATATGGCGCTCGCGGCGCTGACGGCGGGTATCATGCTGGTCGCCACGGCGCCGGGGAAGCGCGCCAAGATCGGCTGCGGCATCTACGCAGGTGAAATCTGTCATTGCTGCGCGCCCTCCTCTCATTCAAGTGGGCCTGCGGACAAGGGCGGGCACGCAGCCGCCAGGGGCCACGCCGCAACCGCAATACAGTCCATGGCATACTATCAGATACCACTGATGCTGAAAGCTGGCACTCACCTTTCTTGTAGGCTCGCTGACGCTGCAGCTGACCTGCTCGGCACTGTACCACGTTCCTGCGTGGGGCCACCGCACGCGCACCTGGCTGCGACGGCTGGACCATGCAGCTATCTTCACGCTCATCGCTGGCACTTACACGCCGCTGTGCATGCTGGCGCTGGACCGCGGCACCGCCAACCTGCTGCTGTCCATTGAATGGGGCGCCGCCCTCGCCGGCATGGTGAGCGGGCTCTCCAGTTTTTTGATGTGGTTTTGCAAACTCGTACAAACTGCACACGCTTGCCCAGCTGCTGCTGAGCATCGAGCGGGGCGCCGCCCTCGCCGGCATGGTAGGCTTGCTCTTCCTCTTGGTTATCTGAATGCGCCTGGACCGTCAACCTGCTGCTCACTATCAGTGGGGCGCTGCGCCTGCCGGCATGGTGAGTCAGCTTCCTGCCTTTGGCTTCACGGATGTGCATGCTGGCGCTGGACCAGGGCACCGCTGACCTGCTACTCACCACCGAGCTGGGCGCGCCGCTTGCCGGCACGGGGAGTTGGCTAACTGCCTCGAAGCTGTCTAGTTGCTGCTGCAGTATCAAGTGGCGCGCTGGCCCCGACAGCATACTGCGCCACGCACATGTTGAACGACACATGGTAGTCCCCTCAAGTCCAAACGTTTGCCACATTGCTGTCAATGTTGTGGTAAACGCGCCGTCACCTGTGGCGCGAACTGTGTCCAGACCGGGTGCGGTCTCAGTGGAGCAGGTTCGGAGCAGTACTATGACTGACGGTTTTTGGGAGGCGTGGTGATGGCATGCGCCAAAACCGTTGTCTCACGTCCCCACCTGCAGGTTCAGACACTGTTCTGGGTGAGCGCGCCGAAGCAGCTGAAGACGGCCCTGTACATCTTCCTGGGCTGGGTGGTGCTGCCGTGGGTCGGCCAGATGAGGGAGGCGCTGGGCCTCACGGTGCGCCTCGTGGCTTTCCTGGTCAGGTTTTAGCGTAGCTGAACCATGGACGCGTCTGCGGCAGGCGCCGAATGACAGCACGCTCCTGTCTCGTTGCACCTCACCCGGTGCTGTACCAATGCGGGGACCAAACGCACCCTGTCTGAACGTCAAGCAAGGTAGGGACACTTCTCAGCTCAGCCGTGCCGTCTCCGCCGACTGGCTGCCGCCTGTCCCCCGCTACATCTAGTAAGCACCTCCAGCAACGCAGGGCGCCTGGCTGATCGCCGCTGGTGGCGTGACCTACACCGTTGGCGGCACCATCTACGCGCTGCGACGGCCCGACCCCTGGCCGCGCACCTTTGGCTACCACGAGATCTTCCACTGCGCCACAGTCCTGGCGTCCATCTTCCACTTCACCGCGGTGAGTTGCAGAGACAAGTTCAACTGAAACGAAAAAGTACACAGCTTGCCTGCCACACACTTGGCAGCACCTGGCGGCGTCCCGGCAATCACCAATGCGCAGCCAATTACTGCGCATTGCCAGTCGTGCCCTCGTCGGGTGGCGGCTGCCGCAGTCCATGCTGTGACGAGTCTCGGCTCCCCCTCTGATGCGGCACCGTGTCTGTGTGCAGGTGTACAGAATGGTGCATCACCCCACAGTGCCGCCATAAAGCGTGTGGGCCGCCTTTCCAGGATGAGGGGATGTTGGAGTCGAGTGCTCTCGCAGTGCAGAGAGTGGCAATATAGGAATCTCGATGGAGAGTCTGATTGCGGTCGGCTTCGGGGGATACTGCGCAGCCGCTGGTCCGCTGCGGATCAGCGGATCAGCGGCGGACCAGCAGCTGCGGCCCACGTGGAGGATTTGATTGGCAGGTCACTAGGGGTATCGGCATTCGCTTGTTGTATTTGGCTTTGCGGAGCTGGCACATATTGCGACCACAGATATTCAAGGAAGCAGCAAGATCATGATTGCACCCTGCACCTCTGAGACAATGCGCATCATTCATCCCTGTGCATTCCAAGGCGTGCACACCGACAAGCACACGCGTGTTTCTGCTTCAGAAAAGTCCAGGATGCCTGCTGAGATTTGCACACAATGTCTCCAACCCTTGCGTGCAGCTAGGTACATTATGGCAATGCGCCGCCGTCATGTTTCCGTCTCGTACAGCTGCCGCACACCATTGTCCGCATACCGCTGCCCCGGCTGCACAACGCGTTCGCCGGCGCCATCGAAGAAGCGGCCGCCGCGGATGATCTGCGGGACCCGGCTGAGCACGCGCGCCACTGCTGACGCTGGATTGAGGTACTCCACGCTGCCTCCGGTGCCCTGCATGCAGCACATTATCAATGTGAGCAACCGCAAGTGGACCAGCACCTGCATGCAGCTTCTGCAACTTCAACTGAAAATGCACAGGAAACAGTAAGCATGGTCAGCTACTTGAGCGAGCGGGCCCAGATTGGACTTGCACCTGGACTGCGCGAAGCTTGGGCGCCAGGGCTGCTGCCACAGTCTCAGGCTCCTCCGCCAGCGCATTGAAAAAGCGGCGCGACCCTGCTGTGGTGTCCTGCACGGGAATCTGCACGGCCTTGGCAGATGCGTTGCCTGGCCCGGCATTGCACAAGGCATTCCGTCCATGCCGCCGGCACACACATCTGGAGAACGCCACCGAGCAACTGAATCACCGCGTAGCTGCCTCCTCACCCTCAGCAGCAGATCGGTGAGGCACATGCCCGGCGACAGATTGTGCACGCCCACCGACGTCACGCCTGCAGTCCAGAACAAGCACTTGCTCTTGCAGAGCTGCAAGGCCTTGGGTGCGTCACTCAGCACTCTGCAGCAGGGCACAGACATAAGGAAACAGAAACACGAGAGCGACACTGAAAGAGGCGATGCAGATTGGAGTTGACCCTCGCAGCAAGTAGGTAGATTTCGACCCGCACCTGCTGCCGCGAGGTCCGCAGACAGCGCCTCGGTGAGCGCCGACAGAGCGCTCTTCGTGGCCTTGTGCGTGCACGCCGTCGCCGACAGCTTGCGGCCCCAGGCGCTAAAGCCCAGGTTATAGATGTGATAAGCTGGGCGTGCTGCCGGCGGCTGCCGCCGCATCACCCGGATTGCCTCCCTGCAGGTGCGGCGTATCGAGTCGTTGGCCAAGATGTCCAGTTGCATGACTGGCGCCTGATGGCCACAACTGATTCCTTTTGCTTGAGAAACCATGCAGCTGCTGCACCTGACATCACACGAAACGAACACCATGTACTTTCATCGTGCTGCACACTCACCAGCAGCAGAGCAGCGAGCCCAGGACCTTGGTCCTGATCGCCTTAGCGAATTGTTCGATGCTCGAATGCCCAAATCCTGGCCAACTCACTGGCAGCAGAGTAGCAAGCCCGGAACGTTGCAGCAGCCATTTTCTGCCTCACAACGGCCCTGCAATGCCAGATGCAGTTCCGTTCCTGCGGCCAGGCGAATGGCATCCCTGCACCTCGGCGACCTCTCCAGCTCACTACCATTCGCCCCTTCACCCCAAAGGCTCACCGGCAGCAGAGCAGGGACCCCAACACATTGGTGCCGACCGCCTCAGCGATCTCGGCCACCGGCGTGTTGTCCAGCAGGCTCTTCCCGGTAACCGCGCCCGCGTTATTGACCCACATGTGCACCGTGCCCAGCTGCTGCGCCGCATAGTCGCCCAGCGCCGCCACATCTGCGAAAAGATGCAGAAACACGAGCAAGATTTAATGGCCGAGCACCTTGCCGACATCATGCTAGGTTTGCATCGCGCCAGCGCAGACATGCTTCAAGAGCCTCCGATTTCGGAAAAAGCTGTACACAGGGGTGCTCTGAATCCGTTCACCGTGGCCGTTGGAGACGTCGCAGCAAAAGCCGTGCACCTGGGCGCCTCGGCCGGCCCGCTGCCGCAGCGCCGCCGTCGCCGCCGCCAGGCGCTTCTCATCGCGCCCGCAGATCACAACCCGGTCGCCACAGGCCGCGAGCTCCTGGACAGCCATGTGCAAACCCATTGCCCATCTGAAACGCGTCTGAAGTCTGCACGTGCCGACGTGTACATGGCCGAGTGATCAGCTGCCTGTGATGGTCGACGCAGTGTCCACAGATGAGCAGATGCAGATGGAGTGACTGGTCTTGATAGTGCGACACTGCAGCTCACCTGCGCGAGCGCAAAGCCGAAGCCCTTGGTGCCGCCGGTGATCACCACGCCAAGAGACTCGGGACCGGGAGCCGACTGCGCGCACGAGACGCATATCGCCAGGGTGCCCGCTGTGGCTTGCAGCATCGTACGTCGTGGAAGGAATGCCGTAATCCAGGGTCTGGATGCTTTGAACAGCTAACCTGGTGCGGGTCCCTGTCAGGGGTGGTTGCTTGGGCAGCCGCCCAGCGCCGTCCACCGGCGCTGGCGCCAATCTGCTGCATCGCAGAGCTGACAGCGGCGCTACCGCTGCACATCTGCTTGATTCGCTGCTGCTGCGCACTAGGTTGTATCCTGTTCCGACCGGCCGTGCTCGGGCGTCCGTTTGCAGCGGCCAACAGCGCAGATAGTCTGGCTGGTCTGGGTGCAGCTGTGATCTGCATGCCTGCCAGCCGCCTGCTGTCCAAGAGATAGAGATAGAGATCACGGACGGTTCAGCTGCGTCTGCAGCCAGCTGCCATGAGGTGACCAGCAACCCTGTGTGCACGGGGCACTGTCTCAATCTCCTTGGCAAGCTGAACTACAACAGGGCCGGTGACGCAGAAACGCCGCTGCGATGACTGGTGAATCTGGTTGGCACTAGGGAAAGCTTCATCTGGCGATGCGATCGCAGCACTTGCGCCGCTGCACCTGCAGATGAGCTGAGTCACCTGGTCACCACGTGCGTATTGTTCTTCTCTCTTCTTTCGCACTCTCGTCGCCATGTTTGCACAACCCTGTTTGCTTCTGACTTTATCTGGAGCAGCATAGGCCTCTCGGCACAGAATTGTTTGGTTCAGTCGATTCAAGCCGATCGCAGCCCGATCGAGGTTCAGAACTTCCGGAAGCTTGCAGCAAGCTAGAATGAATTTTAATACGGCTGTCGTAGTCGCGTGCACCATACTGTTATGCGCTGGCTTGACGCAGGGTGCCCCTCCGCCTCTTGGGGCCGTCAAGGGTGCAATCAGCATGGCACCAAACGCGTTCACTGCGGATTTACTGAGCAAGTGCACGCTGCACTGGCACGATGCGACGCTCGATCACTACAGCTGGGTGAGATGCTGTAACATGTGCACCTGCATGATGGTGCATGATGAACGTGATTAGGGTAGGTGCTCATCCGTGGCATTCGCTTGCGGGGATGATCGACGCACCAAGATTCCCATGCAGGCTAAACCAGACGGCGGCAAGGACACTTTCAGGCAATAAACAAGCGTTTTGAAGTTTTCAGCCCATCAGTTTGTGCACGATCAAAGTCCAAGGTTCATGCAGCAATGGCGTGCACGGATGTGGAATAATGCCTGGTCCCTCCACTGCAGGCAGCGGTACTTTGTCTGTGGCGAAGAGGATTGGAAGCAGGGTGCCCCCATATTCTTCTATGTTGGCAACGAAGCAGACGTGACCTTGTGCGTCTCTGATGAGATTCCGCCTTGCGTGCCGTGCAACATGGGACACCTGCCCGCAGGAATGAGGGTTGGTGCGCTGAACTGAGTTGTTCGAACGTCCGTCTTGCAGTTGGTGATGTGTGAAATTTTGTGCTGGCAGGTACCTCAATGCGACTGGTCTCATGTGGGAGTCCGCCCCAGACTTTGGTGCCCTGCTTGTGGTGAACCTCCCGCCCGCACTCGTACAGACTATGGTGTTGCTTGGTCGTGCTCTTGCGCTGTCAGCAATGAAAGATACACAGCGTATATTGCGGATGGATGCTGACCTCGGATGCTTCTTGCCTGCAGTTTGCGGAGCACAGGTACTACGGCGAGTCGAAGCCGTTTGGCGAGTCCAGCATCCGGCAGCACATGCAGTACCTGACCTCGGAGCAGGCGCTCGCGGACTGCGCAGAGCTCATCCCGGCGCTGAAGAAACGGCTGCACTCCCCTGACAGCGCAGTCATCGGCTTTGGCGGCAGCTACGGTATATGCCCTTACTTATATGGCCTGCCATCCTGCCATTCTACTTGAAAGACGGAAGGCTCGGGAAAGTGAGGAACGAACACTGTGACGGACATACATCACTGTGACTGAATGCTGTTGCTGTGGGGTGACACAGGCGGGATGCTGGCGGCCTGGTTCCGAATGAAATACCCTAATATTCTTGACGGTATGCCGGCTGTTGCCCCTGAGCGTCTCTCATTGCAGCCCACTGCTTCCTCGCGGCTGCTTGCGCACCTGTTTGCTTCCATACGCTGTTCCACTGAACCCGTTTGACTTCCGGCACATGTTCTGATTGAGCGCCGAACCCTGATACGTCTCCCCAAATGGCGCTCTTTGTGCTCTGTTATGCAGGCGCCATTGCGTCGTCTGCGCCAATCTGGTCCTTCTACGACCTGGACCCGCCGTACAACGACAAGTCCTTCGCGCAGGTGGCCATGATGTAATTTAAATTTACGATTTAATTAAGCTTTGTATTTGATGTTTCATGAGTACCTCACGAACTCGATGCTCTATTGCGGATTCATACGATCTGAAATTGAATTACTAATATCATGGTGCGTGCACAGGTCGTCACGCGCGACGCCTCGGAGGACGGCGGCGCCAACCCCGCCTGCGCAGGTTAGGCTGACCTTACTTTGCTAACTGACGCAGCAGCCTTGCAGAAAATGCTGGCCTATGACTGATTCATGACAGCTGTGTGGTCCACCAGGCGCGTCGAGTGACAACACTGCCAAGGATTTGCGCCATTGCAAAATGTGGGGCATGTGATGCAGCGGCGGCGTCCTGCCTGAGTTCAGCATGACGTCTATGCCATGCGCAGGCAACCTGCGCAAGGCATGGGCGGCGCTGTTCGCGCTGGCCAAGCACGCCGGAGGCCGGTCCGGCATCGCGCGCGCCATGCGGCTCTGCGGAGGGGAAAACTCCCTGAAGAACGAGGCTGACGTCATGGCGCTGGCGCTGTGGGCGGAGTCCGCCTGGGACTACATGGCCATGGTAAGGGATCCATCTCAGGCCCCAAATCAGTATCAGTCAGTATCAGTTCTTGACAGTGGCGGCGTTACCAGTGCTGACGCTGGCGCTGTGGGCGGATTCCGCCCGCGAGAGAGAGAGAGAGATAGATGTTGCTACATAGATGGGACTACATGGCCATGGTGAGAGTGGAGACCTTATTAGTTCTGGCACGGCCATTTCATTCCGCCTACTGTCCAGCATTAACGCACAGCAATTGGCTGCAGGCGGAGTATGCCTGAGTCTACATGGCCATGGTGAGACACAGAGAGACTCATGTTCTCTCACTCTTCGAAATCCAGCGTTAGTACGGAGATCGGCTGCAGGGGCCAGGTGCCTGCCAGGGCCTCAGGACTCGGTCTGCAGTCTTACTGTGTGGCGATGGTGCCCGAGAGGATGCTCAGCCTCTCTTCCACTTTGAGCGCAGGGCAACTGACACTCACTGCCCCACACTACACAATCCCAAGCCATGCTGAAACCTCACATCCTGCTGCAGGGTAACTTGCCGTACCCCAGCTCCTACATCCTGAACGGCCTGGGCGAGCTGCCGGCGTGTCCCATACCACAGCACTGCCCCCAAACTCGAAGCAACAAGCAGGCAAGTGGTCGCACCTGTACTTGTTGCTGCCGCAGGGCAACTTCCCGTACCCAAGCTCCTACATCCTCAACGGCCTGGGCGAGCTGCCGGCGTACCCGGTGCGCGTCGCCTGCGAGAGCCTGGGACAGCACAACATGGCGGGCGCCGAGCTGCTGCGCGGCCTCGCCGGCGCGGTTGCGGTTTTCTACAACTACACTGGCGACTTGCAGTGCCTGGACTACACACAGGTGAGCGCCTGGCATGATACTAGGGTATGTCGCAACTTGGATTTTGCCCCTTGTGGGCGCGACAGATGGCCGTGGATCTGGTCGGGTTTCGATGCGGCAGGCGCTGCCTCACGGGCACGATGTAACAAATGGCGGCACTGTCGAAAGCAGCAACCTGTTGGTGCAGGGCGTTAATAATGCAACGAACGAGGACGGGGAGTTCTGGTGGTACCAGAGCTGCACCGACCAGCCGATGCCATTTGCACGGGACGGAGGTAAGACGACGACAAGTCCTCCACGCTAGAGCTCCCCCCACTGTCCTTGTCTTCTGATTCCATGCTCCCATACATCCCTCCACATCCTCAAGAATGGTGGTTTGTGAGCCGCCGCACAGCATGCTGCATTCCTGCCAGCTGCGGGTTGCCGTGAATGCGGCGGCCCTTCCCGCATTATACAGCTGCTGGGCGGTTACTCTGACGCACTTGCATGTGCATTGGTCGCAGTCCAAGATGCCTTCTGGTCCCAACCCAACAACAGGAGCCAGACGGAGGCGGCCTGCCTCGAGCAGTGGGGCGTCAAGCCCCGCAACAACTGGCCGGCCCTGCAGTGCGTTTTGATCCCGCCTCTGCATCCACGACCTCCTTGTGGTCGCCGAGCTGCAGTGCCCGGCTTCATGCTGGATGCCGTCGAAGTCCTCGGACTCTGTAGCGCACCTGCGGCCTGTCCCGCTGCCTCCAGCATATGTCTCGCGCTGCTAACATGGCCGGCCCGACATAGACGCACGGGGATGTCGACTCACACGAGTTTTTGGACTTGCAGCTACCTCGGCAAGGACGTCTCGACGGCGTCAAACATCGTGTTTGCCAACGGCGACCTGGACCCCTGGTCAGGCGGCGGCGTCCTGGAGGTGCATGCAAGCTTCTCTTCGTAGGACGCTTGTAGTTCGAGCCACTTGCCATGCACGCAACCTGGAGAGCTCGGGCATGTGTGCTCTGCGACTGTGCTTTGTCGTTGCAGAGCTTTCGAAAGGGCTGTTATAAAAATCCTTCTACGAATTTAAACCGTAGATTTGTATTACTCGCTTAAATAGTGAACAAAAATCTGAAAGCTTTCGACTACTGCTGACTGCGCCTCATCCTGAAGTCGACACGAGTTTGCCCTGCCCTTTTGCAGGACGTCAACGACTCGATCTTGGCAATCCGCATCCCGGAGGGCGCGCACCATCTGGACCTCTTCTTCTCGCACCCCAACGACCCGGACTCTGTGATCAAGGCGCGCAAAGCGCAGCGGCGGGAGATACGGCGGTGGGTCAAGCAGAAGGCCGCGCGCGGTGCCGCGCGGCAGGCTGCCGTGCGGGTGGGCGGCAGGCGGGGCGCCGGGCACTCGTTCGTGCTGGAGGCATAGGCAGCCAGCCGTTGCTTGGAGGGTGTCACGGCACTGCTGGTGCCGTGTAGGCGCGCATGCCGCAGGCAGCGCATCGCCACTCGTGCTGCAGGACGAGGCCAGCACCAGAACAGCTCGTGCTGCATGATATTTCAGCACATGAGGTGTTTCTGGGGCTCAGTCACTCAGCACTGCAGTCGACATGAGCGTCCAAATAAAGTGAAGCAGGGTGGATGAAGAAGCGATAATGGATGCGGCCCCCGTCGTGTATCGGAAAGCCGGCGGCGACATGACAGTCTAGACGGACTAGAGCTCATTTCGGCACTACGAGCGAAGATCTGGCTGGCAGTCGATCAGGTAGCCGCAGCAGCAGCGCAGGAGCCGTCCGCAGCAGCAGTTGCGCGGGACCAGAACCTCCGTGCACGAGGGGTCGACACCCCCAACCCAGCCTCGCGTCCAGTAGGCGGAGGCAGGAGCGCTGCAGCCGGCTTGAGAGAGAAAGGTCGCAGGCCAAAGCAACTCGCGAGGCGAGCACGAGGTCCTCGCGTCGCCATGGGGTGCTGCAGCTCGACGCTGGGCGACAAGTCTGACGAGCCACAGGCGAGTCCAGTGCCTTCCTCCCACACCGCGGCTGCAAGCCGTTCAGGGGCCTACAGCTAATCCGTCTGGCACGCATGCTGCTCCGCATACCCGGATGATGTCTCAAGGCGCGCCAGATACCTCCCTAGCCATTTTCAGTAGGCTTATGACGCTCCGACCGGTGCAGCGGTTCTCGACCAGCTCTGCTGAGCCCACCTCTCGCGCTCATGATGTGCAAGAACTAGATATTGTACTCGACCATAGCTGCAAGACGACGGCGCCCCCCGTGCCGCTCTAGATCGCGACTGTTCCGTCAGGGCGTCTAGCAGCCTGGGCGTGGGCTGACGTGCATGCTTGTGGTCAGCAATGACCTTGCCTGTTCTGGTACCAGTGATAGAGCAGCTGCCAGCCTCTGCGGGGTGTGCTGCAGGTCGGCTGCGATCTGGCATATAACATTTCCTCTAGCCTCGCTGCACACTGGGGTCTCTCTGTCTGCAGCCATGCTGCACAGCACCTTTTATTCATGTCGAAAGAGGTCCAGCGAGGGGCTTGACACATTTGCGAGAGGTCCTGACCACGCTCACGACCTGAATATCGCTGTGCCGTAGAAGACCGCCGCTGCGGGCGCTGGAAAGCCTGCGGCGGCCGCAGCAGCCGGCGCTGGCAAGCCCGGTACGACGGCCAGTAGCGCTGTGCCGGTGACGGCCGCCAAGTCCGGCAACGTCACGTCAGCGGGCGCGGCACAGCCGGCGGGGGCTGCCGCTGCTGGCGGCGGCGGCAGCACTGCGCTGGCAAGCGCCCACACAGCTATTGCCAATCACACATCCGTTGACCAGGTGGGTGAACTTCGAAAGGCAGGGTTCCAGCCGTCATCTTCCACAGGCAGCTTCACACCTCAAACGTCAAGCTCAGTGCCGATCCCAGGGGGACGGGGAATTGCATCACGTTGTGCAGAAGCATCACCAAGCACCTGGTCTGCCCGAGCCATCCACAACACGCATTTGCCTGCTGCAGCCGGCCGTGGTCAAGAGCGAGCCCAGCGGCGGCAACTACAGCGCGGGCGGCGACATGGACGCGGACGTGCGCGGCGGCGAGATCGGCGGCGGCAACTACAATGACGGCGCCCTCGGCAACGGCAGCCCGCCGCTGGCACGCGTGAAGTCGGCCTCCGGCAGCCCAAAGCCGACGGACCGCCCGCGCTGGGGGTCCACCCCCGCCGCCGCCGTGGCGCAGGTGCGCAAGGCTGTGTGTTCGGAACGTTAGCAGCTGGAAAGGACCGTCCCAAAGCACATTGCAGGCTTCTGTGGGGCCCTCACCAGGGGTTTTAAGGTTTTGTGGTGCTGCAGCAGTGGCGGCAGCAATAACGGTTGCCGTTTTGCGTGGTGCAGTATGGCAGGCAGCCGCCGCAGGGCTTCACTCTGTTTCTGGGAGGGGCTGTGCAGCCCTGCGGCCTGGGCCTGCACATGCGGGCTGCCCTTGGTAGGAGGCCAGTGGGCAGCTGTCGTGAACTGTGAAAAGCTTGCTGCCCTTCATTCTGACACTGCTGGTCACCGAGGCCGCCGTGCTGCCGCAGGCTCGCCGCACCGGCAGCGGCCGCGCGACTACATCCTCCAACCCACCGGTGACACCGCCGCGCCGCCACACCGCCAGTGACACCGTGGGTGAGTTGGACAGTAATCAACAACCATGCATCACGAGCCACAATGTTGGCAGCCAACGTGCTATGTGTAGAGTATATTCCCAACTCCTGTGAGGAAACCTTTTGGTGGAGTGTGAATGCCTTACGCTGGCAGGCTTTCTGGCATAATGCAACGTTCCCCCCAACAAGCCCCTTGTCATGGCGCAGGCGGCCAGACGGCGGGGCGGTATGAGCAGGAGCCGCAGGGGCGTTCCACGCCAAGCTACATGCAAGCAACGCGCAGCTCCGATTTCAAGGCCCGTATTGCCTCCCCTGCCACCAGCCGCAACCAGGTGCGCGAAGCTTTGCAAATGTGTCGATGCTGTGCAGCTACCTTGCATCCATGCATAAAGGCTCGCTTGAAATGACATCGGCTGAGACTACGCTCCTGCCGCTGATCAACCTACCCTGAACAGAGGTGATACATCTCATGGTCGATGCGAAAGCGTGCCTCAGCTGCACAACCGCACGGCTGCCAAAGCAGATGCACACATGTGTCGTGCAGGGGCGGCGCCCGTATGGGCTTCTCGAACCGTCCAGCAGCCCCGAGCAGCCGCAGCAGCCGCAGCAGCCGCAGTTTTGAGTCCTTCGCCGACGCGCCTGACGCCGGGCCCGACTGCACACCCTGCAGGCGCGGGCGCCGTGGGGCGTCAGCCCGTTGCGCCAGGCGGCCTCCGGCGCCTCTGCGGGAACCACCACCCCGCCGCGCCGCCCGCAGTTCGACACGGGCGCGCCGGCGGAGAACGGCGGCAAACCCGAGCTGGTCGCCGAGCCGGTCGCCGAGCACCCCGCCGAGCTGGTCGCTGCTGCTCCCGCTGACGGCGCAGCCGCCGCCGCCGCGAATGGCGCTGCCAATTGCACTGGGGAGATTGTTTCGCACGACGCCGCTGACAGTGCCGCAGCCGGCGAGGAGCCTGCGACGGCTGATGCCGCCGTAGTCAACGGCGGCGACGGAGCCGAGCTGGCTGCCGCGGACGCGACCATCGAGAACGCGAAGGCCTTTGCGCATGGCGGCGAGCCCGCTGAGCTGACGGTGGTCGCGGCCTGATGCGAAGCTGTGACAGGGGCTGACTGATGGCTGCGATGTGGGCTTCATGTGCCAGCGAAGTGGACACCTGCTCACCTGCTCACAGCACTTCTTCTGATTGCGCACTGGGGTCTTTTAGAGCTGAACAACTCGACAGTTGGTGTTGTTTTTGCCGGCTCACAGCTTTGAGATTCAGCGGCAGCATCGTGGCGGCGAATGTGGGGAAGCCATGTGGGACTGCATGAGGATGGCTGACAGAACATCAATGCGCTCGCGACATTTGTTGATGGGTGTTATCTCTATCTTGCGCTGCATGCGCATTTGGTTTGGGGAGTCTTTTTTGGCCGCCAGCAATGCGGCAGCGTGAAACTTTGCCTAGGTACACAGTGTGTGGTCTCGACTTGCTTGGTAATCATGAGCACAGCCTCCGCGCGTGTACCTTGCGAACTTCCGTCAGCTGCATCTCCCGTACCATCCACCCATGAGCGACACGTGTAAGGTAGTCATGCTGCTCTCCCAGCTGTTGTCTGACCAGGTCGTCACACTTGTCGAATGTCATGCACACATGCGTCACGGCATTGCAGGCACAAAGCCCCACTCGCCTCAGGTCAGCTGCTGTGATTACCAGTAGCACTCGAGAGGAATTTCACCCAGCCATAGCCGCTGTGCTTGGCGTCTCTGTGTCGAAATACAGATCTTGTGCACAGCCTCACCCCCGGTCATTAAGTTGGCAATGACAGCCAGACATATCTCGTGAGTGCTTGGAAATTGCTAGTAGCTGCTGCGAGCCGTCTTCGTGTGGCTCACTCATGTCGAATGCCACGACCTCGAATGCAACAGTGGTTCTCGGCACCGTCTACGATGGCAACAGCACCCTCATATCCTTCATACCAGCCTGCACAGAAGCAGTAGGCTACTCAGACTACACGGTCGGGGGAGCCGAGGCATTCGACCCACGGTCCTGGGACTACTACAAGGCGAGATCTCGTGTCTCGGGGCAACCTTGAGGTGGCCTTGTGCAGTTGTGCACTGAGCCGTTCTGTTGTTGATCCCGCTTCGATGGTGACAGACGCAGGCACTGTCGGCCGTCACACCAGGTGTCGCGATGCGGCATGGTGCACGAGGTGCATGGCCCCTGCGCCCGTGACCTGACGTCCCGATGCTGCGCCACGCAGGGCCAGCTGCACTACTGCATAGGCGGCTGGATCGCCGCGGGCATCTGCCTGCTGGCGGCCTTCATCTTCATATGCTGGGTGCGCGCTGCATGCGTACGCTGCGCTGTTCTTTACTGTGGCGCAACCACTGAGAACACGGACCACTGGCGAAGACACTGTATCCCAAAGTCGACACTGAGCTCCAAGTGGACTGGAAAAGGCCACGTGTGGTTTCTATCGTGCAGGCCGTCTCACTGTGCTGCTGCGCCTGCTGCTGCGGGGTGCGGCGGTGGTCACTCGCTGACCGCCAAAACGCCGCCGCCTACAAAGCTGACGCCTCAGCATATCCGACGAGCAGGTGCGCCAGCACACCATCTTAGGAAGGGATCCTCCTGATCGCCATGCGTCATGCGTGGTCCGGCTGACTCGCGACAGTGTTGCTATCCTGTGCCTCAGTGGACCAAGTGTACAGCAAGCGTCCCACAGACCTGTGCGCCACATGGATTCATTGACCCGAAGCCTGTGCGACCACCTCCTGATAACAAGCCTTGGAACTTTTTGCGCACAGAGGCAAACGCCTCCACAAGCGGCACGGCTTGTGCAGCATCATCCTGTGCACGCTCGTCTTCATCTCGCTGCTCATCATGCTGGCGACCGCCGCGTGGGGCTTGGCTGAGGGTTTGAAGGCCACCCGCCACGTCTCCGACGACTTCTGGGACATCATCGGCTCCGCCCGCACCAAGGCAAGGGTTTCGCAGCTGACGCCATTACTAAGCAAACAAGCCCGCTCTCCTTCGACGCACCGCGCCACCACTCGCCACGAAGCGCTGAGGAGTGGTCTGAAAGATCAGCTCGATGGCGCCGCTTTGACCACTCTGGTATCACCACGCTGAAGATCTCGCCACACGAAACTGACACACGCTGTTTTCTCGTGGGCTACGCACAGGTCGGCAACCTGCGCAACACGGTCAGCGCCTTCTTCACCGGCGTGGACGGCTTGCAGGCGACACTCCGTGTCCTGGGCTCCTCACTCTCAGGTGCGCAGCCTGCTCACTGGTTTGAGATCGAACCAGCATTCGACCTCCTGCAGCTGTCTTGACATGCGGCAGGCCGCTTTTTCCACGTCACGCCCTCGTGGCACTCACTGGCCTGGAAACCCGAAACTCCTACCCATGCACCGCAGACCACACAGTCAAGTGCTGTGCCGCCGCAGACCTGGACCTCATGTCGCTGGAGACGGGACACTCACGTGCTGGGTTCTCGCTGCAGGTGTGGACCTGACGCCACCGGAGAACCAGGTCAAATGCCCGTCGACCCGACGGGGCCGCTACCTTGTGGACAGCCTGTACGGAAACAAACAGCATCTCATGTGCTGTTTCCCTCTGCAGGCGTGGACCTGGCATCACTGGAAAGCCAGCTCAACGTGCCGATCAACCTGACGGGGCTGGTGTCGTCGAACGTCGCCGGCGCGCTTGACGACGTCGCCAACAGCCTGCAGGGCGTGGTGTCCACCGGCAACAACGTGGTGGAGCAGATTCAGCGCTACGGCGTGCGGACACTGACCAACCTGGAGGACAACCACAAGGGCCAGATCGACGACGTGAGTGGCCTTCTGCGGAGTCCGACGCCCCTACTGTAGCAAGTGTGAGGTGCAGCGGTGCAGTTGTCGCATGCAGATTCACCTGAAGAACGACCAGAAGGGCCCTATCGACGACATGAGTAGCCCTGACAGATTGCCTGATCTCTTGTGGCGCATGTGCGCTCCTGACATATTCAGCTGAGTACCTCCCACGTTGCAGTGCTCGCGCGTCCAGAACATGTGGGGTCTTGCTGGCGCTGAGACTGCTGTTTGATGTCGTCAGTATGCTTTCCTCCTTGCCACGGCACTGCCGCCTGACATGTGCTTCCCTGCGCATCCGCAGATGCAGAACACGTGGGTGCGGCTGGCCTGCTGTTCGGCATCATGGCGCTGCAGCATTGCTCAGCCACAGCAGCTGACAGGCGCTTCCCGCGCATGCGCAGGTCCAGAACAAGTGGGTGCCGTTGGCGCTGGGCCTGCTGTTCGGCATCATGGCGTTGCTGGCACTGCTGGCGACGGCGCTGCTGCTGGCGCGCCATGTGCGCAGCGGCAGCTTCTTCCTGGCGCTGCTGTGGCTGTGGACGGCGCTCTACTTTTTCGCCGGCACGGGTGCGTGTTTGTGTCTGGAGAGTGGATCTCGGTTATGGGCCGGGCATTGGCAGTGAGGAGCTCCACGGCTGCCGGCCGCTGCAGACTGGGCGACGTCTTCAGGGACGACGCTTGATCTGAATTGCCTTCGTTTGCTGATGTTTTTAGATCTGAAGTGTTCATTCAAGCCTTTCACGTGAGTGCAGACCCTCTGCGCTTCGGCCAGGTGTCCACGGACGACACATGCCTGCACGTGGAGACCTTCACTACAACTGTCGCGACAACGAACCTCCATTTCCTCACATCAGACGAAGTAATCCCGCGTGTTGCTGCAGGCCTGCTGCGTTTCGGCAACGTGGTCACAGATGACGTGTGCCTCTACGCGGAGACCTTTGTCTTCAAGGTCGTCAACGACACGGGCAGCCTGTCTGAGGCAAACCGCGGGCGCATCACCACAGGGCTGGAGTACTACTTTGGCGCCTTCGGCGACAACGTCACCCTGAACGAAGTCATCAACGAGGCGCGCACCCACAAACAGTCACATCCACTTTTCGAGTTTTGACACGAACAAACCATAGAGCCGAGCCAGCTGAGGAGGCAGGCACTGGGGTCAGCCGCTGCAGCTGTGGGGAGGCACATGCAGGGGTTGGAATTCGCCGCCCGCTTGTGAGCTCCTGCGACTGCACTGGCCGCTGCCGCCAGGGCCACACCAGCGGCCGGTCGAGGTGCTTTGTCTCTCACTAATGCGCCATCACCTGGCGCGGTCCACGCAGTTGTCACATGAGATCCGTTCATCCTTCATCCTGCTTCATCTGCCGCCTGCACCGTGCCGCCGCCTGTTTACGTAGGCATCACCCACTCGAGCGCAACATCTCTCCGCTGCGTGTGATTTCAAGATCTGGCTGCCTGCTGCTTGAGACTCTTTCGGGGGGTTTTTCCCCTGCGCTCAGTGTTCCAGGAAGGACTCTCCCGACTTCCCGCGGCCGCCCTGGGCGACAGACATGCCTTGCCTCCGGCCCAGGCCGCCCAGCTCTGTGACTTCTTTTCTGAAACTTTTCTGTTTGCCATCTCGCAAGTCACCCCCCTGAACCAATCCTCGTGACCGTTCACCGTCATCACTCCACCCTCGAAGCGTGCAAGCGCACTGCCTGGATCCTGCAGCATCCTTCTCAAAAGGGACCGTATAGGTCTTGGCGACTTGAATGGCGCAAAACCGCCCACGGGACCACACGACTTTGCCCACACCGCTACGGGCGAGAGACTGTTGCTTTCACAGAGGGCTCGTCCAAGCCCAATCCAGCGGGCAGTAGCTGGGAATGCCATGGCTGATGTGTCTCTCATCTGCGCAGATCTACGGCATCGACCTCGCGTTCATCAGCAACCTGGTGCAGGAGCCCCTCGTCAACCAGACGGTGGTCAGCCTGTCCAGCACTGCCGCGCAGGTGCCAGGATTGACGTCCCCATTGTTTCCCAACAAGCCAGCGTTCCTGTGCATGTGTGGCGCGTGTGCGTCCTACCGCCCCTGCCGGCTTCTTCTGGTATGGCACACCACGCCTGCTGCTCCTGCTGAGGGAGCGCCTCACAGGCGATGCCTGCTTGCACCTGCTGCCAGCTGTGCTGCCAGACGTGGCCGGCCACGAAGCAGAACCGACTGATGTGCGTTCCGCGTGTGTGCAGGGCCTACTGCAGGCGCGGTCGAACCTGAACAGCACGCAGCAGGCTCAGCTGGCCGGCGCCCCACAGGCCCTGTCCGACATCATCACGGTGTGGTCCTAAACCCTAAACCCTAAACCCTTCTCCCACACTCGTGTTTCGAACTCTTCCGAACTCCCGATTATGGCAGCAACAAAGCTGCGACCTTCCAGTAGGCCTCCCTTTTACCGGATCTTCATCGGGTGGCGCACAGCGGCTGCGAGGTTGCGCTTGCCTGACAGCAGTTGGCGCACCTGTGCCTGCAGCACTGTGGTCAAATGCGTGCTCCAATACAGTCTGACAATCCTGCAAGCCTTCCCGACGGCATCGCTCCTTCCGTTCCCCTGCAGTACTTCTCGCAGCTGCAGCGGCAGATGACGCGCGCCAACTACGAGCCGCTGTACGACGACGCCAAGACGCTGCTGTGCTGCACGCTCGCGGACGGCGTGCAGAAGGCCTGGATCGCCTACACTGTCGCCTCCACCTTCGCAGGTTTGCCACGGCCAAAGGTCTCAAAAGAGATGTTCATCCTACGGCTCCACCTGATGTTCCAGGTCGTCGATGCGCTGGACACCACTTCATGCCGAGCTGCAGCCCTTCCGCGTCACAGGAGAATGACTCATTCACGTGGGGTGTCTGTTGAGCACCACACACATTGTTTTCACTGGAGGACCTGCACCCAGCGAAAGTGCTTTGCGAGTGCCCTTGCACAACCTGCGCCCATGGCCAAAGTGCAATGCGCCACCAACGCAATCACGCTATCATTTCCTGCGGTAGCGCCGCGCTGATGCTGGTGCGACCTCTCCTGCCCGCAGCGCTGCTGTGCATCATGCTGACGATACGGGCGCTGCACGCGGCACGCGGCTACACAAAGCGCGCGCCGCCGCCAGATGCGCAGTACATCGTCAGCGGCGCCAACGGCCACAGCAGCCATGGCGGGCCGCCCCTCGACAGCTCCGCCGGCTCGCCGCAGCAGGTACTTGTGTGGTGTGCTGCCGCCGGGCATAGTAATACATCCTTGTTGTAGATTCGCCCATAGCACAGTCTGCTCTGCCGATAGGCCGCTCCCTGACAGCGCCGCCGGCTCCCCGCAGCAGGTGGGTGAGGCGTCAGCTGCTGCCAAACACCGTGATGTGCCTGCTGAATGGGATGCAGGGTGGCACGCGAAGGAAGTCCACATTCCGCATGCCTACGCGCAGGGGGTGCCCTTCTTCAGATTCCCCAGGCCTGCTCCGACGTGCTCCGCATCGATGCAAACCTCTGACTGATGTGTCCTGCCGACGCGCAGCCGTATCCGCCGCCGCACAATGGCTTCAGCAGCTTCCACGGCAACGGGTACAGCGGCGTCAACAGGTACAATGGCAGCGGCGGCGGCTACCCGACGGCGCCGCCCGCGCAGAACGGTGGCGGCCGCCCCTCCTGGCCCTCGGCGCAGCCGGCCTACAATGGTGGCTCCTATGCGCCCTTCAAGGTGTGAACAGCACTGATCGGAGTTCGAGGCTGTCCCCTTTCGCAAAGCATGGCGGTGTCTATGCGCCCTTCACGGTGCGCTGTGTGAAGGGTTTAATGTGTTCCCTGAAGAGGGTGGCTCCTGCACGCCTTTCAAGGTGCACGTCCTGTCCAGGACGGACATGAGCTGTCGTCCAAATTCTTATCTTTGCTAATGCAGCATTGGCGATGTCTAGTTGTGGATCACAGGCAGGGGTTCAATTCGGCTGTGATCACTTATGAGCGCCTTCTGCGTGCAAAGCCCCCGCACATGCACAACGCTGCCTAGCTGACGAGTGTTCTTGCGGCATGCAGGAGGGTGTCTGAAGCCGGGTGCATCTTAATTACCAAACGACAACATCTGCGCACATGAGACTGGGTATCGCAGCGCGCTATCTGAACAGCTACCTGTGCATACGTGCAAAACAGTCAGCGGCGGCGGCCATCTGTTTACGCGCCGACATTCTTGAACACTCTAGAACGAACCCTTGTTCCGGGCATGGGGGACCGTTTGATTGCTGGTTCGGCACTAGCTCACACTTGTACTTCCTAGAGGGCGAGGTGTGTCTGAGCACCGTCTTCATTCATTTTTGGGACACATGAGCATGCATGCACCGCCCATATGGGCGGTGTGGTATTTCCCTCTGTGGTATCGTTGCAAGTGCAGCACTTTTGTAAATCGTGTGAGAACCTTCAAAGTATTTCAAAACGGCGTGACTTCAACGGTGTGACAGTGGCATGCCATGTCCACTCAGGTACCAGCAAGCATCGCCACCGTGCTCATCAGCTGACACATGAAAATATGCAGATGCAAGCATCTCCTTGTTCCGTTTTGCATGATATGCTCTAGGTTCCCCATTCAAACGCTGCCTGTTCCGGTAAGTCCCTAGATCTTCTTGCTTTGTCTCTATCAGCTACTCGCTGCTTCGGCTGTGGCCTGTTGGATCTCGCCCAGCTGGTGGAGAGCGTCGAGCACCCGCTAATCGTCCTCGCGCCCAGGTCCAGCAAACGCCAGCCCAATTTACTCTTTACAGGCTCAACCTTGCCACAGCCTCACCCAGGCTGATCGGAATTGGAATTCTACTTGTGAGAATACGACCAAGCCCATCACCACACTCGTTCACTTCTCGGCGAGGCCCGTGAATTGCGTGAGTCCGCCGTAGTCTGGCCAAAGAGGCATCTGAAGTCGGCATCTGTAAGCACCCTAGCCATGTTGCCGCCCCGACGTTTTCCGCATCCCCGCTAGCCATCCCAGGACGCTGGCCGGTCACAGCTCTGCATGGCCCTCTGAGCTGCCCACCCGCCAGTAGGGGTCACCACCGAACACGAGCGCCGCCACGCTCGGCAGCAGGTCGCCGTCGGCGCTGGTGGCGGGCCGCACTTCAAAGTCCACCGGCCCCGACGCCGCATATGGGTTGTCAGGCCCGGTGCGCAGGCGGGCATGCGCCAGATCCGCCGTCAGCCGCCAGGCGGCGCCCGCGTCGTTGTGCCAGATTAGGGTTTTGCCGCCGCCGTCGCTGCCGCACCGCTCGACGGTCGCCCGGTGCCAGTCGTTCTCCACCGGCCGCCGCTCGTAGCGCCCAAGCACAGCGTCGAGCGGCATGCCAGCAAGCACCTGGCCGGCGTGATTGGCGGCGTAGCGCAGGCGATTGCGCAGGCGAGGCGTCGCGCTGCGCAGCCGTTTATTGTAGGACTCGGTGTAGTAATCCGCCTCCAGGCAGCCGGTAAAGTCGGGCGGCCAGCGCGAACGATCGAACCAGGCATGGGAGGTGGCCTCCAGCTGCGCGCAGGAAAAGGACCCGCCTGATAGTGACACTTGAAGTCATGTGTGGACATCTATTTGGAAGCTACTTTTGTTCAGCTACTGTAGACCGTACTACATGCCTGGGTATGCCTGGTGGCCGGTGGGGCGTTACAGCGGCAGAAGCGGTTGCAGGGTACAGACCTCAGTGCAAGCAGCACTGAGACGAACTTGCGGCGCAGCCATGGGAGGAGGCGCAGAGAAAGCCAGCGCGATGATCTGGCTTGCGCGAGGCATGCATGCATGGGGCTGTGCATGTGGGCAGCAGGCGCACGTGCCCGCATCACAGGTCACCTGCAGCGCGGGGTAGGCGCCAAAGAGGTGGTGGTAGAACTCGTGCATGAACCACTGCGGCTGGTACACCTGCCGCTCCGCGCGGCTGTAGGGCCCCACTCCCAGGTGGGCCGGCTTGTCCAGGAACCAGCCGTCGTTGGCAATGAAGCACGGCGACCCGCTGGGGCCGCTGGTCATGCCGCCGGTCACCCACTCCTGCATGCACGCGCGGGTGGCATGTGGCCTTGCACGCACGGCAGCTGCACTAGGGGGATGGTCTCGCCGATGGTCTCGCCGACAAGGCAGGAGATCAGCCGCGGCCCTGGGGTGGTCAGCTGACGACCCTTGCACGGGAGCTGGCAAAGGTTTGTGACTGCTGGCGGGCCAGAATTAGGTCCCGTCCGCGCCGACAGCCTGCATTGCTGATCCAATCTGGACAAAGCAGGAAACACCTGACTTGTTCTTGCATAGCATGTGCGTGCTGTGCTCGTGGATGGAGCTTACATTAACTGCGGTGCACACCTTGCGCTCAACGATGGCGTGCGGCACTGCGGAGGGGTACACCACCAACCAGAAGTCGGTGCTGTCGCGCGCCTCCGCCGGCACCTGCCGTCGCAGACAGGGGTGCATGCGTCTCAAGGTCTATCATCACGGACTGGGTTAGCATGTTTCTGTCTCAACACCTGCCGTCACAGACAGGGGCCCTTGCTGCACGCGCCTCAGCCAGAATACAGGAGCTGCAATGAGGATGTGACACAGCATTCGCAGACGTTTCGGCACAGCAGCCCTGAGACAGTCACTGGTGGACTTGCAGATTGCACGATAGTTCCTGGACACAGACAGAGGCATCAATTGGTGCACATGCAATTCGAAGGATCCACAGACCCGGCTTGCTTTTCGACTCTATAACCAAACCACCACACCTGCCCAAAGGCGTCGCCGGGGTTGGCGAGACCGCAGCCGGAGGCGTCGGGCAGCACCGTGAACGGCATGCAGGGCCCGCAGCCGCGCACGATGCGCAGCTCCAGCCGCACTGCGCCCTCCGTGATCGCGGCTACGTAGGCGCGCAGCAGGTGCGTCGACTCGTGCAGCACGGCGCCGTCGTTGGCGAGCAGCCGCGGGTCCAGCTGCAGGGTGCATTGCTGACCGCAACCTCCCTGCGTTGTCAAGACACAGCAAACGTTGGCAGACTCTGCGGAAGTTGCCAAACAGACTCTGCTGTGCACAGTGCGCACAACAGCCAAATTTGGATTGGCCGCATTTGATGTCTGGTGGTTTTATGCTGCAGGTTGGATGCCTTATTAGCTTAAAGCTGGCATATGCGAGCTCTGGGATGAGGCATGTTGACAAGGAATGTTTTCACCTTCAACTCTGCCTCACAGCACGGCATGCGGCCCGCGACGGAGTCCAGAGCCACCACGGTGAGCGTCGCCCGCTGCGCCGGTGGCGGCCGGCCGGGATTCGCCTGTGCATCCTGCTTGCATACCAGGGCAGCCAGGGTTTCTTCACATATGGCAGCCACAGAACGGTCTGCACCTCATTTGCAGTATGATTCCACTTGATGCAGAAAATGCAAAATGCAGAAACCTGAGCGGATCCTGCGGGGGGCTCAGCGACATCTAGTCCAAATCTCTCAGCTGCAGGCACACATCATGGGCATGACAGTGCCCAAGGGCTGCTGTATCATGCATGATGAGGGATCGATGATTCCAGTCGCCGCAGAAGCGTACTTCGCACATACCTGCCTGAATGAGAAGCCTGCGCCCGCACCTGGACAATTGTCTCCAGCATCTGCAGGCCGTAGTAGGCCACGGGGAGGCCGTACATGCTGCCAGGTGGGCTGTTCATGCCGTGCCACACACCGTCTTTTGCGGGGAAGCGGCGCCACACGGCATCGAGCGCGTCGCGCGCCGCGGAAATGTCGCCGCGGAAGAAGGTGTTGTGCGCGACATAGTAGCCGGCAAGCGCCTCACGCGCCGGCGCGCAGGCGGCGCCGGCGGCGTCGAAGCGCGCCAGAGCCGCCTGGACATCTGCTTCCGGCACCTCCGCTGCCGATTGGCAGGCTTGGGCATATGGCATTTGCGGCTGCGGTGCGTACGAGTAGGCGGTGCTGCCGGGTGCCTGCTGCGGCTCCGCGAGCCGCGACATCAGGCTCCGCTGCAGGTCTTTCAGTCGACCTGCGAGTTGCAACAGCACCTTGACGGTTGTGGGCATCGTATTGTTGCTGATTCATGCCAGCGCTTGGCGTTCAAGCCGCAGCACCCACTCACTCTTCATCTCGCCGATCGCCGCTTGCTTCAGTGGCATTCCCCCAGCGTGTTGTATGCAGCTAAATGCGCGGCGTGAGCCGCAGCGTCAGCAATATCACTGCGTGCAACGGTTGCTGTGGTTGAAAGGAACTTTTACATGCTTGTGTGCATCCCAGATGTTCATGCCGTGGCAATATACACGCCAAGCTCACAACTCTTGCCAGCCGAGTTCGGGATGATAGAAAGATGCTCCGAGGCGATTCTCAGGATATCAACGATACGTGAAGCTGCACAGGAAGCCGCAGAGAAGAGACCGGACGCTACCCCGTTTCCGCAGGGGCCTCAAGCAAAATTTCCTCAAGCTGCAGCGGCACAGCTGCAGCACAGGTCCTGGTCAGAGAAAGTCTGTACAGGAACTCGTAGATTCAGTGAGTAGGTGGGCGCCAGCAACTGCGCCCTTTCGCCAAGGCAGCAGCAGCAGTCTCTGCGATTTGAGTGCTGTGCTTCAAGGGACTCTCTTGCTGTGACAGTGAGCAGCGGAAGGACCATAGAGGCACCGTTGAATCAAGTCAGTGGTGCAGCAGTACATCTGCCTGCTGCACACGGTGCGCCAAGCTTCCCGGAGAGAAGCTCTTCGGGAGCCTCAAACCTGTTCCTGATATACGTTCATTGTGTATCGCATTCGATCTTGTACCGGCAACGGAACTGTCGGGTGCTATGAATGGTGTCAGATCGTTGACCCAGGCTGGCCTCAGGGTTTGCAGTCGCCTCTAAGTGTGCCGTTTGCTTTCAAACGCCAACTGCTGACGTGCAGCTCAGCATATCTGACCATGATGGTCCGAGGTCGCTCAGTCATGTCGGGCGCCGGCAAGGCCGCGGCGCCGGCGGCGGGCGGCGGCGGCCGCGCAGAAGCACAGAAGCCGCTGAAGCTGACACGGCCCGAGCTGTTGCGGCGGCTGACGGAGGCCGGCAAGAAGCCCAAGGGCGCCAGCAACTTGCGGGTGGCGGAGCTGCTGGCGCTGTGCAAGCGCTACAAGCTCGCCAGCGATGCAGGACTCATGGACATGGATGATGGAGTGCTCAGGTATTGAGTTTCCCAGCCATTTCCCAGCCATTTCTTTCTGTCAAATTCTGTCAAATGCATTCTGTGCATGCAAGTGCAATCCGTCTACTCTGCTTTATGGCGTGCAGACACATGCAGCCAGGCGCGCATCACAAGGTCCCGCTATCGCGCAAGCACATGTGCCGCATGCCCAGGTGCCCTCGATCCGGTGCAGCGTTGCACATATATATGTCAACTGTTCCTGGACCTGCGCAGGAATATCGTGCACCTGAAGGCGCAGAACTGCGGCGACGACCCCACCATCCTCTTCACGCTCATGGTGGGGGACCCCACACTCCCCCGCAAGTGCTGTGCGGGCTAGTGCTTTGGTCCGGCGGCCACCTGCGCAGGCAGTCTGGCCACATATGCTGCGATGTCAAGGTGGCACAGGCTGCAGGTGTTGGCATCGTGCAAGCCATGCATGCCCCTCAGCTTGCAGCCGGACATATGTAGGAGTGCACTGACATCTGACATTCGCTTCGCACTGCAGGAGACTTGCCGCACATTCCGCGACATCCTGTGGGAACCCTCGGGAGCCAGCGTCTGAGAGAAGGCGTGGGAGGCGCAGGCTTGCGGATACAGTCGGCATCATCAAGCCAGTCATTCGCAAAGCATGCGTGCCTTGCTGCAGGCGACCTGCCGCACGCTCCGCGACATCCTGCGGGACCCGGCTGAGGCCGCCGTCTGGGAGGCCGCGTGGGAGTTGTACAAGACGGGGTTCGCTGCCGACGGCGAGGGCATCGAGGACGCACGGGGCAGGTGAAACTGGATGACTTCTCGTTCGTATGTGACAACTTTCAAACAGTTGGACGTCTTTTACCTTGGCGCTGACGATTTGTGTCTTACTTTGGGGGTTGCTTGGTTCCCGTAGCTGTCGCGAGCGGCTGGCGCTGCTGGCGCAGAAGGGCTGCTCGCTGTGCGGCAAGGCACGCATCACGCGGGCGCCGACCTGGTGGGTTGCCTGTGCACTTTTTGGCATGACAACAGCTGGTCCAGTAGCATCTTGAGCTAGCTCAAGATGTAGCGCTATATCAGGGTTACTATATCAAGGCAGAATGCCGACTTGATGCCGCTTGGCGAAGGTCCCCTCCAGTCGACCAGCTTGCCCTCGAATGTGCCGACAGACAGCTATCCAAATGGCACAGCGTCTGTTAGGGTGTAGTGCAACGCAGCCCTGGCGTGCTCCGATCAACGCCCACCTGCAATGCTGACCAGCTGTCGTGCAAATGCTGTGCTCTGCTACGGCAACTGTTCTCAGACCTTCCCAGGCAAGCTGCAAACGACCAACCAGCCAGGTGGCAATGTGTTCCGTAGGCCCTTCTCGGTGCGCTGCTGCTTCGAGTGCCTGAAAGCGAGCACCGTCAGCGCCTACACGCTCGAGCACCGCTACGGCGTCCCTTCGGGCTGCCTGGAGGGCCTCCCCTTCTATCGCAAGCAGATGAGCAATGACTGGTGCGCTGCCTCAGGCGCCTCCTGCGCTGCCCGCCTCGATATCGGACGACCGTTTGTCCAGCCGTAATGGGTCATTGTGAGTTGGTCGTTGTGTATCCGCTCTGTATCCTAAGTACAGGTGAGCACCTCTCGTCGTGGCTGCATGATTGAACGTTCATCGGCAACGCGCAGGTACGGCGAGTTTGAAGCCCAGTTCTTCTGGCGCGATGACATCAAGCCCATCTTGCAGGACCTGCACGGCGTGGGCACCTTCGAGGAGGCGGAAGTGGTCGCGGAGCAGAACTTCCTCGACGAGGTGTCAACTATCGACTTCCTGCTGTGGGTCATGACTTCTGCATGATCATCGCCCTGTACAATTCGCCGCCAGGGCATGCCAATGCTGGTTGGGTGGTGATCTGCTGAGGACGCCATTATTCGACTGTGCCCAAGAAGGGCATGTATCGGCGCCGCGCTAACGCCTGCGCATTTGAAGCACGAGGTGGCATGATGTGCGCAATGACGCACTGAAGGCCGGACAATGTGTTGCAGTTTCTTCAGGCGTCTGCAGCGCGCTCCCGACGCTGCAGCTGCATCTCCTGTGCAGGGAGGCGCATTTCCAGGCGCATTTCAGGGAGTTCCCCACTTTGCAGCGGACGTCGGCGTGCAGGGCGCGCTAGGCGCGGCCGTGGCGATGGAGGCGGCGGTGCTGGGACCTGGTGTCGTCGCCGCCGGTCTCGGTCACCTGGGCCAGCAGGTAGTGACCTCGTGTTTTCCGCGGATGTTTTCGGTAAAACTGCCGCGGCTGCTTCGCGCTTACATGCGTGCTTCGGGGTGATCGTTGTACATCTCTATCCTAGATTGCCGATGTCCATTTGCTGTTGAGCCGCTGCAGCAGTTCTTGGCTATTGGCGCACGCGGCCCCAAGCAATTGTGTCCTAATCGCACATGCCAGGACGTGCAGATCGTCAAACATCTGCACCTGGCCTGTACTTGTAGTTTGAGCTTGTGTGATCGAGGGTCGTATGCATTCTTCGGCGAGCAGGGTGGTGCCGCAGCCGAGGCCGTGCCACACGCCGCCGGCGGCGCCGCAGCCCAGCTGCAGGGTCTCTTACAGGGACAGCAGCCGCAGCAGCAGCAGGCGCCGCCGCCCGCGCCGCCATTGCCGGCCGACATGCGAATCAGGGCAGCAGAGGCCGCCATGCGGCGGCAGGCGGCGGGGGCTGCCGCCGCGGGCGAAGCCGGCGAGACAGGCCTTGCCGGCGACGGCGCAGCAGCAGGCCCAGCGGCGAATTCGGCGGCAGTGCCTGCCGATTTATGCGGCCAAGCAGGCAGCGCAGCGGCAGGCCCCAGCTCAGGGGAATGCCCAGCTCAGGGCAACGAGGGGTCAGAGGAGCAGCGGATGCTGGAAGCAGCGATGGCCGCCTCCAGGCAGTCGTTCACCGCTGAGCAGTCGCCGCGCCAGGTAGGCCTGATGTGCAGGTGTGTACGTGGCAATCAGGGCAACGCCATCTGCAGGACCTGCTATACATGCCGCGGACGCCATTGCAATGCACTGGCTGTCTCAGATATTGCTGAATGCCATATATGTCCAGAACATCCAGCATATGCATCACTCAGGGCATGAAGCGGGAGGCGCCCAGCGGCAGCACGCAGCTGTCGCAAAAGCGGCAGCGCTCCGACGCCGCGCCGCAGGTGTTCTGTCAAGTCCAATTCGCGTCTTGTGTCTGCCATCTCTCCATCTTGAGCAGCTGCACACGCCCACAGAGAGCGATGGAGGAGTGATGCCTCTCAAGGAGATTGAGTCTGGGATGCAGTACACTGGACAGATCGGATGAGCCACTGCTCTCATTGTATGCAGACCGGTAGCATCGGCACCACCGCTGCGGCACAGCATATGCCGTGGAGCTACCCCAGCCAGGCATCTGCAGAGGATGTGGGCCCCGCAGCTGATGACGTTATCGACCTGACCTGACTTCACCTGATCTGAGGCATATCTAGACAGGATGATGCTGCGTCAGTTTTGATGATCATGCATGCTTGTAAGCTTCTAGCCCGCTTCTGCGCCGCCTTGTCGGCTGCCTGCTGCACCGCTGCCTCGGCCTGCTCTTCATCCTGCAGCCGCAGCAGTGCTTTAGTGACCTTCGCACTAAATATGCTTCAATAGCCATTGACCTGTTCATCGGCACACCATGGCCCTGTTCACTGAGTCGCAACAGACTCTGCTTGCCGGTGCATCAACAGCAGCCCAGCAGTGTGCCGACACGATCACCCTGGCAGGCAACAATCGCGTCAAATCCTGCTTGCCGATGCATCAAGAGCAGCCCGGCAGCGTGCGTGCCTCTCCGGACGTCAGAGGCTCAGGACGCGAGCGAGGTGGGTCGGCTGGTACCACGGAGGTTTAACGGGCTCCTGCTGTTCTCCCAATGGCTGTGAGGGCAGCGGGCACTGCAGTGCTCAACATGTTGTGTGTGATGTAGCCTCATCATGATGGGGTCGAGTTGAGGCAGCTGGGCAGGTATGACGGGATGCCGGCATGCTAGTCAAAGACAGGGAGTAGCAGCTCAGGACCTGGAGCAGGGCTGGAGCATGGCCGCCTCAGCGCGTGCCAGCTCATAGGCGGCGGCGTCGGGGGCTAGTGCCACGGTCTGCCGGCCTGCCGTCGTTGTCGCCGCCGCCACTGTGGCCACCACTTGCCGGGCTACGCAACGCCGTTGCGGCACCTCCTCAACAGCATTGAGGCTGATCACTGCGCGGTCCGCGCCAGGCGCTGCCGCGCTCACCGCTGCATCGACAGCGGGTTGCACAAATGCCACGGCCGCCGGCCACGCCACCGCCCCGCCGCCGCCGACAGGCGTCAGTGGGGGAGTCCCCGGGGCAGCCGCTGCCGAGATTGCTGCCGAGTGGGCCGCCGCCGCCCCCGGGCCCGTGACGATGCCATCTGGCGGCGCATCCGCCGCTACCTCAGCCACCAGCAGAGGCACGGCGCCGGCATCAGAGGCAGCGGCGGCAGCGTGGGCGGCCGTCGCTGTGTCAAGCGCCCAGAGCAGCGCCTGGCCCAGCTCCGCTGTCTCTGGCTGCGGCTGCCGCGCCAGCAGCGCCGGCAGCACTATACCCTACTGGCTTTAGCCATGCTCTGGGCCTCTGGCTCCAACACCGGTATCTTTTGATACCACCAACAAAGACGGAAAGCAAGCATCCACTTTGCATGCTCAGTTCCCAAGCCAAGTGTATTCAAGCTTCTGCAGCCTGTCCAAGCTCCACCTCTGGCATGCAGCAGCTTGCGGACTTCGTCCAGGACCTGATCAACATGCTATTCACCGCGGCGCGTAGCTCGGCCTCGGTGAATAGCATGATGATCAGGTCCTGGACGAAGTCCGCAAGCTGCTGCATGCCAGAGAGGTTCGGCCCAACCTCCGACATGGCCGACGCCATGGCCTCTGAAGCAAATGCCCTTGGCAGGCAGATGCGAGAGGGGTCAAGTCAGAAGAGTGATGTGCACGTTCCTGTGGCAGATCGGCAGGCGCAGTGCAGTGGCCGTGCAGTGGCCGTGCAATCGCCGCAAAGGCTGGAAGTGTGCCGCAGACTGATCTTCTGAATGCTTACAAACGTCGAGGCTATGGAATTGTGAAGGGGAAAGCTGCAAACGGAATTGTGTGTCCAAAATACCGCAGGCAAGGGATATTCTGCCGGTCGCGTTTATTTCACGCGACCTCACTAATGAACTCCCTAACTGGCGCAGCACCAGCAGTTTGACGTGTGTCGAATTTCCAAGAACTGACAGATTGTCGGAGGCAATCCGTCTCGGTCAAAACACCACGTGTCATTCCAATGCAGGGTGAGTTTTCTGAACTAGCAGATGCCTTAGTGCAGAGCACAATTGCTACAGCCTCCAGCACATCCTGCATAGTGTCCACATCGCACTTCCATTGCCAGCCATACCGTTTGCCATACCGTTTGCAGCGGAAATTCGCCGACTCCGGCCAGGGGGCTGCTCTGCGAGTCCAGCAGCGCGCCTAACCTCTGGCGGCCGGCGAGTGCTGAAGCCACCAGCATTCGGCCGCCAGCTCCGGCTGCCGCTGCAGGGTGGCCGCTACCTTACCGTCCAGCTGCAGGCACAGCCGCAGCGCCGACTGCATGGCGGCGGCAGCCGCTGCAACCTCAGCACTGTTGGGCGCGGGCGCATGGGTGTGTTCAAGCAACCGAGCCGTCAGCTCCAGGCTGCACGGATCGCCGTGGACATGCTGCCACACCGCTGCTGTGCCGGCCTGCAGGCTGCCGAGGACGAGCGATCTCGACCAAGCCGGGTACTCCGGCAATGCCGGGGCCAGGAGCTCCGCGATGCCCTGCGTTGGGCGGCTGCCTGCGGCGGCGGCGGCGGACGCGAGTGCAAGGCTCACTTGGGCTTCCGCTCTATCATGCTGAGCCGCGAAGCGCGCCATGCTGCTCATTGCTGAAAAGCTTTTTTTGAGGTTATAATGGTCGAATATTTATCCCTTGTGCGGCGGTCGCGAGGGCGGCCGCCATGTCGGGCTTGCACGAAGCCTGCCCGACCACTGGCAGCACCTGCAGCCAGGCCGACAAAGAGTTTCATGCATAAATCGTAGTGGAACGCTCTGTTTCTGAATCACAGACACTATGCAATACAGCTCCCGGCAAGCGGCAGCACCGATTGCACTGATGTCAGATCTGCTCGGCATTGACATGCACCCACCTTCGATGCGATCCACTTGCGGGTCGGATCAGACAGCGCTGGCGTCGTGCCTTCAGCAGTGTGCATCAGCACCGCCGTGTGCCTCAGCAGCGGGAGCGCGCGCTGCACATGAGCATGTCTGCCGGCCGCGGTGCGCTGTCCGCAACCTGCTGCAGCGCTGCCAGCAGCGCCTCCAGAGCACAACTCCACGTCTTCCAGCGCCCTGCATGTGTTCAACTAACAAACTCAGGCTGCTGGCAGCCACAGGTGATGTGCACAAGGTGCAGTGGCACAGGTTGCAACTCACTTTGCAGCACAGCGGAACCCCCACGCTCACTTGCTGTGGCCGGATCGATACCAGCCGCCTCGGCAGCAGCCATCCTGTTGGGCTCCAAGGAAGACAGGAGCTGCGGCGTGCGACAGCTCTGAGTTCAACTCTTGCATACAAGTGTCGCTGTGCACGTTCTGTATACCAAGAAGGCAGGTTGCCACATTTTCGAGTGCTCACTCTATGTTCCGTCGCTCACACGCTAAGAGCACTCTCACAGCCCAACTGTATAAAGAAGTTGTGACGGACTGATTCGGTAGGATGCATAACGTCCGGACCATAACAAACATCTGGCGCATGCGGGTCGAATTTGGAGGCGTCAGTCAGGCTTTACAACGTACTTGCATCTGCTACTGGCCTGCGAGTCTGATATCTACAAGGTCCTCGCGCTCCTGCGGCTGCTTCGCGATAGCGATGCGAGCACTGTGCTGTGCGTGCTGAGGTTTCAACTTCGAATTTTACGGTCTTACGCACAACTGCAGCTCACAGCAGCAGCTGCGGACATTATAAAGTGCAGCCGGTTGCTCGCAAACTTCTGCCTACGAACGGTGAGCTCAGTAGCAATCGGCGTATCACTGTCCTGATTGCAAGGCGTGCATGCGCCCCTGCAGCTCACGCAGCTGGCCCTGGCAGCAACGTTCCTCTGATGCAATATGCAGGAAGACAACTGCATGCAACTCTGAGGGCCGTCGAGCCATGGCTGGCGCTGGCGAAGCCGCAGCGCCGTGGGCGGCCGGCAGGCGTCCCCGTGTGGCGGCACCGCTGAAGCTGACAAAGCCGGAGCTGCTGCGGCGGCTGACGGTGGCAGGCAAGAAGCCCAAGGGCGCGCACGCGCTGCGTGTGGGAGAGCTGCTGGCGCTGTGCAAGCGCTACAAGCTCGTCAGCCCCGTCGGGCTCACAGACCTTGACGAGGGCGTGCTCAGGTGCAGACTGTGACATACATCGGTATTAGGGCTATTTCAGGTCTGATGCATGTACCTCAGCGCTGTGTAAACAGACAGTGTGCCGCCCATCAGCCTGCTGCCGAGCAAGGACTGCATGCCCGGCGGCCAGCTTACAACTTTTGCAAGTTCTGCAAGGAAATGACACACTTTCCTGTGATTGACAATGAACGATTCTGGGCTGGCCTCGTGCAGATACATCGTGCAGCTGAAGGCGCAGAACACTGGCGGCAACCCCAGCATCCTGTTCAGGCTCGAGGTGCGGCGTTGCTAACCAGTTGCACCACACACATATGCTTACATCACCAGGGAAGCCGCACGCGTTCAGCCGACTGCACTGAGAGTGCTGCCCAGCTGCTCCCGCCTGCAAGCATGCAGTTGCCTGGGCTATAGGAGCAGGCTTGCGGAAATTCTTTTCTCCATGCTGACTTCTGCACTGACACCCGAACATCGGCACCTGCACCGCAGGAGACCTGCCGGACGTTCCGCGACATCCTGCGGGGCCCCGGGTCGGACGCTGTTTGGGGCACGGCGTGGCAGGCGTACAAAAACAGCCGCGCCGCTGCCGGCGACGGCATCGAGGATGCCCGGGGCAGGTGAAACGGTTTTGGTCATTTTGTAAAGTGTTCACAACAGTCGGGTTTTGTCTTGCTAAACTAAACTTGTTTTGCTGTCACACTTGTTGTTTTCACATCGCGTTCTCTCTATACTTGCAGCTGCCGCGAGCGCCTGGCGCTGCTGGCCCAGAAGGGCTGCTCGCTGTGCAAGAAGCCACGCGCCCTGCGGGCGCCGACCTGGTGCGCCTTAGGCTTGCCCACTGTCTCTGCATCTCGTACCCCTGTCAGTCGAGGATGCACACCGAGCTCCTCTGTGAATCCTTGAAGTTCTGCCTGAACAAGCTGTCTGGGAGGCACATGGAGGAAGGCTGTTTGCACTGGTGGCGGACTTTAACTTTGCACGTAGTTTCGGCTGATCCACAGCCAAATTACCTCCTCACTACGTTCGCATGACATCCAAATGCCACATACAGCCTCACCGCTGCATGCGCAGGCCGTTCCTGGTACGCTGCTGCTGGGACTGCCTGACGGGCGCCACCATCAGCGCCTACACCCTCGAGCACGACTATGGCGTCCCGCCCGATCGCCTGACCGACTTGCCCAAATACAGCAAGCCGATGAGAAAGTTTGGGTGCGCATGCAGGAACCAGCCCCAAATATGTCAAGGCATTTGTTTTTCGTTTTTTGAGAAGTTTGTTTTAGTTGATTCACATTTGTCCAATCCATACATCGTATATTGGCCTCCAGGGCTGGCATCCATGTCGCAGGGGATGCGCTCATCTGCACTCCCTGCCTGTGCAGGGTCGGCGAGTTCACAGTGATCTTCTACTGGAAGGAGACCGTCAAGCCGCTGCTGCAGGACATCCACGGCGTCGACACCTGGGAGGCGGCGGCGGCAATCATTCGGCAGCGCAACCCCCCACCGCCGGTGAACAACTGGAAAGCATTCTCTTGTCGTGTCGTGATTGTAAATGAAGGCTTGAACGTGCCATGCGAGTTGAGGCTGCGGCCAGCAACGAAGGTACAGTGTGCAGACGGAGTGAGTTTCTTGTCATGCATTAGCAGCTCGCTGCAGGCCGTGCCGGGGTGGGACAGCCTGTGGCGCGCTGCCAGCCGGGGCTGACCAGCAGGCTGCTGCAATTCTTGAGTTTCAAATTTGCATGTCTGCATGCGGAAGACGTCTCAACACAGAGGCTCACACTTGATCCCGTTTTGCGGGCGCAGGTGGTGAACTTCGACGCTTACCTTGTTGGCGAGCTCGACAACGGGTACGACAGCATGGAGGGTGACGAGGACGATGATTACTCCTATGACGACGAGGAAGACGACTACCCGTGGCACCTGCACGCGCACCACTTCCCCTACGACGACGAGGACTACTTTGACGAGGAGGACGAGTTTGGCGAGTTTTGCGACGGCTCTGGCGGCGAGTTCGGTGGCACCTTTGGCGGCGGCGGCTTTGGTGGCGGCGGCGGCTTTGGTGGCGGGTTCGGTGGCACCTTTGGCGGCGGCGGCTTTGGTGGCGGCGGCGGCTTTTGCGAGGGCTCTGGTGGGGGCGGCAGTTTCGTCTGCGCCGCAGCGGCGGATCTGGCGCTGCCTGCGTACCAGCTGTGCAACGCTGCCAGCCTGGCGCAGCTGGACCACCAGGTACCGCAGCTCCTTTAGAAGATCAACAGGATTGTCTGGCTCAAAAAGGAACTGCGAGTCCCTCGTGCGACCCAGGCTCCTGACGGAATCGGATGCCCCTGGCTGCTGCTGCCGCACTGAGTGTCTCTGGAAGATCTGCTGTCGCTTGGGATTTGTCTGTTCGGTGTGCAGGCCATACGAATGCAGCTGCCTGTGCAACAGTATCAGCATCGCGACCATTCAAATTCTGCTAGGGTTGATAACCCTAGCTACATCTCTTGCATCATGCCCACGTCCCGTAGGACGGCGGAGCGACGGTGGGCAATGTGCAGCACGCCGGCGGCGGCGGCGTCACTCCCGCTGCCGACCAGCAGGAGGAGCGCAAGCCGCAGCAGCCGGCGGCGCCGCCAGCAGCGGCACCAGCGGTGGCCTTGGGCGGTCAGGTGGGCAGCGCAGCAGTGGGGGCGGTGCCAGCTGGCGGCGGGCAGCACCTACCGCCGCGGGATGCAGAGGAGAAGCCGGCAAAGCGGCAGCGCTCTGACGCCGGGCCGCAGGTGTTTTCCAGACACCCATCCGCATTCGTGACTGCCTGCCTGGCAGACGAGCACCCCGAGCTTATGCTCTGGGTGTTTGCTGAATGTCCTGCCTTTCATTCATTCCATCACAGCACTGCCAGGAGAGGTCTTGCAGGGCATGTCAGCCTATAATGCGCCACATCGCATGCTGCTGGTGAAGCTGCGCCTGCCGCAACAAACTCACCTTCTCAGTACTTAGTTTTTGCCACTGTGCGCAGGCTGGCGCCAGCCTTGCAGCGCAGCAGATGCCGTGGAGCTACCCAAGCCTGGCGCCCGCAGCAGATGCAGGCCCCGCAGCTGATGTTGTCGTCGTCGACCTGACCTGACCTAATCGTGTGAATCTTGCGCCGCTGGCTGTTACGTTTGGGCGTTTTTGTGCGCTAGGTGCTATGCCATTGGCACTGTGTGGCTGGTGCTCAAGGTGCATTTACGTACACTACGTAAACTACTGCATACAGTAGTTTGCTGTGGGTTTTGGGATTCTGCCGCACCCAACTGCGCAAATCGGATGTCTTGGCATCTAGCCTGACCTGTCGTTTATGTAACGTGTGTGGAACTTGCTTCTGTCAATTTCCTTCTGTCAACACAAGCACTTCTGCACTTGACTTCTCAATCTCCTGCAGCTGCCGTCATGCTCATGACATCATTGTGCCTCCATCTGCTCGTGTCACGATTTCAGGAATGAGTGTACCTCGTCAGAGCCTGCCGACTTCTGGATCAGCAGCCGGTTACGTAATCACACATCGCTACAACCGCTGCAGATGCACAGTCTGCAGGACTGCCTGCTGCCGCGCTATTTCTGCATTGACGGAAAGCGGTCCGCTGAGGTGCCATGTGCATAGCTGGCGCAATCACGTGATGCAGGCACGCCGAGAGGGAGCGGCAGCGAGCCGAGGCTGCGGCCAAGCAGGCGGAGCACCTGCGTGCGCACCTGGCCACGCTGCAGCGGCAGCTGGTTTCCTCTTCAGGCGGCAGCGGCGGCCTACGGCCCGGCACGGCGCCAGAGGCTTTTGACCAGGCGGGCCGCGTGCCGTGGCACCCGGCCGGCGCCCCGCCATTCGTGACGCAGGTGGGCATGACACACGAACCCTTCAGTTTCTCCGCTGTTCAGCTGTGTGCTTGCACTGGCATATGCAGGACGCTCTGAGCCGGACCCAGAGCCTGCCGGCATAGGGCGGGCCGCCACGACCAAAGACCAGCGGCGGCAAGTTCCTGCGACGGGTGCAGGACGACCTCACCGGCCGCAACTCGCGACTGCAGGTCAGGGACTCGTGACATCCAAAAGACCGGCATACTTGCTCAAGTTGTGCCTCAAGGGTGCGCCGACTTCATCTCGCCTGCTGTTCTGACCTTCCTGGTGTTGCGAAGCAGAGTTTCCTCAATACTGCTTCCACCACCTGCAGGACCTGCGGCGGAATGTGCTGACGGCGCAGCGCGGCGGCGGCACAGTGGCAGGCAAATTGCAGGAGGATGCCGATGCAGACTTCCTGAGGTGCGCATATGCCGATTGCATTGAAATCGCGCTGTATCACTGCTCATGGGGCACCGTAACTGGCATGCGATGCAGCCAAACACATTGCACAACACCATGCTGCGGTGATGTCCCGCATCCATCTGAAACTGCGGCCTCCAATGCTGAGTCATTCAGGTGATGCTTTTCCACAGCTGGAACCCGCCGAACATTTGGACCTTGTGCATGGGCAGGGAGTACGCCAAGGACGCTCTTCCTGAGCTGAAGCTGGGCGACGGCGGCAGCCCGCTGTCCGACGAGCAGCTGGACCAGCTGTGCAGCCACGTCGAGAACGCTTTCGCCGACGCAACGCCAAAGGCGCAGGCCGTCGCCAAGCTGCAGCACGGTACAGCAAGACTCCTGCCGCCTGTAACGCGATTTGACTTGTCTGGTATGCATGCTCAACGCTGGCTTGGCACGCAGTAAAGCTCGTCCAATGCACAACCATTTGGTTGTGCGGCAGGGGCAAAAGCCGGCAGGCTGGCGGCGCTGCTGCGCTCGCAGCTGTTCATGCGGCGGTACGCTGTGGATCACAAGTGAGCACACCTGCCAATGCGAATGCGGCTGCGGAAAGCCTGTGGACAGCCAGCGCATTCCTTTCTATCATGGAGGATGAAAACCAGACCTCAGAGCAAGCTAACCGATTTTATCATTCTCGGGCGGGCTTGCAGGTCCAGTGCCAAGCACGGCCGCCACGCGGATGCGGCACCGTCAGCTGACGCCGACTTCCAGACATGCATTGAATGGTTCAAGGCCGCCGGGTGGAGCCCCTCCGACTTTGCGGAGCCATCGTTCGTGACAGTGGACGCCCGCATAACGGCACTGCTGGGCCGCGCGACCGCGCACGCCGTTAACGCCACAAAAGCACCGCAGCCTGATGGCAGGTGGGATCCCATTCCCATTCGACTTCGAGAATTGCCCTGGCTCGCTCAGCGGACCCGTGGAATGTTTCATGTTTGCCATGATTTTCCATGTGAATGCGTCCTTGTGACGGAGGCTGCAGTGTGCTATCAGTCGTGGGCGCAGTTGCC
>JAABUL010000852.1_pt1 | contig 63030 bp, 73 predicted proteins | sample 5559151 | NCBI WGS metagenome assembly JAABUL01 (sample SAMN10711876, study PRJNA513368) | rock metagenome | isolation source: Antarctica rocks | place: Antarctica: Victoria Land, Pudding Butte sud
CATTTTCTATATGTTTAGCGACTCTTGCAAGGACCTCAAACATCGGAGGAAGAGATCCAGAACTTAAGGAGTTGAGCTCGGATTCTTTGCACACTTTCTGGCTTTGGTTTTCCTTACGCAATACCACGCTATAAGGGTCTATCAACTCTTGTTTCTCCGTTGAACGTAGATAGATCATGATCTCTTGTGTTCTACTACCAATTGCAGTGGTTACTTTTGCAACTCTGAGGCATGTATACTCGTATTGCTCCCAACCATTATGAGACCGATTAGTACCTTCTTCAGATGTGTTTCTTTTAAGAACATGGAAATTAGTTCCCCGAAATCTAAAATCAACTTTAACGGCAAATTGAACCTGAACCGTCTTTGCGCTCTTGTAAGATGCCAAGGTGCTGTCGGCTACCCTACGCCCAATATCTAGAATAGATAGGTTGGGACAGATCTCTGCCCTCAAAGCCTTGATAGCCTCCAGACCATCTGGTGGTGGATCTCCTTGCTCTTGTAGTGTCTCTATCCTGATAATAACATTTATGTTTTCGATGTCGTGTTCGGGTCGCGCATTCTTACTCCTTCGAAAGCTGGTTAGGAAGATAACATCCTCAAGTTTTAAGTGCAGCCCACTACATACGGACGAAATCCCTCTAAAGCTATCGCCCAAGAATTGCCAATTGGTCGCCGTTGTGGTGCTCTGGCTTTTTCTGGAAATCTCCAACCATGGCTATGACTATGACTATTACGTTGCTTTTGCACGCCAGCGTAGCTGATGGGAGACCATACTGCAGCTCTGTGTAGTAATAATGAAGAGCATGTATGTGAATGAAGAGTCTTCCCCGTCAAGCATCGCGCAAGTGAAGACAGCCTGTACCCAGAAGTCGAGGTAGAACTATGGTGAAGAAGCATGAGTCTCTCGTTGTTCTGCAGACGGGAGGTTGCCGATTGCCTTTTGTGGACACGGATATTTCGAGATGGAGCTTAACCGCATTCAGCATTCGGCCGTAGATGGAAAGATGCCTCGGCTCCCCACCACATGTATATCCTCGCCCTCTGCCGTACTCCCTTCTCCTCCATAAAGCTTGCCAGCATTGTCTTCCATACTTCCCTAAATCTACTCGAATCTCGATAACATTTCCCACTTCATATCCTACCAATTCAAACATGGCTTCGCCTCGTAAGTGCCAGCAACTATTTCCCTCGATCTCCATGTCAAGCCTCTAACATTGCCTCTAGAACAACTCCGCACCACGGTCACTGACCTCCTCAAGATTAATCACCCGATTATGCTCGCAGGTATGAACGTGGCTGCAGGACCCAAGCTTGCTGCCGCCGTTACAAATGCCGGCGGGTTGGGTGTCATTGGCGGCGTTGGCTACACCCCAGACATGCTCCGAGAACAGATTGCCGAGCTCAAGGGCTTCCTCAAGGAAAAAAACGCTCCGTTTGGTGTAGATCTCCTGATTCCACAAGTGGGCGGCAACGCCCGGAAGACGAAGTAAGCCGAGGATTTTTATGACAATGGATTAGTCCAAATGCTGACCGATTGTCTCTGGCAGTTACGATTACACCAAGGGCAAGCTAGACGACCTCATAACTATCATAATCGACAGCGGAGCCAAATTATTCGTTTCAGCGGTCGGCGTTCCCCCGAAGCATGTCGTTGACCGTCTCCACAAGAATGGCATCTTCTACATGAACATGATCGGCCACCCCAAGCATGTCCAAAAATGCCTAGATGTTGGCGTTGACATGATCTGCGCCCAGGGCGGAGAAGGCGGTGGACACACGGGAGATGTGCCAACAACTATCCTAATCCCCACTGTTGCGGAGATGGTCAAGGGCAAGAAGAGTCCTATGACCGGCGACCAAGTACAGATCGTTGCTGCTGGAGGCTTGTTCAACGGACAATCAGTCGCTGCTGCGCTCATGCTTGGCGCCAGCGCTGTATGGATTGGCACACGATTCGTACTCTCAGAGGAAGCCGGTGCTCCCAAGGCGCATCAGGAGGCTGTCAGGACATCAGGCTTTGACGATAACGTTCGCACGATCATCTTCACAGTAAGCAATCCAAGCAGCCCTATACTCGGCAATCAAAACATCGCCCAAAACTAACCCCTCCCCACAGGGCCGCCCCCTCCGCGTCCGTAACAACGCCTACATCCGCAACTGGGAAGAAAACCGCGCGCAAGAAATCAAAGACCTCACTACCAAAGGCACGATCCCCGTCGAGCACGACTTCGAAACCCTAGGCGACGACATCGACGATGACACCATGGACAACGCCCGCCCGTTCCTGATGGGCAAGGCGGCGGCGGTGGTGAACGAGAAGAAGAGCGCAAAGGAGATTGTGGATGAGATGGTTGGCGACGCGGTGCAGTGGTTGGCAAAGGGCCAGAGCATGGTGAGGAAGACGAGTAAATTGTAGACGACTTCTGTAAACATTATGATTTTGCTCTCTTGGGCGGGGTTTGGCATATATCCTCGCTGCTTCATCCAACAACTCCAAAACTCATTTCCAACTTTCAAACCACCTCCCCACCAACCGCATCCCCGTTAACCCCAAGCCCCCAAACAACCTCCGCCCTCTTCCTCTTAACAACCCAATCCCACCACCACATCCTCTGCATCCTTCACAACTTCCGCATCCCCCAAACCAACAATCCCAACCGGAACCGCCTTTTCGCCTTCTCGATATGTCGGTAGTGGTGGGAGGGGTTTGTTCGTATCCACAACTCCGGTTGCCGATTTCGAAGACCGCAAGGACGAGGCGCGGGAGGTATTCGTTGAGGTAAGCGGGGTGGAGAGGGGGAAGCGGGATTTGGAAGGGCGGAGGTGGGCGGTGCTGGAGTTGCCGGCGGTGAGGCGGGCGAGGCGGGTGCGGAGGGAGGTGTGGGCGAGAGTTGTGGCGGCTGTGAGATGGGGGTGGAGGGTTAGTTGGGTTGGCTAGAAGGAGTGAGGTGGTGACGTTGGGGGGATGGAGGGAAGGGGGTGGTGTGGAAGGTTGGATGTGTGGGTGACGGGGGGGAAGTGAGGGAGATGCCAAATGGATAATAAGGGTTATGGAAATATAATGCTAACCTTTCATCTCCTCCTTTTCCAAGTCTTTCTTCTTCATCCATCCTTTTACCTTCTTCATTTCCATCTTCGCGCTTTTCCAAAGCCGACATCCACTTTCCGCTTCCGCATTTGTCCTGATCGCGTTTTCTTTTTCGATCATTCGATGGTACAGGTTTGGTCCCTGGTGATGGCGCTTGAGATTGTTGGGTTGGATGGAGATGTGTTTCCCATTTGTGCATCCGGCATGTGGCATGCCATTGTACTGCATGATGCTGTCCATGTCGTTGGTTGTGCGTTTGGAAATTGTAATATGGTTGAGGTGTAGAGGGATGTAGCTTGTTAGAGATTTAAATATATGGAAATTGGGTTATGATGGCACGGTTATGCAGCAACAATGGATGTGAGGATTGATTGATGGACGAGGTAGAGAGTAAGATCAAAGGAAAATAAATATACATAATGAGGAAGAGGGAGAGGTGGACTTGCCTAAATTGGGAATGAGAAGATTTGAGAAGAGAAAAAGACCCAATTTGCGGTGGTTAGAGAGGAGAGCTGGGTGTCAGGGATATTCTTGGTTTCGGTTTTTGGCAACTTTCCCAGTTTGGGCCAGATAAATTCAGAAGCCTAAGCTTTCGCCCTGGCCGATTCTTACAATTGACTCATACAAACCCGAGAAGTGTGGAGCCGAAAATTCGGCGAGAGTTGTTAAGAGATATTTGAAGCGTTGAAAGCAGTTCTGGATAAGTACTAGAGCGAAAGTCTTGGAGTTGAATTTTGCGCAAGCCGATTTTACTAGAACAATCTGTTTCATCTGCTGCACCACGATGCCACAGTATGGAGCGGCCAGAGCCAAGTCTTAAGTAGGCGGTGGAGACTGAGTTTCTGTAATGCCAGGCATTTGTTCTGTTGCAAAGCTTTAGGAAGATATTGAGCTGCTTCGATTTGGGGATTGTGGCATCATGGCAGTACTAGAACGGGGCTTTGGAATAAGATGCACAGTTCAGCACCTGTGCAAGGTGCATGGTGCATGATTGCTGGTTTCGTCAAGAGTGAAATTCCAGGCCTTCCAATCCTCCTTCAGCTGGCCGATGCTTGCTTAAGTAAATTCATGAGCCTGGGCTCCTGCCACGGTGGCTGCGGTCACTTTCGCTGGGGTACGCTCGCAATGACGGCTTTTCTTAAGTTCGCTGCGAGAAGCCACATTGTCTGCAATCTATAGATCCTTGCGGAATGGACAACCGCGAAATATTGAACATATTTGGAATATCAAGACCTGAACTTTGCCATCGCCAGTAACATCTTTCGACAGATGAAGGAACGTCCATAAACAGCCTATTTGAGTTAGATATTGCAAAGTACAGAGGTAAGCTCACGCAAAGCTCTATTATTTTGGAGCAACGATACACTGAACCTCAAGAGACATGATGCACACTTATGAGCCAAGTTGCAAGATGACGCCTCAAGGATATGCAAGAGCAAGTTTGTGCCCGAAAGCAAGCGGGCCAGGCAGAGAAAATGGGTACAACAGCGATGGTACAAACTTGTACTTTTTTTTTCTTGGAATGCGTATCAGGCGCTGAGTATGGTTCGAAGCGCGGTGCTGGCCTGGACGTTGGACTAGATCAGTAGTGTTCATAAAGAGCTTTCCCAAAAACTTCCAAGATCGATTGCATGAAGTTGAATGTGATGTTAAGGTATCTGAGTCTTCCGAGGTCGGGAAAAAGAAAGAGCGGTCCCTCGGATGTCAGGCTACTTTTACCCCACCCAGTTTTGCCCCACTATGCTCTTATTCGAACGATACATCTATCAAGTATGTTCATCATGTACAATTCTTCAAGAGGTAATATATCGCTATCGTCCAGGCACCGACAACTTGGCAGACTCAATCGTTCTTCCGTTTATTGCTGGAGGACCCCATAATTCTTAAGAACCTCAGCTAGAGAGCGATGGTTACAATTACCAATTGCATGTCGAGGGATGTCAGATTTCCAGTATGCATACACTGTCTTCGTGAGACGTTCCTTAGACTTATAAGATCAGACGTCTCTCGACAAAACCGGTTCGGATGCCATGAATGCTGCTGGTGATTACTCTGCTGCATACTGCATCTTGGAGACTGACTCGAAATACTCGGGGCACGGTATGGTGTGTCCACGACTCCAGATGCTCAACAGCTATTAAGGCTGACGGTTCCATCGTAGACTTTCACGATTGGGCGGGGCAACAACATTGTCTGCGCAGCAATCGATGAGTTGGCTGCTCGAGTCAAGGGCCGAACCCTCGAGTCCTTGGTTTCCAATTGGGGGAAAACATGGAGATATATGGTGTCTGATAGCCAGCTGAGATGGATTGGACCCGAGAAAGGTGTGATACATCTGGCACTTGGCGCTGTCGTCAATGCAATCTGGGATCTTTGGGCGAAGACGCTGCGAAAGCCTGTCTGGCGGATCGTTGCAGAGATGACCCCAGAAGACTTCGTCCGGTGTATAGATTTTCGATACATTACCGACGCTATCACACCAGCTGAAGCAATTTCGATGTTGAGGAAAGAGGAAGAAGGGAAAGCAAAGAGAATGGCAGAGGCTGAGGCCAGTCGTGCGGTCCCTGCGTACACAACCAGTGCAGGTTGGCTGGGGTATGGGGAGGACAAAATGAAAGCATTGCTGGAAGAAACGGTGAAGCAGGGATACAAACATTTCAAACTTAAAGTGGGAACGAACGTAGAAGATGACAAGAGAAGATTAGGCATTGCTCGGGATGTCATTGGGTACGACAAAGGCAATATCTTGATGGTGGATGCTAATCAGGTATGTTCAGATTCTCGACGACCGTTGATGCGAGTCTTTCTCATCGTCTCAAAAGGTGTGGTCAGTGCCGGAAGCCGTTGAGTATATGAAACATCTGGCACCTTTCAAACCATGGTTCATCGAGGAACCCACCTCTCCTGACGACATACTTGGACACAAAGCTATCCGAGAAGCCCTGATACCTTTGGGAATCGGAGTCGCTACAGGCGAGATGTGCCAGAACCGAGTAATCTTCAAGCAGCTTCTCGCTTCACACGCTATCGACGTATGCCAAATCGATGCTTGCCGATTGGGAGGAGTCAACGAAGCACTTGCGGTGATGGTGATGGCGAAGAAGTAAGTCTGGATGCTTGCTCCCAAAACTTATAGCACTAAAATATCCGCCGTCCAGATTTGGCATCCCAATAGTCCCCCACTCTGGCGGAGTAGGCTTACCCGAATACACGCAGCACCTGAGTACAATCGACTACGTCTGCGTTTCCGGCAAGCTCTCAGTGCTCGAGTACGTTGATCATCTTCACGAGCACTTTCACCACCCAGCTGTCATCAAAGATGGCTACTATCAAACTCCAATGGAGCCGGGCTACAGCGTGGAAATGAAACAGGCCAGTATGCGCAGATTCAGCTTCCCGGGAGATGAGGGAAGCTGGTGGCAGAGTGACGAGGCAAAGGGCATACTCGACGGTGAGAGGATATAGACTTTACCTAACATTTGAAGAGACAATGCGAGCATCGTCTTATCCCATTCTTTCGTCAACTACTTATGAAATTTCAAATCTCAATTGGTTCCTAGTTACGGAATACTTCGTAATTCATTGATATTTGTATAAAGTCTCTGGATTCCTCTTAAACATATATAAAGGTGCGTAGTACGGTACTAGCCAGGGTCATGTACAGGATGATCTCGTCGCCAGCCTCAATGTCCGAGTTGGAGTGGTTGACAGCTCGCGTAAGTGCGGCACCCGGGTCCGGGTTTTGCAAATTATGCCGATGCCAGAGTGCATGTTTGCAACATGACGCAGGCTATATGCTATGTCCGAGTATGTATCATTTGATGACGTTTGGAGGAATGGGCACAATCTACCTATCTTATATCGCGCTCTCGCTGTCGCAGTTGTATTCCAACCCGGCTATAGCTTCTTAGATTTTTTGGAATTTCGAATTTGGGGGTTGAGGACTGAAGGGTTCCGGGATTTTTGGCGTTAAAGGATCCGACAGCGACGCATTTGTTCTTCTTTGATGTCAGAGCGAAACCGTTGGACTTACCTGCCTGTTTAGTTCCTGTTCAGTCGCTCAACCAGCCCGCCATACTCCGCACTCCACGGCATCCGTCTCCCTCCCCAACGCCCCCACGAGAAAGAGAATGCCCACCTACGCCCTCCTCGGCGCCACCGGCTCCACTGGCTCTGCTGTTCTTAATCACCTCCTTACGCACCCTTCCCCCGCCTTGACTCTAAACCTCTACGTCCGCTCCGCCTCCAAACTCTACAGACTGCATCCCTCTCTTTCCCCCATCCCTCCCCAACAGCCCACTATCAACATTTTCGAAGGCACGCTCGAGACCCCTGAGATCTTGGCGCAAGCGCTCAAAGGCGCTGACGTCATATTCTTGTGCATTGCTGAAAATGCGAATATCCCCGGGATGAGTGTCGCGACGGATGCGGCAAAGGCGATTATCCGGGCGTGCGAGGGTTTGAAAAGCAAGGAGGAGAAAGGGGGCTATAAGGCGCCGACGGTGGTGGTGCTGAGTTCGTCGTCTGTGAACCCGAAGCTTGCGTCTGCGAGTCCGAGAGCGGTCAAGCGGATGTTGGAGATGGCGCTGAATTGGGCGTATGCGGATTTGCGTCGGGCGGAGGGGCTGTACCGCTCCCTCCACGACAGCAGCGGGGATAAGAAGGAAGCGGAGCTGTTGAACGTCATCTTTGCGCAGCCGGGCGCGCTCGTCCCTGCTATTGAGAAGGATAAACCCACGGGACACGTGCTGAGCACCGAAAAGTCGAGTCGGATGGTTAGCTATGCGGACCTGGGGGTGGGCATGGTGGAGATGGCGGAGAAGTGGGAGGAACTGGGGTTGGGGTGGAAGGGGGTAAGTGTTAATGCGACGGGGGCGGTGAGGTTTGATATTTGGAACAAGATCAAGGTGCTTTCGAATGGGTTGGTGGCGAATTGGGCGCCGGGAGTTTGGGGGCGGGGAAGGAGTAGAGGATGGTGGTGAGGGGGCTCGGTACGGGGCTGAGGTGTGCTGAGATTGATAATAGAGACTGGTGAGGGTCTGAGAGGGGATTTGCAATATGGAGCAGTGTGCGAGGGTTGTCTTGAGGTTGTGAAGTGAGTTTCCGCTTTCTTAAACCGGTCATGCTACGGTTAGTTTCCTATCTTTGTCTAGAGGAGAGCTGAGATACATATCGACCTACCTTAATTCTAGCTCTAATCAGTATATACAATATAAGATAACTGATTGTGACTTTGATGCTTGCCTTCTAACATGAGTTAGTAATCACACTGGGATTTCCGCCCCGCTGTCTTGGTGGCGGCCTTGGTGGCAGCCTTACCTTTTGGAGTCACTGTCCGCTGGTTCCGCGGTTTGGTTCCATAGGAACTGAATTTCCAAAGTTTGACCGGTTCATCATGACCTAATCATAAGCCATGTGCAATCGTACAACCATTCCCCCCAATATGCTTTCTTTATCTTCGAACTCCTTGCTTCGCCATCTCTTCACCAATAATTTCTCTACTGAATCTGTCCAATCTCAATAACACTTTCCCCCCATTTCTCAATTGCTTATCCAGTTTCACCCTTAAGCCGTTCTAGGTGGAGAGATCTTAGCAGCGTCCCACCAGCATGGTCTTTCCGGGTTCTTCTCGGCAGCCTATTCCCACGTCTCCTGCAGGCCTTTCACAGCAGTATGCAAAGATATCTTCGGGAAGTACTCTGCAGGACTTTCTCGGACATGGGAGAACACCTTGCTACCGGACCATGTCAGAGACAGCAACTGTCGGCTCTCCGGTCCCTTCGCACATCTCCGAGGTAGGCCACACTTCTTGTTATCCAAAATTTTGACACTCACCTTTTCTATCGGTTTCCTCCTACCACGACCTTGATCCTGCGGATGACCTCTACAAGCTCTTGCCACTTGAGTCAATTTCGTCTCATTACCAGGGCCGAAGTTCCTACGCCGCTCAGAATTGTGGGGACGAGAGATTTTTCGGCCTTTCTGGACAACGTAGGGAAGATGCTTCTCTCACAGGGGCGCGCTTGAAGACTCAACACCAGGAAATTACTTGCCTTAGGAAGGCCAAACCGACCGTCCTTCGTACTACTAAGAATAAGCTCAACAACGTCCTCGATGCTTCCCCAAAATCAAGGATTTCAGCTCTCGCTCATCCTTCGTCTCGAAACAAAGCAACGGCTTCATCAACCAGAAGTCCAAAACGATCGTACCGGTTTTACCTTCCTACAAGTAGCTCCGCTAGGCGCAGACCGGCCCACATGGGAAATACAGTCAAGGTGGGCCCCAAGGAAGCATCGGAACGTCGCACGTTCAGTGGACCTGTAGCAAAACGCTTGAATGAGCATGCATTCGAAGAGGACGAAAAGACGTGTAATCTTATAGCTGAGGAGATGAAGGACTGGAAAGAAAGGGAAAAGACCGGAAATTCCTCAACGATAGAAGGTCGGAAGGGTGCGCCGCTCCTGAAGCAGATGATGCAGAAAATTATGCAATCCATAGGCTTTAGGAAAGAGGAACGCAGCTAGTGAGACGACATCACGATGGATGATTAGGAGTTGTATCGTTGTTCCACAGGGCGGCTCTCAAGGGGCTGTGGGCCTTCCAGTTAGTGCTCAGGATTAGTACACGTTTCAAGCACTGTGATTATCCTTCTATATTGGATATACATAATAAGTAATGGAAGCCGAGGCTTCTGCACCATCTTGAACTCACCTATACTATTTGTGATATGTTCGTGAGGTTTGGATGCGGAATGTGCTCGGCGGAAGGAAATGTTGTTGGCGTTTCTCGAGGCGAAGCGAGGTTGCGGACAAGCAGGGGTGGACGACTAAGGCATTTCGAGAGCGATATCATCATCTGGAGCCCTAGCCAAATCCTAAATATTTTGGCTCTTGAATTACAAATCGCCACTTTGCGCACACAATCAACGCCTTCACGACAACCCTTATACATTGTTGGGCATTGGAAGAATAGCTAGAAGTTCTAAGTTTCCAAATTCCCAATCTCTTCTCAACTGCCAGTCATTCTGGAGCATGGTTTGCAGCCAAATCTTGCCATGGAGAACAGCACTCCGCAATGCCCGCAGCAGCACTTTTCGATCACATCTGATTCCCAGAACATATACATCATCCGCCTCCCAGCATACCCCAGTCCTCCATCCTCCGCTAAGATCGAGTCGATTAGCTAACCCTGCACGACATGTTATACCACTTTCCCATACCTTCTGCTCGTCGCCGGCAAGGCGAAAAGACCGTGAGCCGGACGATGTCCCAGAACCGATTCCCGTCGCAGATAAGGAGAAGGTAAACCCAGAGAAAATTGAACAACCTTCACAAGAGGTCGGCAAGCTTGACGAGTCTATTGAGGGGAAAAGGGCACCCGATCCCCCAGCTAGTCCTAGTTCTACGAGCGTGAGCAATGCAAGAGGAAGTAGTACGGTAGGAGGTGGAAGCGAAGCTGGGTCCGGAGCTGGAGATGGAGGAAGAAAAGGTGGGCGCAAAAGCTCTGCGGAGCGAGCAATACAGAAACCATCTGTCCCAGAAGTTTATCCGCAAGTCATGGCTATACCAATAGCGAAGCGTCCACTGTTTCCCGGGTTCTACAAGGCCATAACAATCCGCGACCCAAATGTGGCTGCTGCTATACAAGAAATGATGAAACGCGGGCAACCGTATGTGGGGGCTTTCCTCTTCAAGGACGAGAATTCGGACAAAGATATTATAGAAAGCGTTGACGACGTGCATGATGTTGGGGTTTTTGCGCAGATCACAAGTTCATTCCCTGTCAATAGCGAAGAGGGCGGCCTCACTGCAGTACTCTATCCTCATCGACGAATCAAGATGTCAAAACTACTACCACCCAATCCTGCCAAAGCGGATCGTGCGGCCGAAGCACCATCTGCACCCGCAGTCGCTGAAGTCAAGGCTCTAGACGAGCAACCATCGAAAGAGCCGCGGTCGCCCGATAAGCCTGGAGACGTCGTAGCGAGTTTTGAAGAATCTAATACACCTCAGCCATCAAAGTATGAGCCAACGTCCTTTCTTCGCAATTACGCTGTCAGTCTCGTGAATGTCAATAATCTAGTTGAAGAGCAGCATGACAAAAAAAGTCCTGTCCTCAAAGCTGTTACAAGTGAACTCATCAACGTGTTCAAGGAAATAGCGAACATTAACCACCTCTTCCGTGATCAGATCTCAACGTTTTCTGTGAGTCAGTCGGCCGGAAATGTTTTGGAAGAGCCTGGGAAATTGGCCGATTTTGCCGCTGCGGTATCACAAGGCGAGATCAAAGAGCTTCAAGACGTGCTAGAGACCATGAACGTGGAGGAGCGGCTGACCAAAGCGTTGATGGTATTGAAGAAGGAGTTCATGAACGCGCAATTGCAGGCTAAGATATCGAAAGATGTGGAGAGTAAGATTCAGAAGCGCCAACGGGAGTACTGGCTTCTGGAGCAAATGAAGGGTATTCGTCGAGAACTGGGCATCGAGTCTGACGGTAAAGAGAAGATGGTGGAGAAATTCAAGGAGAAAGCCAATAAACTTGCAATGCCAGAAGCTGTAAAAAAGGTCTTCGAAGAGGAGTTGAATAAATTAGCTCACCTTGAGCCTGCAGCATCGGAGTTTAATGTCACAAGGAACTATCTTGATTGGCTTACACAAATTCCTTGGGGTCAGCAGAGTGCAGAAAATTTTGGCATCAAGAATGCGATGACGGTACTGAATGAGGATCATCACGGGCTGAAAGATGTCAAAGACCGCATTCTGGAATTCATTGCCGTTGGGAAGCTACGAGGAACTGTTGAAGGGAAGATTCTTTGCTTTGTCGGACCTCCGGGCGTTGGCAAGACTAGCATAGGGAAGTCTATTGCTCGCGCGCTTAATCGGCAATATTACAGGTTCAGTGTCGGAGGCTTGACAGACGTTGCTGAGATCAAGGGACATAGGCGAACATATGTTGGAGCACTACCAGGCCGAATCATTCAAGCACTGAAGAAATGTCAAACGGAGAATCCCTTGATCTTGATTGATGAGGTAGATAAGATTGGAAGAGGTCATCAAGGCGACCCTTCATCTGCTCTGCTCGAGTTGTTGGATCCCGAGCAAAATAACTCCTTCCTCGATCATTATATGGACGTCCCTGTGGATCTCTCCAGAGTACTCTTTGTCTGCACCGCCAATATGACCGACACCATCCCAAGGCCGCTATTAGACAGGATGGAGTTGATAGAGCTTTCAGGTTATGTTGCAGACGAGAAGATGGCGATTGCAGAAAAGTTCCTAGCTCCGACCGCGAAGGAGTTAAGCGGTTTAAAGGACGTGGATGTTACGCTCAAGAAGGAGGCAATTGAGGAGCTCATCAAATCTTATTGCCGTGAAAGCGGTGTGCGGAACTTGAAGAAGCAAATTGAAAAGGTCTACCGCAAGTCAGCCTTGAACATAATTCAAGATCTTGGTGAAGAGGTGTTTGCGGAAGACAAGGCCTTGACCGAAGAGGGTAAAGCAGCTCAAGAAGAATCCAAAAAGGATGAGACCGATGTCAAAGAGACTCCGGGATCAATAGAGAAGGAGACGACTGAGACGCCAAGAAAGAGCTTAAAAGTTCCAGATGGTGTTCATGTGAGCATTGACCGCAGCAATCTCAAAGACTACGTTGGCCCTCCTGTGTTCACTTCGGATAGACTCTACGAAACGACGCCACCAGGTGTGGCGATGGGTCTTGCGTGGACTAGCATGGGAGGCGCAGCGCTCTACGTCGAGTCAATATTAGAAAACGCCCTCAATGCTTCATCACAACCAGGTTTGGAGCGGACAGGGAATCTGAAGAACGTGATGAAGGAGTCCACCGTCATTGCGTATTCATTCGCCAAATCCGTGATGGCGAGAATGTTCCCTGGAAACAAGTTCTTCGAAAAAGCCAAGGTGCATCTTCACTGCCCAGAGGGAGCTGTTCAGAAGGATGGTAAGTGACTCGCTAAGTCTATATACTTGTGGCACTGTGTCTGAAGATTTATAGGTCCATCTGCTGGTATCACCATGGCTAGCGCTCTGTTATCACTAGCTTTGGATAGACCGTTGGACCCCACAATCGCCATGACTGGAGAATTGACAGTTACTGGCAAGGTTCTTCGCATTGGAGGGTTACGGGAGAAGACCGTGGCCGCCCGGAGGGCGGGCGCAAAAACCATCATCTTTCCGGTGGACAACATGTCGGACTGGTTGGAGTTGCCTGAGGTAAGACCCTCTCTACACACCAGTACGGCTTCTAGATGCTGATTCTGTTCTTCCAGAATATCAAGGAAGGCATCGAAGGTCATGCTGCAAGCTGGTACGCTGATGTCTTTGATTTGGTGTTCCCAAACGTCGATGCCGAACAAGCAAACAACATATGGAAAGCCCTATTAGCGAAGCCTGATAAGGAAATCGCGAAAGGAGAGAGCAAGAGCGATGATTGATCAACGAGATCCACCAGCCAAAAGGCAGCCAGCGTTTTCATTGGGAGGATCTTGCTTTTTTTTGAAAGGATAGGTTCGTTCAGCATTGCATGGCGTTGGGTGCATAGATGGTCATTTGCATTGGGCACGGACCGGTGGAAAGAGTCCAGGGCCCTAGGGTTGGGTTACATACGAGCTAATTCCACTCCAGCCATATGTACAGGAATGCTGGCATTGAGAATAGAGACACTTTGTACGATGACCATTTTGTACATCCGTATAGAATAGCGCATAAGAGATGCTATGGTTCAGTTCTTTGCTACCATGCCGTGACCGCCCTGCCTTACCGGGAGCTGGCGGAGGATGAGTACGTGTTTGTTTTGGCAGGTACAACAGAACCGCGCTTACCGTTGGGGCATTGTCAGCCATCCTTAGAACGCCGATAGAAGAAAGAAAGAAAGCATCTCCACAGTAGCAGAGGGAATTCACCGGTGACAGCATCTCCATCGTCTCCAGTCATTGTGTTCTTCGACAACGCAAACACCCGACATTGTACCACACCATATATAACTTCGACCCCGAGTTCGCATCATTACTATAGATCTCGCTATATGTCGTGCCTCCAACCACAACTCGGACTGGCACTTTGACCCTTCCCAGACGTAATTCGAACATTCGTGCCCAGTGCGATATGTATTCAGTACCTAAGGCGGAAACACTTAAAAGATCCCAAGAATCTGAGAGAAAATCATGCACACTAACCGGGCGGGCCGCCAGTCAGGAAGCACATGGGGGAGCAAGGTTGACTGCTGTCGACATGAGCCGTCAACAACGAGAAGTCCAAGATCCAAACAGGGACAAGTACCGGAGAACAACAGACTGCGGAGCGAATGAGACGAAGCGTCTAGTATATAGTTATCGGGTCCAACGGTGCCACGTAAATGGTCGGAACGGTAGAAAAGTAAACAAGACCAACTAATGCATGCAGGCTGGGAAACACTGACGTGGGAAAGCCTCGCAAATGCCCAAACCTCTGGTAGAACAGTTTCCCAATGAAGAGATTGATGCGGGAGCAATGCAATGAAATGCAGGCAGACGTTCGTGGAAGCTTTATGAGATCATTGACAGTCTCTAATACCTTCGTGATTATTGTCCTGCCTGGGGAAGGAGTAGAATAAGTGGAAGGAATTACACGAGCTGTAACTGGTGATGTGACTTCCCGCATGAGATTGGTGAGAGTAGATATCTAGGTCTTATTCAGTCGGTGACAAAGCTGGAATCGAAATGAGTCTCGTTAATCTGGTCGCCTTGTTTTGGTACAGTAGCTACAAGGCCTTCCTGTAGGCTGTAGCTGTGGACTGTGATTGCTCACTGGAGAGCCTTGCTCGGGTAGCCGTGCATACCGCAATCCTCCAAGCTCTACTGTCCCTCGTCTCTGGATTTTCTCCCAGACCCCTTCATGTTCTTGTAGGACACTGGCTATTCCTCCCTGCATCATTGCGACACTTTACAGTAAGGCATCAAATGGGCCTCACCTCAATTGAGTCAAACCCCTTCGTTCAGCCCTCATGCCTCACCACAATATATCTGCTCCCAACTACATATCTCAATGACCCTTCCGAAGTTGACACAGCATTCTCTGGATACCTGCATGACGATCCGACGTTTGCCACGCCCACCGATGACTAGCTACTGGCTGGTAACCTCTCCCATTAACCCTTTACTTCACCGGCGGTACCAATGGCTACCGTCCCTTCGCAACCGCTACCTGTCGAACCAGAAAAGAGTCAGCAAAAGCCTAGGATGTGGCATAGATTCAGCATCAGCAGATGGATAGGACGTGATGAGCAATCACCATGTCCAGACCAAAAGTCTGACCCAACATCACCTTGCGCACCTAGTGCGCCTGGATTCGGGCGACGATTGTCAAGAAAGGTCGTGCCTGGCTTGCCCCGTCCAGCTACGTTTAGAAGACAAAATTCCGAGCGTCGGGAGAAACTATCGCCTGTGCAACCCTCGGCTGGCGAACGCAGAGCAGTATCAGTTGATCGGAAGAGGGCTCTGAGTGCTCGACCCGCATCACCACCACCTATAGCTATACCTAAGCTTTCAGCTCCAGAGCTACTGGAACATGGAATTGGACACTCTTCAATCGAAAGACGTGACCCGTGCCCTAATGCTTCACTGCCCATTACAGAGGAGCAATCACATACGGACCCGCCACTACCACCGCCTCCACCGCCTCCAAACCCTCAAATTTCTACAGATGAGCCCACGCCATCAGAAGCATCACTTGAGGACAACGAGATGGATGAGGAGATCAAGGAAGAGTTGGAGAAGAAGTGGATCCTTAATCTGAGCATGCACTTTCGAGATCACAGTCCACGTGAAAAATTCTTCCTCACCTACGCAGAAACACCTCATCGATGGCGGCGAGTCACAATATCTTGCGACTATCGAGACGCTCCGCCAGACTCGCTCGAACGCGATCTACAAAGCTTACAGTTCCAGCGAGATAAGAGTGCTCGAATCTATGAGGCCATCCGCATGTCGTTGCAAGATATCCAATTCTATGATACAGTCACTAATCTAAAGCTCGAGACCAGAGATGACAGATTGCACGTCCATGTCACAGAGGACACTAACGAAATTATACCATATCCCTCTACCAGTGCCGTCAGACACCTTGATTGTAGGCATTACAAAGAAAGCGAATTGACCTTTGACGCCCATATGTCAGGATTTGTCTACAAGGTCAATGTCGACGGCCATGTATGGATCAAGAAAGAGATTCCGGGGCCTGATAGCGTAGACGAATTCCTCTACGAAATTAACGCGTTGACAGACTTAGTTGGCTCCAAGAGTGTCATACAATTCCAAGGCCTCGTTGTTAGCGAGGATGGTCAGCTGGTCAAAGGGCTTCTAATCGCTTTCGCTGAAGAAGGCGCACTTGTTGATATACTCTATGATAACAAAGGTCAATTATCATGGTTGCGAAGGGAACAATGGGCAAAGCAGATTGTGCAGGGTCTTTCCGAGATACACGAAGCCGGCTTCGTCCAGGGGGACTTTACACTATCGAACATCGTTATAGATGAACATGATGAAGCCAAGATCATCGACATCAACCGACGAGGTTGTCCAGTGGGTTGGGAACCGCCGGAAATATCGAAACTTGTCGAGAGCAGTCAAAGGATCTCAATGTACATTGGAGTCAAGTCCGATCTCTTCCAGCTGGGAATGGTACTCTGGGCCCTTGCCGAGGAAGAAGACGAACCGGAGCGTCAGCCGCGGCCGCTGTCTCTGAAACGTACGCGGAATAACATACCGCAGTACTTTCGCGACCTGGTGGAATTGTGCCTGAGTGATAGGCCGAGGCAGAGATTAGCTGCCAAAGACATGCTGCCTCTATTTCCTCAGTATAGCCATGAGAGATTAAGGCCGCTTTCGATAGCGCCGGACGTCTTCCCGGAGCGGTCACGAAACCGAGATCATGTTCCGAACATGGAAGATTATGAATATGACCGAGATGGCGTCCAAGACCTTCGGTATCGCAGTAGAGACCGTTCACTTTCCGGTCGACCAGGCTCAATTGACATCCCTTTCGATGGCCCAGGCTCTTACATTGTCAGCCGAAGAGGCAGACAACCAGCAATGAATACCTCTCATCTCTCTCTTTCTGACCGATCCAGGGGCGTGTCGGCTGACCATAGCGATTATGGTGAGCCAAATATTGTACCTGTATCGCCAACAGGCGAGCACAGATGGGAAGAAATCGAGATGGACGGTAACCCGTATCTGATACAGCGGGATTCAATAGAACTTGCAGAATTCAAGAGAACTTGTAGCAGGGGAGTATCAGGGGGCCCGGGGCGCGAATTTCATCACATAGACTCGGGGCTTGCCGATATGGATTTAGTAGGCGTTGGAGGGCAAGAGGCGCTAACGATGGATCCTGAGAGTGAGGATAGAGGTAACAGTACTCCTCGTGGGATAGCAGACGAGATGAGGCTTGAAGATCACGACAGACACGGAGACACGGCTTATGAGAACATGAATCTTGCACTCTAGGCGTTGCTAGGCGTTTGATTCTTGGATCAGAAGGCGGTTTTGCACAAAACAGGGTGCTGGTCTCGCGATCGAATTGCATTTACCTCATGGGCGAAGGAGGTGTATTCTATCAGCAAAGTATTGTTTTCGACATATATTTCCAACATATCGAACGCATCCGATGATTTCCCTGTTTGATATTGGCAATATCTACATTACTTATTTCTTTCCCTTTATTTTCCACCGCAACGGCTCCTTTGTCGAGTTTATTGTATAACATATATTGAGGTAATATTCAAGGCAATTAGAGTTAATCCAGATATGATCATAAGCATCCAAGGCGAGTAGAACGATATCAGCGCTGAAATGGGGAAGTTTGAGGCTCACCAAAGTATTCCCCACCATGTCGTCATTATGATGCCGAAAATATGAGAAAAACCGCAAGACAATGTCCTTCGCACATTGAGATCGGGAGTTGATAAGTCTCTGGTTCAAAAGCAAGTAACTACCATGAAGAACCTAACCATCGACCCGAGCAACCCTCAGGCACCAACCAGAGATTTGCCTTCTGGGAAAGAAGTCGCCGCATCCCTGCCTGACGCGAAAGAAACCAAAGTACATCCACGCAATGCTGGGGGAGAGAATGCTACTCTGCTATTCGTTGGCACTGCTACCACCATCTTGTATGTGCCCTAATCCAGCTTCAACAATAGTCGTTCTGACAGCGTGCATAGAGAATGGGAGGGCATCCGACTTATGACGGATCCGGTAAGTCTAGCCCCAACGACAAATAGGACACTCGAGGGCTAATATATATTCATAGAACTTTTTACACGCGGGTGATCATGTTCATCTTGGCCCTGGGGTAGGTATAGCAAGCCACGTTTGTTCTTTTTAGCCAAGTCAATTCCTTGACATGAGCAAATTTCCAGGTCACCGGCACCAGACAAACCAACCCATCAGTGGACCTGCACGACCTCCCTCGCATCGACCTAATCTGTCTCTCCCACTACCACGCGTATCTCTCTCTTCACCTCTCCATCCTATCTCATTCTGAAACCCTCTACCCACAATTAACCCCCCCACTCTAACAGCGACCACTTCGATCAATCCGTCGAAGCCTCCCTCCGCCGCGACATCCCCATCATCACCACCCCGCACGCGAAACAGCATCTCACCGGCAAAGGCGACCATGACTCTTTCACTGCGGTGCATGATTTGGATTTCTTTGACGATATGATGGTTGACATCAAACGCGGTGGTGAGAAGAAGCCTGCGATTAAGGTCACGGGGATGCCGGGGAAGCATGTGCCGCCGGGGGTGTTGAGTTCGTTGAATGATCTTGTGAATGCGGTGAGTTGGTCTTCTTTAGGAGATTGGGCGATAAGGTTTTATGAGGGCTGAAGGGGGTGGTAGGTGCCCCCAACGAATGGGTGGATGATTGAGTTGGGGTATAAGGATTCCAACGACAAATTTGAATCTGGCTACCGGTACCTACCCCTTCCATAGTCCCTTCTCCTCCTCTCCCCTCTCCTCCCCTCCCCTCCCCTCCCCTCCACCCAAAACCCCCTAACCACCCACCCCCCACCACCAGCATCTACATCTCCGGCGACACCCTCCTGGTCCCCGAACTCAACGAAATCCCCAAACGCTACGCCGGCCAAAACATCGACCTCATGCTCATCCACCTCGGCGGCACCACGATCCCATCTCCGAGTGTGCCGCTACTGATGGTCACCATGGACGCGGAGCAAGGGGTTAAGCTCGTGCGGCTGATTGGCGCTGATGTGGTGATTCCGGTGCATTATGAGTACGTAGCCTCCTACCCGTTTTTACTTCAATCTCTTCTTAGGAGGGGAACGGAAACTTGAGAGGGATGGGCAGGTGGAAAAATGCTGATTTGGCCTGCTGCAGTGACTACGACGTCTTCCTCTCCCCGCTCTCGGATTTCAAAAAGGCGGTTGAGGAGGCTGGGTTGAGCGATAAGGTGGTTTATTTGGATCGGAAGGATACCTATCGGTTCAAGGTCAGGGATGGGAAGTAGAGAAGTCTTTTTTCGTTACGGATACCTAAAGCCTAGTGGGTTTGATGAAGCAAAAAAACTGGTGATTACTGGGTCTGGATTTGATTTGCTAAGAAATTCACCATGGCTAACAATATGCTGCTACTCGTTTCAAGGTACACATCCCCAGCTTTCCCACGCAACCCACCTTTTGCGCGTGGTTCATATACACCGACCAGAACCGTGGTCCTAAAGTCGATCAACTGCGTACAGTTGTTGTTGTTGTTTCGCGTTTCCTTCTCTTTCCCACTCTAACCCCTCACCCCATAAACCCCCATTCCAACTTCCCCTCATCCCTCCTTCTCTCCCCCCCCCCACCCCTGCACCCATTTTTTTCAAATTCTTAGATGATTGTCTCTGCAAAGCCAAAGGCGCTACCCACCACGACGCGCGCATTCGCCTCAACGGCACCATGGTACCACAGATAACACCCATGCCATCAAGTATTCTTTGAAGCGTGCGGGGTTGGGATGGCTGGGATTGCGGGTGCTTTGAGAAAAGACGATAGGAATTTCTCTTTCTGGGGGTTTCAGACCCGGCCGTATTCAGATGTTGGGGTTTATTGGATTTTTAGTGAATATATATATCGTGTGACTCTGCAATTCTGTGCTCTATAATCGTGTTATGCCTTTCCTCGTCTGGACAAGACCTCCAGTTTCAACACACAGAACAACAACAACAACAACAGCCTTTACAAGAAGCAGAGGAGTTTCGATTTCAATTGCACCCCCCTCGGGGCGACTAATTACGGCCACAAGCATAAAAGGGGTCCCATATCGATCTGAACAAGAGTTTCAGCGTTCTATCTGCCGCTTACAAGATATATGGGGCCAGGAAACAAAAGGAATTGATTTTCGTTTGGGTAGTAAAGGAAAATCACTAGATGTGGTTCCAGCAGCAAAGAGCAAAGAGCATAGAAGCGAGGGCGACAGCATTGGGGCCAAAAGTAGAGTCCTTTTTGGGAACAGCGTGGTTGGTTTTTTCTCTCATCACCTCATAACACCCTTCATCTTCTTTCATAGAGCGCGTTGCCTGAGTGCTCCGCATATTGTTGAAGGGCTCTGAAGGAGGCAATAAAGGGTGGTAGTTCCGAGTACTTCGTGGCTGGTGGTTTCAGCTCCTTTGTATGGGCTGTTCTTTTGTACGGGTTCGGGGAGCGTGTGATAGGTGATTGCGTGGGAAGATCGTTCCATTCTCGGGAGTCTGGTTATGATCGGAAGTGTTTCTGGATATTTCGTTGTTGGGATAAGGAGGGTTATTGCTGGATTTGTTGGCCTTGTGTAAAAGAGGGGTATAGGGATCCGCTTTTGCTTCGATGATGGGTTGTATTTAGGAGAGTTTTATTCAGTGTACCGGATCTCTCTTCGCTGCTTCGTTGCTGTTGCTTTCTCTTACTTTCTTCATCTGTGCTTGTCGCTAACAGTAGTGCAAACGTATCGGATACACTCATTCAAAGCCATCGAGACCTTCCGGAACACACATCCCACGATGACAAGTACGACCTCCTGGTCCGCACGACACTGTGCAGCCAATTAAAATCCTTGTTGTTAGTGAATATTAGAGGCTGGGGAAAGTTGTTATAGGATTGAAGAAGTGGAGATGGGAGGTGTGGGAAACCACGAACAAACCAAACTCGCCAGTCACCCGGGGTGTTTCTCCTTTACCCTGCCAATTCAGGCCCGCTAAGTTGTTGGATTCCTGGCTGAGCTGGTTGTATTGTTGTTCCTGGGAAGCAGTGGCGTTGATCCAGTCTTTGGTCTTCGTCTTGACGTCGGAGAGGCTCGTGATGGCATAGCGGGTGCGAATGAGAACTACGAAATCAGTCTTGACTTCCTCTAGCATCTTTGACACTGCTTTCTTCTCATATATTTTATTCTCCCCTAAAATCCCTAGTCTTCATTCCAAGTGACAACAACCGGCACGAGCCCAGAAAAGTAGCTCATGAAGTGGAGAATGTACTTCATGTTGATGATTGTAAACACATGGCCCCTTTGCTCTTCGTCTTTGAAATCAGTCGTCTGCCTCATTCAGGACAGTAGTGGAAGCTCTCGAAGCAAAAACCGAAAGATCGATTAACTAACAGAATTACCATCGCTTATGCCAACTGAATGAAATGCTGTCTATCCCTGATAGAGATCTTCCAGCAGCTGGCATGTTCGTAATGGCGCGATAAGGCGAACATTCATGCCATTGACCGGGTCGATTATTGCTTGTATACAAGATGGCTCTTGTCAGCTTGCCATACTTCTGTTGTAAGTGGTCGAAGTAAACACGTCTGACCGCTTTGATACCAGCGAACACCATGGACCAATTAAAGGAATTTGCATGACTTAAAGACACATGTATACCATGCGCATCGTTCCTTCAGTAACTTTCTTGCTGATCTTACGTGAACAGAAGAACGCTTGTCAGTGGGTACCTGTCTGACTTATGTTCGTCCTTGAAACCGGTTTTGGGGCCTTTGAGTCGTGCTTATGAGGTGGATTGTGCTCTGACCCAAAGAATGAGGAGAACAACATTGTTTCCGTCTTTTGGAAAGTGGCGCTTTAATTCGCTCTGATCAAAGCTTCCTTCTATAGCCCATCCGCGTGGCCCTGCGGTTCTCTGAATCTCTTAGAATTCCAAGCTCATGCATATCTTTCCACATATCTTTCCATTTCCTCGTCACCAGCGCGTCACTTGTACTCCTTACTCACTCATTCACAACAACTATCTGTTCTTAGCCCTTAGTCTTTTTACCGTCCTCGTTACTGATGCAATGGCACCATAATTAGCCTGGCGTCGAACTGGAATCCATAAGACCGTGAAAGCTGCCACAGTGAGATCAGATCACTTTCTCTTGATCGTTATTCTCTTGTTTTATCACTGATAGTGCTTTGACTGCTTCCTTGCTTTCCTTGATTTCCTACATGTTTTGACTGTCAGAATGCCCGGTATATTCTCTTCGTTCAGCTCGCTTGCATTAATCTTTTCATCATCTAGAAACTCACTATCTTCTTCTTGCTTGCAATAGTCTTCTAGCAAACCCGCGTACTACTGCTTAGAAAGCCGTTCATCTGAACAGTCGATCATTCTTGACAACGACCTCTCTGGTCCCCATGTACCATCACTTCTCAGCCTCATGCTGTCTCTCTTGATTAGAATCTCCTGTATTCTTTGCATCACTCTTCATCTCGTGGATTCTGATCACTGTCAAGAATCCAACGTGGTAGAAGGTTGACCTGCCAATGTATTATAGCTAAAGCATCTATTATCATCAACGTAAAAGGTTCTATAGCAAGAAGCGAAGGACGGTAGAACTGTCTTAAACGTTCAAAGTCACTAATAAATTTGTAAAAGCTTCTAACGTAAAGACTGCTAGCGAGTGAAAGGTAGAAATAAGCCGTGATTAGAGACTGATAATATGTAGGGAATCTGAGGCTTCTTAATGCCTTTTATTCTTTGAAAGCACTCCTTGCAAACTTTCATGCCGGACGCAATCTTCCAAAACCAACATGTACCTTGAACCCACGACGGCCATTTCGAGGACAACTTCATCCATTAGCGTATATTTCCTTTAATGCCATGAAGAAGTTGTGCTTGTTCTGGCACGACTCGTTGAACACTTGTTCATCATTGTTCCAAGTGGCGCTGATTACTATCCATGCCCTCCAAGTTCCCGGGCAACCTCTTCACCTCTTAGCTCTTGTCCATGTGTCTTCACCTTTTTCTGTTGGTTAGACCTCCAGTAAATAGCTCCTGCACTCTATATCTCGCATTAAGCTCATGTCTCCTGCACTCCGCAGGAAGTTCATACATCCTCTCTTCCGCCGCCATCTCATGTCTGCTGTCATCGCCTTGCAATTCAGGTTTCGGCTGGAGAAAGTGCGGCGACTCTCCTTTTCGCTGTTTGTCTTGGTCAGATGCTTTGACTACAGAGCGCTTTCGAGCCCGACTCTAGAGATAGAGTGTGAACGCCGAGAGCGCTAAAAAGCTGACTGGAATTATAGTGCCTATAGCCGTCTCGGCGACCAACGTTAAATGCGTTGACCTTATATTTATTGTGGGAGTGGCTGTTGCGGAAGTGGTTTCAGAGGCCAGGCTCCAGGACGAATTTGCCGATGACGTTGAAGAGAGTAGGGAGGGGGTTGGCAGATCTGTAACGTTTATTGGAGTAAGCGTACCTGCAAAGGAAGCCTATGCAGTAGCGCAACCTGCAAAGCCTAGAGAATTCTCGAAGGAGGATAGTCCTGTGATTGCCGCCTGAGATGCGTTCTTTTTGGGAGCAATGGTGTACGAGTAGGGAGTTGGCAATGCAACCGGCTGCCCCTCGTCGATTATACATGTGCCAATTTCCAGGATGTTAGAGGTAATGGAATATGCATCGTAGACCAAAAAGCTCGTAGTTTCGTAAAATCTTTGTAGGATTAGTATTCAAATGATGACCACGGCCGAGTACAGTGCGAACAAGTAGGGCCCAGTTCGGTTGCAGCCACTCCAACTTGAACCGACACTTGCTCAGCGACTTCAGAACTTGTAGTGACTGTTGTAGTAGCGGAGTGGACATTGAATTCGCAGTCACCGCATGTCCTCCGAGTGATAGTAGACAAGGACCCTACAAGAGAAGGATTAGTGGTTATAACAAGGCCATAGTCTAACTTAGCGTTACCTATAACACGAGTGCCGAGTAATTGTAGAGGAAGATAAGAGCAGGAGGAAGCCCTGCCGTCGCATTGCGAACATCTTTGAGTAGAAACAAATGAGTCATCTAAATTGCAGAGGAAAAAAACAGAACACAAATCATCGAGGTGTTTTTAAAGGTCGACTCTGCTTCGGGAGCACAACAGGCAGTGCTATCTACCTGCATAAACCTATTGCAGTCCATTACCCTACGCCAATCCTTTGGCTACCAACCGGCAAAAAGGGCCTCCAAAAGTTAAAAATAGTACAGCCACACTGCGCATCTTCAGACCAATGATATAATTGTTGAAGCATAGGAGCAATAGGAGCAACAGTGGGAGCAGGTCCCCAAACTCTCGCTCTAGTTGACTACTCAATCGACTAGATCACGAACCAGAAGGGGATCGGAGAAGCCGGTAATTAGGTATTAGCCACAGGCATTGCGCGAGTCATGCCAGAATATGGGTTATCCCGTGATATCCATTGAATTTAGGTATTATAGGAAGTCCGTTTGGGACAATAGTCAGTCGTACATCAAGCCTGCACCATTTCTGTGATGTATTGTGTTTTGATCGGCGAGCCACACCTCGGTGAGAAAGGCATATGAAAGAATTGTAGACATCCACAAGTGCTACAATAGCATTACCATTGAAGCATGACACACCTAAAATAGATTGCGTGGCCAAGCAACGCTTGCCATAGTTCCACCATAAGCGCCGTAGCTCCTTGCTAAGACTCACTTGTGGTTTTAGAGAAGATGGAAACATCGTTCACATTGTGCTGGCAAGCCTGCACTAGGACATGCCTTGCGCATTAGTGCGCACAATAGGAATATGGCTATCCAGGCTATCGTAATGTAAGACAAAATCTGACTGCTCTTGGTGTCAGGACTCGTGAAGAATGTTTAATAGTGCCGAGCTCACCCTTGCCCTCTGCCACGTTTGATGGTTAAAGAAGACATAGCTGCCCTTTTCTGCTTCGGGGCTTATCGGTATGGGTTCTGCAAAGTTGTTGTCCTTCGTCAGCCACATCATGAGTTCCTTATGGTACCTCCAATTGCGATTCGTTCTATTTGCGTCAGTACAAGTTCTCTTAGATGCCATGATAGAAACTTACAGCTCTGTAGCAGCAAGTTCTTGCATAATATCCCTTGGTTGGGTGTAGAATATCCAAAACAGTGTCTCATCAGAGAAACCGGGGATCTTTTCCCTCACTCTGTGGACGTTATCTACGGTGTAGCAATCAGGTAGATGAAAATCGGGCTGCATCGGTCTCGAACCCGATTCTGCGAAGGGCCCGGAAAAAGTAGGCCATATAGGTCTTTTCTGAATTGTCAGTGATGATACACTTGAAAGCAGTCTCACTCACTCGGGTGAATTGAGGTTTAGTCCCAGTTGAGTTAGATCTTGGCCAATAGCAAGACTTGCAACATCTGGGTTCTCACTCCTGACTGTTGCGAGTAGACCGGGAAGACCAAATCGTTCAAGTGCGCTCATTTGATTTAAAGGTGTTTGTTCTGCTGCGTGTGTCGCGCCAGGCGAGTCCGCAAGTCTGGCATTGTAATCCTGTTGTAAGCGCATAGGTTGTTGTTGGGGCTGAGAGATCAGCTGTTGGGGTGTGGGCTGTGTTTCGTGGAAATTAGCGAGCAAGGATCCGATGTTATTGTTAGAATTTTGGTTTAGTCTGCTTGCAGGTTGAGTCTGGCATGAATTTCAGTACATCATCTAGAATAGCTGCTGGTAAACGCATTTACCGCTTTATCGAACTCTAAATTCGCTGTCGGGCCCTGCCGGGCAGAATCAGCTGGTGACCGAGTAGACGATGCAGCTGAAAGAAGCTTGTTAGCTTGTTTAGGTTATTGAGCGAATGTTGCAGGACTTGCCTCCGAAACCCAAAGTACTAGGGGAGAGAATTCTGTCAACTAAGACAGACGGTCGATTGTTGTCCCCTTGGTTATTTGGAGCGTTCGGCAGTCCCTGACGTGTCTGCGCAGATGTTTGTGGCAGCGTGAAAGCGTCTGCATTCGAAAATCCTCCAAAAGCGGCATTTTGCATCAGACTACCTCGTCGATCTTGCTCACTCTCCTCGTTACCATTTCTTCCAAGCGGTGGGAATTCTTCAATGTTGCCTGTCTGAGGCTGGCTGGAACCAGAAAGTTGACCCACTCCACCTTGTCCGCCGTGGCGATAATCGTCTATACTGCTAGGAAAATGAGAGGCGTTTGAGAACAGATCATCGGAATTCTGCTGCAAGGAGTCTTGCGTCGGCTGACTTTGCTGTTGTATTTGAGCAGAGGCTGGCTGGTTAACATTATGCTGTTGCTGAGGCCTCTGTACAGGTGTATGCTGTACGGCGCGTTGGTTTGCGTTTGCCCAGACGGCTTGCCCAGGATTTTGATACTGCGGTTGAGATGCACCAGACAAAGAAGGGAACTCACTACGTGATTGATTAGCAACTTCGGATTTAGCATATCGTTCTGTGGTCTGCTATATGAATCTTCCCGGAAATTCCTAGCATAGACTTACGATAGGTCAAGAGGTGTAGAAGGTTGAGAACCACCAATAGTTTGCGCAAAACTGCTAGTGGGCGCACCACTTTGTCTTGACTGAGCATTCGGAAGCCCTGGCGCACCGTTCGTTGTTAGGCCAAAACCCCAACTCGTTCCATTGCCTTGATTTCCTGTCAGTCTCATACAGCCTCACTCTAGCAAGCATTGCGAAACTCGCACCAAGTTTGGTAGTTTGTAGTCTTCCTGTACCCAGCGGTGCATTCTGGTTTTGAGGCGCTCGCTGACCTGGGAAGCCAGGAAAAGCCCGTAATGGCTGCGGAGCAGGGCCTAATTGACGTAATGACGGATCAGCCTCTGTACCGGTTCTTGGTCCCGCAACCACTCCAGCATAGGTAGAAGAAGGCCCTATAGGTATGAGCCTGAGTGTTGAAGCCCCTTGATTAATTGAGACATCATGACGTGCTAGTGGTCTGGTAAATTTCCCTGCCACCTGCTTCAAAAGAGGCGCTACGGTCACAAGGGATTCCTCTGGTCTGAGCTCCTCGGGCGAAGTCGAGAGTCTTATAGGGCCACCAAAAACGGAGACGAAGGGCTGGACTATTCTGGAGATCTGTGTCCTATGGGCTGATTGTTTTTTCAAGCTATCCACAGAGTTCTGTAGCAACTCTCGTGCAGAGCCCATGTGGAGCGCTGAATGGCCAAGTTGCGGATTCCGGGACGCTGAAGGATGGCCTTCGAGGGAATTTAGACTTACCTGTGCGATTCATGGTCGCCTTTCAATTTCTAACGTTTATTGGATCGTTCTTTCCGTGTAATGAGAAGGTGAGCTGGAAACAAATACGTACCAAGTCACGCTTGCTCGAGTTGTTGGATGCATGTGAGGTTAGCGACTAAGAACGGGAGCGGCTAAGGATGGTGGTCCGTGCATTGAGCCCTCTGCATCTTCGACGTTCCCCTAGGTAATTTCTTGCCTCTATTGTCATAAACCCGCGTTGTTGGCAACATGTCGCAATGCTTGAAGATAGGCTCAAACCGGGCTTTACTCTCAACAGCTAGTAGAGGGACTTGTTTGCCTCCGATATTCCTTGCTCCACTACTAGAAGCTAGTCCTAAGCAAAGGTCACACTTTTCCTCGTCCCCCCCGGTATGGCAACGGCGGAGACGAGATGGAAATCCCAATCGAGGTGTATCGGCGCTACGCAGAACTGGTCTCAGATATCCTGTTAGTATGTCAAAGGAGCCATTGCCGGAGCCAGTACTGGATCCGAAGAAGCGGTCAAAGATTGCTGTTGATGAAAACCATGGGCTCTGGGATTTCTTTAACAAAGACAGGAAGCCTTATGGTACTTCGAGAGAGTATAGCAAATATGGTAGGGAAGCACCAATCCAAAAGTTGTATGCGCACAGCTGACGGTGTTGTTTCCAAGGGCGGCAATGGTCTGTTGAGGAGCTAAGGAACAAATCATGGGAAGATCTACATTCCTTGTGGTGGGTCTGCTGTAAAGAACGCAATCGGCTGGCAACAGAAAAACACGAGTTGAATAGGGCAGAAGCAGGCAGCGACTCAGAGATCAAATCCAGAGATAAGACAGTCAGTATTCTCTTCGTCATCCACTTCTAGGCCGCTTTTCCGGCTATCGAACCGTGTATGAAATGATCCCTAATCTACTTATCCCAGATTCGACGGACGATGCGGTCAATTAAGCATACCCTTACGGAGAGATGGTACGCATGGGAAGAGGCTCGCAAGGTGGCCAGAAACGACCCGGAAGTAAACCTGGATGCAGCGGAAAGGGATGTTCCGGCATATTTACCCCAGGTCCTAGAAGTATGATGGTGCCGAAATCTCTGTGGATGGTAAATGCTAATGATATGTAGGAAGAATTGACGGAAAGCGAAGCAGAGGCACGAGAACCGCAGCCCAAGTTAGTGACAGCCACAGCTTGATGATCCATTCTTCCAACGAAACCGGTTGCTTCCTGTTTCAACAAGAAAACTTTCATAATGCTGCTCAAAACAGTCCGAAGAAATAGATTGCACGGCAGTTCCAGCCTCACCAGCCTCACCAGCATTCGCGGCTCTGCGCTGCTAATTCTTTGGAATAGCTTTTACAGATTTGCTATTCCGGAGTCTGCGAATATGAGATTCTTGTATATAACTACACTTGACCATGTAGAATATTATGGTTGCACTTCACAAATATGGAATTCTACTACCTTTTCACAATAGTAGGCCATAGAGTTGAAGGTTGGCGTATGTGAAGTCCAGTCAAGGAACGACGACGCCGAAGCCGTCTTATCAATTTTGAACTATAGAAGGACGTAGTCAGATCGTCGTAGCATTGTACGCGAACACTTAACATCCAAAATCTTACGCGAGCCTTACGCGAGCCTTGACCAGAATCCGAGAGACGGGATCGCCCAAATAATCGTCATACCGGTATCGATGTACGCTCTCGACATTTCAATCCACTGCTATAGAACCCCAAATCTCCTGCAAACTTTTGCGTTTGTCCCGAGCGCGTCCTAATCGTCTCGTGGCCCAGTGATCTCTTTTATCACCATGGATGAGATCGCGCCTGAATATGACGTTGTGGTTCTGGGAACTGGTAGACATTGCCCCCACTACCGTACGACTTCAGCTGACAGCTGTGTAGGCTTGACAGAATGCGTCTTGTCCGGGTAAGGCATCTATACAATCAAGAGCCCTCTGAGCTAGCACTAATGTATATGTGGTCAGTGTCATGAGCGTCAAGGGCAAGAAGGTACTCCACATCGACCGTAACGACCACTACGGAGGGTTTGTATTTCAGTCAGCGTGTTTTTAGACACCCATGGCTAACGGTTTCTAGTGAAGCTGCGTCCGTTAATATTGAATCTGTACGCATCATCAAAGAATAAAAAGACGACCCCACTGACAAGCAGTAGCTCTTCAAGAAATATGGCAACTACACAAAAGGGGAAGAGCCATGGAAGAAGTACGGGCGAGCCAACGACTGGAATATTGACCTTGTACCTAAGCTGTTGATGTCCAATGGCGAGTTGACGAACATTCTGGTCTCGACGGATGTTACAAGGTACCTGGAGTTCAAACAAATAGCGGGTAGCTACGTACAGCAAGGAAGTGGCGTCAAGGCTACGGTTGCGAAGGTCCCGTCAGATGCGGGCGAGGCATTGCGGTCTCCCTTGATGGGTCTATTTGAGAAGAGGAGGGCGAAGAGGTTCTTGGAGTGGGTCGGAGCATTCAAAGAGGACGACCCTGCAAGTTACGGAGGTATGTTGTGGGTGTTGTGCTGAAATATCACTCCTGGCTGACTCTTGGGTAAGGACTTAATCTCAACCAATGCACAATGAAAGAGGTATATGATAAGTATGGGCTTGAACCTTCTACCCGCGATTTTATCGGTCACTCAATGGCCTTATACCAAACGGACGAGTACATGAATCAAAAAGGAGCCGCAAAAGAGACTGTCGTAAGAATAAGGCTGTACGTCAACTCAATGGCACGGTATGGAAAATCCCCCTACATCTACCCGCTGTATGGTCTTGGTGAGCTGCCACAAGGCTTTGCCCGTCTGTCGGCGATCTATGGTGGTACTTACATGCTCAATACCAACATTGATGAGATCCTCTATGATGGAAACAAAGTGTCGGGTATTAGAGCGACGATGCGGGAAAGAGGGGATGAGAGCGAGGGCATGAAGTTCACGACGAAAACCAAAAAGATACTTGCGGATCCTTCATACTTCCCTGGGAAAGTCCAGGTCGTTGCCCACTTGTTGAAGGCTATCTGTATCTTGACACATCCGGTTGCAAATACCGATAACAGTGACTCTGCTCAACTGATCATCCCTCAATCGCAAGTCGGTCGAAAGAACGGTATGTCTTCATTTTTTTGGCGCTCCTTTTCTAGCTGAATATCATAGACATCTATATCGCAATCGTATCTTCCGCGCACAACGTCTGTCCGAAAGGGTACTATATCGCTATTGTTTCCACAATAGCCGAAAACTCGAGTAACCACCATCTCGAACTCCAGCCCGGCTTCGAAAGGCTCGGCAAGATTGAGGAGAAATTCATGGGCGCTCCAATACCACTCTATGAACCACTGGAGAGTGGTATGAATGACAACATCTTCATCTCGAAGAGTTACGACGCAACGAGCCACTTTGAGACAACCACAGGTACATTTCTTCCTCGTGAAGCGCTTGGCTTTTTAACTAATGTATCTTGCAGACGATGTGAGAGATATTTACCGGCGCGCAAAGGGCGAAGAGCTCGTTGTGGAGGGGCTACGGGAAGGTACTAATTTGGTTGGTGAGGAGTAAAGGGCGTTTCGTTCATGAGTCTATGAATTACATGTTTCCGTTTGGGGGATACACGCAATCATGCGTGCAGCGTTCATGGCACAAATTTGATAGGATACTTGCATTTTCCTATCAAAAGATTTGGTTGAGAAGAGCAAACCTTGCTAGGCGGAGATACCGCCGTAGTAATAGGGCTGAGCGGTAGCGCCTTAACACCCGCGGAATACTTCCGTTCAGCATTCAGGTGTCAACAAACAGAGCGCGTCATTTGTACACCCGAATCTCGACAACCGCCGCCAACATGAGGGTCGTAGAGATCGTAATCGACGGCTTCAAGTCCTATGCTGTCCGTACCGTTATCAGCGGCTGGGATGAGAGCTTCAATTCGATTACAGGCCTTAACGGGAGTGGAAAGTCGAACATCCTCGATGCGATATGTTTCTGTTTGGGTATCACGAGTATGAGTACTGTGCGGGCGCAGAATATACAGGTATGCGAGTCCGATCATCAAGCTGTAGTCTGACAGTATGCTAAGTGTATCTTGCTCTGTAGGATTTGATTTACAAGCGCGGTCAAGCCGGCGTGACCAAAGCCAGTGTAACCATTGTGTTTGACAACCGCGACAAGAAGAAGTCGCCCATTGGGTTCGAGGAATACGGTCAGATCTCCGTTACAAGACAGATCGTGCTAGGCGGTACGAGCAAATACCTCATCAATGGCCACCGTGCGCAACAGCAAACGGTGCAGAACCTCTTTCAGTCCGTACAGCTGAATATCAACAACCCGAACTTTCTCATTATGCAAGGCCGCATCACGAAGGTGTTGAACATGAAACCAGTGGAAATACTAGCTATGATTGAAGAAGCGGCTGGAACGCGTATGTTTGAGGATAGGAGGGATAGAGCGTTTAAGACAATGGCGAAGAAAGAAATGAAGGTGCAGGAGATAACCGAATTGCTGAAAGATGAAATTGAACCGAAGCTAGAAAAACTGAGAACGGAGAAGAGGGCGTTTTTAGATTTCCAGCAGACGCAGAGTGATTTGGAGAGGCTAACGAGGCTGGTGGTTGCGCATGACTATTTGAAGAATAAGGAGAAACTCAAGCAATCAGCTAGCGATTTGGATTCGAAGAAGAGGAAAGCAGTGGACTTGGAGGATTCGGCGAAAAGACTGAAGAGTGAAATTGCGCATTTGGAGGACGATGTGAAGAAGGTAAAAGCAGCGAGGGAAAAGGAGTTACGGAAGGGAGGGAAATTCCAAGCCTTGGAAGAAGAGGTTAAAGCTCATTCGGAGGAGCTTGTCCGCCTCGAAACAGTTCTTGACCTCAAGAACGCCAGCATGACGGAGGAGGTAGAACGGAGAAAGGGTGTCCAGAAGTCTGTGAACGAGCTCGAAGCTCAGGTCCAACAAAAGAGCAAGATCTACGAGAAGCTACAGGCGCAGTATGACACCGCCAAGGCTGACATGGATAAGCAGACGGCCGAGGTTGAACAGAAGGAGGAGTTGTTGCAGACATTACAGACAGGAGTTGCGTCAAGAGAAGGCCAGGAGAATGGGTATCAAGGGCAACTGCAAGACGCGCGCAACCGAGCCAGCGCCGCAGCTACCGAACAAGAACAAGCCAAGCTCAAGATTTCCCACATGGAGAAGAGAATTAAGGAGGACGAGCCTCGAGCGAAGAAAGCGAAAGAGCAGAACTCCAGTCTGCTTAAGGATCTGGAAGGTCTCCGAGCTCAGGCCAAGAAACTGGAATCGGAGTTGGGCAAGCTTGGCTTCGACCCGGGGAAGGAAGACTCAATGTACCAGCAAGAGTCATCGCTCCAGAAGCAAATAAGGAATATTCGAGAGAAAGCTGATACCATGAAGCGGAAAGTTGCCAATATTGATTTCAGCTACAGTGATCCATCACCAGACTTCGATCGGTCCAAGGTGAAAGGCCTTGTAGCACAGCTTTTTGCCCTGGATAAAGAGAAAAGTCAAGCTGGCACGGCGCTTGAAATCTGTGCAGGGGGTCGGCTGTATAACGTGGTCGTAGACTCGGCAGAGATTGGCACACAACTGCTTCAAAGCGGCAAGCTGAGGAAGAGAGTAACCATTATCCCATTAAACAAAATTTCAGCCTTCCGAGCTTCTGCGGAGAAGATAGGCGCGGCACAGAAGCTTGCTCCTGGAAAGGTCGACCTTGCTTTATCCTTGATTGGTTACGATGATGAGGTGTCTGCAGCGATGGAATACGTATTCGGCTCTACTCTTATCTGTGAAGATGCAGAGACAGCAAAGCGTGTAACCTTTGACCCTGCGGTACGAATGAAGAGTGTAACCCTCGAAGGCGATGTGTATGACCCATCCGGGTCATTATCTGGTGGAAGCTCGCCAAATTCTAGCGGCGTCCTTGTAACATTGCAGAAGCTCAATGAGATCTCGAAGGAGATGACTCTGCGGGAAACTGAACTGAACGAGTTGCAGGCTTCAATGGCCAAGGAGAAGAAGAAGCTAGACGCCGCCCGCAAGACCAAACAAGAGCTTGACCTTAAGTCGCATGAAATTAAGCTGACTGAGGAGCAAATAGGTGGCAACTCATCATCATCGGTTAGTGTTTATCCAATCTCTTTACTTTGGTTTTTAACATCTGGCTAGATCATACAAGCTGTGGAGGAGATGAAGGCCAATATCGAGCAACTCAAAAATGACATTGCAGACGCCAAGGCACGACATAGCGAAGCTTCGAAAGATATTAAAAGGATCGAGAAGGATATTAGTGACTTCAGTGACAACAAAGATGACAAATTAGCCGAACTCCAGTCGTCGGTGGAAAAGCTCAAGAAGAGCCAGTCGAGGAACTCGATATCTGTAAAGAATCTACAGAAGGAGCTGCAGAGTGCAAGGCTGGAGGCTGAGCAGGCGGGTGCAGATATTGGTGCGGCTCAAGAACAACTGGTCGAAGTTGATTCTACATTGAAAGCGCAAGAAGCAGAAATCCAGGCTCTGCAGCAGGAGCAAAAACAAGCCAAGGTCTTTTCAGAAGACATCCCGATTTCAACAACTTGCTAACAAGGATGTAGGATGCTTCCGACATAGCCCAAGCGCGTCTCGACGACGAGCGAGCAAAGCTTACAGGTTTCGATGAAGAGCTTCGATCATTAGAAGATGCTTCCAGATCCAAAGCATCTCGCACTACCGAAGAGAGCCTCGAGATGCAAAAGCTCGCTCACCAAATTGAGAGATTTCACAAGGAGCAACAAGGCGCCGGACAGATGCTGGCTCAAATGGAAAAAGAACACGAATGGATTGCCGACGAAAAGGAGAGCTTCGGCCGCGCCAATACCGCTTACGACTTCAAAGGCCAGAATATCGCAGAATGCAAGTCGTCACTGCGAAACCTTACAGAGCGCTTCCAAGGCATGAAGAAGAAGATCAATCCTAAGGTCATGAATATGATTGATAGTGTGGAGAAGAAGGAGGCGGCGCTGAAGAATATGATGAAGACGGTAATTAGAGACAAACGGAAAATCGAGGAGACCATCGTCACTCTCGATGAATACAAGAAGGAAGCTCTACATAAGACCTGGTCAAAGGTCAACGGCGATTTTGGCCAAATATTTGCGGAGCTTCTACCCGGTAGTTTTGCAAAGCTCGACCCACCCGAGGGCAAGCAGATCTCGGATGGCTTAGAAGTCAAGGTTAGCCTAGGGAAGATCTGGAAGCAGTCTCTCAACGAGCTGTCTGGTGGTCAACGGTAATTTCACTCCCACTTCCTCCCTCACAGCCTTCACTAACCCCAAACAACCAGATCGCTCATCGCCCTCTCCCTCATCATGGCCCTGCTCCAGTTCAAACCCGCTCCCATGTACATCCTGGATGAAGTCGACGCCGCGCTTGATCTATCGCATACGCAGAATATCGGACGTTTGATAAAGACAAGGTTTAAGGGGAGTCAGTTTATCGTTGTCAGTCTGAAGGATGGTATGTTTCAGAACGCGAATCGGATTTTTAGGACGAGGTTTAGTGAGGGCACGAGTGTGGTGCAGGCTTTGACACCGGCGGATCTCAGATAGGACATTTTGGTTTGTTGGATAGGACGGCGGCGTTTGGTATTAGGATGGACGTGGGAGCATCGAGGAGCGCATCTGGCCAGGGAAGTTTACTCAGGGATGGTTATGGTATTTTCATTGTAACATGTACTCCTTGCTGACATACGGAGGTTTTATCGCTATGGCATGAGGTAGGGGAGTCTAAGGGAAACAACCGGCTGAGTCGATTGCGTAAGCTTCTCCGCAAGAACCTCGGCTCAGATCAACTTCCATAAATCTTCTGTTCTCGCATAGGTAATTGTGCGCCATACCTGCAATTGTATCGGGCTACCTGATGCCCTAAAGCTGCTGCTCATAGTGGTTTGGCTTTCCTTGTTGCCGTAAAAGATACTATTGAGTGTTTTCTACCTATCTTCCTGACCTCCAGCGCTATTTTTACCCTCAGTCTCCAAAACCCCCTTCTTCCAAGTCTTCAAATTCCTCTCTTCTCCCAAACAACCATCGCCCCAGCCCATCCCCCACGAAGATGGCCGTCCCCTCCGACCCCAAAACCGCCGTCCAAACTTTCCTTACCCAGCTCCAATCCCTCTGCTCCCACACCTACGACACCCCCATCCTCCCCCTCCTACACCTCACCTCCGCCACCGTCACGCCCAACCCCACAATCACGCTCACGCTCACCATCCCCCCGACCCTCTGCAACGGCGCAGGTAACCTCCACGGCGGCGCCACAGCGACGATTCTCGACCTCAGCACGTCGCTGGCGCTGGCGCTGGTGAGGCGGAATGGGTGGTGGGAGTGGACGGGGGTGAGTCGGACGTTGGATGTGGTGCTTCTGGAGAGGGTGGGGGCGGGGGAGGAGGTGGTGGTTGAGGGGGGGGTAGTCAGGGTTGGGAGGAGGTTGGGTGAGTTTTTGCGTGGGGAGGTTTTGTATTTGTTTTGGGGGGAGAACTGAGGCTAATTGGGGGTGTGGGGGATAGCGCAGTTGAGGGGGGTCATGAGGAGGGTTCGCGATGGGGTGGTGGTTGCGACGTGTGAGCATGGGAAGGTGAATCCGGAGACGGGGGCGGGGGAAGGGTCGAAGTTGTGAGGGAAAGGGGTTTTGTATATACAGGGAAGGGGGCTGCATGTGCGTAGGTGAGGGCATGGGTGTGTTCGTTGTGTGAAAACGGGCAGGTAAGCGAAGATTGAGTCGAATTGGGGGTGAAGAGTGTAGATATAAGTGAGGGTGACGAGGAGAGGTTATCTCTTCGAAACGCCCGTACACAGAATGATCTTGATACCCCAACAAACCGGCGCCCCTCTTCCAGACCCTTTATACAATCTCCTCCCACCATCTTCCCTGCCATCCCAAACAGAAACCCCTACACACCCCTTTCACTCGCCCCTTGCCCCATCCATATCACCCACCCCTCCTCTCCCTTTCCTTCTCCTCCATCTTCCTCCTCGCATTTAGCACCATCTCCTCCCTCCTCCGCTGCAAAAGCGCCTGCCGCTCATTCTTATTACTACTCCACAATGGCGCCGTCGCTGCCTCCCCATCCCTGCCCGCCGACGGCTCTCCTATCCTCGACGCAAGGTTGTATCTCGTTATCAGATCCGGGTGCGTCGGTTTGTTTTCTGGCGACGTAGAACGCGTAGACGCCGTCAAGGGCGGTAGAACTGGCTGGAACGACGGTGGAGGCTACGAGACCATAGTTAGCATACAAACAACCTCCCTTTCCTCTTTTCAACCCCTCTTGCACTCTCATCCACAGACGGGGGCACCCCTTCTTCCGCACATCCTCCCCTAGATTGTAAAACCCCAAACTCACCACCTCCAATCCCCCGCCCCCTAACAATCTTTCCGTCGTCGCCTGCACACTGCCCCCGTTCCGCTGCAAATCCCACACAATCTCCCTCCTCCCCACCTGCGGGAACATCTGCGATATCTGCTCGATCTGCGCGGGATCGATTTGGCGGCCTCGAGGCCGCGAGGAGGCGGAAGAGAGGGGGGAGAAGAAGAAGTAGCGGATAGCGAGGAAGGTGAGGGCGAGGAAGATGAATAGAGAGGGGATGTTGAGGGTTTGGGGAGGGGAGTCGGACATTTGGGGTGGGATGGATGGGGTGGAGATCGAGGGATGGTAGAGGGGTTTGGAGGTTCGGAATATTGGCGCTGCGATTCAGCAAATTATGAAGGATGTAATCGCTGCTTGGGAATTGAGCAGCTGTGATTAAAGATCGCTGATCTTGTAAGTTGAGCGCTGCAGTGGAGGTCTTGGAATTTGAAGAATAATCCCTGCGTTTTACGTTACGAACACCATATGATGTGAAAATATATTGAATGATCGGAACCAGAAGCTTTGCGTAATGGCTGATTATTTGGGTTACTATAGTGGCATATAGATAGAGCATTCAGAGTCGACCAAACGTCATGAAAACATCTCCCAGGGCGCCTTGCGCCGAACAAACACCAAGCTCAGAGTCGCTGCTCCCTTTTAACCCTTCAGAGACCAATCCTTCTGCGTCAGGATAACTAATCCACTTTCCCATAAGGGCCCCCACCATTCAACATCCCCTCCTTCCCATCCAACTGAAAGAATCCCCCAGTCCCACCCTTCGTCCTCCGTATATACCCCTTACCCCACAGCGCGCCACCAACCACAATTCCAATCAAGAACCCAAAAGACACCCATGGGTGACTAGTCGACGCACCACGGGCCTGGAAGAACACCTGCTGGAGGGCGCCGGTGCTAGATTTGGGGGAGATTTTGGGGGGGTTGGAGACGACCTTGGGGATGGTCTCGAGGATAGAGGTACGGGACGGGACGATGAAGGCGCCAGATATGGTAGTGTCCCAGTAGCGGCGGTTCTATAGCTGTAAGATAGTGATTTCAAGGAAACCAATCGAGGTTAATGTACTTACATCTTCATCGTTGATAATGACTCTTTCACCGTCATTCTGAACGTTGATACCATAGGTTGTCCGGATCCAGCGTTCCCAGAAAACGCCGTCTACCCATGCGAAACCTACTTGTTTCTTGTCATCCTCGCTGATGTTGATTTCTATGCTCTTGGCAGCTCGAATAGCCCTTTGATCATTTCTATCTTCTGCTTCTTCTAGGCGTAACTGCTTCGCATCTCTCAATTCTTGTCTTTCTAGCCGAAATGCTTGCGTCTGCTTTTCCATCCAATCCAGGGCAGCATTTTTGATCTCACGCTTGTCCAGAACGAACTCATCGGCTCTCTCTCGGGAAAGTATGCCAAGAACCACAAATTTTCCACTCATAATTTCACGGGAATTAGAGGATGTGAGTTCCGGAACTATTGGTAGCCAGACGGACTTCATCCAATTTAACACCTGTCTGAAATCACGCATGTCCTTTGGTGCAAGAGCGTTGTAATAGCTAGGTCTGCCATCTCTCGAAACTAGCAGTCTTGGCCACGTCGAGATCTTGAATCTGTCGGCTAGCACAGGACTATCCGTTTTGACAAGCTTCGCATGGCCAATTAAGCTTAGAGTCAATCGCTCTAAAGCCTCGAAGTCTTCGGTGGTGGTAGCATGGTCATAGAAATAGAGAAAAATGACTTCTTCAGTCTCTTCCATTGCTTTGAAAGCTGCTGCATCCACATACGTCACTCCACCGCCAATATCCAAGGCCTTCTTTGCGTAGCTGACAAGATCACCGAGTCCTCGCAAGCCATCGTATTCGACACGCTCGCCACCCCGGAAGAAATGTATCGTCGGGTAGCCTTTCACACGGACATCTTTGCAGAGTCGCACTTCCACATCGCAGTTCACCTCGCCGACGTTAAGTTTGCCTTGCAGTTCTTTCGACATTTGGAGCCAATTTGGTGCCAGGGCTTGACAATGATGACACCATGGTGCGTAGAACTTTACGAACCATGGATCTTGCGTGTTGGTAACGAGCTTTTGAAAGCTTTCTTGGGATAGAGCGAGAGAAGTTCCCAAGGGGTTTGGTATTGCAGTTGGCTTGGCCGGCTTTGAGGCCTTTGTAGCCTTCAACTTAGATTTTCCAGTTGGAGTCTCTTCAACCGCGGATGCTGTTCCGGTACCCTTTAGTGCAGCTTTCCCATCCTTAGTGTCCACAGATTTATCTCCAACTACCTCAGGATGAGTCTCTGATTCGGTGGAGTTCTCCCCTGGCTCCGGTAGGGTCAACCCATCTTTTGATCTCGATCCAGGACGAATTGATTCTAGAATCTCTTCAACAAATGCGCTCAAGCCCGTCATATCTCGTTTTCCTTCAAACTTCTTTACAAATTTCGAATTTTTGTAGAGTAAAAATGTTGGGAAGGCCGTGACCTTTCGATCACTGCATGCGTCGCCATACCGAATACAGTCCACAGAGGCGAAATTGAAGTCGTAGTACCTGTGGAATGTGTTCGCTTGGGATTGAGCGGTAGATGGTTTTCCGGATGCTAAAGGCTTTGAAGTCTATCATCAAGTCAGGCTTGTAGTTTCTCCACAAACTATTCTTGGAATCACTTACATAGTAGAATTCGTATAGGGTTTGCCAAGTTGGGGCTATTGCATGGCAATGAGCACAATACGGCGAGTAGTGCTTTACAAACCTGCATAGTACCACATCAGCACCGCCACTTAACCTCTAGTAGTGCAGACCAAGGCCACACATATGCCACATGTGGGCGTACCAGTAGCCATTCTTCGTCTCCTCGTCGAATTTCTCGCCATTTATCTCCTTCATTGGCGGCACTTCTAAGCCATTGAAAAGCGTGGAATCACCGGAAAGGGCTTCACTGTTTGTAGCTCCAGCTGCCGCTCCTGCATCAAGTGCTGCGGCCTTCGTTTCTGACAAGACATCCTCGACGGTATTAAGTTTGTGTTGCGTATCCCCAGCTGGTGTTGCGAGGCATGGTGATAAGAGAAGGAGGGAAAGGAACGCTCGAGGAACGAATGAACGCATTGTGAGCAACGAATACGGGGGCTCCGGCAGCCCAAGTCAGATTGTGACAACCAAGTAAAGGTTTTACAGTGGGGACGATGCGCAGTAACTTTGAATGTCGTCGCTCAATGATACAGCAGATGGAAGTCTAGGGGGGTCCAGAGGTTATGTCCCTCTTCTGAATTGCCGCTGTCGGATATCGATGTGGATCAAGTGTGGCGAACTGGGATGTTGTACCAGCCAACTGATTGAATGTAAACGTCCTGCTTAAGATAATTCAACAAGCTGCGAAACTTGATGAGTGGGCTTTACGCGATCAGGTACGGCTACCTAAGAGGAGGAAAGTTGATAGATGCGGCGCGGTATCCCGCATGATTGACGCTACTCAGAAGGATGGATGTTGCCCCCTGGCCCTCGGCTACGGTGCCCCATTCTCGCTGTTTTGAAGCTGTCAGGCCACAATATGCGCATAACAGAATAGCTGTAGTCCTCAACGTCACAGTCAATGCCGTGTTGGTAAAAGACTGCCATTGTAGCTCGCTTGAGAGTCGCAACAATGAGGCCAGCATTCAGATTGCTTGCGGCAGTCAAGCATGGCCGCTATCTAGAAGCTGGTAACCCAACAGGTCTTACTGGACTCTTCACACATCCCGCTCCGAGGTCTACATTACTGTACATCTACAGCTCGACCCTCGACAAACTCAAGGCCTTCCCCGAACACTCGGTCTACCGCCAATCTGCAGAAGCACTTACGAATCACCGATTAAAGGTTGTCGAATCGATCAAGCCTGAAGGATACGAAGCATGGGCCCAGAGGGCAGCGGAACTAGTTGAGAAGAACCCCCGGGTCTTTGATATGCCCGAAGGAAGCCCACAGAGTGTTGCCGAGCATAACGGGGGGGCTTTTGTCACGACTGCGGTGCAGCAGGAAGAAGATGAGCGAGAAGAGGAGTGGGACGGAGAAAAAGTGGCAACGCCAACGTTGGAAGGATCGAGAAGTCGCTCTGAGAGGTCGCACCAGCGACTCGTCGCACAGGATGACCCAGCAGATGATGCAACTACAGTCACTTGGGAGCCAGAGCCGCCGTTGGAAGCTTCACAGTACGTTTTGCTTCCCGCCAGTCTCCATGACTTAGGTTGCTATCATAAGCTAATGTACTTTCCCGCAGAATCAGTGAAATGGAGAATCAGATCGCAGCAGGTTTGATTGAAGAGGTGATACAGGTTGCGGAGGGTGAGCTGAAGCTAGTTGATACGATGCTGGAGTCAAAAATGTACGTACTACCCCATCGACTGCCAGAGTCACCGCTTTCGAGCCCTTTGCTTGACATTACCTTTGACGCTCGATATAGATGGGAAGAGCTGGAAGAGAAGCCACCGCAAGGCCAATGGGAGTATTTTGGAAGGGACCAGCATACCCCTGGGACTCAGGAACCTCCGAACAAATGAACAACCGCTTTGTATAAATAAACACGTTACTCCGGTACAACAGTCCACTATACCGCTCACTCTCACCCCTGCAGGGATTGATGTTCTCGCCGAATTCTCTGCCAAAAACCGCTGTTCCACTTCAGCTAGCAGTGGCAGTAAGTCCAACAAAGATGGTCGATTATTGCTATCTTACACGCCTCAAATCCAACAGCGTCCGTCTGCCACAATAAGTGTATGTGTCGCACGAGTGCTTTGTGTGAATAAAGCTCGTCTAAGCGACATACAAATTGTGTACGAAATCGCGCTTGGTTGATCTAACGAGGTTGTGCTTTTCTTCATAAAATTGTATGGCGTGGGTTTGTACATATCTCTTTCGCCTTCTATGCTCTCTCTTCTCCGCGCTCATCAAAACAGCTTCATCAATGAAATCTGGAATAACAGCTCATGTCAATTTATTTGCATTAGCCGCTTTAGGTCGCTTTTAAGTCACTACCTATCTGTTACTTCAGGCTGTTATAGTGAAAAGCAAGATTATATCCAGTCCAGAAAATGGTGTTGACCAGTATCTCCGGCGGCAACCTATCTAGCATGCGAGCGCAAGAAGAATGTGAATTTAGGCGTTATGCAAACGGTCGATTCAACAGGCAGTAAGAGAAGGCTTTGAGAGCCTTTTTGTTCCCTACTGCTAGGAGAAGACACTTACTCACGCCAGCTGGAGTAATATTCCCTCTCGGCATAGGATCGAAGAGATTGGGATAGCCAATGACCTAACAAATATTTTGGACGGGACGAAGCCTAGGAGCTGGGTGGTTAGGCGTTGATACATAGAACTAATAGCATAATCATAGCATTCCCATGGAAACAGACCTGCTTCTTTGATATGAGAGAGGCAGTCGATCGAAAGCTGTTTATAATTAGATAGTAGGCGGGTAAACTTGAGGATCGCCACCGGCAACGCTTTCTAGCCTAATTCCAGAAAAGCATTCGGAAGGTCCAGACCAGGTACACGCGTTGCGGCAAAGACTTCACTCAATACCTAATTACCTTATTATCGATTATTGGGCCAAGCCTCGTCGTCACCCCTTCTCGCTATTCGGCATTTCTGACGATTACGATTGCTCGGTACGTGCGATTTTCGCTCTGCGTAGTTTTCATCACTGGAGCAATTGCCCCTCTCTTGCTATTGGACCATCACCACCTATCATGTAAGCCTGAGACCAGAAATGCCTAGGGCGACCTAAGGTACCTCATAACCTCACCTTACCGATCAATCTCTCTCGCTCTTCCGTACATCCAAAGTCTTTAATTCCCATACCCAAACATCCCCCCCAAACCCCCCCCCTCCTCCCCCACTCTATCCCTAATTGGACATCTAACGGTTCTCCTTCGGCGCGTGTGTGGTATTGGATTGTTAAGGTATCTGTCTGTCTGGATCCGCGTGCAACATTTGCTAGACCCTACCGGGCACCCACCAAGCCAACTCTGGCTATCTGTTTCAGCCAAATTACTCGTCAGGCCGTGTGATCCACCAGATCCCGATTCCACCTGCGGTTATTTAGTGGGACTCGTCGATTAGATCTTCAACAGAGCCGCATCATCCGCCCACTGCAGTCCACATTCCCATCGACAGACTCGACCGACGGTTTCGAGGTGGTGCCTGGGCATTTCCTTCAACCAGCGCTGCTGTTTGCAGAGGTCGTCGTCGTCGATATACATTGGGGGCCTCCCTCTGGCCTACCATCCACCGTATGCTTCTTGAGCTCTGTGTTCTTTCTATCCTTTCGGACCAGGTTAGTCCGTAATCGTATCGACCGTCACATTCGTCTGTGCTATGTCTATCGATTAGCGTAGCATTTCAAGAGTTCGAGAGGGTTGTTCGATTGCCCTATGACCACGGCCATCTTCCAATTTTTAATGAAGACATAAATACTCTTATAGATTTTTCTTCTTCATCCGCTCGCTTCCATTATGGAACCTCAATTTCCTTCTGGTGTAGTATATGCACCAAGCCTTCCGCCAAATCGACAATTGTCGACGCCTTCATCATCCAATCCACCATCATATCAACTTCCCCAGCCATCGTTATCGAACTCCCAAACCTTACCTTCACTACAGTCCCAGAGCTGCACCCATGGCTTTGGCAATGATCCTTTCGGACAGAGAACACAAGCACCCCAGCCGTCCTTCGCACCTGCGAACGCTCCCACTGTCAGCCATGCTGCAACGTTTCCGGTATACGCACCAACCGTTATGCCTTCCTACACCGGCCAACAGAATCCCTACGCCCAGCCTACGCGGTCTTTCCAGTCTTCACAGACATATTCTTCTCAGCCCTCACCTACGCAAGCGTACCAGACATATAATCCTTCCATTCCTCTTCCGACGCGGCGCCCAGAGTTGAGGCCAATGCCCGCTGGTGGCCTACATGAACAACCTCAACTATCTTCCTACCCGAAAGGAATGTCTATATCGAGCTCGATCCCTCTACAAAGCAACCGTGAGCCTCAGCCCACTCATGTAGTTGGCTCACAAGGTCGAAGGGGCGTACTCCCAAGTGCTGTGGGACGCCCACCAGCCATTGGAAATGGAACACTCACAGGCCCGAAGCCTGCGACCAACCCTCCGAAAGATGCAGAAGGGAAGTTCCCTTGCCCATACTGTACGAAAAATTATCAGCATGCCAAGCACCTAAAGCGCCATCTGCTGCGACGTAAGTTCGAGATTGCTCTCAGCTCAGTTGATTTGCTAACAAATGGCTAGATACTGGTGTTAGACCATACTCGTGTGGACTATGCAAAGATACCTTCTCGCGAAGTGACATCCTCAAGCGTCATTTTCAGAAGTGTTCTGTACGCAGAGGTAATCCGTCAGGTGCAAGCCATTTGACTCATTCAAGGGCGAACAGAAAAGCGAAGCTCGAGCCTGCTGAAGACACGGCCGTTCCGGGTAGTGCTAACAGGATGGATCCAGGCCAAACCGCACAGGCTTCAGGCTTCTCGGCGAGTAATTCTCAGAGTTCTTTGGGCCTAAGCAATCTACATCTCGGCCAGTCAATATATTCCGGAGAGAATCATGGCTTACCATCCACCATATCTCAAACCACTAATGTTCAGCAGGCCAGCAACCCTCAGAACACTAGCAATAGAGGACCGTCCGGAGTACCAACATCGTCTGGCTTTGATGCTTCAGGCTTCCCAAATCCGACAGGGCATATCACTCCTGATTCAGTTACTACCAGTGGTGCAGCAACACCCTATCCATATTCACAGGACTCTCGCCCAAATCAATTCTCATCTGATGGTACTTTCAACCACGCTTCGAATGGGCCATCGCTGGACCTCAACGGGACCAGTAGAGCACCAACCGGTTCAGGTTATCCCAGCGGATCTCTGCCCCAGATCGTGGGATCATCGCAGGGGCACAGGAATGATCTCGATTGGCTATTTCCATCAGGTTCACAATGCGAACTTAGCAACCACCAATTTCAATCCGGTATTGAACAATCTCATCAGCCTGTTAAGTCTGAGCCAGACTTTTCAAATCTTCCATTCTCATTGGCTCCAGATTACGCTCCGTATCTGCAAACAAAAGTATAGACCCTATTTTTACGTTCTTGGGGGTATCGTTAAAATCCATTGCATTACTATAAAGGCTTAGGCGGTTGCTTTTTCTTGCATAGCGCTCGCTACGAAGAACACGATAGATGAGGAAACAAAGCATACAGGTATAGATAAAAAAGAGAAAGACAAAAGTAAACATATAGAAATGCTGTGATGATATGACTAGGGGTGCATCGTCTACTCCGGTGCTCTGGGTGGGACAGAGGCTTTCATGCCTTATTGTATGACATATCACTAGATCTTCTTCCTCTAGGCTACTTTAACAATCCAAACTGGTTTGTTGACACCGGGAGATTTATCCATTTAGGCTATCCAACAACACAAATGCTTGATGGATCAGAAGTCTTGTCTATGTACTTTCGGGTTAGTTTTTAGTGTGCCAACCGAGCATAAGCGGGGACCCCGCACCTCTTACATACAAATTTGGGCCTATTCACCGCCTCATCCCCATCAGAATTACTATTATCGCTATCGCTGTCGCTGCGTTCTTTGAAGCTATTCAGATCACATGGCTCAGAGGTTTCAGTTTGTTTGTAGATTCATCAAAATCCTTTACTCCCTTCTCTCTTCTGACACTACTGTATATAAACTGCCCTCGCAACTTCTCTACCTCTCATCGACGCTCTGAAGTCAACGATATCGTCTATCTTGAGCAACGCCGAAGCGATACGATCGATGAGAAGAGCGTGACTTTGATCTATGACTATGATCTCGAGACTCTGTTTTCTGAGCGAATTAGACGCTGAGACAGAGACAACGCTGTCGTTCGAATGCAAGATTTATCTGATCGCGAGACGTCTTCGAAATTGCGTTGATCAAGAAGCTTCCGATTATTATCTTCAGCTTTCTTCTCTGCATCTTTGACTATATAATGCACTGTATTCGGCATGAGATTCAAAGATTTTCCTATAGAAAGTAAAGAGCTTCTCGAGATCTCGCTCAGGACCGTTGCTGCAGATCTAATTGCCGAAGGAATTTGCTGACGACCTGACTTACTGACTCGCAAGGCTTCCATTTTAGCTGTTCCCTTTGTAAATTCCTTATGAGGCATGATAGAGAGTGTGTAATGAGGTAGAATTAATAGTAGTTCTGTTGAGTAGAAATGTCGGGACTCGACCTAAAATTAGGCCGCTTATGCTCGGTTGGCACACTAAAAACTAACCCGAAAGTAGACATAGATTGTAATAGCGCCAGATGTCTTTAATCTTGCAACCCGCAACCAGATGGCTTCAAGATCACCATCAGGAACAGGTACCCCTTAAACCGTCATTAAAGCTGCCATCCCAGGATTAACGAAGCTAAGCCTATTTAGGCACCCCACCAAAATATTTGCTTACTGCACAGTTCCTCTACCTCGCACTAGGAAATCTAAATATTAATCTCCAGATCCCCATTGGCCTGGTTAGTCATCTCCCGTCGCTCCCTAGTACCCTAACAGGTAAGGTGGCCGTATACCTGGGATGGCAGCTTTAATGACGGTTTAAGGGATAGCGCGGGCTTTATTAAGCGAGCCTTAGACGTCATTCCTCTCGGTAATATTCATTTTCGCGTTGTGACAAGAATCGGTTCTCGACTCCTACAGAAGCAGTAGCAGCCCAATATGGCGGTCTCGTACCGATCGCTCGCACCTAGGGCTACTCAATTGGCTTTGCACACCACATGCAAGCCCTGTAGTGCCAGGCATCTTCCTCAAATCAGCTCGAAGATAAGGAATCCTAGACTACGACAGCCAATTCAGACACAGCTTGCGGCTCCTCTCAACAGACGTTTTGCTTCCACCTCTCAAGAATTTTCAGGCGATGCTCGCTCCTTGGTTACGCGGACAAAATATAGCCTTCTAGGTACAACCATTGGCCTTTTGTTAGTCTTCGGATATTATTACTTTACGGACACACGAGCGGGTGTACATCAATGGGTTGTTGTTCCCTTGTTACGCTGGATATACGATGATGCGGAGGAGGCTCATGAGGCTGGTGTCAAGGCGCTGAAGGGCCTTTATGGTTTTGGTGTACACCCTAGAGAAAGGGGGAATCCAGATGGTGCGGGGGATCTACAGGTGGAGGTGAGGTGGATCTGCCAGGCATTCTGTAATATTTGAGCAGAGGGCTAACGGTGTACGACTAGATCTTTGGGCATGCTATCGCGAATCCCATAGGAACCAGCGCTGGCATCGACAAGCATGCTGAGATCCCTTCACCCCTTCTTGGGCTTGGGCCTGCAGTCATTGAGATTGGGGGCACCACAAAACACCCCCAAGATGGCAACCCTAAACCGTGAGCCACTTCCAATGACATAGCAATTCCCGAAGCGTTGACATCCGCCTTCTCAGCCGAGTATTCCGTATCTCCTCCCAGAATGCTTTTATCAACCGCTACGGACTCAACTCCGAAGGCTGCGATGATGTAGCTATGCGATTACGCCAGCGAGTCAGAGAGTATGCCTACGCAAATGGCTTCGGCATTGATGAGGACGCTGAACAAATGATCCTAGATGGCGAAGCTGGCGTTCCTCCAGGGTCACTGACAGAAGGGAAATTGATGGCCGTCCAGGTCGCGAAGAATAAGGCTACGCCCGATGATGATATAGAAGCTGTCAAGGCAGACTATGTGTACTGTGTGGAGGCTTTGGCGAAATACGCCGATGTAAAGACGATCGGTTTTCGCTCACGGAATCTACTGACAATCATCGACAGATAATTACCGTTAATGTATCAAGCCCCAATACCCCAGGACTAAGGGGCCTACAGAAAGTCGAGCCTCTAACAAACATCCTGACCGGAGTGGTCGAAGCAGCGAAAGGGGTAAATCGAAAGTCAAAACCCGCGATCATGGTAAAAGTCAGTCCAGACGAGGACTCCGAAGAACAAGTCTCGGGCATCTGTAACGCGGTATGGGAGTCAGGAGTCGATGGAGTGATTGTGGGTAATACGACGACCCAAAGACCAGACCCATCGCCCATAGGATACGATTTGCCTCCTAAAGAGGTGGCGGCGATGCTGGAGCAGGGAGGATACTCTGGCCCGCAGCTTTTTGGAAGGACTTTGGCTCTGGTCAAGAGGTATAGACAAAAGCTCGACGAAGGGGCAGGGCACAAGCCATTCCAACCTCCCACAACGGAAGAAACCAGTAAACCTCAGTTACCATCAACAACACCTCCAGATCAACCAGCACCGCATAACTCAGACACAGATATATCCACTAAAATAGATGCAACGGCCACCCGCGACTCTGCAAACCTCAAACCCGAAACCCCAGAAGCAGAGAAAGCCTCCAAATCCCAACCTCTTATTCGCCTTCCAGCACGTAATAACCCTTTCTCCCCAGAGACAGTCGACTCCAACGCTTCTCCCGCACTTTCATCATCCACGCATATAGACCAGCTGCCTCCTGCGCATGCTGAGTCTACATCACCATCACAAGCAACCTCTTTACCATCACAAGCAACCCCTTCACCATCACAAGCAATCCTTTCACCACCACAAGCAACGCCTTCACCGTCTCAGACCGTCTCAGCACTTTCACAAGTACCACAGAAGAGGAAAGTCATATTTGCAACAGGCGGTATCACGAACGGGAAGCAAGCGCTCGAGATCTTGGACGCGGGGGCGAGCGTGGCGATGGTTTATACTGCTGTAAGTATCCAAATTTCCTCTGATAATGGGGTGAGCGAGTAGTTATGGGCTGACAATGATGATGATCGTAGTTGGTATATGGGGGTGTAGGGACGATTACGAGAATTAAAGAGGAGATGAGGGAGGAGCTTGAGAAGACAGGGCCGAGAAAGACGTGAGTAAGTAGGGTGAAGAGAACGGAAGCAAGGGGAAGCCCGCGATAGGAACCGGATTGTACAAAGTGAGATGTGTATGAGGGAGCTGTAGGGAATGTATAAACGGAGGTAATGATGATTGGCTGGGAGCATGCACTAGACGAGACGAAGAGCTTAAAACACGTTCGTATCGAAACCCATCCATTGGGGACATGAGAATAAGGGATTTGGAAGCCTGATTTGCCTGTCACTGCATACATAAAACCCACTGTGACTGCTGCGAGTTGAAAACGGGTGATGTCTTCAGATTGATTGAGTCGATCTCAACGGTTTAATAAAATCCAAGTCTAGGGTTGGTAGCTGAACTCTAATAAGCCAAATGTCTTCATTGATGGTTTAGGCCTCTCTAGCTGGTCACTGACGCCGATTCCCAATCGAGGGTTTGCCATAGACCAACCACCTTCCCGAAACTGTTTTTTTACACCACCGCGAAAATGGCTTCAACCTGCAGCAATTCTCAAAAGCTCAGTGCCACCTCGCAAAGGCTTCTTCTTCCCTTCTATTAATAATTTTCCCCCTCCCTTTAAACCCTCATTTGGTCTCCACCACAGACCTATCTGTCAGCGGCAAGAATTGCTGATTCCTAGCACTCCGCAGCGCAAATGCCTGCAACATCACCTCGCGCTGCGCTTCCGTGGTGATCTGATACGCTCCCGGCCCGGTCCGTCGAACCTCCTCTTCCGTCGCCCATGCGAATTGCTGATGCTCCTCTGGATCTAAGGTGATAGCAATCTCATCGAGCTTCAACGCAGCAGCGTTTGCCGTAGATGCAAGACCCTGCTGCGGGATCTCCACCACCTCAACCTCAAAAGCCAACTTCAGCCATGTCTCGACGTTGTCAAACGTCCCAGTACTAAACTCCACGCCTTCCCCCACCAACGCTTGAAACTTGCACACCAACAACCCCGTCTCCTCAAACACCTCTCGCGCGACCGAATGCAGCACCGTCGGATCCGACTCCTCAGAGGACCCGCCGGGGATCTCCCAGAGGTTTGGGAAGCCGCGTTCGGTGGATGCGCGTTGGATCAAGAGCAGGCGCGGGGGTGATGGGGTTTGCTGGTGGTAGGAGGGAGGGGGGAAGAAAATGCAAGCGCCGACGGCGAGGCAGTGGTAGGGGGGGTTGTAGGTGAGGAAGTTGGAGAGGGGGATGCGAAGGTGGGAGAGGGTGGGAGGGATGGAGAGCTGAATTGGGGTTGGGGTGGGTGTGGGCATGGTTTGGGGGGAACTGGTATGTGGAGGAGAGATTCTGGAATGAAGTGAGTATGAAAGTTGAGAGAAGGAGACGTAGTGGGAAGTGAGACGCGAATTCAGAAAAGCGTAGCCTAGAGGCTTTCTAGGCTTCAGTTGTCGCGATTGTCTGGAAATTGTTGTGTAACCAAATATGCAGCAAGGAGAAACATGCAGCCCAACCCTAGAGAACCAAATCTCACACCTCTACCTGAATTCCATCTTCACAATAATGAATTAGACGGTCCTTAGAAACCCATGGAAACCCCATTCAGCCGCAAAACGCCGTGAATTGGTAATAATGCCGCCCGAAATGCCCTACAACCGAGGCCACCTCATCCTCTCGCTCGCCCTCCCTTTGTTGCTAACCGCCGCCCTGATCGGGTGGCGCAACTCTCAAGTTCAGCCCATCTGTCCATTTCCAAATCCACAACCACTAAAGAAGAAAGCGAAAGATCCAAAGCCAGTATCACCTAGCCCGTCCTTCCCCACCATGGCTGCTAAAGCGATCGCGTTGAAGGAGGAAGGGAACTCGTAAGAAAGCCCGCCACTCCCCCATCAAGACTCTTTCGCTAACATCCCCCCCCCCGGAACAGCCAATTCCAACAAGGCAATTACACCCTCGCCGAAACCCTCTACACTCACGCCCTCCAAAAAGACCCTTCCAACCCCAAACTCCACACCAACCGCGCCATGGCCCGCCTCAAACTCGCCCACCACGACGCCTGCATCGACGACTGCCTCGCCTCCCTCGCCCTCGCCCCCAAAGAAAACCTAAAAGGCCACTACCTGCTCGCCTCCGCCCAGCTCGCCCTTAGCCACCCCAACGAAGCCCTCGCCAGCGCCCTCACCGCCTACGACGAGTGCCTGCGCACCGGCAGCCCGAGCACGAGCGCCGTGTCGACACTCGTGCTGCAAGCGAAGAAGGAGCGGTGGGAGCAGCAGGAGCGGGAGCGGGTGCGGCGGCGGAGCGAGCTGCTAGCCGAGCTCGAGGACGGCCTGCGCACGGTCGCGACATACGACCTCTCGATGCTCAGCACGCGCGTGGCGTCGGGCGCGCTCAGCGAGGCGGACGGCTGGGACGAGCGCGCGGCGGTGGAGGCGTCCACGGCGGCCAAGATCGAGGAACTGCAGTCTGTGTTTGCGGCGGCGGACCCGACGAACTTGCGGCGGCGCGAGGTGCCGGATTATTTGATTGATAGTATTTCGTTTGGCGTGATGCATGACCCTGTGGTGACGAAGACGGGGCAGTCGTATGATCGGGTGACGATGCTGGAGCATTTGAAGCGGAGCGGGACGGATCCGTTGACGAGGGAGCCGTTGGGGATAGAGGATGTGAGGCCGAATTTGGGGTTGAAGCAGGCGTGTGAGGAGTTTTTGAGGGAGAATGGGTGGGCGGTTGATTGGTAAGGTTTCGAGGTCTTTTTGGACTCGAGGGGGGCGTTTTGCGTTTGAAATAAGTGGGGATTTAGCGAGGGAGAGATTTTTGTAGATGTGATACCCAATATAGTTAGTTCTAGATGAATTTCTCGTAGTCTACGGATGAGCATGCTTCGCGACTAATATGCAGCAAATGGTTTTGGGAAAGGTCTGAGGTCTGCATGGCGGACGTTGAGGAAAAGCATAGAATTTCCGTTGCAGGCACAGCGGTTCAAGCCGCCAAACATGAAATGCCGCTTGAGCTTTATAGTACACTCAAAATGTACACTCCAACTGCCATGCTCCCGCCTCATTTACCCCGAAAGCCCCTTTTGCCCAAACCCCAGGAAATTGTCTAAAACGGCTAGAGAAGGCGAACCACATCAGTCACCAACGCCCCGGATAATATCGACAACCGTCAAAGCTACTCACACTATCCTCCGGCGGCACCTCCCTCACGAAGTAATCGCCCACAACCGGGAGTTTCTGCATTATGTCTCTTCGGACCTTGGGGACCTCGTCGAAAAAGAAGAGGGCGAAAATGCCAGCGACCGCGCCGAAGGATGCGGCGGTTATGCCGCTGTTGGGGGATATATTAGTGGTCTGGGGGGGTAAAGAAGTTTGAGGGGGAGGGGCAGGAAAGTGTGGGGGCCCTTGGAGGGTTGTTGGGCAGGCTGGGGTTGCGTCGAAGCTGGGGATATTTTGGGGAGGTGGAGAGACGTATCTCGAGGAAGGAGGGGGATCCGTACAATTTCATCGCTCGCCCGGGGCCAATGCCGTGGAAGTTGGGTTGTATTCTGTAGCTATAGGCCCGCCCGGCGAGTCAGCTTCTGTTTCTACTTTTTTGAACCCCTCTTCGATGCAGTGCTGCGACTTACGCAGGTCCATATGGGGATTTGTAGGTCTCGTAGTTTGGTTTCTGTGTCCACGGTGCAATGCCGTGTTGTCCTTGGACCTGCGGTGGGATGCGGGGTTAGTGATCGGACTGCTATTGAAGGGGGAAAGATGGGAGCAGAGCTACCATTGTGAGGAGTATCTTAGACGGGTTTGGGAAGAAGGAGAGGTACGTAGAGGTGAGATATCACAGCTTTGGTCACAGAAGCAGAGGTTGAAGTTGGATTGAGCCAATAAGAAAGCTTAGCGACATAAGGTCAGCTTAGTCATGAGATTGATTTTCTATCAGACTAAGCTAAAGGTAAAGCAAGGTATCTGCTACTATCTAAAACCCAACAAAAACACCTAGTAACGACGCTGATGCTGCCAGTGGTTGCTCCAGTAGCTCTGCGCCTGGTATTGCCGATTGTCGATGTTGTTCCCTGGAGTATAGGGAGCCGCGGTGGGGCGGAGCGGCTGAGAGGGAGGAGGAGGAGGTCGAGGTGGAAGTTGGTGTTGTTGGGGAGGAGGGCGAGCTGGGAGGAAGTGTTGTTGGCGAGGTGGAGGAGTGGGTAGGGGGCCCGGTGGTGGTGGTGGAAGAGGAGTAGGAGGAGGTGGAGGAGGCGGAGAAGGAGGTGGTGGAGGTGGAAGGATGGGTCGCTGGGCCAGTTGCTGGATCAAATCATTGATCCGGTCTTCTTTCTGGCGGTTGTCTTCTTCCAGCTTTTCCATCTTCTTTTCCATGCCCTTGGCATGTTTCTTGCGGTCTTGGTTCGACTTTCGCAACATGGCGTGAAGGATTTTCGCACGGGCTTGGTGCGCTTTTCTGGCTCTCTCATCGGCCTTTTCGAATTCGAGTCGTAGTGCTTCCATGTCTTTTTCTTGTTGTCGGATGATCTCCAGGAGCCCAGGATGCATCTTGTAGAAGTCGTTCAAAACCAGGAAGACTGTTGCCAGGAAATCGGTCCAGAAGTTGAAAATCGCCCTAGGCGCCTCAAAGAATGGAGAAGATTGGTCCGGTGGTGCCTGTTCCTCGCTGCCAGCAGTCGAGTTGGCGAAATCGCCAGGGTCCAATGGTGATGGTGATGGTGTTGGTGTTGGTGTTGGAGAAGCCCACAAAACCGGGTCGACGAAGTCGGGAGCTGGAGGGGTGCGCGGAGATGGGGAGGGGATGATGGCGTTGATGTTCATGTTGGCGATCCAGTCGAAAGGAAACGGCACCAGGCCGGTCTCCGGGTTACGGATACAAAAGAAGAGGGCGTAAAAAGCCGAGATGGCGACACCGATGAGAGGCGCGGGGACAAGCATGATGGGCTAAACGAAGTGGTGATGAGAAGGTTTGGGTAGAAAGAAGAAGTAAGCTTGGATAAAAAGAAGTAGAAGAAGAAGCTGTAAGTGCTGTTGCTGTAGCTGATGTTGTGGGTATTGCTGTCAAGAAAGGTGTGTGTAGCTGTCAAGAAAGGTATGTGTAGCTGTCAAGAAAAAGGTGCTGGGTTGAAAGGAAGGAAAGAAGAAATTATGGAGGAATATTTGAGGTTGATATAGTAGGTCCCTACCACCCTCGACGCTCAGGCACGCTTCTCAATACAATGTTTTTGCTATACGTTTCATATTTCCTATTGTCAGCTCAATAGCTTGTGTTAAAATCAATGGCAAACTGAACATCAAAACTCGGGCAGGGGCCCACTAGCACAGCAAACAATACCATCAATAACAAGTTGAACATCGAAGTTTCAGCCAGGGGGCTCACTAGCAACAGCGACAATAGGAGCCCAGGGACGTCAATGGGCTCACTCTGAAAGGGAATCACTAGCGCCAAACGACCAATTGTGAATGGAAGCTGAGTTGAGTCTTCAGTGTAGCTACACCAATCCCGCAGGCGGCTCGAGATATCCTCCATAACATACATGAATCATGATACCGATGAGCCTAGTCCTCGATATCCCCTAGAGTGCCTGATATATTTTCCCCGTCCCCGAACGCCAAATTTTAGCCCCATTAACCTGTCCCATATTTACATCTAAGCAATATACCACCTCGTCCCACTCACAAGCTCAACCTATCCAAACTGCCTCTATCACAACTCCTCTCCTTCCTTACCATTCCCAGCCTATAGAACCTCTCCTCCCCCTGAGCCGTTCGCCCACCCACATACCATTTCTCCCCTCCCAGCACATCTCTGAAACCCCCATCACTGCTACTATCACTGCCCCTTCTTTGTGGTTGGCGATGCTGGTGGAAATTTGATGATGCCGGGGGCGAGCGTGCGGTGGGCGAGTAGGTTGAGGAGGGTGGAGGCGAGCGGGCGGATGGCGGGGAGCGGGCGTGGTGGGAGAGATGAGACTGGGCGGCTTGAACGGCGGCAGTCGTGGCTCCTGCGGTCGGAGCTGATTTGTTCGTCGCAGTTGTTGATATAGCGCGGGCGGCGGTGGAGGAGAGCGATGTAGGAAACTGTGATGCTGATGAGGTCGCAGAACCGGTGCTGGCAGAATTCGAGGCAGAGGCTTTGGCTATGGCGGAGTGGGCACGGAAGGCGGCGAAGAAATTGGCGAAGAAGGGGCGGTTGGTTGGCATGGTTATGGTTGAGAGGTTTTGGTTGATTTTGTGAGGTAGCTGTCAAATAGTGGATTGATTGAGAGTCTTGGATGAATGATGCGGCCTTCTTCTGGATCTTCAAGCGGGTTTTTAAAGATAAAGCGCTCGGAGCATTCGGATGCTCTTGATTCCAAACCTGAAGGTAGGAAAGTATGTCGGACCCAGGCGGATGATTGCAGGACCTTGACTCTTATCCACCTCAGGAGGGCACCTCTGTTATTACCTCTCACTCATTCTGGCGGGATGACATCAGTTCGAGGCAATAAGCAAAGCACGTTCATCAAAGTGTGAAGTAGAAGCAGAGTTTACTTCTTTCTGATGTCGAAGGTTTAGGTTGATAGCAAGGGAGTTCCCGGAACGAGAAGACCCGGGTGTAATGACCGCATTCATAGGGCGAGCGGAGTTAGGTCCGCAATGCTGAATTGGAGAACCGAGACACCACATTTTACGATTACAGTCGTTACAGAGGATTGAAAGGTACCTACCTATCTTAAAGGCTATGTGCTATATCTTCAACTTCCTGCACAATTTAATCTTGAAGACGGAGCATCTTGGAAGACAAATAAAACGTTCGATGCGAGGTCTTGAGCGTGAAGAGCAAGACTCGGGGGAAGGGAATTATCTCATCCCCTCACCCGTTATAAGTCGCAGAGGAGCTTCCTGCTTGTTGCCAAGATCTGGCGTTCGACCATCCATGAGCCGAGACCTGTCTAAATAACTTGAGATTCCAACTCACCATACTCTGTCTTGCTCAGTGGTACGTATTTACTAGGTTGATTATTGGGGAGGGTCGTTACTCATGTATAAGAACTTTTCAAATTCTAATTATTAGGGGTATCCAAAGTACAGAACGGAGAAGAAACTGAGTAACCAAGATATGGATCGACGCTCTTATCCAAATTCAAAATCTGTGGTGTCTAAGCCTTCACAGTTTGAGGTAGAAATGTTCCCCAGTCTCCAACAGCTCGATGGCATCTCCAACCTTGATCACACAGTTTTGGTCCACAGGCACCAGCATCATTCCAAGGCAAGCAACCTTCGGTGCTCCCCCGTCAATGCAACGGAAGCTTCTGAGGGTCTTGTCTGGTTCAGCATCGTTTGCTATGCCAGTGATTTGATTCACATTGGGCAATTTGCAGCGGCCAGTACGGCTGGTAACGTAGTATTCGTAGTCGCCAATTTTAATCCGCTTCCACGAATCCTCAGCATACGCTACTGGTCCGGTCATGATGATGTTCCCCCGGAATTGTAAGATGCTGAGCTTCGGGGTGCCTTTAGGAAGGTGTGCACGCACATCATGTACACTGGCGAGATTGAGGATGTGTAATGGATAAGAGTCAGCAAAGCCCACAACTGGCTGATACCCAATCTCATCCTGCTTGGGCGCGTTACGGTAAACCCGTCTCGGGTCATCCGTCTGGATTCTGAACAGTGCAAGAGGGTTTGCAACCCCTAAGAAGTACCGTAGTTCTTCAAGATATCGGCTCGGACTGGGCGGTTCCGTGGTGCCTATGCAAAGCGAGTTCGAAAAATCTCTCCATATCTTCATCACATCCATAGTGTAGCCGTTGGCTTGGATCTGCTCCGGGGTAGGATTGTAGGGAATTGAGATCGAGTGATGCGGTTCCCTGCCAATAAGAGTGGCCAATTGATCTAGACGTCCCCAAACCCCCTCCCGAATCCAAGGGTATCGTATAATCAATACTCCACCGCTCTGGACATTAGGTTCGTGGCGAGAGTATGTGGGCGACGAGGTATCAGGTACCCATATTTCTGTCTTCACCCTTGCCAATTTTGGAGATTGTCTCTGGGTGAGGAAAGTCCAGGTGTGAATTCCTTCCTTTGGCGTTGGATCGACGGTTGACATGGGAAACTTGCTCTTAAGATCCGCAAAGGAGAAGTGGCGGTCATACTCGAAGCCTGTGCTGACAACCTCTCCGCGATTCAGCTCAACCCCTTTCGTGCTCTTGACAGGATATATCCATAAACTCTTGACTCGAGCTATCTCTTTCTGGCCGTCCAGAGGTTGACGCAGACCTTTGGCATATTGCGGATCATGCTCATCTGTAACGTTGCTTGGTATCCTCAAGCCAAGCTTTCTGCATCCTCTGGGCTGAACTCGTTGATCGTTGAGGCTGTAGACGTGAAAGAACAAGTATATCAAAGCGGGTATAAAGCAGCAGCTGACCACTGTAATGTAGCCGGTCACGGAATTGACTTGAGGGATATATTTGTGTAGTCCAGTCGCTCTGAAGAGAACGGATGCCATAGTTGCGGTAGTTGATATCTCGAGTTAGCAGGTGGAGTTATTGGTTATCGTATCTTGCCTGCTGAATCCGAAAGATCTATGATTGCCATGTAATAAGGAAGAAAGGAATGGACAGCCATGATTTTAACAAAGAGAATGAATATGCTGGGTAAACAACATTCCTGTCACTGTCTTCGTTTCGTACCTCGCGTAAAACTTCCGTAAATTTTTTGGCGCAACGATCCCTGACCTCCAGTAGCTGAGCAACATTATTTCACCATTTCCGGACAGCTTTATGGACATCAGACTTGTGGTAGCAACTGGAAAAAGTCGATGTCGGCGCAGGCACAACGATCAAAATACGTTCGACTTGGTTCAACCTCGGGTATCAGTCTTTTCCGACGCGTTAGAATCAAAATCAATCCTTCATCATGAGTGAAGTAGATATTACCAACTTTTCTTCCTCATCTCCACGTATGCTGAACTTTCCTTGATCATGAATTGCTAAAGCTGACTGTTGAAAGATCGTCTCCCAACTCTTTCTGCCTCCGAAGCTCTTCAGAACCTCACTTCAGCACCCAAGCAACTCATTTCTACCGGAATGAGAAACCTTGATGCCTGTCTACAAGACCATCAATCAGCCTCTCCAGCGGGTACTGTACCAGGAGGACTAACGCGTGGTCAAGTCACTGAAATCTACGGGCCTCCCGGTATCGGCAAGACTGCTTTTGCGTAGGTGGCCCCCTCGATTTATTATTTTTCTCGTTCAGCCGTTTCCTATATGATAATATAAGTCATATAATATACATGTATATATGCTGTTTCTGAGCGGCAAACGAGCTTCATTTATAGAAATGTCTAACTCTTTGTCCGAAATCAGTATGCAGGTTGCCGTAAATGCTCTTCAATCAGAAGACTCAGCTGTCTGGATCGGTCAGTTTTTCCTCCGCTATCGATCGCATCGTGCAAACAATAATGATTGAATGACAGTACCATAGATACGTCTTATACCCTGTCTGGTCCTAGATTCAAAGACAATTTGTCCAGTTCAGCAGCACCCAGAAACACAGATTCACCATATCAATCTCCGGGGAAGCCACTAGAATCTCTGCTAGAAAATTTCCATCACTACCACACCCCAACCCTCCCACACCTTTTAGCACTCCTAACCCATCCATCTCCATCTTTCCCGCCCCCCAAAACCAGCCTCATAATAATTGACGATATCTCCACCCTGTTCTCCCTTGCTTTCCCGAAAGCCCTGGAAACCCTTGATGCCAAGAAAAGTCCCGGCGCAAAGAAAAACGACGCCATTCAATGGGCAGCAAGCAGGCGCTGGGCGGTGATGGGCGACTTTATCAATAAAATCGGCAAGCTCGCAGCTACGAGAAACATTGCTATCCTACTGGTAAGCCAGACAACTACAAGGATAAGTGCAGAGACGGGTGCGGTGCTTCATCCGGCGATGGCGAGCACAGCGTGGGATGCTGGCATTAGTACTCGCGTTGTCCTTTTCCGAGATTGGGTATTCCAGACAGCCGAAGGGCCTAGCAAAGGAGAGTTTGTTCCTGGAGTGAGGTTTACCGGAGTCGTCAAGGCTGGCGGTATATCTTACGAAGGACTTGGAAAAGTCACATCGTTCACAATCGAAGAGGTGAGAAATTAACATACGAACGACAATATGGGGCTACTGACAATCCCAGCACGGTCTCCAAGAAACCAATCTCAATCAAGAGCATGCCAGCAACAAATCCCCCCTCCTACCTGCTCCTTCACTCAAACGCAAACGTGATGGCATTGCTGACAGCCAATCCGAGGACGGAGACGTTGCTTCGGACGAAGAGTTCGGCTGGCTCGGTGGCGAGGATCCGCTGGCGACAGAAGGCCTGCACGGAATAGAATGAACTCTGGTGATCTAAGTAATAAGGAACCAATCAAGTTAAATACACCAATCCAAATGTTCAAGCGACGACAGGGTACGGGTTGCGTGACCACTTCATGCCATCTAGAATGAGGATTGGATCCACCCTACAACTAACTCCATGATTTGGCAGTCGCCTTAGTACCGTCTTGGGAGAGCCGGTTATAAACCCGCTACTGTTCTCCTTCGGCTTCAAGCTAGCGAAGACCAAATGGATTCAACAGCCCTCAAACCCACTCTACCCAAATCGTCGCTGGAAGAGCTGAGCAAGCTAGAACTACGGCACTACCTTTCTACTACTCTACCATAGCCACACCACCGAGAGTAGCTATTTCTACTATCGTGAAGCAAACCCTGCCACTAGCCAATTCGGGACGTCGATTACGAGATCAAAACGTATCCGAAAAGGCCAGAGCTTGCTGAGGCATGCTATGGTTGAAAGTCAAAGACACAACAAACGTGGAGCCGAGCATTATTTTCTGCTGCTCTCGGAGAGACCATTTTCCGGGTTTGATCCTCAGGGCCAGTGTTTGTGATGGAGGGGATGGGTCTGCAATTTCCATCGTCGGGACTTTCTCTTCGTGGTTTGGAAAATCGAGGGGATGTATACCAACAACAAGTATATCTGAAAACACGTACAGTTTTCAAATACAATCGCAGTTAAAAAAAAACCGCTTATACGAGCACGCTGAATGAACAATTGCATCTACTTCCCACCGTCTCATGCGTTCATTCAGTCAGCTCCGCACCACCATCCAAACGCGCATTAAAATTGCTGAATCAAAAAAGAATAGACAGACAGACAGACAGACACGCCTTTTCGAGAACCGATAGACAAGAGTATGGATCATCTCCCCCAGGCCTTCTGCTTGGAGAATGAATCACTAGCCATTTCTCATTCCCGCCGGAGAGAGGGTTTTTTTGCGTTCTTTGCTACTTGGTAGGCTTGATCTGGTTCCGTTAGGGTAGAGGAATATGCATCAGAAAAGGATTCAGAGTCCTCTGTTGTTCGAATTTCTGGTGTGGGAAATAAAGGTATGGGTAGGAATGATTCGCTAATTGCTGCAACGCACCCACGCTAGAATCCATTCGTAAGCATGATCGTAAGTCTAAAAGTGGGTCATCTCTATCATCTAGCCATTATTCATCCAGCAGCGCTCTCCCACCCCTCCCTCCCCTTCAAACCTCCCCCTCCACATCCCCCACCCTCGGCCACCTCTCCGTACTCCTCCCGGCCCACCTCGCCACCGCCTCCACAGCCTCCTGCACCGACTCGACCTCCTCCCTGCTAACCCCCAACCTCCTCGTCCCCCTCAAATGCCACATCGTCGGCGCCCTCAAGCCCTGGCACATGATACTGCACAGCGTAACCAGCTCGGCCTCGACAGGGTTCAAGATGCTGTGGTCGGAGAGGAAGAGCCCGTAGATGATGGATCGCTCGAGCCATTCGAAGTCCGGGGCGTGCGAGCCCCAGGAGGAGAAGATCGGGGCGAGGTTTTGCGCGTAGAGGGTTTGGAGGAAGGCGGAGCCGCGGGTGGAGATTTGGGGGGTTAGTTGCGTGTTTTGTCTGCGCCGAGGGGCAAGGGTGGGTTAGTGGTGGGGTGTGTGACGATGCGGAGGGTTTACGCGCGAAAGGGGGGGTAGGGAACGTACTTGGTCGACCACAGGCTGCCTTTGAGCCCCTTTCCTTCCTCCGCTTTCGCAAGCGCGGCGACGGCGGTGATGACGAGCGGGATGCCGACGAGGGTCCATTCTTTCATCAGCACGTCTCCGAGGCGTTTCGAGATGCGCTCTCGTTCTAGCGACGAGGTTCCGTGGCCGGTGAGGTGGGAGTAGAGGGTGGAGAGTTCTTCTGGTTTTCCGCAGGCGACGAGGGAGGAGGCCTGTGAGGGCGCGCTTGGTCAGCTTCAATTGTCGGAGACGGGTGGAACGGGGGTTTGGCTGACAGCGACTATGTACCAGGCGTTATCTCGGAGCGAGGCGGGCATGGCATCCTTGATGGACTTGAAGAGCTCGTTGATGTCGGACATGGCGGATCCGGAGTTTGAGCGCTGGCTCGTATGGATTATCAGAGGGTTCTTTGGAGATTGGTAGAGACGATGGGTCGAGGATGGGTAAGCGACTGATCGCCAGTTTCGAAAGACCCGGTACCGGTGGTGGTGGTAGCATTTTGAGCTGCAAATCCAGGTCATGTTCCACAGGCGCGGCCGTACCCGAAGCCGCCCGGCTCTGACAGATCGATCGAATTTGATTTAGTCAGGGGCCCCCTCAGGGCCAAGCCCTAACGTTAACAATGAAATGTTTGAAATTAATTTGATTTTTTTTTAAATTCCCATTGACTTGGAGCCTGAGTGGTGCTCTATTGGAGGGAATTCAATCCATCGCCTACCGGTCTACCAGCCTCCATAGTAATCCATTTCCATGGTGTGCGTGGGTACGTACCCGGACAGCTTCACGAGTCAAGTCTACGCGCAAACCCGCTTTATCTTCGTTTCAGAGGTTTCACATCAGGTAGCCAGCCTTCCACGGTCCCTGCGCCGTCAATCAATAATCAATCCCCGGGTTTGGAATTCTACACCGGTGCTTCCTAACACCGACTAGCGCAAGAGAAAACTTGTCAATGAATGGATCCTCTCTGTAACAGGGAGTACATACTTAATTCATAGTGGATTCGATTCCTAATGGCGCTAGTACAATGGTGTAGTGGTTGTGTTTCCTTTCTCTCTGTGGAGCGGCTTATTTGATTGTTCCGCTCTTCGGAGCCAGAGTCCGCTCTCGCTCTCCGCTGGTAAAGCTCGGCTAGACTACAACAAAGCATCCGACGCCAACGAGGCTCGGTGAGACTGTGCGACGTCTTGCATTATCCATCACAGGACCCTCGGCTCGCCTATACTCGTACTCCTTTGGCGGATGAGCAGGTCGTCGCCTCATAGGCGGATGTCAACCAAGTTAGTTGTTGAAGTTCTAGGTAGAGATTTGACTTGGGTATGGAATAGACATGGCGACATCGCTCTGCCCGCCGGCATACTCCGTCAACGGCCTCGGGCAATCAAAGCCTTGTATTATTGTATACACAGCTAGGTAGTATTGTTACTATCCGGTAAGCGGACGGAACAGAGAATGCTGTTCTCCCGCCGATACGAGACAGGCATCTGCGATATGCTGGCGTCCCTTTCGGACCTTTCGGACTTTAACAATTGATTACAGTAAAGGTATTTCGTACACTGACATGTGATGTCGCTTCACGTTCCAGGTAAGGTGTAGCATGTGAAATTGGAAGAGAGTCAGACTTTGGCGGAATGTCACACGCGTCCGCCTATCAGTAAATTAAATGATGATAGTACTGTATTCTGCTTGACTCAGCCACAGGGTGCTGTTTCGGGGAGGCTTTCCCCACGATAGGAAGTCGATTGCGGGGGAAGCTTGCGCACCGCCGATTACTCCATGTACTTAGGGCTCCCCCCACACCGAACCTTCCCAAGGACTGAAAGAATGGATGATCCTGGGCTTCTTCATGAAAACCCAGCACGCAAAGTGATCAGGGAGGTCAGGTACACCGAAAGATGCGCTCAGTCGGTGTGTTGGTCGGCATGAAGCTGCAGAACTCTACGAGTTTTACCGACTCCCATTGTGTATTTCCGTCAGCCCTCGATACAGTACGGAGTACTTACTTTGGGACAATTACTCACCCCGATGATCTGCAGCCTATGAGCTTCCTGCATCAATGCACGAGCAAGTCTTCCTGTTACAGCTAAGTTGTTATCAGGCCATCCTCTTCTCCAGACAGCGCTTGTGTTTGGTCTGATACGCGCCCCCCACACCAAACA
>JAABUL010000853.1_pt1 | contig 63028 bp, 64 predicted proteins | sample 5559151 | NCBI WGS metagenome assembly JAABUL01 (sample SAMN10711876, study PRJNA513368) | rock metagenome | isolation source: Antarctica rocks | place: Antarctica: Victoria Land, Pudding Butte sud
CCAGGCAGTCGGCGTCGGCATCGGTGGCGTCGGCGAGGTGGCGGCCCGCCTGCTTGAGCGACACCTCCTGGTTCATCGTGATGACCGGGAAGCCGCAGCACTTGTAGACCCCGGCGTAGTCGATGACCGTGCCGCCCAGCGCCTCGATGACCTGATGCAGGTACTTGTCGCGCGGCTGCTCGCGCGAGATGTCCAGCCGGTCGCGCGGACGCACGATGTAGCAGCCGTAGAACGGCCCCACCTTGAGGTCGGTCAGCGGACGCTTTACGCGGGAGCGCACCTCGTCGAGCCCGATGTCCTCCACGAGCACCCACAGGAAGTTCTTGTTGACGACGCCCCTCTGCACTTCATGGCCCGTGACGACGGGGAGGAGGCCGAGGATGGCGTCCCGGCACCGGCCTGGGGAGGCGGCCTGTACCGGGGGACGTTCGTCATCCCCTCCGTCGCCGCGTGCCGGCATCTCCTGCATCGCCCGCGGCGCCTTCCACGCTCCTGCCGTGCGCCGGCTGCTCGAGCGCTTCCGTGCGCTGCTGGCCGATGTCGTGGCCGACCCTTCGCTACGTGTCTCCGCCCTGGCGGAGGGGCCCGAGCCGGCGCGCTCGCCCCGCGAGGTGGCGGTGCGCGGCTTTCGCGTCGACTTGGCGCTGATCCGGACGGCCCTCGCCGGCTGCCCCGGCGTGCAGGACGTCACCGTCACGCTCGACGACGGAGAGAAGGGCGAGCCTGCGATCGTCGCCCACGTCGTCTGCGACGCAGACCCCCCACGCCGGCGCGCCTGCGCCGCTGCGTCTGGGAGCGGCTGCCCGGCTACGCCTGGCCCCCGACGTTCGTCGTGGCGCCGCCCCGGGCACCCGACGGGCCGGGGGAGCGCGAGGCGGAGGACCGCCTCCTCGGTGCCGCGTGGGCCGAGAGCCTCGGCGTGGAGGACGTCGCGCCGTGGCGCAGCTACTGGCAGGACTTCTCGTTCGTCGAGTCGCTCGAGCACGCCCGGCGAGCCGGGCTGTCGGTGCCCGCCGAGCACGTGACCCGAAACCGGACTGTTGCGACGCTGGCGGCGTCCCTGGCAGCTGAGCGCTCCGCGACGGTGCCCGGCTCCTAGGCGGACGCCTAGGTGTGGCATACACCTACCAGCCGGCGAGCACCTCTGCTAGAAATGTCGACGTTCGAAGCGCCGAGCAGGGGTCGGTGCCGATTCCAAACGGGAGGACACGACGTGAACTTCGCAGCAATTCCCAGTGGGGGCCGGCGCCTACGCGCCCGGACCGCCCTCACAGTCGCCGCCATGGCGCTCTTGATGGGCACCGTCTTCGCAGGCACAGCGGCCGCCGCGACCGTCACCTGCGGTCAGGTGATCACGACGAACACGACGCTCAGCAATGACGTCGGCCCCTGCCCGGGCAACGGCATCATCATCGCCGCAGACAACGTCACGCTGGACCTCAACGGGCACACCGTGACCGGCAACCCGCAGGCGCGCGCAGCGCAGGGCGCCGATGCCCAGGACGCCGCGGGCGTCCTCTTCCGGAACGTCAGCAACTCCACGGTGCGCAATGGCACCATCACAGGCTTCGACGCCGGCGTCGCCATCGTGGGGGGCTCCGGGAACGCCGTCAGCAACGTCACCGCCCGCGACAACATCAACTACAGGATCCTGACCGGGGTCAACGTCGCTCCGGGCCCGGACACCCCTTCCTGCGACTTCGCTGACGGCATCGCCGTGCTCAACTCGAGCAACAACGTCATCCAGGGAAACCAGGTCATCCACAACGGCCCCCTCTCGGGTATCGCGTTCATCGAGAACTCGGACAACAACCTGGTGTCACGCAACGTCGTCTCCGACAACAACATCGTTAACCAGGTCATCGCGGGCGTCCCGAACGCAGGCCAGAACACCGTCTGTGGCACGGGCGACGGACCCATGTCGCGGGGCCGGACGGTGCAGGACATCGGGATCCGCATCGAGGGCCCTGGTGCCGACAACAACCGGGTGGAGCGCAACGACGTCACCCGGAGTGCCCTTGTGGGCATCTCCATCAACGGCTTCGTCTGCAACCCGCCCCTGGACGAGAACGGCCAGCCGCGCTTCCCGCCCGGCGAGAACAACGGGGGCAACCTCATTTTCAAGAACACCGTCACGAACACCTCGAGCAATGGGCGCGACACCGTCGCTGACGGCATCGCCGTGTTGCAGCAGGGTCCGGCCGGCATCGTGTGCGTGTCCTTCGACAACACCATCAAGCTCAACGTCTCCACGGGCAACGACCGGGACGGCATCTTCCTGGGCGGCCGAGGAGCGCGCAACACAGCCATCAACAACCGCGTGAACGACAACGGCCGTGACGGCCTCCACCTCGAGGGGCCCTCGATGCGCAACGGCCAGACGTTCCCCGGAGCAAGCAACAGCAAGCTGCTGGCCAACAAGGGCAGCGGCAACGCGAGGGACGACGGCTTCGACGGGAACCTGGAGCCGCCGTGTGACAACAACATGTGGCGGGGCAGCAAGTTCCAGACCGTCAATCTGCCCTGCGTGCTGGGGCCGGGCAAGGGCCACAGCAATGGCAAGGGCGCCAAGGCGGCCAAGGCCAGGGGCCACGCGTCCAAGACCAGGCACCACGGACGACGCTGAGCGGGATGCGCCACCGCCGCGCCGGGCCCCTCGGGGCTCGGGGCGGCGGGGCGAAGCCTCCTCTGAGAAGTCAGCACGGACGGCCCGCCCTCGTGGCGGGCCGTTCTGCGTGGTGGGTCCCCGAGGCGGCGCACCGCCGGGGTCTGCGCCCGCCCTCAGCGTCCGACGCCGGCGGCCACCGGCACCTCCGAGACCCGGAGCCCGGGCTCCCGGCTCACCGACGCCGTCAGCTCGCCCAGGCCGTCGGCCAGCCGCTGGATCGTCTCGGCGTCGTAGAAGCCGGTCTTGTAGGTGACCTGCCCCCACATCCGCCTGGCGTCGTCGAGCAGCGTCACGTTGAGGGGGTGAAGCTGCCCGCGGAGAACAGCTCGCCGGGTCCCTTGTCGGGGCCCGGGCGCTCGACCACCGCCGTCCCGGGCGCCCACTCGTCATGGGTGGTGTGAAAGTACTGAAACTCCACGGGGACCGCGGCGAGCAGATCGAGCCCGCCACTCGGGAAGTGGGGGAGCACGGCTTGACGCACGCGCGCAAAGGGGATGTCCAGGGCAGCCCGGGGCCCAGCGCCATCCCCTCCAGCTTTTCCTTCCAGTACTCGAGCTGGGCCTCGCGCTCCTCGGTGAGCCACGCGCGCTGCCACAGGGCGAAGTGCGGGTACTGCACGGCGAGGGGACGAAGCGCCGGTGCCTCTCCCGCGGCGCGGGCCTCGTAGGCGGCGGCGAGCTCGCTGAGAAAGACGTACGCCGAGGTCCCGTCGCAGACGAGGTGATCGAAGGTGGTGGCCACCATGCTGCGCTCGGTCGACCCTGTACAGGCAGGCGCGAAACAGCGGGGCGCGGGTCAGGTCGAACGCCGCGGCGTCCTGCTCGCCGACCCGGCGATGAAGCTCGGCGTCGCGCTCTGCCTCCGGCACGGTGCGCAGGTCGCAGACCGCGAGGTCCACGTCCACCGCGGGATCCACCGACTGGCGCGGCTCGCCCCCGTCGGCGCCAAAGCTCGTGCGCAGGGTGTCATGGCGTGCGTCGACGGAGCCCCAGAACCAGTGCTGGGCGGTCACGTTGAACAGGCCCGGGGGATCGGCGGTCGTCTCCAGGCGCCACATCTGCTCCTGGGAGAGCGTGAGCGGGATGCGCTCGCCGGGCCGGAGGGGCCGGGCGACCAGCGGCGGGATCGCCTCGCCGCCGTGTCGTTCGCCCTCCACGGCCGCGGCCAGGCCGGCGATCGTCGAGGCCTCGAGCAGGGCGCGCAGGCCCAACTGCACGCCGAGGGCCTGGCGCACCTCGGCGATGACCTGGATGGCCTGCAGCGAGTGGCCTCCGAGGTCGAAGAAGTCGTCGTCTGCGCCGAGGCCCGCGATTCCCAGCACGCGCGACCAGCTCGGCGATGGTCCGCTCGGTCGGGCTGCGGGGGGCGGCCCAGGTCGTTGATGCGCGGGCAACTCGGCCGGCCGAACAAGAAGGCCAGGTTCGGGCAGATGTTCTCCAACAGCCGCGCGGTCAACATCCTCGCCGGCGCCCGCATCTTCCTGTTCGCCTCCCGCGACGTCTGGTTCGTGGTCGGTCTCCCGGTCTACCTGCGCACCGAGCAGGGGTGGAGCTTCTGGGGCGTCGGAACCTTCCTGGCGGTCTGGGTGATCGGCTACGGGGCCGTCCAGGCCTTTGCACCGTCACGCGGGATGAGGGACAACCAGTTCGTGTGACGTTCTCCGCGATTGGTCGCCTCCCCCGGACCCGCCCACACCACGGCCGTCAGCCGACCAGCGCGAGGGCGAGCGAAGCCGCGGCGACGAGCACCGTGAGGGCCGTCAGCAGCCCCAAAGCGCGGCCGCGCGCCTCCGGCGCCGGGCGTGCGGCCCGGCGCCGGTAGAGCTTCTCTCCGTAGATCCACACCCACGCGGCGGCGGTGAACAGCACCGCCGCGAGCGCCTCCCCCAGCACCGGCTGGTCGGTCCGCTCCGCGGTCCGCAGCGAGAGCGCCCCGAGGATCGCCAACGCCAGGCCCGACCGGTTCCACGCCAGCGCCGTGCGCTCGGTGAACGCCCGGCGGTCGACCGTCACCGGGTCAGCACGTGCACGATGGCGAGCACGAGCGCGGCCACCGCGGCGACGGCGATCACTCCGGTCAGGACGGCGGGCAGGACCGAGCCCGGGAGCGGCTCGCCCAGCCGCAGGGCACGCTCGCTCGCCCGCCAGCGCCGGTAGCTCACCGCGGCGAGCACGCCGCCGAAGAGGATGAGCGGGACCGCGAGCACGAGGCGCGTCGAGGTGTCCAGCAACTGGGCGGCGGCCAGACCGCCCGCGATGAGCGCGAGCGCCGTCCGGTTCCAGGCGAGGAACGTGCGCTCGTTGGCGAAGGTGAAGCGGGGGTCGGGGTCCTCGCCGATCAACCGCCGCCGCTCGCGGCGCGGGCACCGACCGCCTCCCCGACCGACCCGACCACGGACTCCGTCCAGTCGATCACCGACGTGGGCTTGACGATGTGCTTGCCCATCTCCAGCTCATCCGGTTCGAGCCCGAGCGCGAGCCCCACGAGCTGGGGGAGGTGGAGGACCGGCATCTCGAGCGGCCGCCCGACGCTCTTGGATGCCAGCGGCTGCTGGAGGTCGAGGTTCAGGTGGCACAGCGGGCAGGGCACGACCAGGCAGTCGGCGTCGGCATCGGTGGCGTCGGCGAGGTGGCGGCCCGCCTGCTTGAGCGACACCTCCTGGTTCATCGTGATGACCGGGAAGCCGCAGCACTTGTAGACCCCGGCGTAGTCGATGACGGTGCCGCCCAGCGCCTGGATGACCTGATGCAGGTACTTGTCGCGCGGCTTCTCGCGCGAGATGTCCAGCCGGTCGCGCGGACGCACGATGTAGCAGCCGTAGAAGGGGCCCACCTTGAGGTCGGTCAGCGGACGCTTTACGCGGGCGCGCAGCTCGTCGAGCCCGATGTCCTCCACGAGCACCCAGAGGAAGTTCTTGTTGACGACCCCCTTCTCGTAGTGCAGGCCCTCGTCGGCGAGGTTGCCGTTGACGATCTCGCGGTACTCGGAGTTCGCGTCCAGGCGCTCCTGGCATTCGGACTGCGCGCCCTGGCAGGTCGAGCAGACGTTCATCATCATGGCACCGTCGGTCTGCTGGGCGAGGGCGAACGTCCGCGCGTTCAGCGTGTCGGCGAGCTCCTGGTTGTGCTCGGCGAGGACCCCCGCGCCGCAGCACGAGGAGCGCTCGAGCTCCACGAGCTCGAGGTCGAGCAGCGGGGCGACCGCTGCCATGGAGCCGTGGAGCTCCGGCGTGAACCCGCGGCTCACGCAGCCCGGCCAGTACGCGACCTTCATCCGCCCACCTGCTCGCCGTCGTCCATCTTGGTGGGGTTCGGGCCCGAGGCCGACGACATCCCGCCCTCCCCGCCCGAACCCGCCGCGGCGGAGACCGGCTCCTCGTCACCCGCGCCGTTGTCGTCCTCCTCGTCCTCGTAGCCCGAGATGTAGAGGTTGAGCTCCAGGCGCTCGTCGCGCTCGTGGACCTTGTCGAAGTACTCCTTCAAACCCTTGTACTGCTTGCGGTGCGGGTGCAGCAGGGCCTTGCCCGGAGTCATCTTGCGGCGGATGAGCGCCCGCGCCACCACCGGCAGCGAGCCCACGAGGACCGGCATCGCCCGCGGGTTGAACTTGCCCCCGTAGGAGTCGGGCAGCAGGTCGGCCTCGTGGAGCAGCCCGTTCGCGCGGATGTTGTCGACGAAGGCGTGCTCGTGGCGGTAGCCGTTGTTGCGGTCGTCGATCTCGTGGTCGGCGGTGGCGATGCGTCGCAGCCGGATGATCTGGTTCATCGGCGCGACGCCCTTGGGGCAGGCGTCGATACACGCGAAGCAGTGGGTGCAGTCGTACATACCGTGCGGGTCCTCGGCGAGGTCCTTCAGGCGCTCGAAGTGCTGGGCGTCACGGGGGTCGCCGACGAAGCGGTAGGCCTTGGCCAGCGCCGCGGGGCCCACGAACAGCGGGTCGACCTCCATGGAGAGGCACGCCGCGTTGCACGCCCCGCACTGGATGCAGGCCATCGACTGCGTGACGTCCACCATGTTCTCGTGGGGAACGATGTACTCCCGCTCGGGGACGGGCTCGGAGTTGATCAGCCACGGGGTGACGCGCCGCTGCTTGGCCCAGTGCACGGCGTCCATGTCGACGACGAGGTCCTTGACCACCGGCATGTTGTCGAAGGGCTCGACGACGATCGCCCCGCCGTCGGGCGCGTCGGCCGCGGCGTGCTCGAGGTGGGTGTGACAGGCCAGCCCCGCCTTGCCGTTGATCATCACCCCGCAGGAGCCGCAGATCGCCGCCCGGCAGGAGCAGCGGATGCCGACCGACCCGTCCTGCTCGGCCTTGACCTGGAGCAGCCCCTCGAGCACGGAGAGGTGGGGATCCAGCTCGACGGTGAACTCCTCCCAGTAGGCGGCGGCGCCGGTCTCCGGCGAGTAGCGCCGTACCTTCAGCCTGAACTCGCTCATGTCAGTACGTGCGCTCCTGGGGCTCCCACTTCGTGATGGTGACCGGGGAGTAGGTCACCTCGGGCTCGACGCCGCCGTTCCGCGAGATGTCGATGTGCTTGAGCCACTCGTCGTCGTTGCGCTCGGGGAAGTCCGTGCGGAACTGCGCCCCCCGCGACTCCTTGCGCTCCTGCGCGGCGACGACGGTCGCCTCGGCGCAGTCGAGCATGAAGCCGAGCTCGATCGCGCCCAGGACGTCCTGGTTGAAGATGGTGCCGCGGTCGTCGATCCACGCGGTCCGCGCCTCCTCCTGGAGGCGGTGGATGGTCTCGTGGGCCTGGGCCAGGCCCTCGGCGTCGCGGTAGACCGCGACGTGGTCGTTCATGGTCTTGCCGAGCTCGGCCTTGATGGCCGACACGCGCCGGCCGCCGTGCTCGCGGGCGATGATCGCGTCGATCTCGCGCTGCTCGTCGACGATACGGCGGTCGAAGGCGGCGGTCGGGGCGGGCATGCCCGCCGCGCGCTTTGCCGCGTGCTCGCCGGCGCGGCGGCCGAAGATGAGCGTGTCGAGCAGGGAGTTCGCGCCGAGGCGGTTGCCGCCGTGCACCGAGACGCAGGCGACCTCGCCCGCCGCGTAGAGGCCTCCGATCGGCGTCGCGCCCCACACGTCGGTCTTGACCCCGCCCATGATGTAGTGCTGGCCGGGGCGGATCATGATCGGCTCGCGCGTGATGTCCACGCCGGCGAAGTCGCGCCCGATGTTGACGATCTCGCGCAGGGCCTCCAGGGTGCGCTTGCGCGGGACCTTGGTGATGTCGAGCCAGAGGCCCTGGCCGTCGGGGCCCACGCCGCGCCCCTCGTTGATCTCCGTCTGCTCGGCGCGGGAGACCACGTCGCGGGAGGCGAGCTCGACCTTGTTGGGGGCGTAGGTCTCCATGAAGCGGTCACCGTCGGAGTTGAAGAGCTGCGCGCCCTCGCCCCGCGCTCCCTCGGTGATGAGAAAGCCGTTCTCCGCCAGGGTCGTGGGGTGGTACTGGACCATCTCCATGTCCATGAGCGGGGCGCCCACCCGGTAGGCCTGGGCGATGCCGTCCCCGGTGCAGATGAGGCCGTTCGTGGTGGGCCGGTAGCACTGTCCCGCCCCGCCCGAGGCGAGGATGACGTTCTTGGCCGAGAAGAGCTCGAGCGCGCCGGTGCGGATGTCGCGCGCCACCGCGCCGACGCACTGGCCCTCGTCGTCCGAGAGCAGCGAGGTGACGAACCACTCCTCGAAGCGGTCCACGGTCTCGTGGTACTTCATGAGCTGCTCGTAGAGGACGTGGAGGATCGCCTGGCCGGTGATGTCGGCCACGTAGTACGTCCGGGCCGTGGAGGCGCCACCAAAGGCCCGGGTGCCGAGGTTTCCGGTCGGCGACCTATGGAAGGTGACCCCGATGTGCTCGAGGTGGAGGACCTCGTCCGGCGCCTCGCGGCACATGATCTCGATCGCGTCCTGATCGCCGAGGTAGTCCGAGCCCTTGATGGTGTCGTAGGCGTGGGACTCCCAAGTGTCCTCGGGGTTCAGCGCGGCGTTGATCCCGCCGGCGGCGGCGACGGAGTGCGAGCGCACGGGGTGGACCTTGGAGAGGATCGCGACGGTCGCGCCGTGGTCGGCGGCCGCGAGGGCGGCGCGCTGGCCGGCGAGACCGGCACCGATGATGAGGACGTCGTGAGCGGGCATCTGGAGGGGTACGGAGGATCATGGCAAAGGGCCGACTCCGACCCGGCCGGGCTACACGCGCGCGCCGGGACCGTCGAAGGCGGCGGACACCGCCTTGCGGACCTGCGGGAGCGTCACCACGCCGCGCAGGCGACCGTCGCCGTCGACGGCCACCAGGGCCCCGAGGCGGCGCAGCGGCTCGGAGCCCAGGAGGTCCTCCAGCGGCTCGTCCTCGGGCACCTGCCACGGGGCCGACGCCTCCATGACCGAGGCCACCGAGGCCTCCCCGCCGGGCCGCGCCTGCTCCTCGCGCACGAGCCCGACGAGGCGCCCCACGGCATCCACGACGGGGAACCAGGGGAAGCGGTAGCGGGCGAAGGCCTCGTCCCAGGCGCGCTCGAGCGGCCACTCGTGGCCGACCGAAACGGGCTCGGAGTCCATCACGTCGGCCACGCGCAGCCCCTCGAGCCGCCCCTGCACGGCGGACTGGAGCAGCGCGCCGCGCGCCGCGCCGGCGATCACGAAGCCCATCGCCACCCACCAGATCCCCGAGAGGTCGCCCAGGAAGACGAGCGCGATGCCCGCGGCGGCGATCGCCCAGCCGAAGGCGCGTCCCACGTGCGCCGCCGCGCGGGTCCCCTTGCCCTTGTCGTGAGTGAAGCGCCACACGACGGCGCGCGCGATCCGCCCCCCGTCGAGGGGGTAGGCGGGCAGGAGGTTGAGCGCGAGGACGGCGATGTTGACGAGCGCGAGCCAGGCCAGCAGCTCGGTCACGACGTTGGTGCCGCGCGCGAAGCGCCCCGCGTTCCAGGTCGCGTCCGCGCCGTAGAGGGCGAAGCCCAGGCCCGCGCACACCACCGCGACGAGGAGCGTGAGCAGCGGCCCCGCGACGGCCACGCGGAACTCCTCACCGGGCGTGCGCGCCTCGCGGGACAGACGGGCCAGGCCGCCGAAGAACCACAGGTCGATGGACTCCGTCTGGATGCCCTCGCGCCGGGCCGCCAGCGCGTGGCCGAGCTCGTGGGCGACGACGGAGGCGAAGAACAGCAGCGCGGCGGCGACCGCGGTCAAAAAGGCGACCCCGTTCGAGGCGTCCAGCGACTCCCGGAACTGGCCCGAGAGCACATAGATCAGCAGGAAGAGGACGAGAAACCAGCTCGGCGACACGCCCACGCGCACCCCGAGGACGGTCACCAGGCGGATCGAGCCCGAGCGGCGGGGCATGCCGGGCTATGGTCGCACACCGCATGACCGTCGCTCTGGACGCGCTCCAAACCCGGCTCGGCGAGGTGTCCGACCTGGAGTCGGTCGCGTCGGGCCTCGGGTGGGACCAGCAGGTGATGATGCCGCCCGGCGGGGCGGCGCTGCGCGCCGAGGCGATGGCCACGCTGGAGACGCTGATCCACGAGCGCTTCGCCTCCGACGAGGTGGGCCGGCTGCTCGACGAGGCGGGGGCGGAGCCCGACGCTCCCGAGGACTCCTTCGCGGCCAGCCTGCTGCGCGTCACGCGCAGAGACTGGGACAAGGCGCGACGGGTGCCGGGCGAGCTCAAGGCCGAGCTGGCGCGCACGACCGCCATCGCCTACGAGGCCTGGGCCGAGGCCCGCCGGCGCTCGGACTGGGAGGCGTTCAAGCCGCACCTGGGCAAGGTGCTCGAGCTCCGCCGGCGCTACGCGGAGTGCTTTCCCGAGGCCGCCTGCGCCTACGACGCGCTGCTCGACGACTTCGAGCCGGGAATGACCTCCGCCGAGGTCTCACGGGTGTTCGCGCAGTTGCGCGACGGGCTCGTGCCGCTCATCGCCGAGGTGGCCCGGGTCGCCGATCGGGTTGACGACTCGCCGCTCCATGGTGACTTCCCCGTCGAGCGCCAGGAGCGCCTCGTCCGGCGTGCGGCGGAGGGGCTGGGCTTCGATTCCCATTCCTGGCGGCTGGATCCCACGGTGCACCCGTTCGCGACCGGCTACGGGACCCAGGACGTCCGCATCACCACCCGCTACGAGCCGGGCTTCCTCCCCGCCGCGCTGTTCGGCACCCTGCACGAGACGGGGCACGGGCTCTACGAGTCGGGTTCGGACCCCTCCCTGGACCGCACGCCGCTCGCGGGCGGCGTCTCCCTCGGCCTGCACGAGTCCCAGAGCCGGCTGTGGGAGAACTTCGTGGGTCGGGGCCGGCCGTTCTCGGGCTGGCTGCTCGAGCAGATCCGCCACGAGTTCCCCCGGGAGTTCGCTGAGGTGGACATCGACCGCTACTACCCGGCGGTCAACCGCGTGGCGCCGTCGCTCATCCGCGTCGAAGCCGACGAGGCGACGTACTCCCTCCACGTGATCATCCGCTTCGAGCTCGAGCAGGACATGCTCGAGGGCCGGGTCGCCCTCGACGACCTGCCCGAGGCGTGGAACGCGAAGTACGCGGAGTACCTCGGGCTCGAGGTGCCCGACGCCGCGCAGGGGATCCTCCAGGACGTGCACTGGTCCGGTGGGGCGATCGGCTACTTCCCGACCTACGCGCTGGGGAACGTCATGGCCGCCCAGATCTGGGATGTCGCGCGAGAGAACCTGCCCGACCTCGACGACGATCTCTCGAACGGCGAGACGCGCCCCCTGCGCGCCTGGCTCACCGAGCGGCTCTACCGCCACGGCCGTACACGCACCCCACGGGAGACGCTCGCCCACGCCACGGGTGGCTCGGGCGAGCTCGCGCCTGAGCCCTATCTCGCCTACCTGCGCGAGAAGCTGGGAGCCATCTACGGTCTCTCCGGCTAACCGCGGAGGCGCCGAGGATCAGGCGGTGGGGCGCCACGGATCGGCGGGGCGGTCGAGCGCGGTGGGCAGCGTGAAGGAGCGGGCGTGGACCTGCGGGTTCTCGAGCTCCGCCCACGTGATCGGCGTCGCCACCGGGGCGCCGGGGCGGCCACGCACGGTCCACGGGATGACCGCCGTGTGGCCCCGGCGGGCCCGGCCGGTGTCGACGTAGAGGCGCCCGCGGCGCTGGGACTTGTAGAACGCGCGGGTCAGCTCCTTCGGCGCCGTCTTGACCAGGGCGGCGCCAAGCTCCTTCGTCCACGCCATGAGCTCCTCCCAGTCTGAGGAGCCGTCGAGCGGGACGATGACATGCAGGCCGCGGGAGCCCGTGAGCAGCGGCAGCCCGTGCACGCCGCGGTCCTCGAGCACGTCGCGCAGAGCGAACGCCGCCCGGCGCACGGGGGCGAAGTCTTCGGTCTCGGGATCGAGATCGAGCACGAGCCGGTCGGGGTGCTCGAGGTCGGGCTCGCGCGCCGCCCAGCCGTGGAAGGTCAGGACGCCCTGGTTGGCGAGGAACACGAGCGCGTCGGCGGAATCGCAGCCCGGGTGGTGGCCGATCTCGCCGTTGGCGCGGACCACGTCGATCCGGGGGACGTAGTCGGGGAAGTGCTCGGGGCGGCCCTGCTGGTAGAAGCCCCCGTCGGCGATCGTCTTGCGGAAGCGCTCGAGCGTCAGCGGCCGGCCACGCAGGTGGGGGAGCATCCGGTCGGCCACGGCCGCGTAGTAGGCGACGACGTCGCCCTTGGTGATGCCGTCCTCTCCGAAGACGACCCGCTCGGGGTGGGTGAGGGGAACGTCGGAGCGCGAGATGCATGCAGGTGTAGCATCTGATGCATGCCTCGGACCACCCTCGACATCGATCCAGTCGTCCTCGGTGAGCTCCGACGGCGGCAGAGGGCAGAGGGCCGGACCCTCGGTGAGCTCGCCTCCGAGCTGCTCGAGCGCGCGCTCCGCGCGGACGACGAAGCTCGCGTCGACGAGCCATTCGAGTGGCATGCCCAGCCGCTTCACGCCCGCGTCGACCTCGAGGACAAGGACGCGGTCTGGGCGATCCTCGACCGCAAGTGAACGTCGCGGTCGACGTCAACGTCCTCGTCTACGCCTCCGACCTCGCGAGCCCGTTCCAGGCGGTCGCTCGTGCCGAGCTCGCCCGACGGGTCGTCGGGGCCGATCGGCTGTATCTGTTCTGGCCGGTGATCAGCGGTTACCTGAGGATCGTGACACACCCTTCGATCGTGGCCGATCCGCTGCCGCGCGCTCAGGCCCAGGCCAACGTGGCACGCCTCCTGCAGCGCCCGAACGTACGGGCGCCGGGCGAGGACGAGGGTTTCTGGCGGGTCTTCGCCGCCACCCTCGACGAGGGCCGTGCGCGGGGCAAGCTCGTGCCGGACGCTCACTTGGTCGCCCTCATGCGCCAGCACGGCGTGCGCGATGTCGTGACCCACGATCGCGATCTGCGCCGCTTCGACGGCATCCGCGTGCACGACCCCTTCGGCTGAGCAGAAGCTCAGCCCACGTGCGGCCGGTGGTGCTCGACGACCGCCCGTGCGTCGATGCCCGGCGGGAGCGTCCCGAAGGCCAGGCCCGCGTCGCCCGCCAGCCGCCCCGCGCAGAACGCGTCGGCCGAGGCGGGCAGGCCGTGGCGGACGAGCAGGGAGCCCTGCATGCCCAGCGCGAGCTTCTCGACCACCCGGCGGCCCCGGCGCTCCACGTCCTCGAGGTTGGCGAACTCGTCGCGCAGCCCGGCGACGTAGGCGTCGTAACGGGGGTCAGCCCCCCGGGCCTCGTCGAGCTCGTCGAACCACCGCCCGAGCAGTGCGGGCTCCTTGGCCAGGCCGCGCAGGACGTCGAGGCACATCACGTTCCCCGACCCCTCCCACACGGAGTTCAGCGGCTGCTCGCGGTAGATCCGCGGCAGCCCCGACTCCTGGACGTAGCCGTTGCCGCCGAGCACCTCGAGTGCCTCCCCGGCATGCGCCGGCCCGCGCTTGCAGACCCAGTACTTGAGGATCGCGGTACCGAGGCGTACGAAGGCGCGGTCGCTCTCGTCGTGAGCGCGCGCGAGGCGCAGCGCCGAGAGCGTCGCGGCCTCGGATTCGAGGCAGAGATCGGCGAGGACCTGCTGCATGAGCGGCTGGTCGATCAGCAGCTTTCCAAACGCCGAACGGTGCGCGGCATGGTGGGTGGCGTATCCCACGGCGAGGCGCATGTTCGTCGTCGTGCCGATCACGCAGTCCAGCCGGGTGTGGCCGACCATCTCGATGATTGTCGGAACCCCCCGCCCCGGCTCCCCGACCCGCTGCGCGAGCGCCGTGGAGCTCGACCTCCGAGGAGGCGTTGGAGCGGTTGCCGAGCTTCTCCTTCAGCCGCTGGATCTGGAAGCCGGCGTTGCGCTCGCCGTCGGGCAGGACGCGGGGCAGCGCGTGATCCCCTCCGGAGCCTGGGCGAGGACGAGGAAGAGGTCGCACATCGGCGCCGAGAGAACCACTTGTGACCGGTGAGCGCGTACCAGCCGTCCTCGCCCAGCGGCTCGGCGCGTGTCGTGTTCGCGCGGACGTCGGAGCCGCCCTGCTTCTCGGTCATCGCCATGCCGCACTTCGCCGACGCCTTGTCCGCCCGCAGCTCGGGGTCGTAGGCGCGTGCGAGCAGCCGGGGGACGCACTCGTCGGCCACCCGCGGCTCGAAGCGCAGCGCGGGGACGGCGGCGAACGTCATGGTCACGGGGCACCCGTGGCCGGCCTCGCACTGGCCCCAGGTCATCGCCAGCGCGGCGCGCGCGACGTGCGCGCCCGGCCGGTCGTTCTCCCAGGGCAGGCAGTGCAGGCCATGCTCGGAGGCCGTGGCCATGAGCGCGTGCCAGCTCGGATGGAACTCGACCTCGTCGACACGGTTGCCCCAGCGGTCGTGGGTCCTCAGCCGCGGCGCGTGCTCGTTGGCCTCGAAGCCCCACCGGATCGGGTCGCCGCCCGTGAGGACCCCGAGCTCCTCCGCCCGTTCGCGCGCCCACCCCGCTCCCTCGCGCTCGAGCCCCGCGGCGAGCGGACGGTTCTCGGAGAACAGGTCGTGCGGGAACAGCGAGGGGACCTGGTTGAGGACCGCGTGCGGTGGCGGTGACCATGAGAGGAAGTCAAGCAGCCGAACCCGCTATGGGCGTCGGCCGCCGCTGTCGGGCAGCGCAAGGACATCGATGCCCTCCGCCCGGGCCGCCCGAGCGAGCGGCGGGTCGGCGGTTGCCAGCCGGTCCCCCTCGAGCGCGGTCGCGAGAGCGATGCAGTCGGCCAGTGAGAGCTCGCTGTCCCGCCGCCGGTAGTAGCGCCGCCGCAGCTCGGCCGCCCGCCAGGCGACTTCCTCGTCGGCGGCGACGACTCCGAGCGCCGCGCCGAGGACGGGCTCGAAGGTCGCCCGCAGCTCAGCCGCGCTGTGCCCGTGCACCGTCCGAGCTGGTCGAGCGCCTCGGCGAGGTTGACGGCGGACGCCGTGCAGTCGCCTCGCCGGAGCGTGGCCTCGGTCTCCGCCGCCGCCGGCTCGTCCAGCGCCAGCGCAACGATCGCGAACGCCCAGGATGGACGCCATCGGTCAGGCTCGCCGCGCCTCTGCAGCACGCTCCTGGCTACGCCGCGCGCCGCCGGAGCTCCTCCGAGCCCGGTTTCGCGCGGTTGGCGAACGCGCCGCGAAGGGACCCGACCGGGTCATCGGGCGACGGGCGGACCACCAGGCGATCACCCAGGTCTTCGAGGACCACCCGGGACGTGTTCCAACGATGCCGGATGTCCGCCGGCACGGAGAGCTACCCGCCGCTGCTGATCTTGAGCCGTCTCATGAGCATGGAAGCGACCATGAGCGGGGCGCGGCGATGGTGAGGAGCCGGCCTTGGCGGGCGCAATAGCCTCAGCGCCCGCCATGACCGAGAAGATCATCGTGAAGACCCCCGTGGTCGAGCTCGACGGCGACGAGATGACCCGCGTCATCTGGTCGTTCATCAGGGACAAGCTGATCCTTGCCTACCTCGACGTCGAGTTGAAGTACTTCGACCTCGGCATCGAGCACCGGGACGCCACCGACGACCAGGTCACGGTCGACGCCGCGAACGCCATCAGGGAGCACGGCGTGGGGGTCAAGTGCGCGACGATCACCCCGGACGAGGCGCGCGTGGCGGAGTTCGGCCTCAAGCGCATGTACCGCTCGCCCAACGGGACGATCCGCAACATCCTCGGGGGAGTCATCTTCCGCGAGCCGATCGTCATCGCGAACGTCCCGCGGCTCGTGCCGGGCTGGACGAAGCCGATCATCATCGGCCGTCACGCGTTCGGTGACCAGTACCGGGCGGAGGACCTGCGCATCCCGGGCTCCGGGAAGCTGACCCTCACCTTCACTCCGGAAGATGGTGGTGAACCCATCGTGGTGGACGTCTTCGACTTTCCCGACGCCGGTGTGGCGCTGGCCATGTACAACCTCGACGGCTCCATCCGTGACTTCGCGCGGGCTTCCCTGCGCTACGGGCTCGACCGCGGGGTGCCCGTGTACCTGTCGACGAAGAACACGATCCTCAAGGCCTACGACGGGCGCTTCAAGGACATCTTCGCCGAGGTGTTCGAGGAGGAGTTCAAGGCCGACTTCGAGGCCGCCGGGGTCACCTACGAGCACCGCCTCATCGACGACATGGTCGCCGCCGCGCTGAAGTGGGAGGGCGGCTATCTGTGGGCGTGCAAGAACTACGACGGCGACGTGCAGTCCGACACCGTCGCCCAGGGCTTCGGCTCGCTCGGGCTCATGACCTCCGTGCTCATGACCCCCGACGGCCGGACCGTGGAGGCCGAGGCCGCCCACGGCACGGTCACCCGGCACTTCCGTCTCCACCAGCAGGGCGAGGCCACCTCGACCAACCCCATCGCGTCGATCTTCGCGTGGACGCGGGGGCTCGCCCACCGCGGGCGGATGGACGACACGCCCGAGGTCACGGAGTTCGCCGAGGCCCTCGAACGCGTGTGTGTCTCCACCGTCGAGGGTGGGCACATGACAAAGGACCTGGCGCTGCTCATCGGCCCCGAGCAGGAGTGGCTGACCACGGAGCAGTTCCTCGACGCGATCGACCAGAACCTCGCCAAGGAGATGACCAGCTAGATGCCCACTCGAGTCGCCGTCACGGGCGCCGCCGGCCAGATCGGCTACGCCCTGCTCTTCCGCATCGCCTCGGGACAGATGCTCGGCCCCGACGAGGAGGTCGAGCTGCGCCTCCTCGAGATCCCCGACGCCGTCAAGGCGGCCGAGGGCACTGCGCTCGAGCTCTTCGACTGCGCGTTCTCGCTGCTGACGTCGGTCGACATCTTCGATGACCCTGATCAGGCGTTCGACGGCGTGGACGTGGCGATGCTCGTGGGCGCGCGGCCGCGCTCGAAGGGAATGGAGCGCGCCGACCTGCTCGAGGCCAACGGTCAGATCTTCAAGCCCCAGGGCCGGGCGCTCAACGAGCACGCCGCGAACGATGTGAAGGTCCTCGTGGTCGGCAACCCGGCGAACACGAACTGCCTCATCGCGCAGTCCAACGCGACTGACATCCCCGCCGAGCGCTTCACCGCGATGACGCGGCTGGACGAGAACCGTGCGGTGGCCCAGCTCGCGCAGAAGCTCGACGTCGGGGTGGGCGACGTCCAGGATCTCTGCGTGTGGGGCAACCACTCCCCGACGATGTTCCCGGACCTGTTCAACGCGAAGGTGAACGGGGAGAAGGCCTCCGAGAAGGTCGACCAGGGGTGGTACGAGTCCGAGTACATCCCGCGCGTCGGCAAGCGCGGTGCGGAGATCATCGAGGCCCGCGGAGCCTCGAGCGCGGCCTCGGCCGCGAACGCCGCGATCGACCACGTCCGCGACTGGGTCCACGGCTCCGACGGCCTGCGCTCCATGTCCGTGCGCTCCGACGGCGCCTACGGGGTCGAGGAGGGCATCGTCTCCTCCTTCCCGGTCCGCCTGTCGGGCGGGGACTGGAAGATCGAGGAAGGGCTCGAGGTCGAGGACTTCGCGCGGCAGAAGATCGACGCCACCGTCGCCGAGCTCCGCGAGGAGCGCGACGCGGTGCGCCGGCTCGGGCTCGTGCGGTAGCGCCGACCCGCGGCCTGCGGTCCGGCGGGAGTGAGAGAATCGGCACGAGGACGGCGCGAAGGCGGGGCAGAGCGGGCTTGAAGAGTTGCCGCCTCGCCGGTCAGGCTTCGGGTCGTGCCCGCCGTGCATGCCGATCCATCTCCCCAGCCAGGACGTCCCCGAGAGCGAGAAGCGCTCCTACTCGGAGGCGGACGTCCACGGAAAGCTGTTCGAGGCCGACATGCGGGCGCTGGGGTATCCGCCGCGCTCGAACACCCAGGCGGACGGTGAGCACTTCCTCGAGCAGGGCAGGCTCGCGCTCCGCCGCCTGCGCACCCGGCAGGACCGCGCCCGCCAGGGGTTCTACGACGGCCTCTACCTCCTCGGCAACGCGCCGCTCGTCCTCTGCGAGCTCAAGCGGTTCGACGCGCTCGAGTCGCGCCCGCAGATCGACGCCGCGCTCCGGCAGCTCACGGCCTACGCCACGAGCGAGGACTTCGCGGTCCCCCCACCCTTCCTCCTGCTCTACAACGGCCGGCCCGACCGGCTGCGCTTCCTGAGGCTCCGGCAGATGCCCGAGGGGACGCTGCTCGACGCGAGCGCCTACGAGGAGCTGCCCGAGGTCTGGACCTGGGAGCAGGTGACCCGGTTCTCGCTCACGGGGCGCTTCGCCGAGGAGGTCGTGGACCGCACGCGGCTGCTGGAGATCCTGCTGCACCACCTCGATGCCCTCGAAGACGACCTACGGCGCGATGTCGCCCACGCGGTCCGGATCGCGGCGAACGACGAGCGGCCGGCGATGCTCTCGCCGTTCGGCCGGTGGCTGTTCGAGAACCCCGCGGCCCTCGCGCGGGTGCGCCGCCTCTATCAGCAGAAGGTGGCGGAGGTCGGCCGGGACAACGAGCGTGCGGTCGTCGAGGAGATGGTGACCCAGGCGGCCTTGAACTACCTCAACAAGATGTTCTTCCTCGCGCTCTGCGAGGACCGCAACCTGGCCGGCTTCTACCGGATCCTCCGCCAGTTCCTCCCGACCACGAAGGCGCAGACGACCCCGACCACCGCGGCGGTGTTCCTCGGGCTGCTGCGGCGGAAGATCAAGGACTCCACGGGGGCGTGGAGCGAGTCCGAGCAGGACGCCTACCGGGCACTGCGCCAGGAGCTCATCCCCGAGATCCGCGACCACGTCATCGAGCAGAACAACTGGTGGCAGCTCATCCGCGTGGCGTTCGACCTCGCCGAGGAGCGCTTCCCCCTCGTCTACCGCGAGGATGCCTACGACTACTTCAGCCCCTCGAAGGAGGTGCTCGCCGAGCTCGTCTACGACCTGTCGACCAAGAGCTTCTCCGCGCTCTCGAACCGTCACGTCGGCGACATCTACCAGGGCCTGCTCTCGTCGCGCCGGCGAGCCGGTGGCCGCCAGCAGGCGAAGCTCGGTGCCTTCTACACACCCCGCGGTGACGTGGAGTACATGGTCAGCCGGCTGGGCTTGACGCGGGACTCACGCGTGCTGGACCCGTGCATGGGCTCGGGGCACTTCCTCGAGGGACTGCACGGTGCGCTGCTGGATCTCCACCGGTCCGAGGGGATCGACGCTCCGACGGCGCACCACACGATCCTCGAGCGCCAGCTCTGGGGCGCGGACATCGACACCTTCGCGGCATCCCTCGCCGCCATCCGCCTGTTCCTCCTCGACGAGCACGCCACCGCCGCGACGGGGAACCTCTTCGTCCACGACATGCTCCTGCACTCACCGGAGCGGCCGGGACGGGAGCTGTTCTCGGCGGAGCTGCTCGCCGCCGAGGGCCGCGAACGGGCGGAGGCCGAGCGGGCCGTGACCCTCGACCCGGGACTCGACGACGTGGCGCCGATCGACGCGCAGCGCTTCGACGCCGTGGTCGGCAACCCCCCGTACGGGGCGCGCAAGCCGGAGTACAAGCGGCGGACCTACGCCGAGCTCTACGGGCGGACCGAGCGCGACCGGCGGGCCGGAAGCGTCGCCACGGGCGCCGACGACACGTACGGGATGTTCTTCGTCAACGGCATCGAGCGCCTCCGCGAGGGGGGTCGGCTCTGCCTCATCACGAACGACTCGTTCCGGTCGCTGACGACCTACACGGCGTTGCGCCGGCACATCCTCGACCGGTGCAAGATCGTGGAGATCCTGCTCACCGACACCGGCCATTTCGAGGGGGTGAGCTTCGCCTTCGCGGGCATGGCCATCACGACCCTCGAGCGCTGCTCGGACCCGGCGGCGCGGAGGGCGAGCACGATCCGGCTCGTCGACACGATCCGCGACCCGCGCCGGTTTGACTCACCACCGGCGGAGAAGGTGACCGAGCTGCGCCAGGAGGAGTACGAGGCGCTGCCCGAGACGCCCTTCTTCGTCGGCGTGCCGCGGGAGGTGTTCGAGTCGGCAAGGTCGTCGGGGCAGGTGCGCGACGTGGCGCGGGGGCGGCAGGGTCTGGCCACGGCCGAGGACCGGCGGTTCCTCGCGGGCATCGGCGGCCTCTACCCCGGCCTGACGCAGACGGTGGAGGCGTCCCAGGTGACGACCACCCTCACCACCGAGGAGCAGGCCGAGGGAGCGCCGCCGGGCCGCCCGCACTGGATCCCGTTCGCGAAGGGCGAGGGATTCGGTGACTACTGGCGCCCGTCCCGGGTGGCGATCGACTGGTCGCGATCTTCGGTTGAGGAGCTTGAGCGACGCGATCGTTGGGCCGCGGGAACCTCACGGAAGCCGCGGTTCCAGAACCGCTCCCACTACTTCAAGCCGGGCCTGAGTTACTCGGTGGTGACCGGCGGCCGGGTGTCGGTCCGGCTCATGCCCTCCGGTGGGGTCTTCGGACACAAGGGCAGCGCCGTGTTCGTGGACGACGCGTCGGTGGATGAGCTGTTCCTGCTCGGCTACCTGAACTCGGCTCTCGCCACCTACCTCATGAAGAAGATCGTGAACACGACCGCGACGGCGGACGTGGGCTACATCGAGAAGCTGCCCTTCCGGCGCCCCGACCCCAGCCTGCACGAGGAGGTCGTCGAACGGGTCGGGCGCATCGTCGCGGCACTCAAGGAAGACCTCGGTGCTGACGTCAGATCGCTGCGCGACGAGGTGGACGACCTCATCTTCGATCTCTTCGAGATCCACGAGTCGCGCGCCCAGGTGCGCCGCTTCTTCGGCGCCGTCGGTCGTGTGGAACGCGACGATCAGGTCAGCGAGTAGACCGCCACGTGATTGCGCCGTGCGAGGCCCGTGCGGTCGAGCGCGGCGTGGAGCCCGGGCTCACAGCCCTCGGCGGGCAGGAGCTCGAGCGGACAGAGCGCCCCGGTCTTCGGCATCCGGCGCCCGGCGAGCTCCTCGAGCCGGGCGTCGAGCTCCCGGCCCTCGAAGTCGGCGGGGACGACCGCTGCACCGACCCAGGTCACTCCCCCCGGCCCCGCGGCGAGGAGGAGATCCTCGTCGCGCGAGACGGGCCAGCCGCCGTCGCGGTAGTACCGCTCGAGGTGGGCCAGGAGCTGCTCACGATCGGCGTCCACGCGGGGGATGGTGCGCCCCGGCGCGGACGGAAGCTCAGGCCGCGTCGGGCCCGGCGGCCGTGGCACCGCCCTGAACCGAGCGCCAGCCCTTGCCGTCGCGCTCCACCTGCCCCTCCTTCTCGAGGGTGGGGAGGATGCGGTAGAGGTAGTTGGGCTGGATGTCCATCGCCTCGGCCAGCTCGCGGATGCTGATGCCCGGGCGTGCCCGGACGAGCTCGAGCGCCTGCGTGGCGCGGGTGTCGGCGCCGCTGCGGGGGCGACCGCGCCGGCGGCCGTTGCCGCTGCCCGACCGCGACCCGCGGGGGCGGCCGGGGCCGCGGCGCGGGGGGGAGGCCGCGGGGGTGTCCGTCACGCCGGCGAGCGCCCCGCGCGCGGCCTCGAGCCGATGGAACTCCTCGACGAGCGGACGCAGCTCCTTGAGCCGGTCGTCGATCTCCTTCACCTTTGCGTCGAGGAAGTCAGCCACCAAAGCCTCCGTTCACAGATCAGTCGATGTCGGTGGCAAGAGTAACAGTATGACGTGTACCGGTGCGAATCCGGGTAGCCGCCGGCAACCCTGCACAGTGCTTGGCGCATTGTGCGCGATGGCGGCGTTCGGTACGGGTCACGCCGGGGGCGGGGCCTATGAGACCGGACGCGGCGGTCGGTCAGGCGCGAGCCGGAATGACCCTCAGCGTTCGACGAGCGCCTTGAGCTTCCGGAGCGAGGCCTTCGCCTCCCGCTCCGACAGCCCGCCCACGAGCACCCGCGACGCGATGGATCCCAGCGGTCCCATGGGAGCCTTGAGCTCGTTGACGTAGTCGAAGCGGGTGCCGCCGTCGACCTCGGTGAAGTCGTCCCGGGTGAGGGCGACCGAGCGTGCGGGCCCGCGCCCCTCGAGGACCGCGTGGTGGGGGGGGTCCCACTCGGCCACCCGCCACTTCACGTCGAACTTCACCCCGCGCAGGCACAGGGTCTGCTCGAGGGTGGCCTCGGACACGAGCGGGTCCGACGAGACGGACTTCAGCCCGCGGTGGATGGTCACCCAGTCACCGAACCGATCGGGATCCATCACCACGTCCCAGATCTCCTGGGGGGCGGCGGCGATGGTGATCGAGGTGCGGACGGTATCGGCCATGAGCGGGCGGGGACCCTAGCGGGCGGCGAGTCGCTCGTCGCGCTCCCAGTCGCGCAGGGCGCGCTCCACCGCGGCGTCGAAGGAGTGCAGCCGCACGCCGAGCACCCGGGCGGCGGTGCCGTCCCGCGGGAGGAGGTCGTGCTCGAGGCCGGCCATGAGCGGGCCGATGAGCGCGTGGTCCTCACCTGCGATCGCGGCGGCGACCCGGGAGGCGACCGGGGTGAGGGTGAGCGCGTCCAGCCGCACGGTGGGGCGGTCGAGGAGCATGAGGTCGCGGATACGTTCGATGATCGCTCCGTAGGTGAGGATCTCCGGGCCGGCGATGTCGAACGAGCCTCCCCCCGCCTCCTCCGAATCGACCGCGGCGACGAGGAACGCGATCACGTCGCGCCCGTCGATGGGCTGGGTGCGCCGCTCATGCCAGGCGGGCAGGGCGAGGACGGGCAGGCGCTCGACGAGGCGGACGAGGAAGCGGAAGGAGCGCGAGCGGGCGCCGATGACGATGGAGGCGCGCAGGGCGACCGAGTCGGGGATCCCCGCGAGGACCTCGCGCTCCACGGCCAGGCGGGAGGCGAGGTGCGGCGAGGGCGCGGCGCCGGGGGGAACGAGGCCGCCGAGGTAGACGATCCGGGACACGCCCGCGCGCCGGGCGGCACCGAGGAACGTCTCGGTCGCCCGGCGCTCGGAGGCGGCGAAGCCGTCCTGCGCGGCGGCCTCCATCGAGTGGATGAGGTAGTAGGCGACGTCGATCCCCTCGAGCGCCGCGTCGAGCCCGGCGCCCGTCAGGGCGTCGCCCCGGACGAGCGGGATGCCCGGGACCGTGACCCGCCCCGGGTCCCGCGCGAAGCCCCGCACCGCGTGCCCGGCATCGAGCAGCGCGGGCGCCAGGGCCGCCCCCACGTAGCCCGAGACACCGGTGACCAGGGTCCTCACGTACGTACCGTACGGGCGGGGCGGGCCGGCCGGACTCCTGCGACCGCGGCGACCGCGCATCGCCCCCGCTGCTCGCCGATCGGTCGGAAGAAAAAGCGCCGAAATAGCGGGACGATCCTCCTACCCGAGCCAGAACTTCCTGCAAATGGAGTCTTTCGGCCCGGATCGACGAAGTCCGTGCGTTTTGCGGGAATCACCCTTGCCGAGGGGGGCGAGATCGGATTGGATGACGCTTGCGATGGCCAAGGGAATCCCCAAGCCGACCTGCGAGAGCTGCTTCTTCAGCCGCCAGGGCCTCTGCGCCCTCTCCGAGGAGGAGGCCTGCGCGACCTACCGCGCCGCGCGGGGCGACACGCTCGAGCCTCCGCGCCAGATGCGCTTCGTCTTCCGGCAGGAGCGGCGCACCCGGACGGTCTGGGCGTTTCCCGATCCGGCCGAGACCGCCGCCATCCCCGCCTGAGCTAAAGGGATCCCCCGTATCGGTCGAGAAACCGGGGGGAGTGGTCAGCCCCAAGACACTCCACGCGCGCGTCCACCGCCAGCTGCTCCTGATCCTCGTCCCCCTCGCGCTGCTCGCGGCCACCCTGGTGGCGACGTGGACGCTCGCCGCGAGCCCGGCCCGCCCGGCCTCGCCCTGGCTCGCGCTCGGGCTCGGGCTCGGGCTCACGGGGGCGCTCTGCCTCCTGCTGCTCCAGAACGTACGCCGCGAGCGCTACGCACGCGAGCTCGTGGCCGAGAAGCTGCGCGCGCAGTACCGCATCCAGCGCGAGCTGAGGAGCTCAGAGGAGCGTCACCGCTCGGTCGTCGAGCAGCTCGAGGAGGGCGTGGTCCTCCTCGACGGCGACCTCGACATCCTCACGGCGAACGCCGCCGCCCAGCGGATCTTCGGCCGACCCGCCACGGAGCTCGTCGGCCGCTCCTGGCTCGACTCCGCGTGGGGTGCGGTGCGCGACGACGGTTCCCCCTACCCGGCCCCCGAGCGCCCCGTGAGCGTGGCTCGGCAGACGGGCGAGCCCCAGCTCGACGGGCTCATCGGCATCCATCGCCCCGACGGGAGGGTCGCGTGGCTGGCCACCAACGCCAGTCCGCTCCGGTACCTGCGCGAGGACGCTCCCTACGCGATCGTGTGCTCCTTCGTCGACGTGACGGAGTCCCGCGCCCGCCGGCGCCAGCTCGAGCGCCAGCGCACCGAGCTCGCCGACGCCCAGCACATCTCCGCCACGGGCTCCTGGAGCGCGGACGGGGGCGGGGTGGCGGTGTGGTCAGAGGAGCTGCGGCGCATCCTCGGCGTCCGGCTCGGCGACGTTCCCCCCGACGTCGACGGCTACGTGGCGCTCGTCCATGCCGAGGACCGCGAGCGGGTGGCGGGCGAGTTCGGGGCCGCCTTCGCGGCCGGTCGCGCGTGCGACTCCGACCATCGCATGCTCCGGCCCGACGGGCGCGAGATCCACGTCCACGCGCGGGTCCGCGCCGAGCTCGGCGCGGGCGGGGAGGTCCTGCGCGTCTACGGCACGACCCAGGACATCACCGACCGGGTCGCCGCGCAGCGCGCCCTGCGCGACTCCGAGGAGCGCTTCCGCCGGTCGCCGCGTCCGCCCCGGTGGCCATCGTCGAGGCCGACGCGGCGGGCCGCGTGAGCTGGGTCAACGACGAGTGGCGCGAGCTCACCGGGCAGACGCGGCTCGACGCGCTCGGAGACGGGTGGACCGCCGCGCTGGTGGACGGGGAGCGCGCGGCGGCGGTCGCGGCCTGGGAGGCGGGCGTGGCCGGAGGGGAGGACTTCTCACTCGAGCACCGCCTCTGCGGCGTGAGCGGAGCGGTCGTCCAGATGAGCGGATACGCCGCCCCCCTACGCGGCCTGCGGGGCGAGGTCACGGGCTGGATCGGGACGACCCTCGACGTCACCGCGGCCCGCGACGCCGAGGAGCGCCGGCGCGAGGCCGAGGAGAAGTTCCGTTCCGCCTTCGAGCGCGCCCCGATCGGGATGGCGCTCACGTCGCTCGACGGGCGCTTCATGGAGGTCAATCCGGCCCTGGCCGAGCTCCTCGGGCGTCCCCGCGAGACTCTCGCCGGGATGGCGCTCTCCGAGCTGACCCACCCCGAGGACGTCGCTCGCGACTCCGAGGCGATGGCGGCCATGATCCGCGGCGACACCGACTCCTTCGAGACCGAGAAGCGCTACCTGCACGCCGACGGCGGCGCCGTCTGGGTGGCGCTCCAGGCGACGATCGTCCGCGCCCAGGGCAGTCCCGGTCACTTCCTCTTCCAGATCCAGGACGTGACCGACCGGCGCTCCTACCAGGAGCGCCTGGAGTTCATGGCCGACCACGACCCGCTCACGGGGCTGCTGAACCGGCGCTCGTTCGAGCGCGAGCTCGATCGCCACGTCAAGAAGGTGCGCCGCGACGGCGACCAGGGCGCCGTCATCGTGCTCGACCTCGACCACTTCAAGGTCGTCAACGACTCCCTCGGCCACACGGCGGGGGACAAGCTCATCGTCGGGATCGCCGAGCGGCTGGCGGGGCGCCTGCGCGAGTCCGACGTCGTCGCCCGGCTCGGCGGGGACGAGTTCGCGATCCTCCTGCCCGACGCCAGCGCCGACGAGGCCGTCCTCGTCGCCCAGCAGCTCCTCGAGGCCATCCGCGTCGAGGCCGTGCCGGTGATGGGCCGCCCGCGGCGGGTCACCGCGAGCATCGGCGTCGCACCCGTGGTGCACCGCGAGGGACGCGCCGGGGAGGATCTGCTCGTGTCCGCTGACCTCGCCATGTACGACGCCAAGGAGGCGGGGCGCGACCGCGTGGCCCGCTACGCCACCGGGCCGCACGAGCGCGACCGCACCGAGGCCCGCCTGTCGTGGGTGGAGCGTATCCGCGAGGCGCTGGACCACGACGACTTCGAGCTCCACGCCCAGCCCATCGTCGACCTCGGCACGGGGATCATCTCCCAGTGGGAGCTGCTCGTCCGCATGCGCTCGGAGGACGGCGACCTCATACCGCCCGGCGCGTTCCTGTCGGTCGCCGAGCGCTACGGACTCATCCAGGAGCTCGACCGGTGGGTACTGCGCCGCGCCATCGGGCTGCTGGCACGCGCCCAGGCCGCCCGCCACCCGCTCGTGCTCGAGGTCAACGTCTCGGGGCGCTCGATGGGCGACCCCCGCGTGCTCGAGACCGTCGAGCGCGAGCTCGCGACCACCGGCGTCCGGGGCGAGGACCTCATCCTCGAGATCACGGAGACCGCGGCGGTGGAGAACATCCCCCAGGCCCAGGCCTTCGGGCGCCGGCTCTCCGAGCTCGGCTGTCGCTTCGCCCTCGACGACTTCGGGGCGGGGTTCGGCTCGTTCTACTACCTCAAGCACCTCCCGTTCGACGTGCTGAAGATCGACGGCGAGTTCATCCGCAACTGCCGGACGAACCCCGTCGACCGGCTCGTCATCCAGGCCGTGGTGGACATCGCCCGCGGGCTGGGCAAGCACACCGTCGCCGAGTTCGTGGGCGACGACGAGACGATGGCCTTGCTGCGCGCCCACGGCGTGGACTACGCGCAGGGCTTCCACCTCGGCAAGCCCGCGCCGCTGCTCGATCAGCTCCCCGCGCTGGTCTGAGAGCCGGTCTGACGTCGGGCCGTGCACGTGGGTTAGATTGCCACCCGCGTGCACATCACCGTCCTCGGCAAGTCGCCGTCGTGGCAGGACGCGGGCGGCACGTGCAGCGGCTACGAGGTCTGATAGAGCGCGAAGCCGCGCGCTGCGTAGTTCGCGCGGGCGTGGGGTGAGTCGAGCGAGCAGGTGTGCAGCCAGACGCGCTGCGCGGCGGGCCAGGCCCAGGCGCGCTCGACGGCGTGGGTGAGCAGGTGGCCGCCGAGGCCGCGGCCCCGGTAGGCGGCGAGCAGGCCGAGGTACGCGATCTCCACGCCGCCCGCCCGGTCGGCCTCGAGCTGGAAGTAGCCGGCGGGCGCGCCGCGCTCGTAGAGGACCCAGAAGCCGACCTCGGGACGGCCGAGCCACTGCTCCCAGTCGGCGGCGGACCAGGGGAGGCGGTCCGTCCATTCGTGGGGGCCACCGACCTCCGCATAGAGGAGCTTCGCGAAGGCGCCGGCCGCCTCCTCGACCTCGACGAGGCGCAGGCCGGGCCGCTGCGAGCGGCGCGGGCGCAGCCGCGCCGGATCACGCATCTGAAACCACCATGTCGTGGGATGGCCCATCCCGGGTATTGTCCGCCTCAGGCAAGGCAGCGACTTCGAGAGAGGGTGGTTGGATGGCAACGAAGGGCAAGGCGGCGAAGACTGCGGGCACCGTGGCCGCGGCCCGGACCCAGTCGTACGTACGACGGTTCATCGACGACGAGGGCCTGCGCGACAACGTCCGGACGGCCTTCGAGTCGGCGCGGGTCGCCTACGGGCGGCTCAACGGCAAGGCGCCGCACAAGGCCCTGCTTGAGGACAAGAAGCTCCAGAAGTCGCTCCAGCAGGCCGCGACCTCTCTGCGCGACGCGCAGTCGGCGCTGTCGGACGGGCCGAAGAAGAAGAAGAAGCGGGGCCTCGGCGGCGTGGTCTTCCTCGCGCTCGTGGGCGGTGTTGCCGCCGTCGCGCTGTCGGAGGGGCTGCGGACGAAGGTGCTCGACGCGCTGTTCGGCAAGGAGGAGGAGTTCGAGTACACCTCGACGACCGCGCCGCCGACCGAGCCGCCGACGGCGGCGCCGACCACGGCGCCGCCCGGAAGCTGAGCGAGAGGGGCGCCGCGAGGCGCCCCTCTTTCATTGACCGGCTAGGAAGTCCCGGATCTGGACGAGCGTGCCCGGTCGTTCCGCGGTGTCGCTCATCCATGCTCCGCGGGCGGTGTCCGTCCCCTTCCGCCAGCCCCTGAGGATCCCGAAGGGGTCGACCGCCGACTTCTCCTCCCCGCCGGGATGGACTTCGAAGTGGAGGTGGGGCGGGGTGGGCTCCGCGTCGCCCGTATTGCCCACGAAGCCGAGGACGTCGCCCGCCTTGACGTGCCGTCCGTCGACCGCGGCGGGCGAGAACGCGGAGAGGTGGGCGTAGAAGAAGGCGTCGCCCTGGGAGGTGTAGAGCCAGAGGCGGTTGCCCGAGATGGGCAGCGTGCCCACCTTGCCGACGATGCCGTCGTGCACCGCGACGAGCGGCGCGCCGAAGGGGGCGAAGATGTCGTCGCCCTGGTGGGCGCCGATCTCCCGCGCGACGCCGAAGTTGTCGGCCGTGGCGGCCTGGGGGCTCGCCACGGGGAAGGAGTAGCCCGCGCCGGTCAGCGGCGCGGTGACGTGCGGCGCGCGCCGCCGGGGTAGGCGTCGCGGGTGACCCTTCCGTCCCGGGCGGCGGGTGGAGGGTTGTGACGTGTGCGGCCTGGGCGCGGGGCGCGTCGCGGTCGGCGGGGGCGTCGTCGGCGTCGCCGGGACCGTCGGTGTCGGGCCGGGGTGGGGAGATGGCGGGGTGGGCCGCGGCTTCGGCGTCGGCTTCGGCCGCGGGGTCGCGGCCGGCGCGCCGGCCTCGACGAGTCCCACGGAGATGGAGGTGCCCTCCGGATAGCCGTGGTAGGGCTTCGAGAGCGTGACGGTGAGCGCGGTGGCGCCGAGCACGGACACCGAGCCGAAGCGCATGGAATAGGACGAGGCCGAAGAGGGCGAGCCGATCGCGCGACCGTCGACGACGAGCCCGCGGACCGACCCCGACACCGAGGAGGTACCGTCCGCGGCCGCGGCGCGCAGGGACACCCCGGCCGCGCTCACGAGCCCGCCGAACACCGAGATCCCGCCCGTGCTCACGGTGGCCTGCGCGCTGGTGGCCGTGGCGGAGGCCGTCGCCGTCCCGGAGCCGTCGATCGCCCCGCTGCCGTACCCCGACGCGGTCTGCGACCCCGCACCCGTCACCTCGGCGGTCCCGGCGCCCGTCGTCGGGAAGGCGACCGCGCGGGCGTGCGGGGGCGCGGCGGTGGACCGGCCGAGCGCGACGGCCCCGGCGGCCGCCAGGAGGGCGAGGGCGCCGGCGAGCGCCACCACGGCACGTGAACGGCGTCGGCGCATCACCCGAGCAGTCTGCCATCCTGCTCGGCATGACCGCGACGGTCCCCCCGCGTGAGCTGACGGGCGACAAGGCGCGCTCGATCGTCGCCGCGATGCGGGCGAGCGTCGCCGCGCGCGGGGTCGAGAGCTCCACCTTCGACGTCGTCGCGCGCGAGGCCGGCGTGTCGCGCGGGCTGCTGCACTACTACTTCGGGACCAAGGAGGAGCTCCTGGCCGAGGTCGTGCGCTCCGACTGCGCCGACCGCATGGCGATCCTCGACGCCGCGCTCGCTCCCTGCCGCACCGCCGACGAGGTGCTCGACGCGCTCGTCGCCTCGCTCGAGGAGGCGCTGGAGACCGACCCTGCCTTCATGGCCGGCATCTTCGAGCTCTTCACGGTCGCCCGGCGCAACGAGCGGAGCGCCCGGGAGATGGCGGCCCTGTGGGCGCGGACCCGCGAGCACGTCGGCGCCCTGCTCGCGCGCAAGGCGGACGAGGGCGTGCTCGTCCTCGGCGCGGCGCCCGACGCGGTGGCGACCGTCCTGTTCGCGCTGGCCGACGGCTTCTCGTTCCGGATGCTCTCCGAACCGGAGTACGACGCGCGTGAGGCGCTCGCCGCGGGGGTTGCGGCCGCTCGGGTCCTGCTGCGGGCGCCCTGAGCCGCGTCATGCTCTCGCTCCTCGCTTCGACCACCGCCGCCGCCACCCCTGCGGGCGGCGCCGCGGCCGACGAGGTCGTCCTCGCCGCCGCGTTCGGCGCCGCCGGCGTCGCCGTGCTCCTGCTGCTCATCCTCGGGCACCGCTCCGGCCGCCTCGGCGTGCTCGACCGCCTCGGCGCCTTCGCCGGCAGGGTCTCGGGCCTGCCGCCCTGGGCCGCACTGCCCCTCGGGATCGCCGCCGGCTCGCTGCTCGTCGCCCTGCTCGGCATGTACTGGGACATCTCGCTGCACGTCGACAACGGCCGCGACCCCGGTCCCCTGGCCAACCCGGCGCACTACCTCATCCTCGTCGGACTCTTCGGCACCTTCGCCGCCGGGACGTTGGCCCTGAGCCTGGCCAAGGACGTCCCCGGCCCCGCCGCGGTGCGCATCAGCGACACCTGGCACGTCCCCGTCGGCGGTCTCCTGCTCTGCGCGTGCGGGACGTTCGCCCTGCTCGGCTTCCCGCTCGACGACCTCTGGCACCGGCTGTTCGGCCAGGACGTGACCCTGTGGGGCCCGACGCACCTCATGCTCTTCGGCGGCGCCGGACTGTCCCTGATCGGCCTGGCCGTCCTCATGGCCGAGGGCAAGGCTGCGGTGCGGATCGCCAAGGGCGCCGCTGCCCGGGAGCGCGGGACGCGCCATGTCTTCGCCTACCGCCGCATCGCGCTCATGGGCGGGCTGCTCGCCGGCCTCTCGACCTTCCAGGGCGAGTACGACTTCGGCATCCCGCAGTACCCGGCGGTGCTCCAGCCGCTGCTGATCGGCCTGGCCGCGGGCGTGGCGCTGGTGGCGGCGCGCGGATGGATCGGGCCGGGCGGGGCGCTTGCGGCGGTCGGCTTCTTCTTCGTCGCGCGGGGAATCGTGTCGCTCGTCGTCGGCCTCCTCTTCGGGGAGGTCATACCCGCGCTGCCGCTCTACGCCCCCGAGGCGCTCTGCGTGGAGATCGCCGCGCTGGTCTTCGCCCGCCGGACGGCCCTGTTCACCGGCGCCGCTTCCGGGGCGCTGCTCGGCACGCTCGGCTTCGCGGGCGAGTGGGGTTAGACGCACCTCGTCTACCGCCTCCCGTGGCACGTGGACCTCCTGCCCGAGGGCCTGATCCTCGCTGTCGTCGGCGGCGTCGCGGGCGGCATCGCCGGCTCGCTGCTGGCCGGTGGCCTGCGCGGCGAGCTGCCCGCGCCGAGGGTGGCGCGGATCGCGGCGCTGGGGGCGACCCTCGCCCTCGCGGCCGGGCTCGTGGTCGGGCTGCACACGAGCGATCCCCATGCGCGGGCCACGCTCGCGCTCAGGACCGCGCACGGCACGACCTCCGGCACGGTGACGATCACTCCGCCCTCCCTCGCCCACGACGCCGAGTGGGTGAACCTCACGGCCTGGCAGGGCAACGACAAGCTGCGCGTCGCCGCGCTGGAGGAGATCCGCCCCGGCGTGTTCCGCCTGCTGGCCGGCATCCCCGCCCACGGCGGCTGGAAGTCGCTCGTCCGCGTCCACAAGGGCGCCGCGGTCGTCGCCGCCCCCGTGTTCATGCCGCGCGACCGCGCGATCGGAGTGCCCGAGGTCCCGGCGCGGTCGGGCACGCGCCGGTTCATCCGCGATACGCAGCTCCTTCAGCGCGAGCGCAGGCGGGATGTCGCGGGCTGGATCTGGGGCGCGGCCGGCGCGGTCGTGCTCGCGCTCTTCCTGGTGTTCATCGCCGTCCTGAGCTGGGGCGTCGGCCGGGTGGGCCGCCGGATCAGCTCGGGAGGTCCTCCCGCCCGCCCCCCGGGGGCGTCCACGCCACCCGCAGTTGCGCCTCCAGAGCGTCGCCCAGCCCGTCGATCGACACCCGCTCCTGCGTGAGCGAGTCGCGGTCGCGCACGGTGACCGTCCGGTCCTCGAGGGACCGGTGGTCGATCGTCACGCCCCATGGCGTGCCGATCTCGTCCTGGCGGCGGTAGCGCTTCCCGATCGAGCCGCCCTCGTCGTACTCGGCGGTCATCCGCGCGCGAAGATCCGTGAAGACCTCCCGCGCGAGCTCGGGCTGGCCGTCCTTGCGCACGAGCGGCAGGACGGCCACCTTGACGGGCGCGAGGCGGGGGTGGAGGCGCAGGACGGTGCGGTTCTCCCCCTCGACCTCCTCCTCGTGGTAGGCGTCGGCGAGAAAGGCGAGGGTCGCGCGATCGGCGCCCGCGGCGGGCTCGATCACGTGCGGGACGTAGCGCTCCTTCGTCGCGGTGTCGACGTACTCGAGCTTCTCGCCGGAGAACTGCGCGTGCCTGGAGAGATCGAAATCTCCCCTGTTCGCGATGCCTTCCAGCTCCGACCACCCGATGGGGAACTCGTACTCCACGTCGGAGGTCGCGCTCGAGTAGTGCGAGAGCTCGTCGGGCTCGTGGGGGCGGAGCCGGAGCTTCTCGGGCCGGATGCCGAGGCGGACGTACCAGTCGAAGCGCTCGCGCGTCCAGTGCTCGAACCAGGTGTCGGCCTCGGAGGGCGGTACGAAGAACTCCATCTCCATCTGCTCGAACTCCCGCGTCCGGAAGATGAAGTTGCCCGGGGTGATCTCGTTCCGGAAGGACTTGCCGATCTGGGCGATCCCGAATGGCGGCTTCTTGCGCGCGAACTGCAACGTGTTCTTGAAGTTCACGAAGATGCCCTGGGCGGTCTCCGGCCGCAGGTACGCGACCGAGCCGGACTCCTTCACGGGCCCGATCGTCGTCTCGAACATGAGGTTGAAGTCCCGGGCGTCGGTGAGATCGCACTCCGAAGTCTCGCCCGGGTGCTGCGAGGGCTTGCGCCCGCACGCGGACACGTCGAGGTGGTCGGCGCGGAAGCGCAGCTTGCACGTGCGGCAGTCCACGAGCGGGTCGGTGAATCCCGAGAGATGCCCCGAGGCCTCCCACACCCGCGGGTGCAGGATGATCGCCGAGTCCAGGGCGACGATGTCGTCGCGCTCGGCGAGCATCGCCTGCCACCAGGCGGCCTTGACCGCGTTCTTCAGGAGCACGCCGTAGTGCCCGTAGTCGTAGGTGGATCCGACCCCGCCGTAGATCTCCGAGGAGGGGAAGACGAAGCCGCGCCGCTTGCACAGCGAGACGATCTTGTCCATGGTCACCATCGGGGGGTGACCGTACACTCCAACCCCGGAATGCCCCTCTACGAGTACCGCTGCGACGAGGGCCACACCGTCGAGGTGGTGCAGCGCATGAGCGAGGACGCGCTCGACTCCTGTGAGGTGTGCGGAGCCCCGGCGCGACGGGTCATGCACGCGCCCGCCGTGCACTTCAAGGGCAAGGGCTTCTACAACACGGACTACGGGACGAAGAACCGCCAGCGCGAGAAGGAGGCGAACGAGAAGAGCTCGGGCACCGGCTCCTCGTCGGACGGAAAGGGCTCCTCCGAGAAGAAGTCCTCCGACTCCTCGTCGTCGGACTCCAAGCCCGAGAAGAAGCCCGACAAGAAGGAGACCGCCGCGACCAGGGGCTCGTGAGCGCGCGCCACGCGGCGCTGCTCGGCCTCCTGGCGGCCCTGTGGGGGTCGTCCTACCTCCTCATCAAGTACGTGCTGGACGGGTTCTCACCGGCGGAGATCGTCTTCGGGCGCGCGGCGCTGGCGGCGGTGGTGCTCGTGCCGCTGTGTGCGCTCCGCGGCGGGGCGACCCGGGCCCGCCTCGCCGATGTACGGCGGCGGCCGGGGCTGGCCCTCGTGCTCGGGACGCTGTTCGTCGCCGCCCCCTTTCTGCTCATCTCCTTCGGCGAGTTGCACGTCCCCTCGGGGCTCACGGCGATCCTCATCGCGCCCTCGCTCGTCACGCTGCCGGTGGCACTGCTCGCGCCGGCGACGGACTCGCCGGACGCCGGCGACTGGGCCGCGCTCGTGGCCCTCGGCGTGACCCACACCGCGCTCGCCTTCCTGATCTTCTACGAGCTGATCGGGGCGGTCGGCGCGGGGCGCGCGACCTGTGTCCTACCTCACGCCGCCCTTCGCGCTCGTGTACGGCGCGGTGTTCCTGTCCGAGCGGGTGACGGTGGCGGCGCTCGCGGGGCTGGGGCTCATCCTCGCCGGGGTCACGCTCGCCTCGCGCCGGCGGGGGCCGGTGGAGGTCAGCCCTTCTCGAAGCGCCGCACCGCTGCTCGCTTCTCGCCGGGACTGACGAGGAGACCGTCGCCCCCGTCGGGGAGTCGCACGCCCGTGTAGGGCCGCAGGATCCGCGGCCGGGGCGAGCCGCTCGTGGCGAGCGCCCCGAGCAGCCCGAGCAGCGAAACCCCGCCCATGTCCGTCTTCAGCGCCTTGGGTGCGTTCCAGGACACGAGGGGGAGACGGAAGAAGATCCCCGGCGAGGTGACCCGTGACTTCATCGCGGCGAAGATCTGCTGCTGACGCCGGGCCCTACTGAGATCGTTTTCCGCTGGGGCACAGTCGTTTTTCCGGATCCGCGAGAGGGCGAGCGCGGTCTTGCCGTCGATGTGGTGCTCGCCGCGCGAGAGGCGGATGGTCTGGCCACCGTTGCGCTTCCCGCCGCTGATCTCCGCGCGGATGCACCCGGTCTTCAGGTCGATCCCGCCCATGGCGTCGATGAGCTTCGGGAAGTTCGTGAACGACACCTGGACGAGGTGGTCGACCTTGATCCGAAGATAGGACTCGACGGTCTTGATCGCGAGCCCGGGTCCACCGATCGCGTAGGCCGCGTTGATCTTCGCCCGGCCGTGGCCGGGGATGTCGACCACGGTGTCGCGCGGGATCGCGAGCCGCTGGTTGGCCCCCCCGCCCGCGCGGATGAGCAGGATGGAGTCCGACCGGCTCGGGCCGGCGAACGCGCCCGGCTCCTTGGATCCCTTCGGCCGCTGGTCCGAGCCGAGGACGAGGATCGTGCTCGCGCTCGTGAGGGGGAACCCCCCGCCGCCCGAGAGCGCCTTCCCGGCCGACCCGGACACCTTCCCGCGCTCGAGCTGCGCCGAGACGAGAAAGAGGACGAGCGACAGGAGGATCCAGCCCACGACGGCGAGCGCGAGCCACTTGAGGACCCGGCCGGGGGTGATCGGCCTGCGACCCCGGTCTCGGCGGCCGCGGTCCGGCCGGGGCCGGTCGGGCGTCCTCTCGTCGTCCCCCCCGCCCCGCAGACGGGACAGCAGGCTCTCGGGCCGGGCGCGGTAGACGGTGTAGGGACGGTCCTCCTCGGCCACGGCGCGGGAGGCTAACGTCGAGGAGGTGGCCGGGGAGCGCGTCATCGGCGTGGACCTCGGGGGCAGCAAGCTGCTGGCGGGGGCCGTGGACCCGGACTGGGGTGTGCATCACCGCAGCGTCCGGGCCGTTGTCGGGGTGGGCCAGGGCGAGCTGCTGGCGTCCTGCGTGGCGGCCGTGGAGGAGGCTGTCGAGGCCGCGGGCGGGGAGGTCGTGGGGGTGGGGTTCGGGATCCCGGCGCTCGTCGACCGGCCCCGCGGCGTGGCGATCTCCTCGAATCACCTCCCCCTCGCGGGGGTGCGCTTCGCCGACATCATGGGCGAGCGGATCGGGCTGCCGGTATGGATCGACAACGACGCGAACCTCGCGGCGCTCGCGGAGTCTGGGCGGGGCGCGGCGGCGGGAGCGCGGGACGCGGTCGTGCTCACGCTGGGGACGGGGATCGGCGGAGGCCTGATCCTGGGAGGTGAGCTCTACCGGGGCGCGTCGGGAGGAGCGGCGGAGCTCGGGCACATGACCGTGCAGGCCGACGGCCCGCCGTGCCCCGGCGCCTGCCCGAACCACGGGTGCCTGGAGGCGATGGCGTCGGGGATCGCGCTGGCGCGGGAGGGTGCGCGGCTCGGGCTCTCGGGTGCGCGTGGAGAGCCGTTGACCGGAGCTCAGGTGACCGAGCTCGCGCACGACGGGAACGCCGCGGCGGGAGAGGCGGTGCGGGTGGTGGGCACGTGGCTCGGCGTGGGGATCGCCGCGCTGCTCAACGCGTTCGACCCCGAGGTCGTGGTGGTCGGCGGCGGGGTGATCGCGGCCGGCGAGCTGCTGCTGGGCCCCGCCCGGGCCGAGGCGGCGCGGCGGGCGCTGCCGGCCCGGGCGGCGGTGCCGATCCGTGCCGCGCGGTTCGGGCAGGAGGCCGGGCTCCTCGGGGCGGCGGCGCTCGCGTGGGAGGGGTTGGCGGCGCCGTGAGCGGGCGCCTCGTCGTCTGTCCCACGCCGATCGGCAACCTCGACGACGTGACCCTCCGGGTCCTCCGGGTCCTGGGGGAGGCGGACGTGATCGCCTGCGAGGACACCCGCCGGACCCGCGTGTTGCTCGAGCGCCACGGGGTGGTCGGAGGAGGCCGGCTCGTGAGCTACCACGAGCACAACGAGCGCGCGCGGGCGGCCGAGCTCGTGGAGCGCATCGGGAGCGGGGCCGTGGTCGCGCTCGTCTCCGACGCGGGCATGCCCGGGGTGAGCGACCCGGGCTGGCTGCTCGTGAGGGGGTGCGCGGAGGCGGGCGCGCGCGTGGAGGTGCTGCCGGGTGCGTCGGCGGTGCCCGCCGCCGTGGTGGTCAGCGCCCTGCCGGCGGGGCGGTGGCGGTTCGTAGGGTTCCTGCCGCGGCGCGCGGGCGACCTCACCGGGATGTGGCACGCCGGCGAGACGACCGTGGCCTTCGAATCCCCCCAGCGGCTCGGGAAGTCGCTCGCCTCGCTGGCCGCGACCGACCCGGCGCGGCCCGTGGCGGTGTGCCGTGAGCTGACGAAGGTGCACGAGGAGGTGGTCCGCGGGAGCGCGCACGCGCTCGCCGAGCGCTATGCCGCCGCGGCGCCGCGGGGGGAGATCGTCGTGGTGTTCGGAGCCGCCGGGCGGGCGGCGCCGGAGCTCGGCGTCGCCACCGCGGCGGTGCGGCGGCTCGTGGACGCGGGCGCGCGCACGCGTCCGGCGGCCTCGGTCGTCGCCGAGCTCACGGGGACGAGCGCGAACGCGCTCTACCGCGCCCTGACCGCCGGCGACTGAAGCGCCTTCGCACCGCCCGTGTGCCAGAAGGTGCGCGCGGAGGGGCGTTCGGCGGAGTGGGCGGGATGCTGGCGCTCGTGCCCCGCCCGCCGGTCCCGCTCCTCCTCCCGACCTTGCTGCTCTGTGTCGCGTTCACGTTCGCGTTCGCGCGGCCCGCACCGGGCGCGGGGAGGGCTCTCTCCTCCCATGGGCCGGCGGGCGCGGGGCACGCTTCGCCGCCCTCCTCCTCCTCCTCCTCCTCCTCCTCCAAGCCGACCTGGCGCCGGCCCGTGCCCGGAGCGGTGGTGCGCCGCTTCCGCCTCGCGCGCGATCCCTTCGCGCGCGGTCAGCACCGCGGCGTGACCCTGGCCGCCGCGCCCGGTGCCGCGGTGCTCGCCCCCTGCACCGGTCGCGTCCGGTTCGCCGGCACCGTGGGGACGAGCGGGCCGACCGTGACCATCGGCTGTGGCGCGCTGAACGCCACGCTGACGCACCTCGGCGCCGTGCTCACCGCCCGCCGCGCCGGCGTCGCCGCCGGACAGGTCGTCGGCCGCATCGGCCCGGACGGCATCGTCCAGCTCGGTGCACGGGTGCGGGCGCAGCGCTTCGGCTACCTGGATCCCCTGACCCTCCTGGCCGCCGAGTCCGCGCCTCGCCTCGGCCCGGCGCCGCCCCCCGGCCGCCGCCCCTTCGCGCCACCCCCACCGCTTGCCCCCCGACCCACCACCGCCCCGGCCCCGGCAACCCTCCCCTTCGGCTCGGCATGGCTCCCCGCCGGGCTCGGCCTCCTCGGCGCGGCCGGCCTCTTCGGGGCCGCTCGCACGGTCGCCCCGCTGCTCCGTCGTCGACGCCTCGCCGTGACCGAGCGGCGCGCCGTCGACGCGTGATCCTGGCCCTCCTTGCCGTCCTGCCCGACCTCCGCGAGCCGTCGGTGATCCCGCTCTTCGCGATCCTCGGCGGCTTCCTCGGCGGTACCCGAGCGCGCTTTTAGAAGGTCCCGCTCAGCGCCGTCCGGCGGAGATCGCGGAAGGGGCCTATTTCGGTACGGCGCTCTACGCCGTCAGTAACCTGGTGCCGTGATGACGCCGCGGGAGATCCTGCAGGGGTTCTTCAACGAGGAGTGGCGGACCACGACGATCCTGTCGATCGTGGGGATCGTCGTGATCATCGGCGGGACGAAGATCTTCGACTGGCCGGGCACGGTCGGCGGCACGCTGGGCTGCGTCCTCGTGAGCGTGGGGGCGTGGATCCACGCGAACAAGTCGATCGACATCCGCGAGCGCGAGCGCGAGCCCCGCTCACCCGCGACCTGAGCGCCGGACAGGGGTGACCCCGGGCCCGGAAGTAGTGTCCCTCCGCGCCGTGTCCTTCTACGTCACGACGCCGATCTACTACGTCAATGGCGAGCCGCACCAGCCTACACCCGGCATGTAGGAAGCGGCATGTCACGGAGTCACACCGATGATCCAGCCCTCTCGGCGCACCCGCGGAGAGCTTGACCCGACCGTCGAGCCCGGCGTCGAGGTCGCCGGAGTCGAGCTGTCGCGCCCACGCCAGGAGCTGTTCCCAAGTCCAGGCCGCCCCGTACCCCGGGACCGAGAACGCCGAGGGGAAGCCGAACGCGAAGTCCAGCCCGACGAGCGTCCGCTCCTCCGGCCGAGGGGGCGCAGGAGCCTTCCAATCCCTCCACGCCGGAGACCGCTCGAGGTGCCCGCCGCCGAGCCAGGCCTCCACCGCGCCGCGGCCGGCCGCGCGCACCACGGTCACGACCCGGCGCTGCTCTCCCTCCCGCACGGCTTCGGCGACGAAGATCCGCTGGTGCGCGGCGCTCTGCGAGTTCGTGCCCACCAGCCCGGCACGTCCCGCGTCGGGGAGGTGGTCGTGCGCCCGGCGGAACCAGTAGACGCAGTAGTCCTTCAGCCCCACCCCGTAGGTCCGCTTGAGCCACTCCGCGTAGTCGTCGCCCATGACCTTCCGGATGTTCTGCGAGCCATGGAACGGCGGGTTACCGATGATCGCGTCGGCCCGGGGCCACGGGATCCGCAGGGCGTCGGCGGTCTGGAGGCCAGACAGGTCCTCGAGCGGCAGGGTGCTCTCGGCGAGGTCGAGCTCGTCGACCGCGAGCTTCTGACCCATCCACAGGGTCACGCGGGCGAGGGCGATGGCGAAGGGCGATCTCGATGCCCCTGATGTTCTGGAGCGGGAAGAAGAGGCTCATCGCGCCCTGCTCGCGCTGCCCCGCCCGGTGGCGCAGCTCCCGCTCGCGCTCCTGGAGGCGGTGCTCGAGCCGGCGCAGCTCCCGGTAGGCGACGTAGAGGAAGTTGCCCGAGCCGCAGGCCGGGTCGAGAACGACGTAGCGCAGCAGGTCGCTCTGCGCCCGTTGAGCCTCGGCATGGGACGCGAGGTTCTCGATGCGCTCGCGCCAGGGGCGCACGATTGTCGGCTGGACGACCTTCTGGGTGTCGGCCTCGTGGGTGTAGTGCGCTCCCAGCTCCCACTGCTTGTCGTGCCCGAGCGCGCCCTCGAGCAGCGAGCCGAAGATCTGGGGCTCCACCTGACGCCAGTTGAACTCGCCCGCCGCCCGCAGGACCTCGAGCTCGTCCGCAGCGAGATGGACCACGGCCGGGTGCTCGAACAGCCCGCCGTTGGCGTGCGGGACGCCCGCGTACAGGCCGTGGGCAGTCGGCGCCCCGGGCGTCGCGAGCCTGACGAAGAGCTGGCCGAGGTCGTCGGCGCTCGACCGGCGGGGATCGGCGCGCAGCGCATCGACCAGCGCCGTGAACCGATGCGCGGGGAGCTGGCCGAGATCCTCGGCGAAGAGGCACCAGACGACCTGGAGCAGGAAGTCGCGCAGGACCTCCGGCGGGGCCGCCCGCCGTTCGCGGAGCTGCTGGTAGAGGCCGGTGAGCCGCCCGGCCGCCTCGCGCGTCACCGCCGCCTGGCCGCCGGCGAACACCGGCTCGTCGCCGGCGAGGAAGAGCAGCGAGTCGTACTGGTCGGGCAGGTCGATCAGGTCGAGGACGACCCGGGGCTCCTTGGGGAAGCGGCCGGGCTCCCACACCTCCAGGCGGCGGAACGCGCACAGGACGACCCAGGGCGGCGCCGCGATTCCCCGCCCCGCGTCCGCGGCATTGCGCCAGTAGTCGAGCGCCTGCTCGCGATGGCGGGCGAGGCGGCCGGCCTCTCCGGGCGCCTTCATCTCGAAGATGCAGACACGCGGCCAGATCAGGTCGACGAAGCGACCGGCCTGAGGCTGCTCGAACACCGCACCGATCGCCTGCCGCTCCTGCCCGTAGCACGAGAAGAGATCGTTGAGGAACGTCTGCGCCTCGGCGCGCTCGCTGCCGTCGTAGACGCTCCAGCGCGCCGCGAAGCGCGTCAGCCGCTGACGGATCTCGTCGCCGGTCGGCGGCGGGCGGCGCCGGGGATCAGACGGCGAGGCGGTCCTGCCCCGGCACGGCGAAGTACGTGCCCTGCATGAGCCGGCGGTGCAGCGCGCGGAGATCATCCTCCGCGTCGCGGGCCGCGGTGATGAGGTGGGGCTCGGCGCCCCCGCGCTCCAGGCTCTTCGCCGCCTGGCCGGCGCGCTCGCGCGCGTCGGAGACGTAGAGCAGGAGCTTCTCGATCTCGGCGAAATGGCGCTCGTTCATCAGGAGGCCCACCCTAGGCCCGCTCCCGGACGATGAGAGCGAAAGCGGACGCTCCCGTCACGAACTCGGCGCAAGGTCGGCGCGATAGGCGCCCGATGCTGCGAAGTAATGTCCCTCCGCGCCGTGTCCTTCTACGTCACGACGCCGATCTACTACGTCAACGGCGAGCCCCACCTCGGCCACGCCTACACGACGATCGCCGCGGACATCCTCGCGCGCCACATGCGCGCCCGCGGAGAGGACGTGTTCTTCCTGACGGGCACCGACGAGCACGGCGAGCCCGTCGTGCAGGCCGCGGAGCGCCAGGGCCTCACCCCCCGTGAGCTCGGCGACCGCAACGCGCCCCGCTTCCGTGACCTCATGGCGCGCGCCGGGGTCACCAACGACTTCTTCATCCGCACCACGGACCCCGAGCACGAGGCCAAGGTGCAGGAGATCCTCCAGCGCGTCCACGACAACGGCCACGTCTACAAGGGCCTGTACGAGGGCTGGTACTGCCCGCGCTGCGCGGACTTCAAGACCGGGACGGAGATCGCCGAGGGCAACACCTGTCCGATCCATGGGATCGCGCTCGACTGGCAGCAGGAGGAGAACTGGTTCTTCCGGCTCTCCGCCTTCGCACCGCAGCTCGAGGAGCTCTTCGCCCGCGACGAGGGCTTCGTGCTGCCCCGGGTGCGCGCGAACGAGGCGCTGTCGTTCATCCGCTCGGGCCTGCAGGACGTCTCCCTGAGCCGCTCGAAGATCTCCTGGGGCGTCCCCCTGCCCTGGGACCCCGACCAGGTCTTCTACGTCTGGTTCGACGCGCTGCTCAACTACGTCACCGCGCTGGCCTACGCGCGTCCCGGCGAGGACCTGACGAGCGAGTTCTGGCCCGCGTCGGTCCAGCTCATCGGCAAGGACATCCTCAAGTTCCACGCGGTCTACTGGCCGGCGCTGCTGCTCGCCGCGGGGTACGCGCCCCCGCAGCGCGTGTTCGTCCACGGCTTCCTGCTCATGCAGGGCGAGAAGATGTCCAAGTCGCTCGGCAACGTGCTCGACCCGAACGTGGTCATCGACGAGTTCGGCGCCGACGCCCTGCGCTACTACTGCTTCCGGGACGTCTCCTTCGGCTCCGACGGCTCGGTCTCCGCCGGGGACTTCGAGCTGCGCTACGAGACCGAGCTCGCCAACGAGTACGGCAACCTCGCCTCGCGCACGGTGGCCATGGTGCGGCGCTACTGCGACGGGCGGGTTCCCCCCGGCGACCCCGATCCGGTCCTCGCGGCCGACCTCGACGGACTCCACGAGCAGGTCGCGGCGCTCATGGACCGGACGGAGCTCTCCTCGGCGCTCGAGGCCATCTGGGAGCGCGTTCGCCGCCTGAACCGCTACGTCGAGGAGCGCGAGCCGTGGAAGCTCGCCAAGGCCGACGATCCCGCGCCGCTGCACGAGGCCCTGCGCTCGCTCGTCCACGGGCTGCGGGTCGTGACCGAGAATCTGCACCCGTACATGCCCGCCACCACGGAGAAGCTCCTCGCGGTGCTCGGCGGCGACCAGGTCGCCGCCCTGGAGCCGCTCTTTCCCAAGCAGTGATCGACACCCACACCCATCTCGAGCTCTGTGCCGGAGACGACGGGGAGCTCGTCGCCGCCGCGACCGCCGCGGGGGTGGAGCGGATGCTCACCATCGGTCTCGACGGGGCCTCGACGCGCGCGGCCCTCGCCGCCGCCGAGGCCTTGCCGCAGGTGTGGGCCGCCGCCGGGCGCCATCCCAACTCCGCCGCGGGCTGGGACGAGGCCGCCCTCGCCGAGCTGCGCGCCCTGGCCGCGCACCCGCGGTGCGCGGCGATCGGGGAGACCGGGCTCGACTTCTTCCGCGCGGGCGCTCCCCGTGCCGACCAGGAGCGTGCCTTCCGCGACCAGATCGGCCTCGCGCGCGAGACCGGGCTGCCCCTGGTCGTGCACTCCCGGGACGCCGCCGAGGACACCCTCCGGATCCTCACCGGAAACGATGCGGACGGCCTCCGCGTCGTGCTCCACTGCTTCTCCATGCCCGAGCGCGTCGAGGAGTGCGTGGCCCACGGGTGGTGGATCTCCTTCGCGGGCAACACGACCTACCCCCGCAACGCGGAGCTGCGCGCGGCCGCGCGGGCCGTCCCCGCCGAGAGGCTGCTCGTGGAGACCGACGCGCCCTTCCTCACCCCCCAGCCCGTGCGCAAGGAGCGCAACCAGCCCGCCTTCGTGGTCCACACCGCGCGGGTGCTGGCCGAGGAGCGCGGAGTCGCCTACGAGGAGCTCGAGCGCGACTTGGCGGCGAGCGCGGCGGCGCTGTTCTCCTGGTGACCCGTCGCCGCCTGCGCGAGCACGGGATCCGCCCGGACCACGACCTCGGGCAGAACTTCCTCGTCGACCCCAACCTCCTCGACGTGATCGGTCGCATCGCCGCGCTGGCGCCCGAGGACGTCGTGCTCGAGATCGGGGGTGGGGTGGGGGCCCTCTCGGAGTACCTGGCCGCCCGCGTCGCCCATGTGCACGTGGTGGAGATCGACCCCCGGCTCGAGGCGCCGCTGCGCGAGGCGCTCGCGCCCCACCCGGATCGCCACACCCTCCATCTCGGAGACGCCCTCGCCCTCGCGCTCGACGAGCTGGACCCGGTGCCCGACAAGGTGGTCGCGAACCTCCCCTACGGGATCGCCGCCACCGCCCTGCTCAAGACGATCGACGAGCTGCCGCGGGTCGGGCTCTGGGTCGCGATGGTCCAGCGTGAGGTGGGTGAGCGCCTCGCCGCCGCCCCGGGGTCGGGCGCCTACGGGCTGCCCTCGGTGCTCGCCCAGCTCTCAACGGATGTGGAGATCGTCCGCGCCGTGCCGCGCACCGTCTTTCTCCCGGTGCCCCACGTGGACTCGGTGCTCGTCCGCCTCCGCCGCCGCGGGCCGGCGGCGGCGCCCCGGGTCCGGGCCGTGGCCGCGGCGGCGTTCGCCCACCGGCGCAAGGCCCTGCCGCGTTCCCTGTCCCTCGTGCCCGGGGCGGAACGAGACGTCCGCGACCGCGCCCGCCGCGCCCTGGAGGATCTCGGCCACCCCGCCGACGAGCGCGCCGAGCGCCTCGCCCCCGAGGAGTTCCGCGCGCTCGCGGAGGCGCTCGCGTGAGGGTGGGCGGGACCCTTTCCGCGCTCGCGCCCGGCAAGGTGAACCTCTGCCTCCTGCTCGGACCCACCCGCGCCGACGGCCTGCATGAGCTCGTCTCCCTCGTGCAGTCGGTCTCCCTCGCCGACGAGCTCACGCTCGGGCCGGCAGGCCCGGGCGCCGAAGGCGACGAGGTCCACTGCCCCGGGGTCGAGGGACCGAACCTCGTTGCCGCCGCACTCGCCGCGTTCCGTGAGGAGACGGGCTGGAGCTCCGATCCCGTCCGGGTGATCGTCGAGAAGCGCGTCCCGGTGGCCGGAGGCATGGGTGGTGGGTCGGGGGACGCCGCGGCCGCGCTGCGCCTGGCGGTCCACGTCGCGGGCACCGGCGAGGACGTCGCCCGCGGCCTCGCGCCGGGGCTCGGGGCCGACGTGCCGGCGCAGCTCGCCCCGGGGCTGCACCTCGTCGGCGGCGCCGGGGAGGAGCTCGAGCTCCTCGCTCCCCGGGCGCTGTTCGGGGTGCTGATCCTCCCCGACCCCGAGCCGCTGCCCACCTCCGACGTCTTCGCCGAGGCCGACCGGCTCGGCCTCGGCCGCCCCGCCGACGAGCTCGCCGTGCGCCGCCACGAGCTCCGCGAGGCCCTGGGCCACGGTGACGACCTTCCACCGCCCGAGCTGCTCGTCAACGACCTCGAGCCCGCCGCGCTCTCCCTGCGGCCCCGGATCGCCGAGCGCCTCGAGGCGGCCCGGGCGGCGGGCGCCACGACCGCGCTCGTGTCAGGCTCCGGCCCCACGGTCTTCGGGCTCTTCTCCGGGATGGAGGGGGCCGGCCTGGCCTCCGCCGCGGCCGCCGAGCTCGACGGCTTCGCCGCGGTGCCCGTCGAGGCCGGATGGGCGGGAGTTCGGTGAAGCCCGTCCCCCTCGTCGCCGCCGCGGCCGCCGTGGGGTGGGTCGCCTGGCGACGCCAGAAGCTCGGGAAGGTCGAGACGGGCTTCTGGATCCTCGCCGCCGTCGGGCTCGTGCTCTACGGCACCGGGCTGATCCACCCGCCCTCGGCCGAGAGCGTCATCCGCGAGATCGGCGCGCGGCTGGGCAAGTGGACCTATCTGCTCGTCGGCGTGCTGGCGTTCCTGGAGACGGGCGCGTTCGTGGGCCTTGTCGCCCCGGGCGAGGCCACGATCCTCCTCGGCGGCTTCGTCGCCGGCCAGGGGAAGATCTCCGTCGTCGTCCTGCTGGCGATCGTGTGGGGCGCCGCCGTCGCCGGGGACGTCACGAGCTACTTCCTCGGCCGGCGGCTCGGCCGCGAGTTCCTCCTGAGGCACGGCGACCGCCTCAAGCTCACCCACGAGCGCCTGGAGAAGATCGAGGGCTTCTTCGACCGCTTCGGCGGCTCGGCGATCCTCCTCGGGCGCTTCGTCGGGCTCATCCGCGCGTTCGCGCCGTTCATCGCGGGCGCGTCGAAGCTCGAGTTCCGGCGCTTCCTGCCCTACGACATCGTCGGCGCCGGCCTCTGGGGCTGCGGGCTCGTCGTCCTGGGCTACATCTTCTGGCAGTCCTTCGATCAGGTCCTGAAGTTCGCCAAGCAGGGCGCGCTCGCGCTGGGGCTGACGATCGCCGTCGTGGTCGGGCTCATCGCCCTGATCCGCTTTCTCAAGGAGGAGGAGAACCGGCGCAAGGTCGACGCCTGGCTCGACGCGCACGCCGAGGAACCGCGCACGGGGCCGCTCGTGCGCGTCGCGCGCCTGGGCTGGCGCCGCGCGCTGCTGCCCGCGGGACGCTTCGCGGCGTGGGTCGCCCCCGGTCGCTTCGGGCTCGAGGTCATCACGCTCCTCGCCGCGGTGGGCGTGGGCGGCTTCGCCTTCGGCGCGCTGGCCAATCTCGTCGGCGTCCACGACGTCCTGCCCCTGGACCGCACGGCCTTCGACCTCGTCGACCCCCTGCGGACCGGGCTCACGGTGGACATCGGGAAGGTCTTCACGAACCTGGCCAGCCTCCCGGCGGCGGCACTCATCGTCCTGGCCAGCGCCGCCTTCGTCGCCGCGCGCGGCCGCCGGCCCGACGCCGTCGCCCTGGTCGCCGGGCTCGCGCTTACCTGGCTCGCCGTCCACATCGCCAAGGGCGCGATCGACCGCCCCCGGCCCGCGGGCGGGCTCACCGACGCCGCGGGGGCCGCCTACCCCTCCGGCCATTCGGCGTACTCCGTGGCCTGGATCGCCTGCGCGCTCGTCCTCGCCCGTGTCGCGCCCGGGCTGGCCCGGCGGCTCGGGCTCGTGGTCGTAGCCCTCGTGCTCGCCATCCTGCTCGGCCTCTCGCGGGTGTTCCTCGGCGTGCACTGGATCTCCGACGTCTACGGCGGGTGGGGGCTCGGGGTCGCGTGCTTCGGGTTGTGCGCGCTCACTGCGCGGGTGATCGGGGAGAGACGGCAGAATGCGCAGGAGGCCTCCACATGACCAACACCGCGATCACCCACCTCGTCGCCGCCTGCGCCGGGGTCTTCGGGCTCGCCGCCTTCGCCGGTCTCGTCCTCGTGCCCGCGGTGCGCACCTACGGTCGCGCGTGGGAACGGGTCGTCGCCGCGATGCTGTCCCTCTACGTGCTGGCCGCGCTGGTGGGCCTCGGGATCGCCGCCGGCCTCGCCGTCTCGCTGTGGCTCTGGCCGCGGGTGTTCTGAGCATGGCCTCCATCGCGTCGTCGCGGGAGCCCCCGACAGGCCTCGAGGCGCTCGCCGCCGTGACCGCCGCGGTGGAGTCCGGCTCTGGGCTGCCCGAGGTGGTGCGTGCGGTGGCCCGGGCGCTCGACGCCGCGCTCGCGGTCATCGACCGCTCGGGCGCGGTGCTCGCGGTGGCGGCCACGCCGGGGGAGGAGGCCGTCCTGCACCGCCAGGGCGAGGACGTGCACGTCCTGCCGCTGCGCCTGGCCGCGGCGGAGGTTGGTCAGATGCGGCTCCGCGCCCGGGGGCGCATGGCCTCGCCCGCGGTTCTCGGGCTCGTCTCCGCGCTCGTGGCCGGCGAGGTCGAGCGCGTCCGGGCGCCCGAGCGCGCCTCCGAGGAGGCCGCCGCCGCCTTTCTGCGCGACGTCCTCGCCGGGACCGTCGAGGGCCACGCCGATCTCGTCGCCCGCGGGCACGAGCTCGGGATCGACCTCGCGGCGGGCGGCAGCGTCGTCGTCGCGCGCGCCCACGCGCACCGTCCCGCCGACCCCGACTGGCGCCGGCGCTTCCTCGCCGCCGCCGCCCGGGCCGCCCGGGCCACCGCTCCCGGGGCCATCGCGGTGGGAAGCGAGCCCGGGCCCGACGACGTCACCGTGCTGCTGGCCGACTCCGAGACAGGGGAGGTCGCGCGGCGCCTGGCCGAGGTGCTCTCCCAGGAGCTCGAGGCCGGCCTGGAGGGCTTCTCGTTCGCCCTGGGGCGCTCCCAGCCCGCGCGCGACCCGCAGGGGTTCCGCCGGGCCGGGGCCGAGGCGCTGCTGGCCGCGAACGTCGGCGAGTCCGCCACGTCGTCGGTCCTCGCCTATGAGGACCTCGGCACCTACCGGCTCATCTTCCCGCTGTTCATGGAGCAGCCCGACGAGGTGCAGCGCTTCTACGCCGAGACGGTCGCGGCCCTCGTCGCCTACGACGAGCAGTACGAGACCGACCTCGTCGGGACCCTGGAGACCTTCCTGGACTGCGACGGGAACTTCGGCGCGGCGGCGGCGCGGATGTTCACCCACCGCCACACCGTCCGCTACCGCCTCGGGCGCATCCGCGAGCTCTCGGGGCTCGACGCGAGCGGCACCGACGGGCGCGAGAAGCTGTCCCTCGGCCTCAAGGCGATGCGCGTGCTCGGCCTCGGGACCATCCGGGGGCCCGCGAGCGAGCGGGGCACCGGTGCGGGCCGGGTGCCTCAGGGAGGCGTGGACGGGTGACCTATGCGGGGACGAGCGGCAGGAGCTCGGTGAGGCGGAGGTTCTCCTGGGGGTCGAGCACGGAGTGCTGGACACATGCGGGCACGAGCTCGTCGGACTCGGGGTGCGCCATCGCGTAGGAGCAGGCCTGGAGGCGCTCGGCGGCGGCGAGCACGTCGGGGTCGGTGGGCGTCTCGCCCCGCTGGAGGGCCTCCCACGCGGGCTTGACGTGCCGTGCGTCCATGAACGAGTGCATGACGAAGGTCAGCGGGCGCGGCTTCTCCCCCAGCACCCGCCGGACGCCGCCGGCCCGCGCCGCGAAGCGCCGTCCCCAGGCGAGCGTCTCGACGAGCCCCCGCGGATTCGCGGCGTAGGCCCGCGCGACGCGCGCCGCCAGCAGAGCTCCGGGCAGCGCGAAGTCCATCCCCCCGAAGGTGGCGAAGAAGTGATCCCGGGCGGTGTGGTCGCGGGGCTCGCGATCGTCGAGGATCGGCACCCACTCGTCGCCCACCACCGCGCCGTAGGCCGTGCGGTTGCAGCGCTCGTCGCCGATCTGGAGCGCGCGGAAGGGCAGCCGGGCGCCCGCTCCGCGCTCGATCTGGGCCCACACATCATCCCCCGAGAGCTCGCGGTAAGGGTCCTTCCAGCGATTTGCGTTGCCCACAAAGGCCGCGGGCTGGAAGGAGAACATCCGGAAGCCCATGTCGCGCGCGGCGCGGACCACGCCGGCGACCTGGTCTAAGTTGCGCGGGGTCACCGTCATGTTGTGGGCGAGGTAGTGCGTGACGCCGTGCTCGCGCTCCAGGCGCCGGAACATCGCGCAGAAGCGCTCGCGGTAGGGGTCGAGCTCCTCCTCGGAGTGCACCCGCTTGATCCCCCGCCGGCCGTACATCATCGAGTCGAAGTGACCGGCGAAGGAGAGGTGGGGGATCCGCACCGCGCCCGTGTCGGGGTCGAGGACGAGGCGCTCGAGGTGCTCGTAGTCGAAGTCGCCGTGGGAGAGGGACATCGGCTTGCGCCCGTGGCGCTCCATCGTCAGCAGTGCGGCGGCGTGGTCGTCGGGGTCGAGCAGCGTGACCTCGCCGCCGATGAGCTGCGCGTTCTGGCCCGGGCCGCGGCGCTCGCGCAGGAGCGCCATCTGGGCGTCGATCTCGCTCACCGTATGGGGGCCGTCGACCCGCACCCGGTTGGCCTCCTTGGCGTGGTAGCAGGGCGTGCAGGCGAGGTTGCAGCGGGGAAAGACGCCGTGGGTCCCCTCGCAGCCCATCGTCCGGCGCCCGAGCGCCTGCGTGGGGGTCTTCACGTGGGCGGGCAGCTCGTCCCAGCGCTCGGCCAGGCGTGCCTCGAGCTCGGGGTCCCGGGGGCGGGTGGCCCGCTCCCAGGCGCGCAGACGGGCGATCATCTTCGGGCCGCCTCCAGCAGCCCGAAGGCGTCGTCGACCTGCTCCCACCCCGTCCGCAGCAGGAACTGCGAGTTCCGTCCGTAGGACTTCTGGCCGAGGATGAAGAAGTCGGGCTCGGGGTTCGTCAGCGCGTCCGGGCCCGGCGCGGGCATGCTCAGGCAGTCGCCGCCCGCAGCGCCGAGCAGCGTCGCGGCGAGCTTCATCGGCCCCGCCGTCGCGTAGCACTCGTGGACCTGGAGCTGACGGTAGAGCCCGAAGTCCCCGACCGACCCGTTCAGCGCGAGGATGCGGTCGACCGTGTGCTCCCGGGTCCGGCCGTTGCGGAGGGTCACGCCGATGCGGTCGCCGCGGGGCTTCAGGGCCTCGGTCACCCGGCCCGGCAGGACCTGCACCGCGGTCGAGGCCCCGCCCGTGAGGTTCGCCGCGACCTCGTTGAGCCGCCGGCGCTCGGGCAGGGGATCGTTCGCCACGGCGCCCCACGTCGGCTCGGGCGCGCGCACGGCCCACAGCACCCGCGTGCCCGGCGCGTCACGGGCGAAGAGCGCGAGGTCGCGCGCGGCGGTCTGCGCGGAGTGGCCGGCGCCCGTGAGCAGGATCGTCCGGCCCGCCCAGCGACGCGGGTCGGCGGCGAGATCGGGAAGGCGGTGCTCGATCCGCTCCGCACACGCGCGCTCGCCGGGCGCGGGGATCCCCCCGTCGCCGAGCGCGTTGGGCTGGCCCCAGGTGCCCGTGCAGTCGAGCACCGCGTCGGCGTGCTCGACGCGCTCGCCGCCGGCGGACTCGACGAGCAGGCGGAAGGGGTGCTCGCGCCGGCGCCCCGTCCCGATCTCCTCGTGCTTGAGCATCCCCGAGCGCGAGACCGCGACGACCCGGGCCCCGAGCACGACGCGGTCGTGCAGGGCGGGCAGCGCGGCCACGGGGTCGAGCAGCTCGTCGGCGAGCTCGTCCCCGGTGGGGAGCTCGTCGCCGGACGGCGCCGTCTCGCCGAGCGCAGCGCGCATCCGCGGCGACACGTTCATGTCCCACGGGGTGAACACGCGGACGTGCCCCCACTCGCGCACGTGGGTGGCGGGAGTGGCGCCGGCCTCGTAGACGGTGAAGCTCCAGCCGCGTTCGGCGGCGGCGAGCGCGGCCTCGAGCCCGACGGGACCGGCGCCGAGGATGGCGAGCGTGATCGGAGAGGGGCGTATCGACGTACCTTGGCTTCGTGATCCGGCTGGCGGTCTGCGGCGGAGCCTACGCCAACCCCCACGCACTGCGGGCGTGGGCGGATGCCGCGCGCCAGCGCGGCGCCGACCGGCTGCTGTGCCTGGGCGACCTCGGCGGGTTCGGGGCGGAGTGCGATGCCGTGTGGCCCGTGCTGCTCGAGCACGGGGTCGAGTGCATCGCCGGCAACTACGACATCGCGATCGGGCGGGGCGACGAGGACTGCGGCTGTGGCTACGCCGACGAGCGCGACAACCGCTACGCGCAGATGATGTACGACTACACGCGCGCCCACACCTCGGCGGACTTCGCGGCGTGGATGCGCGGGCTGCCGGGGGAGTGGCGCGAGGAGCTCGAGGGCGTCGACGTCCACGCGGTGCACGGCTCGCCGCTGGCGGTCAACGACTTCGTGTGGGAGTCGCTGGACGACGAGGAGCTCGGCGTGCGCGTTGGGGCGAGCGGCGCCGATGTGCTGCTGTGCACGCACACCGGGATCCCGTGGCAGCGGCGGCTGGAGCACACGCTCGTGGTCAACGTCGGCGCGGTGGGCCGCCCGGCCAACGACGGGCGGACGGAGACGTGGTGGGCGTGGATCGAGGTGGAGGACGGCGCGGTCCGCGCTGAGCTCGTCCCCCTGGTCTACGACTGGCGTGCGCACGCCGCGGCGATGCGCGCCGCGGGGCTGCCCGAGGCGTTCGTGGAGACCGTGGAGACGGGGTGGTGGACGACGTGCCTCGAGGTCGTCCCGCCCGTGGAGCGGGCGCGGGGCGCCTTCCACGTCTACCGCGAGGCGGTGCCCGCGGGGTTCGCGGCCGACGGCGTGGGATGGGCCGACGCCCCCGTCGACGACGGCGGCGAGCGACCGGTCGTCGCACTGTTCGGCACCGCGGCGTTCCCTCCGCGGCTGTGGGTCTACTCGAACTTCCACTGCAACCTCTCCTGCTCCTACTGCGCGGTGGCCTCCTCTCCGACGGCGCGGAGGCGGTCGCTCGGGCTCGCGCGCTTCGTAGAGCTCGTCGACGAGGCCGTGGACGAGGGCTTCGCCGAGCTCTACGTGACGGGGGGCGAGCCGTTCGTCGAGCCGGACATCGCCGCCATGCTCGCCTACGCGAGCGAGCGGCTGCCCACCGTGTGCCTGACGAACGCGATGCTCTTCCGCGGGCGCCGGCGCCGGGAGCTCGAGGCGCTGGTCGACCGGCCCGGGCTCGTGCTCCAGTCCTCCCTGGATGGGGCGCGCGCGGCGACCCACGACGCGTGGCGCGGTGCCGGGTCCTGGGCACGCGCGATGGAGGGGATCGCCTGGGCGCGGGAGCTCGGGCTGCCCGTTCGCGTGGCGATGACCGAGACCCCCGAGAACACCGGCGAGGTCTCCGCGCTGCGCGAGCGGCTGGGGGCACTGGGGATCACGGGAGAGGACTTCGCGGTGCGGCCGCTCGTCCAGCGGGGCTCCGCTGAAGACGTGGGGATGGAGGTCGGCGACGCGGCGCTCGTCCCCGAGCTCACGGTGACCACGGACGGCGTGCACTGGCATCCGGTGGGCGCCGATCTCGCCTCCTCGCCCGACCTGCTCGTGGCCTCCGGCCGGGTGGCGCTCGCCGAGGCCAAGCGACTCGTGACCCAGCGCTTCCTCGAGCTCCGGCGCGCGGACGGCTCGATGCCCACCGCCCTGCACTGCGCGATCTAGGCTCCGCGGCGGTGGCAGTGGGGATCATCACGGGGTCGGGGACCTACGCCCTGCCCGACTTCGAGGACGCGGAGCCGCGCGATGTCGGGACGCCGTGGGGTGCGACGCGGGTGACCGCCGGACGGTTCGCCGGCGTTGAGGCGCTGCATGTCTCCCGGCACGGCGAGGGTCATGCGCGGCTCTCGAACCACGTCGCCTTCCGGGCCAACGCCTGGGCGCTGCGTGAGGCGGGAGCGACGGCCGTGGTGGGCTGCACGGCCTGTGGCGCGGTGGACCCGTCCGTGCCCCTCGGCTCGCTCGTCGTGTTCGACGACCTGCACTTCCTCGCCAACCGACTCCCCGATGGCGAGGTGTGCACGTTCTTCGCCGAGCCCGGCGCTTCCGGGCGCGGGCACTGGATCATCGGGCCGCCGTTCTCCGCGGGGGTGCGGGAGGCGCTCGTGGCCGGGGCGCGGACGGCGGGGCGCGAGGCCCGCGACGGCGGCTGCTACGGCCACGTGGACGGTCCCCGCTTCAACACGCGCACGGAGATCGCGCAGCTCGCGGCGGCCGGGGTGACCGCGGTGTCGCAGACGGGCGGCCCGGAGACCGTCCTGTCCGGCGAGCTCGAGCTGCCCTACGCGCTGCTGGGCTACGCGACCGACTACGCGAACGGGGTGCGGCCCGAGGAGCCGACCCCGGTGGAGGAGCTCATCCGGCTCATGGGCGAGAGCACGGGCGCGTTCGCCGCGGTGCTGCGTGAGGCGCTTCCGCGGATCGCGGCCGCTCCGCCCGCGGCGCCGGGCACCGTCTACCGCTTCGCGCCGTGAGCCGCCCCACGGTGCTCGTCATGGCCCGGGCCCCGCGGCCCGGGCGGTGCAAGACGCGTCTCGAGCCGCTGCTCGGACCGGAGGGCTGTGCGGCCCTCCAGCGCGGGCTCATCCTCCACACGCTCGCGTTCGCCCGCGCGGTCGGGGATGTCGTCCTCGCCTACGACCCGCCCGACGCGCGCGAGGAGATGGCCGCGCTCGTGGGGGAGGCCACGAACCTGCTCGTCCAGGCGGGCGACGGCCTCGGCGAGCGGCTCGCGCACGCCTCGGGGGCCGTCCTCGCCGAGCGCTCCGGCCCGCTGCTCGTCGTGGGGACCGACATGCCGCGGCTCGGGGCGCTCCACGCCCGGGGCGCGCTCGGGGACCTCGCCGAGGGCTGCGACGCCGCGGTCGGGCCGGCTCTCGACGGGGGCTACTACCTCATCGCTTTCGCCCGCGCGCTCCCCGAGCTCTTCGCGCTGCCCGCTCCGGCGTGGGGTGGTCCCGAGGTGCTCGCGCGGACGCTCGCGCTCGCCCAGGCGGCGGGCCTCGCGGTGGGGATGCTGCGGGCCGAGCGCGACCTCGATACCCCCGCCGACGCGCGGGCCGCGCTCGCCGATCCGCTCTATCCCGCGGAGATCGCCGCGCTGCTGCATCCCGCGTCGGCGTGAGCGATCCGCTCGTCTCGGTCGTGCTCCCCGTCCTCGACGAGGCACGGGCACTGCCGGCGGCCCTCGACGCGCTGCCCGCCGAGTGGGAGGTGGTGGTCGTCGACGGCGGCTCGCGCGACGGGACCCCGGAGCTCGCCGCGCGCCATCCGTCCTCGCCGCGGGTGCTGCGCGTCCCGGGCGGCCGGGCCGCGCAGCAGAACGCGGGCGCCGCCGCCGGACGCGGCGAGGTCCTCGTCTTCCTCCACGCCGACACGCGGCTGCCCCCGGGCGCCGGCGCGTCCCTCGCCGCCGCGCTCGCAGACCCGGCGGTGCTCGGCGGCAACTTCGCGCTGCGCTTCGACGGCGCGGACTCGTTCGGGCGCGTGCTCGGGGGGTGGTACGCACTCCAGCGGCGGGGCGGTGTCTACTACGGCGACTCCGTCCTGTGGCTGCGGCGCGCGGTGTGGGAGGGGCTCGGGGGGTTCCGGGAGCTGGCGATCATGGAGGATTACGACCTCGTCCGCCGGCTCGAGCGCCGCGGGCGCACCGCGTGCCTCCCCGGCCCCGCGGTGACCTCGGGCCGGCGCTGGCGCGCGCTCGGGGTGCGACGGACCGTGTTCTCCTGGGTGGTCATCCGCTGGCTCTGGATCCTCGGCGTCCCGGACACGACGCTCGCCCGCCTCTACCGGCGGGCGCGCTGACGCGGCCCGTATACGTCGAAGTCAGCCGATCGGAGCATCGCCCGGGCCCCGTGCAGGCAGCGCCGGACCGGCAGGGCCGGAGCTCCATCGAGGTCGGGATGCGCCCAGACGACCAGCCACTGCGTGCGTGCTCGCTGAGCGACTCTCGGACAAGTCTCGCCCGCCGGAATCGCTTCGAGGCGATGGCGGAGGTCGTCCCCCGCCAGGACTCCGACGAATACGGCCGTGGTGGCCACCGGGCTCGCGCCCGTGCGATAGCCACGGTCGGCGACCAGCCGGTTGACGACAGGGGCAGTCGTCAACCAGTAGGTCGCGCCGTGTCGTGCCACGAGCCCCCGGGCCGGGAGGGCGGCAAGCGCCCCGAGTACGACGGCGAGCGCCGGCGTAGCGAGGCGCGGCAGACTCCACGACGGTGGGCGAGCAACCAGCAGACCGAGCAGACCGCCCAGGAGGGCTCCGAGAAGCGGTATCCGGACTGCCGGCGCCGTGGGAAACCCGAGCTCGAGAGTCTGGATGACGTTCACCACCACGGCGGCGACCAGGACCGCGAGGGCGACGAGCGAACGGCGGCGGCGCTCGGCGGCGCCGAGACCGAGTGCCACGGCAGCCGCCGCGCACGCGGGCAACAGGTAGCGCGTGGTGGAGAAGACCGACTCCGGGTTGCCGTACCCGGGCGGAAGCCCGGTCAGTGGGGAGCGCATCCAGATCAACACCGCGAGCGCGGTGACCGCGGCAGCTAACACGGTCCTGCGTCTCGCGCCTGCGATGGGGGCGAGGATCCCACCGGCCAACAGTATGAGTCCGCCGCCGAAGCGGTCCAGATAGGAGCTGCCGAGGACGTGGATCGTGCCGAGCGGGCGGTCGAGGAAGCTCGTCCTGATGGAGTGGACGGCCGGCGGCACCGGGTCACCCCACGGACTCGCGACGATGGGCCAGAACGGGGATCCGTGATCGAGCAGATTGCGCAGGTACCACACGCCCCCCACGGCGCATGCTCCGAGCAGGGCGACGACGAGCGGAGCTCGTACGGCGCGCAGCTCCTGTCGGGTCCCGCCGAGCCCGAGCGCCACAACTCCCAGCGCAAGCGGAAGCGTCGTCGTCTTCACACCGACCGACAGGCCGACCGCCAGCAGGGCCGGCGCGAGCAGACCGGGTCGCTCCCGGGCCAGCGCGAAGAGGGCTCCGCCATACACGAGCCATCCCAGCGCGGCAGGGTCGGTCATGGTGCCGTGGCTCTGCCACGCGAGCAGCCAGGGCGACGTGCAGAGAGCCGCCACGGCAAGCCCGCGGGCCAGCGGCGGCACGCGGAGTGCCCGCAGGCCCGCCCATCCTGCGACCGCGGTCATCACGAGCGTCACCCAGGGCCAGAGCATGAACGGAACGAAGCTGCGAGCAATGCCGGTCGCCCACGCCACCGTGACCTCGTCGGTCAGCGGGTAGTTGCCGACCGGCAGTCCGGGAATGACGTTCTCGACGGCACCGGGATGGCCGCCCTGAACCCACAGCACGATCTCCGGAAGGTGGTAGAACTCAGCGTCGAATCCGATCTGCGGGTGGCGCAGTTGCCAGACCGCCCAGATGAGCGCGCCACCTCCGAGTGCGCCCAGCAGGGAGCGCTCGACGGCCGAGCGGTCTCGCCACCATCCCCACAACTCGTTCGTGGCCGACAGCATCGGGGCCGGGGTGACGGCGTGCACGGCGAGCCAGGTCAGAAGCGCGGCCGCCGACAGGGCCGCCGAGCTCCCTCCGAGCCCCGCGAGCCCGAGGGCCAGCGTCTCCGCCACCGCGAGGGCCACCGCAAGGGGAGCCGCGGCGAGCGCCCGCGCCAGGCCCGTGGAGACCAACAGCGAGCTCACGCGGAGCCCGGACGCAGCGAGAGCAGCCGCCGACAGGCCTAGCAGGGCATGGTGAAGCACGGCGGCCACGGCGTTTCGAGCCTAGTTTGCGCGGGCTTTCGCTAAGCGTCCACGTTCGCGCCGGCTACAGCCGCGGATCGACCGGCTCGCTCTCCAGGGCGAGCACCGCGAACGCGCACTCGTGGACGCGGTGCAGCGGCTCGCGCCGGACGAAGCGCTCGAGGCCCTCGACGCCGAGCGCGAACTCGCGGACGGCCAGCGAGCGCTTGCGGCCCAGACCCCGTCCCCGCAGGCGCTCGAGCTGCGACGGGACGGCGTACTCCGGGCCGTAGATGATCCGCAGGTACTCGCGCCCGCGGCACTTCACGCCCGGTTGGACGATTCCCTTGCGCCCGTGGGCGACGAACGACATCGGCTTGACCACCATCCCCTCCCCGCCCGCGCCCGTCATCTCCTCCCACCAGGCGACCGCCTCCTGCTGGCTCGTGGCGTCGGTGACGTCGACGACGCGCCGGGCGGTGGGCTGGAACCAGCTCGGGTCGGCGACGACGAGGCGGTCGCAGCGCTCGAGGTGCCACGCGTGATCGCGGTCGGCGAACACGCCGGTCTCCGCCGCGAGCACGTGGAACGGCGCGAGGCGGAGGTCCGCCACTCCCGCGACGGGCCGCACGTAGCGGCGGTAGGCCTCTGTGTAGCGCTCGACGTGCCCGGTCCGCGCGCGCTCGTGAGAGAGGAGGTCGTCGACGGCCAGCCCGCGCGCCGCGGCCCGCTCCAGGACCGCGACCGTGGCGCCAAAGCCCGCGCGCGCGCCGGCGCCCACGGCGGCGTACTGACGACGTACGAGGTCCAGCGCCTTCGCCGACCAGGGCAGGAGCTCGCAGTCGAGCAGCAGCCAGCCCGTGCCGAGCTCGTCCCACAGGCCGGCGGCGCCCACCGCGGCGCGGACCCGGTCGAGGACGGCCTCCGTGTCCGTCGCCGCGTCGAGGAACGGGCGGCCGGTCCGCGTGTAGACCGCGCCGGTCTCCCCGGTCTCGACCCCGAACCGATCCCGGGCGGCGCCGGCGTCGCGGCACACGAGCGCGAGCGCCCGCGAGCCCATGTGCTTCTCCTCGCAGATCACCTCCGGAACGCCGGCCGAGCGGTACTCGGCGAAGGCGTCCTCGGGGTGCTCGAGGAGGTCGGGGCGGCGCGAGGTCGCGGTCGGCGCCATCGTCGGCGGGAGGTGGACGAGCCAGCGCGGGTCGATCGCGAAGCGGCTCATCACCTCCAGCGCCCCGGTCGCGTTCTCCTCGCGCACGGTCACCGTCCGGGCGAGCCGGGTCTGGACAATGCGCTTGCCCGCCACGTCCTCCACGTCGAGGAGGAAGGCGGGGCGACGCTCCTCGGCTCCGGCCTCCTCGCCGGCCGGAAGGAACGGCTTCGTGGGCTCATACCAGGTGCGCCGGGCGGGGATGGAGACGAGCTCGCGCTCGGGCCAGCGCAGGGCCGTCAGCGTGCCGCCGAACACGCAGCCCGTGTCGATGTTCACGGTGTTGTTCAGCCACTCGGGCTCGGCGACCGGCGTGTGTCCGTAGACGACCGTCGCCTCCCCGCGGTAGTCCGCGGCCCACTGCCGGCGGACGGGCAGGCCGAGCTCGTCGGTCTCGCCCGTCGTGTCGCCGAAGAGCGCGAAGTCGCGGACGCGGCCCGAGGACCGGCCCTGGTAGGCCTCCTTGAGCCCGGCGTGGGCGACGACGAGCCGCCCCGAGTCGAGGACGACGTGGCTCACGAGCCCCTCGAGGAAGCTCCGGGCGGCTTCGCGGAGCTCCTCGGGCTCGCCCGCGAGCTGCTCGAGCGTCTCCGCCAACCCGTGGGTGACGCGGACGTCGCGGCCCTTGAGCTTCCGGGCGAGCTTCACGTCGTGGTTGCCGGGCAGGCAGATCGCGCCGCCGGCCGCGGCCATCCCCATCACGAGTCGCAGGACGCCGGGCGTGTCGGGGCCGCGGTCGACGTAGTCGCCGACGAACACCGCGCGGCGGCCGGGGGGCGGGGTGACCGACCCGTCCTCGGCGACCGCGTACCCGAGGGCGGTCGAGCAGCTCGACGAGCTCGGTGTAACAGCCGTGGACGTCCCCGATGACGTCGAAGGACCGTGCGTGCGGCGGTCGGTCCACAGCGGCGAGCGCGCGACCTCGGCCGCCGCGACGTCCTCGGGGGTGCGCAGGACCCACACGCGCCGGAAGCCCTCGCGCTGGAGGCCCTTGAGCGACCGGCGGAGCTGCGCGCGCTGCCCGCGGACGACGTGGGCGCCGAAGTCGCGGTCGGCGCGGTGGCGGTTGCGCTCCTGGCAGACCGCCTCGGGGAGGTCGAGGACGACGGCGACGGGGAAGAGGTCGTGCTCGCGGGCGAGCTCGACGAGCGGCCTGCGCGCCTCGCGCTGGACGTTGGTCGCGTCGATGACGGTGAGCCGGAGGTTGGCGAGGCGCTGGCGCGCGATCTCGTGCAGCACGGCGAAGGCGTCGCGGCTCGCCGACTGGTCGTTCTCGTCGTCGGCGACGAGCCCGCGGCAGAAGTCCGAGGACAGCACCTCGGTGGAGCGGAAGTGGCGGCCCGCCCACGTGCTCTTGCCGCATCCGCTCGCGCCCACGAGGACGACGAGGCTGGGATCGGGCAGGTCGATCCTCATCGCGCGAACACGGCCATCTGCGTGGGCGGGCCGAGCCCCGGATTCTCGGGGCCGATCGGCGGGAAGCGGACGCCGTACCCGTGCCGGGCGCCGACGCCCTGCGCCCAGGCCGCGAACTCCCCGCGCGTCCATTCGAAGCGGTGGTCCGGGTGACGGAGATGGCCGACCGGCAGCGTCTCCCAGTGGGCGTTGTACTCGCGGTTGGGCGTGGTGACGACGACGGTCTGCCGCCGGGCCGAGCCGAAGACGTTCTGCTCGGCGGCGGCGAGGCGCGGGGGATCGAGGTGCTCGACGACCTCGACGAGGGCGGCCGCGTCGTAGCCCGTCAGGCGGCGGTCGCGGTAGGTGAGCGGGCTCTGCAGGAGCGCGAAGCGCTCGCGCTCGGCGTCGGGGAGGCGCTCGAGCTTCAGGCGGCGCGCGGCCTGCTCGAGGGCGCGGATGGAGACGTCGACGCCGGTGATCTTCGTGTAGGGGTCGCGGACGAGCCGCTCGAGCAGAGCGCCGCCGCCGCAGCCGAGATCGACCACGGTCTTCGCCCCCGACGCGCGCAGCACCGCCTGCACGCTGCCCAGGCGCTGGTCGCGGAGCGAGACGCGCTCCTCGAGGACCTCCTCGCGGTCGGCGGCGCCGTCGTCCTCGCCCGGGGGGACCGCCTCGTCGAGCCGGGTGAGGGCGGGGTGCAGCAGCCGCGCCTGGTGCTTGACGTAGCGGCGCACGATGAGGTCGCGCTCGGGATGGGCGGGCAGCCAGCCCTCGCCGCGGCGGATGAGCTTGTCGATCTCGGCCTCGTCGACCCAATAGTGCTTGTCGTCGTCGAGCACGGGGAGCAGTACGTAGAGGTGGTTGAGCAGGTCGGCCAGACGCTGGGTACCGCGCAGGCGCAGCCCGAGGTGGCGACCGGTCCCCCAGTCCGGGTGCTCGGGATCGAGCGGTATGGGCTCGGTCGCGACCTCGTAGCCGAGCGGCGCGAACAGCCGCCGGACGATGTCCTCCCCGCCGCGCGCGGGGACGGCGGGCAGCGCGGCCTCGAGCGCGATCGCCGTCGCCGCAAGCTCCGGCCGCTCCCGGCACGTGCCGGCCATCGCGCTCTTGAAGACGGTGACCAGTGCGACCGAGAGAAACGAGGAGGCGACGTAGGGCCGGTCGTTTACGTACTCGGCGAGCGCGAACCGCCCCCGCCCCCCGCCCGCGGCGCACGAGCCCGACGGGGTCGATGTCGAGCACGAGCGCCGCGGTGCACCGCTCCTCGCTCGCCTCGGGATAGAGCACGTGCGCGGTCCCGAACGGCACGGAGAACGACTGCACCCGATCGGGGTGCTTGTGGAGCAGGAAGCCGAGGTCGGTCGCCGGCAGGTGGGTTGTCGTGAGCGTCAGGAGCACGGGCCGGCCACGCTAGTAGCGGCCGGCCGCGACGGTGAACGTCCGCGGGAAGTCGCATCCTTCGCCTCCGGGACCGCAGGGCGTGATGAAGTCCTCGGCGGCGAGCGTGCCGTTTCGGATCACGTGTCCATCCCGGATCGAGATGCGGTCCCCCGGGCCGGCGATTATCCGCTTGACGAACAGCACCTCCGAGTCGGGTCGATCTGCTGCGGCGCACGCCTGGCCGGCCGGGGGACGGCGCGCGCAGTGCCCCGCGCCATCGGCCCCGATAGGCGGGTGAAAGACGACGATGTCCCCGATCGCGGGCCGCGCTTTGCGGTAGGCGTCCTGATCGACGAGGATCGTGTCACCGACGCGCAGGGTCGGAGCCATGCTCGAGGCCGGAATGCGCTCCACGAGTGACCTGCCGACGTGAGCACCCGACGGCAGCCGCGCGATCTTCCAGCGGCCGTCTTCTCGGACCGCGGTGCCGGTAGCGCGGGGCTCAAGGCCGTAGAGCGTGGTCTGAACCAGTAACCCGCGCGCGACCGTGCTCGACGCGGGTGTTGACGACCCGCGTGCTGGCGAAGCTGCGAAGCCTCCCCTGATCGAGATGCCTGGCCGCGGATCGCAGCTGCCGGACGCACACCCTGCGGGCCGCCGTGAGGCTGCGGGCGTGGACCTTGCGCAGAAGGATCGTGGACAGTTGGGCGCATGCCAGGGCGTAACGGCCTCGGGCGACAGCGTGCGCCTGCGTGAGAAACGGAGCGGCCGCAGCCTGGCTCCTCAACGGCGCCCGGGGTCGGCCCCGAAGGGTTTTTCCAGAGTGGACGACGGAGGCGACCCGGAGATCGCCGGCGACGACTGGGCGAGCCCAGCCGAGGGCGCCACGAGCCAAGCCAGAGTGAGGGCCACGGCACGCACGGCCGCGCATCGATGTCCATACTGCGACGGGGCCGTCGGGTGCTTGAACGCGATGCCCGGGAGGGTAACCACGTGGTAGTCCTCTGCGTGTGAGGATCCTGCCCGTGGGGAAGCCGGTGATCGGCGCGCAGATGGCCGCCGGATTCGTTGTTCTAGCGCGGCGGGGACGCCCAGCGGCCGATCTGCCCGTTGCCGTCAGCCAGCTCGATTCGTGCGGCGTGCATTACCTCGAGAGCTCGCGGCCCGAGATATCCGATCACGTCCTCGGTCCATCCGACGCCTTCGTAGAGCTCGATCATCAGCAGCGTCTGGCGCGGGTGATCGGCGTCCTCGGCCGCTAGCTCCATGAGCGCCCAGAACCGGCGCATCGCCTCCTCGGCACCTGCGCGCACGATCGCGTGGGGCGGTGGAAGATCACGATCGATCGCTTCGACGATGCGATCAAGGTCGGCGTCGCCGCCCGAGGCGTCACCGATCGAGGCGTGGTACGCCGCCTTGCCGAGCGCCTGGGCCACCTGCTCGAGCATCTCGTCGGTAAAGCCAGGACGCTCGATCAGCAGCACGTTGTCCTCAAGCCAGCAACGAGCATCGCCTACCGCGACATACAGCAGCACACCGCCATCCTCGTCAACGTAGTCGTTGAGATCCCCGCGAGGAAACGCCTCCGGCAAGCTGTCACCGAGCGCCTGAAGGAACTCCTCGTCGCTGAGCATCGCCACAGTCTCGCTGACCGTATGCGGGGCGGCCCGTCGCCGCCGAATCGAGGTGCGCGAGGCGAACGCCGGTCCACGCTGCGGCCACGCCAGCGGAGGTGGTCCTGATCGCCTACTAGCCGGGGCGCGCGTCCTTCGGCGCGTAGCGGTGGTGCAGCGCGAGCGGGTTTCCGTCGGGGTCGGTGAAGAAGGCCTGGTGGCAGACGCCGGAGTCGAGCTGGTGGACGAACGTGACCCCCTTCGCCTCGAGCTCGGCGCGGGTCGCTGCCACGTCGTCGACGCGCAGCGCGATCGGCACCGAGTGCGGCCGGAACTCCTGGCCGAAGGCGTCGGACTGCATGACCGCCAGGGTCACGGTCCCCGTCTCGAACTCCCCGGCGGGAAAGTCGCCCCACTGCTTGGAGAACGGCAGGCCCAGCACCGACTCGTAGAACTCGCGCGCCCGCGCGTAGTCCTGGGTCGGGATGCAGACGAAGTCGACGCCGGTGACGGCGGTCGTGCTTCCGGTGGTCGTGCTCATGTGCTCTCCCTTTCGTCAGGCCGCTTGAGCCAGCGGTGGCTCTCGCCGCGGCGGAGTGTGTAGATACACCACTTCGAGACCCCGAGGCGCTCCGCAACCTCGATCGGTGTCCGTCCAACGGCGAGCAGCGAGAGCGCGTGCCGCGCCCCATTGCCGTCGAGCCGGTCGCTCGGTCGCATCGGCGGCCTCCCGCCCTCCCAGCGCGAGCGAAGCGAGGGAGGCCGCAGCGCGTCCGCATCCTCGGTGCCGAGCTCGGCCTCGTACTGGCGAGCCCACTTCTTCACCGCGTTGTCCGAGACCCCGTAGCGCCGCCCCGTCGCGCTCCACCCCTCGGCGCTGACCTCGGCCACGAGCTGGGCGTACGGAGGCCGCTCAACCCTGCGTTGCCCGGGCCGCGGTCCGCGCGAGGGCGATGAGCGTGATCCGCAGGCGCGCGAGCAGTAGCGCTGCGCGCCGTAGTTCGGCCGGAACGTGCGAGAACAAAGAGCGCACTCCCGCTCGATGGGTGCATGCGAGCGCTCCGGCCACAGTGGGTGTCGAGCGTCGCGTTGCAGTTCGGGCAGACGATTCTCAGGTTCTCGAGTCGGTGGTCGTCACGAACGCCGTCGATGTGGTCGAGGACCAGACCCATGCGCCGACCACGCCACTCCTCGTCCTGCCCGCAGAGCTCGCACACCCGCAGAGCTCGCACACCCGCAGAGCTCGCACACCCGCAGAGCTCGCACACCCGCAGAGCTCGCACACCCGCAGAGCTCGCACACCCGCAGAGCTCGCACACCCGCTCCTTGACGCCCTCGGTGAAGAGCCGGCGCTTGACGTCCTTCCGGGAGTAGGAGGAGTGGTCGACGAGAACCTTACTCAGCCCGAATCCACCGATCGGGGGTGAGGGGAGGCTGTGAAGCGGGGCGCGGCGAGTCGGCGGCGGTGTCTGGGTGGTCTTCCCCCGTTTCGGTGGACAGGGGTTGATTAGGCGTTGATGGTCTCGGCTGTTGCCGTGTTGTTCATTGTCTCACTCGCCACGAGCCGCGAAGCGGCGAGCCTCGCTCCAGGGTCGCTGCG
>JAABUL010000854.1_pt1 | contig 63006 bp, 55 predicted proteins | sample 5559151 | NCBI WGS metagenome assembly JAABUL01 (sample SAMN10711876, study PRJNA513368) | rock metagenome | isolation source: Antarctica rocks | place: Antarctica: Victoria Land, Pudding Butte sud
TGGCCATCGGGAGATGGGGAGGGGGTAGAGGGGCGGTGAACGTCGTTGCAGGCGGGGGTGTGCTCGGCGGGTGCGAAGGGGTTGAAGTCTTTCTTCTTTGAGGTTGTGAGGGGGGCCCAGTTAGTGAATTTGGAGAAGGTGCCTGGGCGAGTCGGCTTGGGTGATTCGAGCTCGATCAGTTGTTCGTTGTCGGCGTCTTGGTCCTCCTCGCCTTGGTCGTCGTTGCGCTCGTCTTCCTCGTCATCATCATTCTCGCTTTCATCACCCGCACTTCCACGCTCTTCAGAAGACTTGCTGAACGTACTTTGGAACAAGTCCTGGCCCTGGTCCAACTGCACCTCCTCGTCTTCTTCTTCTTCTTCGTCTTCCTCTGGAGCGTGGTCAACTTGATCCCCATTTCCGATTTCTTCGTCCTCATCATCGTCTTCCAACATCACCACTTCCGGGTCATCACCTGCGCGCTGCTGCTCGGCTGACATCTGCGGAGTCCGACCGCTCTCAACTCCTGCCCCGGGGCCATCACCATCCGTATCCAATTCCTCCGGAGCATCAACGAAAGCATCCTCGTCTCCGTCGTCAGACACAGAAGCGTCACGAGTAAGCTCTTCTGGTTCCACGAAGCCTGATACGGCACGGCGGACGAGTGGGCCACGGGTAGGCGGGTAAGGATCCATCGTAGAACCACTGTCCAGCTTGGGCAATGGGCTGAAAGTGGTGGCTGCAGCACCATCTTTCGAGAGCATCGTTCGCTTTGCCGGGACGTTCTCGTAAGGCGGTGATTCCATAGCTTTGCGCTTGTGGCTCCCTGGTGTTTGGAACGAGAAGTTTGAAGATGGAGCACCGAAGTCGCGCTCGTGCATGTGATAGTCCTCCGTAGACGGTTGTTGTTGGCGGGGAGGTTCCATGAGAGTCCGAGGGTTGAGGGCCATACCTGCGCCAGCAAAGTCGTTGCAGGTTTGGCAGAGACCGGAGGAGTTGGTTGGGTCGTAGGGGATGGTATGCCCGCAGTTTGTGCAGTCCGATGTGATGTTGCTTGGTCTGGCGCGACTTGCTGAGGAGAAGAAGCCTGCCATGATGAGCAGCAAGAAGACGCTGGTATGTAGTGAGTCTTGTCGGAATCGAGAATGGTGATGTTGCCTAGATGGTGCAGATGTAGTGGGTCGAAGAGATGGGAACTTCTGGATGTCGTCTCGGAAGAGGAGAACCAGTTGGGAAGATTGTGGCTGGCTTTTATAAGGATATGGATGAAGTGAGCTATGAATGATATCGCATATGACAGAGCTGCAGCCAGTAAGGAGCAGTAAGAACACCGATCTAGAATGGTCACGCGGACAAACGTGAAACACTAATCCTTACCAAAGCATGAAGTGAGGGTGATATTCTTCACATGATTTCCTCCAAGTGAACTTTGACCTCACATCAAGTCACGCCTCCCTCCCTCCATTGTCCTTCCTTTCTTCCACCCACCTTCAGCAAACAACATACTGATCTGCTTCAAACCTCCTTAACCTTACATGACCCGCACGAAACAGACACGCCTCACCAACCTTCCCAAAGGTTACGTCTCCCAGTACACCATGGCAGAGAAAGTAGCAGCCAAGGGGTGGACCGACACTGAGAAGGTAAGTCCCGGTCTCGCTGGTGGCAACCTCAACAGCTAACATGTCATCTAGATGGGTCTCGTCTTCCAGATCCTCAACCACTTCGGTACCATTCCATGGGACCAAATCACGTTGCCAGAGGGCCGTACCAAGAAGGCATGCAGCGTCATGATCGACAAGGAGAAAGCCAAGGTCAAGAAGGCTCGTGAGGCCGAGGGTGGAGGTGAGGGAGGCTCTGAGACCACCTCGCCGAAGAAGGTACGTTCAATTCTTTCCTTTCTCGGCTGTGTGACATGTTTGACGTGGTGGTTAGCGTAAGGCAGAGGGCGAAGCGACTCCGAAGAAAGCGAAGTCTCCACGCAAAAAGAACGTCAAGGCCGGAGCTGATGAGGTTGCTGCGGAGGACTCTATTGAGGAGGACGCTGCCCCAGTGATCAAGGACGAGGAGGATGAGGAGATGGCTTGAGTGCGTGGCGACTTGTTCTACCGTACGATTGTCCTTACTTTCTCGGACAAGGATGCGAAGGTGAACAGATTGAGCAAACAATGGATGTGTGGTAGCGGGGGCTGGATGGCTTGACTGTCTCTGATGGACTGTGGATATGGAGGCAAGGCCGCGCAGACCCGCTTGGTCAATGCGGAGGTCTGTGAAGAAGGAACCTTGAAGCCATTAGCACAAATAGCCCATCAACAACTCAGCATCCAACGTGTCTTGTCCTTCCTTTGTACTTTGCCTGGATGCGTATTGGCGTTTTGAGAGGCCTGCCGTCACTTGCGCAAGGTCTGGCTTACAGAACCAGCGGCATATCTTTGGGGCATCCTTCTCACGCATTCTCGGGCTCTTTGCCTCGCGCATACTCTACGCATCCACTCATCGCGTCTTCAGTCTCTCGTTCTTGCCTGGATAAGCAATCTCACCGGAAGTTTGCGCACGTGTCTTGGAACCAGCGCGCCTTCTCGACGTCCTTCTGCACCATGGACCCGTCAACCAAGCGCAAGCAACCTCCCTTCTCCTCCACCCCAGAACGACCTCCAAAACGAAGACCCTCACAATCGCCTGACATGGCTCATCTCAAGCCGCACAAGAATGGCATATCTGCATCACAAAGTGAGACGCCCAATGGCTACGGCTCGTCAGAGGAGATGGATATGGAGGAGGTCGACGAGACATTCATTCACGGGCCGGCGGATACAGCAGAGTGGCAGGCGACCATCGAGAACGTGGTGCGGAACGTGGTCAGCATACACTTCTGCCAAACCTGCGCCTTCGACACCGACACAGCCATTTCAAGTGAGGCCACCGGATTCGTGGTCGACGCCGAAAGAGGCTACATTCTTACCAACAGACACGTGGTCGGCGCGGGACCATTCTGGGGCTACTGCATCTTCGACAATCACGAGGAGTGCGATGTCTACCCAGTCTACCGCGATCCCGTGCACGACTTCGGTATTCTGCGATTCGACCCGAAGGCGATTAAGTACATGCCTCTCGCCGCGCTCACACTACGACCAGACCTCGCGAAGGTGGGTGTGGAGATCAGAGTGGTGGGCAACGATGCTGGAGAAAAGTTGAGCATTCTTTCTGGAGTCATCTCGAGGCTGGACCGCAATGCGCCAGAGTACGGCGAAGGATACAGCGATTTCAACACAAACTACATCCAAGCCGCTGCAGCAGCATCTGGAGGATCGTCAGGCTCACCGGTGGTCAACATCGATGGCTTTGCTGTTGCACTGCAGGCGGGCGGTAGGGCCGATGGCGCTGCGACTGACTACTTCCTACCACTGGATCGACCGCTGCGCGCACTGGAGTGCATAAGAGAAGGCAAGCATGTGGATAGAGGCACTATACAGACTCAATGGGTCATCAAGGCGTTCGACGAGTGCCGGCGGCTCGGTTTGAGTCCGGAGTGGGAGGGTAAAGTCAGGGAGCAGTTTCCAAAGGAGACAGGCATGCTGGTAGCAGAGGTCATACTGCCAAAAGGCCCAGGTCATGAGAAGCTGGAAGAGGGCGATGTGCTTGTCAAAGTGAACGGCGAGCTTCTCACACAGTTCGTCAAGCTTGATGATATTCTGGACAGCAGCGTCGGCAACAAGGTGAAGTTACTGGTTCAAAGAGGCGGCTCAGACATCGAAGTTGAGCTCGACGTTGAAGACTTGCACGCTATCACGCCAGATCGCTTCGTTTCTGTGGCAGGAGCCGCGTTCCACGACCTCTCTTACCAACAAGCCCGCTTGTATGCCGTTACCCTGAAGGACGCTGGCGTATACTGCTGTGAGGCATCTGGATCTTTCCGGTTCGAGGGCTCGGAGTCAGGATGGCTTATTCACACCATCGACAACAAACCAACACCGAATCTGGACACCTTCATCGAAGTCATGAAGGGCGTACCAGACCGAAGCAGAGTTGTGGTCACCTACAAGCACCTCCGCGACATGCACACCCTCAACACCAGTATCATGTTGGTAGACCGTCATTGGCACAAGCAGATGAGGCTTGCAGTCCGCAACGATGTGACTGGAGTTTGGGACTTCTCGGAGATTGGAGAGCCACTTCCTCCACAGGCTCCGGTCTCACGGAGGGCAAACTTCATCCAGATGGAGGGCACGAAACATCCCGCCGCAGTGGACATCATTCGGTCTTTCGTGCGAGTCAGCGCCAATCTCCCTGTCAAGCTTGATGGCTTCCCTAAGGCTCGTAAGATTGGCTTCGGCCTAGTCATCGATGCTGAGAAAGGTCTGGTCGTGGTGTCCAGAGCCATCGTGCCGTACGATATGTGCGATATTTCTATCACGATCGCAGACTCGATCATCGTTGATGGTAAGGTCGTCTTCATGCATCCTCTGCAGAATTACGCTATCATCCAGTACGACCCAAGCCTTGTGCAGGCGCCAGTCAAGAGTGCTAAGCTGGCGACCACGCCCATCAAGCAAGGCGAGGAGACAATCTTCTTCGGCTTCAACCAGAACCTTCGCCCAGTGGTTGCAAAGACCGCTGTCACAGATATCACCACAGTGGCCATCCCAGCAAGCGTATCAACACCACGCTATCGTGCGGTGAACCTCGATGCCATCACCGTCGACACTGGTCTCAGCGGCCAATGTGGCAGCGGCGTACTCGTTGCCGAGGACGGCACTGTCCAAGCCCTCTGGCTCACCTACCTCGGTGAACGTACCGGACATGGTGGCAAGGACATCGAGTACCACCTCGGCTTCGCCACCCCAGCCCTCCTCCCCATCATCGATGAGGTGAAGAGCGGCGGCAGACCCAACCTCCGCATCCTCAATCTCGAGATGCAGACCATTCAAATGAGCCAGTGCCGCATCATGGGTGTGGATGAGAAGTGGATCGAGCGCATCGAAAAAGAAGACCCAGAGAGACATCAGCTCTTCATGGTCCGCAAAGTCGACGCAGGCAACCGTGACGGGCTCGCCGAAGGCGATATCCTCCTCACGCTCAACGACAACCTCATCACCCGTGTCGATGGGCTAGACGTGATGTACAACCACCAAGTCCTCAAAGCAACCATCATCCGCAAACAACAAGAGATCACGCTCGACGTCCCCACCGTTCCGACCTCGGAGCTCGAAACCGACCGTGTAGTCGTGTTCTGCGGAGCAGTCCTCCACCGACCTCACCACGCCGTGCGCCAACAGATCAGCAAAGTTCACTCCGACATCTACGTCTCGACTAGGATGCGAGGCAGTCCATCGTACATGTACGGCCTCGCGCCCACCAACTTCATCTTGGCAGTCAACGCTGTTCCAACACTCGACATGGGATCCTTCATCCGCGAGACGTCAAAGATTCCGGACAACACCTACTTCCGGCTCAAGGTGATGACCTTCGACAACGTACCCTGGGTAGCGACAATGAAGAAGAACGAGCACTACTTCCCGACCGTGGAGTTTGTCAAGGACTCATCGATGCGGGAGGGGTGGCGGAGAGTCTCCTACGAGGGCGGACTAGTGAAGAAGGGCGAGGGCGAGCTCATGCCTGAAGGCGCGGACATGGAGGTCGAGACCGTCGATGCCTGATAGACATTGTGCATTCCATCTGCATATGGGCGGCGTTCGCTAGCAATAGCTGCTGCTCTTCTCATACCCAGCGAGTGGCATCCTGTAAACTGCATAGATAGACCTAATGCGCATAGCACCTAAAAGCATCCTAGACTTCATCTGTCTCAATTCTCACTCTTCCTTCTCTGCCTTGGCTCCGTGTCCACTCTCCACTCAGTCATGCTTCCTTCCAATCCTTGCAGCCGATCCGTTTATTGAACAGCTGGACCTGCTCGTTGTTCCCGATAGGACCGCGAGGAAAGGTTCCCAGAGAGGCGCGCCACATCCTCTCGACTTGGGCGTCATGCTCGATCACTGTCATCAGCTGCCCGGTGAGGATGTCGCGGTCGTCGCCTTCCGAGTTCGTATCTGTTTCGAAGCATGATTGGCTGAAGGTCGTCTCGAAGGTCGGCTTGTGGACTGGACCACCATGGATGTGTCGCCAAATTTAGCCCACAGCTCCAGCTACTTTTATACTGTCATGATGGTAGGTCGTCGACAGGTATTCACTCAAGCTTATCCAGATGCTCCAGCCGCGTAAGTACGACTTGCTTGCTCGTCTCCTGGATCTCGCCCGCGAGGAAGACCTCGTCCAGGATCGCATACACCTATCCCCCACATCAGCATTGCCCTCATCCAACCTCTTCTTCATCTATTCATACCTTATAGAAATTGAACACCAAATCCAACTCACAAACATTCCCGAAAAACTGATCCAACACCTCGACAAAAAAATGTATCGCCTCCAAATACGCCAACTCATTATCATTGGCGTCCACGCACGCGCAGAAGAAGAGCCCTGCGTAGCGCCGGTATACCACTTTGGAGCTGCCCCGGAATTCGACGAAGTTGGATTGGTGCTTTTGGTCGCGCGGAGCGACGAGGCGGTGGACTTCGCCTTTGAGGCGGATTTTCTCGTCGTCGGAGTAGGGGTTGTACCATTTTGCTAGGCGGGTCTTGCCTCTGCGAGGGAAAGGTTAGTGGAGGGGGGAGGCGGGGGAGGAGGAGACGGACTGGCGGTTTTGGATGAGGATGAAGGAGAGGACCATTGTGGGAGATGAGGGGCGGCAGGGCGCCAGTGTGGAGGACGAGGGTGAGACTACGCGTCGAGTCAGGTACTGTCGTCTTGTTGAAGTGAATCAGAGACGTTCGAGTAGAGGCTCAGGTAGGTGAGGTGGTAGTAGTATGGCGGGGTTATCTCGGCTTTAAACAGGGTACTCTACCTCGAACAACTTCTTCTTCTTCCACTTCTGCTTCCTTCTCAACAGCACTCGACTTTCCCATGGGAAGGTCACAATGACTCCTTGCCTGTAGTACGTCCTCGAAACCAGCGAAGGAACGATGAGTCCGTAGGTCATACAGGAGAATACTCCTGCTCGCCTCCCTTATCATATGTCATGCACGATCTCTTCAATTCATAACAATCCTCTCCTGCAAAGTGCTGACACCGACCTTTAGATGATCATTGAAGCCAAATAGCTCATAGTGCTATTGCTTAGATGGCTAGCCAACTCGAATTGTCCTCCTGCCCAACAGCTCCTGATTGCATTAGCTGGTCGAAGGACAACCTGATCGCCGTTGCGGGTGGAGACATTATAACACTTTTGGTGCCACGCCTCAAAGACTCCGATCAAAATGGAAAACTTTGGGACAACTTGAATTTCGCAGTCAATGCATTCACAGCCGAGGAAGTCCCAATTGCGGAATCCTTGAGCTTTAAGAACTTCTCTGTTGGCGAGGAACAGTCACATCGCCACGTGCAAGCGCTCGCATGGTCTTCTCCTGGGCTAGGCAAGTATGGAAGATGCGTTCTGGCAGTCCTCAGCTCAAACCACATTCTGTCGATGTGGGAATGCACTGGCAGAGTCGACGTCGCTGCGGACTGGAAACGCACCGTCATCGTGAACCATGCATTGCAGAAACTGTATGCTGGTTCATCTAGGCGAAAGTACGAGACGTCGGAACAGTTTGACGAACGACTACAAGTTGCTCAACGAGTGAGAGCTTTCGCCTGGGGTCCGCATCACAACTTCGTGGTGGCTACGGAGGCAGACGAGATCGTGTTACTCAGGGTCACATCGCCATACGACATTTTGACTCCAGGGCCACAACAATGGCGGGTGGACGTGGCCGGGTCTTTCAGCTCAGCGACGCTTGCCGTCAACCAGCTGAGAGCGCACATATATGATACTGAGAAAGTGGACGAAAACACACGAGCGCTAGCCGAAGTCACCCGTGTCGCCGATCACATTGCGTGGAGTGCAGCAGAGACTGCAGAAAGTCCTGCTTCCCGCTCAACGATTGCTTTCATCAGCCAAGGTCGTTTGTTCTGTGCTGCGGTCGAAGGCAGCTCACAAAGTGATGACTCGAAACCTAGCTTAATCGTACTCGCTCGACACCGCTTCCTCCATTCGCACTCAGACCTCACCGGGCCACTTCGGTTCGTTCCAGATTCGCGACTTCTGATCGCTTTCGGCCCGGACAGCGAGTTCTGTGTGGACACAGTTGCGGATCCGAAAGATCCTAGTGGCCATAGTTCCCATCATCTAGACGGCCGATGGGACGAAGTCACTGGTGTGGCTTTCACCCAAACAAATTCAGGTGCCAGTCAACTGCACATCACATCCATGCTCTCTAGCTCTGATGCAGCCACTGCGGTACTCACACTCCCATTCGACAAAGCCGAGTCGGCTACGGCGCCGGCATGGCAAGAAGCACTCGTCAATACTAAGGCCGCGTTTGGCACACAGCATAAGCTTGGTACAAACGTACTGGACAGAGTCTGGGGACTGGCAACTTCTCCTCTCGGCGACCTTATGATCACAGCAACAACACTCTTGCCGTCGCATGCATTATCCTACGTTACAGAAAATGATCAGCGAACCTCCATTAACATCACGAGAGAGCATCGCCATGACGCTATCCTGCCAACGAATGGTGGAACCTCGCTCCTTTCGGGTGTCACTTCTGCGGTACTACTGTTCAGTCTGAAAGCACATCTTGCGCAGCAGAACACCAAAACCGGCTCGGAGGTGCTAGTACAGGCGATGCTTGACTGCGCCAATGGTTCAGCCAGTGCAGTCGAAAATCTTCTTGCCGACGCCAGCAGAGAAAGCATCGAGCCACTGGAGTATGCTCGTGTCCTCCGCGCGCGGCTGGCTACCACGCCTGAGTTGATGAGTGCAAGGTTTAAGCTGCTTGCAGATTTTGCCCTCGAGATCTCTACCACTGCCGACCAAATCATCAAACCAGTACTGCAAACTGTGGTTGGGGGGATCCTCGCATTACCAGAACAGTTCTCTCAAGCTGGTGAGCTGAGCAGCAAGATCCGCAAAGTCTACCAAGTACTTGATTCCAGACTACATCCAGGTCGAGCGGCTGCATCGATGGACGAAGAGATACAGTCATGGCGAGAAGAGTGTCTGATCTGCGCTGCTGGAATAGACTTCGAAAGCACCAAATGGGCTTGTTGCACGAATGGTCATCGATTCACTCGATGTGGGTTGACGCTCCTTACTATGCAAAGGCCAGGAATATCAAAGCAATGCAGCATCTGTGGAATGCAGTTTCTGGACGAATGGTCCCTGGAAGCGCTCGCACAACCTCAGGGAGACGAAGATATAGTGATGACCGAGGAGACAATCGAGGGCAACAAAGCCGATGGAACAGCAGACAAGGCGTGGGTACACGTCTCGCGGTCATCAACGGAACGGGAGGCATCGCTTGCTCGCATCCTGTTTGCAGCATTCGATAAGTGTATTTACTGTGGCGGGGACTTTTAAAATCAAGCTTGCTCGATGAAGTAGAAAACATATGGTAGATCTGGCAGTGTCTAATTCATATAAGAAGCCAGCTGAGACCAAGCCAACCAGCTATACTACTGGTACCCAGGAGGAGTACGCAGACACCGATGAGAACACCAGTACCAACTCGATCACCAGCATCTCTGAACCCGCCTCTGGGTGGCCAGTCAGCTGTTGTGTTGCGGCCCAGGAAGGTCCATAGCAGTGCTGCCGCAGTACTGGCGATAAGAACCAAGAGTATGGCTATCAAGATGCGCACCACGGACCAAGAGACCACGAATTCCAGACCTTCTGGCCGCTCGTTCTCGCCACGAGCCTCCCTCTCTGCGTCTTCTGGCGGCTTGTCCTCGAGACTCTCGAGTCTGTTGGGGGTCGCAGAGGCTATACGGTGTGCCCAATGCACGAATGCATATCTCGATTGGCCGAGAGCGGGCTTGCGATAGTGCCGCAAGATCTGCTCCTCGCTAAACGTATCGCTGAGCCCTTTGTGAGCCAGTAGACGAGGACTTCGCCAACCATACCCAGCATCCGCCGCCTTCGTAGCCGGTCCGCTTACAGCGATCCGTCTCAATGAGCGAGCACTGAGGAAGCGGTTGGGCCCGCTGAGCTCTCTGTAGCATCGCCGTAACTCTTGGAAGAGATGCGAATCATCGTAGTCTAAGGCCTTGAAGTGCCTTTCCTTCGCACCTACGCTGTGAGAACGCACGGCCGTGAAGTCGTTGGTGGCCGGTATGGTAAGAGTGGTAACTCGACTCCTGCAATTGGCATTCCTTCGGCGGATGCTGACCGTCAGTGTGCTCTCAGTACTTGACGCTGTCGAATGTGCACTGGTTGAAGGTGGAATATTCTGGCCAAAATCTTTCCGTCTGGGGTGATCTGGCGAGAACGGATAAGGCGTGCGTACTATATCCGCAGGTATCGAATGTTTTGGTGCAGCGGTGTTGACAGGTGGAGGTACCACGTGCACGGATTTCTTCCCGGTGGCCGGCGAGGAGAAGATAGGTCCTCTTGGACTACGTGGGTCTAGACCTACGGGCAGGCTAGACTGGCGACCTTCAGCGGACAATGGTGCAAGCGCGAAGGACTGCAGACTCCGGTCTAACGCTTGCTCGTCTCTCATCAACGCGTTCAACGTGATCTCATGAGCGATTGCGTATGCGCCGAGGGTTGGGTCAACCTTTGGAGCTGGCATTGCGCTGTGCCGCCGATCGGGACGTTCGACTAAGCTGGAGCTTCGTGGCGTATATTCACTCGCTATCAGGGAGGTTCGGAGTGGTGGACTGCTGTGGTGGACACGAGGACCACGAGGTAGCAGTTCATCAACCGAGCCATGGAAAGAGCTGCTAGCCGATCCTGGCATTCGACGAGGGCGTGGTAATGGATCATCGGCTACGAGGCGCTGATAACCCTGCTGATCCGGTTCCGGTCTACCCGTCCTACTCTCGCATTGAGTAGCGAAGTTCTCAGCCGTCAAGGTTGCCTGACGGTGCTTCTTCCCAGCCGATGCTCTCCGCTCGACAAGATCGACATCTGGTGCTATGACATCGCTGGGTGTTGTGTCGTTGTCGGACGAATCTTCGAAGAAGTCGATCGTTCGGAGGCCCATGTCCGGTTGCGAATTGAGCGACTCCATCTGCATTGCATGAACAGATCGGATAGGAGACATGAGGCCCTCCGTAATCTGAGGTGATCGTCTTGGCGAGTGCGATATTCGTAAGTCTTCGCTTTCTGCTTGGAGGAAGCCTTCCATTTGACAGGCGCCGTCGATTGTTGTGCGATGCAGGATGCGAGAGGCGAACGAGGAATGGACGAAATCTCAACCACCGGCATTGAGGTGCCTCTCCACGTGTGGCTATGTGCTTATGTATCTTGGTGTATTTGCTCCTAGGTGTCGTTGGGAATTCATGGCAGCGAAATTGGGCGATGGACGAGTCGCTCGATGTAGCGTCGCCATAACAATGAGTACTGGAATGCGGCTGGAAATGAAGGTCGACCTCGCCCGTGAGGCCTCTCCGAACACCCGTATTTCATTGTCGCTGTCCCATCTCAAGCATATCGACGGGGGTATTTCAGAGCTAATGAGCAGTGCGATAATGGGTTGGAGCAGGGTTCAAAGAGATTGTGAGCAAGAACAAGGACATCTGCTCGACATGGTCAATATATGTACACAATCCAACTAGCCTGATCTAGGTGAGACACCGCCGCACCAGCACTGACTATCTGCCTCTCGCTCGACATGAATCACAAGGTCCATACTGCGCTCCCCAGTAAATTCTTGGACCCTCAATCGAACCTCTTCGAGGTCCGCGGATGGTGCGGCTATGATGTGGATAACACCCTGAACTTTCTGCTTGCCACTTGGTGCGCTGTGGCCGTGATCATGTCCATGTGCATCGGCACTATCATCCCTATCATCCAACCAGAATCGTGGAGCGGCGTATCCAATAACACCTCGAAGCTCACCCAGCCCTTGCAAGGTGTTCTTGATGCTGTACTCGAGGCTTTCCGGGACGACGAGAAGTAGCTTTTGTCCTGATGAGATGACCAGTGGTACTGCAGCTGCGAAGATGAGGACCGCGATGATGATCGTTGCCAAAGGATCCCAGCCGTACCATGGCTTCCATAGTGTCATCGCAGTACTGATAATGACTGCCAGCGAGCCACCTGCGTCGGCCGCAACGTGAAGGAAGATACCATGCATGTTGTCGTTGTGATGGTCGTGCCCGTGTCCATGGTCCGCATGTGCTTCGTGTTTGTGTGATTCGTGCTTGTGTTCGTGGTCGCCATCATGGCTATGGGCATGACCATGTGAATGGCCATGGCCGTGATCGTGATGCTCGTCGTGGTGAGAGGGAGCAGGCGCGTGCGAGTGAGAGTGACCATGGTCGTGCCCAGCATGTGCATGGCCGAAAGCAAACAGTCCCACCATGTTGACCAGAAGACCAAGTGTACTGACGACGAGCAGCTCTTGTACATGCCGCAGTTCTCGCTTGTCCATGATGCCTTCGATAGCCTCCCAAACAAACTCAACGCTGACCAGCATCAAGAAGACGCCATTACCGAAGCCTGCGAGCGTGTTCAGCTTGCCCCATCCATACGGCTTCTCTGGACTAGTAGGCCATTTCGATGCTACTGCTGCCCCCAAGCCAACCACCAATCCAAGACAGTCGAAGAACATATGTACAGTGTCGCTCAGTAATCCAAGTGAGCCGCTGATGTAGCCGTAGGCGCCTTGAACCAACATGAACCCAAAGTTCAAACTGACTAAATTAGCACAATATCTTGGTTGGCCCAGGTGAAGGACTTACATGGTAAAATACGCAATTCTTCTAGAGTCCTTTTCACTCAATATGCTATATACAAGCGAGCCCGGCTCGCATCTGGCCATTATATGTTTCGTGAGTGCTGAGTAGGTCTCCTCTTTGTGTTCGTGTTGGTGATGATCCGTATGAACACGATGCGTATGTTCGCGGTCGTGATGTTCGTGATGGTGTTTATGTGCCTGGTCGCTGTTGGTATCGTACAAAACGCTGAGAAATGCTAGTGCAGAGAGGCCGCCGTTGCAAACGGTTCCGGGCCACAGAGACGGAGAGAACAGGAATGAGCAGCTTGCTGTGCTCAGACAGCCCAAAGCTAGGCCTGCTTTGCTTTGGCTGTCAAGACTGGTAGGCACAGCGAGAGATATCGCCAATACCATGGAGGCGATGGTGCAAGCTCCGAACGCAAGCGAGGATGCTGACAATGAGATAAATGCTCGAGTCGCGAATAAGGCAACACCAGTGAACACTGCCAAGCCAGCTCCGGCAGCGAGTGTGACATTGACATCGCCAACCGAGCGGGTTAGTATGGATGAAGAACTGTACGATCGATTGTGAGCAGCGGAGCCTGGCGTGAGACTTCTTGCTCCGACCGCACTCGAGAACGGCGGAGGTGATACCAGCATGCTGGTGGCGAGCGCGAGGTAGCCCAGAATAACTCCAGCAAGAGAGTTATCGATCGTCAGCCCAGCCTCGTCACATATGAAGCAAAGGACCATGACGGCACCTGTCGCGACCTGGGTGGACCAGACGTCACGGAGGCTCTTCATTGACGGCATCATAGGAGTACCAGGATTGGCCAGGCCGACTGCAAGCGCGATGAGCAGCATCAGCCCGACCCGGGCGCCGCCAAGTTGCATAGCAGCGTAGAACGGCAGGCCAGTACTGGCGATTCGCAATGCCATTGATTGAACCGCAGATTGGGAAATCATACCACTCAGGGCATCAGCGAAAGTAGAAGTTTCCTTCCTTCGGTCCAGCATCCTCCCAGCTGATGAGACCTTCGCGGCAATACCGGCCGCCAGCAGAGTACCCGATGTCAGTAAACATGTCTCGAGTATGCCCGTCGATGTCGCTGACACTGCTATTTCCGCACCCGGCGACGATGCCACACGTTCATACACCGCTAACGGTGGAAAGTCTATGGCAGTCCGTCCGGACATGGATGAAAAGGTTGCCGATGCGAGTATGTACGGTAGTGGAACGAGAAGACTCGTCAGCGCTTCTGGTAAGGACAGCCATGAAGATAGCACAGCGGGCGTGCTTGTAGCCGTGTCTCCCCGTGCTCTGTAGTCCGCGTTTCCAAGATCCGAATTACCTCGTGGTCTAGTTTTCATGGGAGACCACGATCTCGAGGGTGCATGTTCGTGTACGTGGTCGTGTACGTGGTGATTGTGCGCTACCGCGGCTATGTTATGCTCGAGCGCTGGAGGGACCTCATCTCGTGGTGTCTGCATTGGGCTCGTTTCCCGACTCGTCTCGGCATGTGTATAGAGGGCGTTGTTCGAGGCAGCTTTCCTAGGACTGCCATTGCTGGTTTGGAAGGTGTTCGCCAACTTCTTCCCGGGGGACAGATGTATGCTGGAGAAGGAGTGACTGTGCCCATGGTGACTTCCTCCTGCTGTTGCGCTTGGAAGTGCATATCCAGAAGCCATCGATGCTCATCGGGGAGTGAATGCGTTCGAAGGTTCTACGGGGTCGCAAAGGGTGTTATCGTGACATCTGGCTTGATTCAAGGTGGGCATTCGTCGTACGTCAGATCGATCGCCATCAAGGTGGAGGGCGGAAGACTGTTCGCCTTGAGATCTTTGCTGAAAGTGAAGCCCCTAAACATCAAATCGCTCGGCGCCAGATCGACTGCCGATCCTGCACGTGTCCGAACTCTTTTTTGACGACCGTGTGTTTGAATTTGCACAGATTGACGAAGTTTCACTGTCACTCGCGATCTGATCTCGAGAGAGCAATGCGGTGATGTTCCCATGGCCGGAGACGTGGTTGGAGGTGTGCTTGACGAGTGCAGTCGTCCTCACAACCGCCTTCTCGATCTTCCTGTTCACCTTGCCATCGGAGTACAATGCCTTTGGCGGCAGCGAGATCACTGAAGCATATTTCACTAATGAAGACCGGAAAAATGAAGAACGGTCAGGCTTCGGCTACTTCAAGAAGCACAGCAAGCCGGATGGTAAATGCTGGTATGATGCTACAGTTCAAGTCGTCGTCCTGGGAGACATCGGGAGGAGTCCGCGGATGCAGTATCACGCTATGAGCATTGCTACATATGGTGGTAAAGTCAATATTGTTGGATACGTGGATTCAGATGTACATCCTGACATCCAAGCGCACCGTATGATAGAGGTCACGCCCATTGTGCCTTTTCCGAAACGACTACAGACAGGCAATAAGGTCCTCTTCCTTCTCATCGCGCCTTTCAAGGTGCTCTGGCAGATCTGGAGTCTCTATCATGCATTGGGCTACCGCACAGAGGCGAGCAAGTGGATGCTAGTCCAGAACCCGCCATCAATTCCAACACTTGCCGTTGCTCAGTTCGTATGCTTCGTTCGCCACACCAGGCTTGTGATAGACTGGCACAACTTCGGATACTCTATACTGGCAATGAGGCTGGGACCCCAACACCCACTGGTGAGGTTAGCTGAGTGGTACGAAGGGTTCTGTTCTCGTGGTGCTTCTGCGCATTTCGCTGTAACCGATGCGATGACGAGGGTGCTGGGAGACAAGTGGGCGGTGAAAGCGGCACCTTTGCATGACCGACCACCAAAGCAGTTCCAGCCTCTCACCAAGAAGCAACGATCAACGCTCCTACGCAAACTAACAGAGACGGCAACTTACGCAGACAGGCTGGAGGCTGGCACGTGGAAGCTACTCGTCAGCTCGACTTCTTGGACCGCAGATGAAGACTTTTCACTACTTCTCGAATCTCTTGTCAGTTACTCAGCTGCAGCAGCGAAGAACAGCAGCAGCCTCCCAGGCGCTCTTGTGATCATAACCGGAAAGGGCCCACTCAAGGAGTACTACAGTGAGCGCATTCGGCAGCTCAATAAGCAAGAGAAGCTACCGAATCTCGTCATCACAACTGCCTGGCTCAGCACGGATGACTACGCTTCACTGCTAGGCTCAGCCGACATAGGTATCAGCCTACACACTTCCTCATCCGGCGTCGACCTACCAATGAAAGTCGTCGACATGCTCGGAACTGGTCTGCCGGTGCTGGGATGGAGTAAGTTCGAGGCATGGCCTGAGCTCATCCGTGAAGGCGTGAACGGCTGCGGCTTCGAAAGTGAAGAAGACTTGACCACGCTCTTGAAGGACCTGTTCAGCGACGGCGGGAAACGAATCCAGGAACTGAGACAAGGCGCCTTGAAAGACTGCGACAGACGCTGGGACGACGAGTGGTTGCCCGTTGCTGGACAATTGTTCCAGCTGAAGACTTCAGAAAAGTAGTGTAGATTTTCACACATGTCTTCACTACGCATTTGTGGCCGCCGCGGTCAGGTGAGACATCTTCTCATGTCTCATGATACCAAGTGGGTCTAATGAATGTGGTTTCACCCGACCTTGTCGAGAAGGTGCTGAATATAACCGTGGATGGCCACGTCTATGTCTCTGCCATTGACACAACAAACTCTCAACAACCGTACCAATCTTCTACTACCACTGACAGAGGCACGATCGCACCCCCGAAGGTCCAATAGCGAGGTCGAGACTCACCAGGACACGTACACGATGGATGTGTCGACAGCAGAGATGGTGGTGGACACGACCAGTGAGATTGAAATCCTCGTTGGAGAGGGATGTGCACCTATATCACGATTTGCACGCCCAGTCGGACCAAGGAGTCAGGAGGCTAGGGAGCATACTATTGGCGTTCTCTACGAAGAAGTGGAGCAATGGATGGAATGCATGACGCGCGGAGCAGGCGAGCAAGACCTCTTGGATCAGCAGAAGATGGTAGTCTGGCAGGCCCGGCGCTGGTGGATGAAGAAGCGATGCTTCGCCGAATATTCATAATGCATCAGGATCTGACTTGGTCTCTTGCGCGAACTCGCGCGTCAGATAAGTCATGATACCCCACAAGCCGCGGAAAAGCTCCAGTCGATCGTCCTTCTCGAAAAGATCATACCATCGGGATCTCTCCATCTTCGGTCTGCACCACTCGCGGTCTTCGGGAAGCGGACTTGGCAAGGTGGATGATTCGAGGTAGTCGAGATATGCTGAATGGACGGTCAATTTGAGTATTGCAACGTGGTGGAACAAGGAGGAAACGAGGAAGACCTGATCAGCTGTTAGCCACATCCGCGACCTAGGCAATTGAAACACAAATACCTTATCGTACGGCGAGCCGGGCTGCTTGCCGATTGCTTTATACTCCGTCTTCGGATCCCATTGGCTCTTGCCATATCTGAGTATTTTCCGCATCGATGTTGGCATCTTCGGTGAGCGTAGCTCCCTGTCCTTGCTGCCAACTCGATCTGTCGTCGGCTCGGAAAGCTCTTCTGCGGCTTGCAGGACGTCGATGTTCTCGTCTTCGTCCTGATACACCTGAACGCCAGTGCCGCCACCCCAGCGTACTTTGCTAGTCCACCACTTGCCCTCGCCAGGTTTGACTTCTTCCTTTCCTTCTTTGTGTCGGTCCTGGGCGAGCTGCAACAGTGCACCAAGTTCGCGTAGCAGGTCCAGTCGTCTCGCGTTGGACTCTGCTTTTGGACTTGTCTGGTTGAAATTTACTTCGGGGCGAGTCTGGATTCCCAGCACGGGCCCTTCTACCCAGCCTTTCCTCGCTTTCGACCTTTCCAGAGGCACTCGATATACCCCAGCACTTTGGCGTATTGGAAGGTTGAGCTTGTTGAAGCAGACCCGTGGCATGGTTCGTGGAGTCGATAGTGTGCTTTGGAACGGCCACGCAACACCTTCCACGAAACCTTGAACGGTGTCTGATCGAATATTATCGGGCATCAAATATCCCGTCGAATTTCGTCGACCTTTGTACTTGGGCACAGGTTGTATGGTACTGCCTTCGATGCTGCGCAAGAAGTCGTCTACAATACGTCTGATCTCGGCCTTTGTTCTGAACTCGGACCTGGCGATTGGCTCCTTTGGTGCAGCTTCGTCCAGGCTTTTGCCATGTACCCGGTCATCAGTAGCTAGAACGAATGCCGGCAGGCCGGTTCCTGTCGTATCGATCATGCTATCATGCCCGTGAGGATCGTTGTCTAACCTCTGACGTTTGGGGCTATGCTGTCTGCAGTCTTGTGGTGCCGAGTCGTAGTAGCAGTCCAGGCTACAATCCCAGTAGCGAGACATATTCTCCAGACCTTCGAAGAACTTCCTCATGTAAGCTAGACGAGGTGGTCTATCTGGTCCCTTGGTCGTCTTGTTGATGGTCCGGAACACAGAATCATTGTCCATGGCCAGTTCTGCGAGACGTTCATCTAAATCCTTCCGCTTGCGAAATTCATCTGCGTCTGACTTGACGGCGTCCGAGTAGGACGCCTTGTCCGGCGTTGGTTCGGGTTCTGCTGATGGTAGGTAGGAAGTGCCATCTGCTGCCAATGGAACCAAGTCTGAAATAGAGCAGCTCGGAAGTATGCTGATGTTCAGAGTCGCGATGTGGGCGTCGGACAGGTCAACGGGCCTCACGATCTTGGAGAACAGTTCGTCGAGAGCGGGTGGCGGGCTATCATCGTTCCAGAAGGATTGCTCAACGTGTGTCTCTTGAGGGATCTCAACTTTCGTTGTTTGAGGGGGTGGATCCCGCTCCTCCTCTGGATCAATGCCACCAAGTCCAGAGCCTGTGGGTATATTCATTAGCCGACAATGCGTTCATAGCCTGAACTCCTTGAGTTCGTCCTGTCTGACGATTTTCTCTTTCTCGAGGTGGCAGCATCCCCAAACGATATGGCGAGCCATGCAAACCCGCCCATGGCGTAGGAACCCAAGGACAGGTGCTCTCAGCGATGCGTGAATTTGTGAGGATGGCTTGAGGTGCGGTGCAATTAAGGTTGGTCAAGCCGAGAAATGCAAGTGAGAAGCATGGAAGGGAAGGTGCGAGGCCGAGGAGACCTCATTAACCGTCTCTCGCCCCTCAAGCCATTCTGTACCTTAGACACAACACATACAAACATACCAGATATCGAATCACGTACCTCGGAGAACGCCCGCGAACATTGTGCCCTCTGGCTCGCCAGCACTTGGTCGACTCGATAGATGTTTGGCAGAGGTAGGTGAAGGTTCCGGGTGTAGAGTCAACTCTTCCTCGCTGGCCTATGCATCACCCACCCATAGAAACAGTGGTGTCGAACAAGGATCTACGAAGGAAGAAGGTTACGGTGCGAAGAGCGGGATGCGAAGGGACGGACCTCGGACATCCGCACGCCACAAGCGAAGTCAAGCATCGAGAGAGCTCCACTATCGCGCCAAGTCTGGCCATTACAGAAAACACTGCAGCAAAGACTGCACCGTAGGAACAGGTCCACCCGAGGCCTTGGAGATCAACCCGACAGGACTGCAGATCGATCAAGATGCCTGTCACGTACGGCATAGTGGGCACTGGCTGGATCACAGATTCCTGGATCAGTGCAGCAAGTCAAAGCGGAAAATGGGAGCTAGTCGCTATCTATTCAAGAGATCAAGAGAAGGGCAATGACTTCGGATCAAAACACAAATGCTCGACCGTCTATACCTCGCTCGACCAGTTCGCGAGCAATAACGCGATGCAAGCGGTATATATTGCCTCACCAAATTCCCTCCACTACGAACAAGCGAAGCAGATGTTAGAAGCTCACAAGCATGTGATTCTGGAGAAACCTGCAACTTCCACGGTGGCAGAGCTGGACGATCTATTCCGGATAGCGAAGCAGAACCGCGTTACATTGATCGAAGCGTTCAGACATACGCAAGAAGCAAACTTCAAGCTACTGGAGAGGACTGCGAATCAAGAGAAGAGGTTGGGGCCGATCTATGGAGCGAGCTTTCAATACGCCTCATACAGCTCCCGATACAACAATGTCTTGAACGGTGAGACACCGAACATCTTTTCGCTTGACTTTGCTGGAGGCAGTCTAGTCGACATTGGTGTCTATCCCGTAACATTTGCAGTCGCTTTGTTCGGTGCACCCAAGAGTCAGACCTACGTGCCCTTTATATGCAGGACAGGGGTCGATGGTGGAGGCGTGATCATACTGCACTACGATACCTTCGGTGTCCAGATCAATCAATCTAAGAGTTATACTAGCACAGCGCCATGCGAGATATACGGCGAGAAGGGCACAATCACCATTAACGCTACCACCGACATCTCGACGATCAAGCACTGGAACCCGCAGACGAAGGAGACGACGGAGCTAGCTGGGTCGTATAAGACAGTACAGAAACCTTTCGTGAATATGGAAGAAGAGGCGACGGAGTTTGCGAGGATCATACAGGAGGATGATACTGCTGCGGCCGGGGAGTTGGAAGACCTGTCGAGAGCTGTGCTCAATGTCACGCAGGAGTTGAGGAGGCAGAATGGGATACTGTATCCTGCGGATAAGGCGGAGAGGGAGACCACGTCTGAGACGCTGAAGCGTGTGATATTGCCTGTGTAGTCTTGCAGGATGGTTATGCTCACGGAGAGGCAATAGCAGAGTGTGCTGACAGCTACTGAGACTACCGCACTATGTAGAGTTCAGAGGTAGTCTTGTAGGAGCCAAGGTCCATCGAAGAAAGCAATTGATAGAAGGCCATCCGAAACTGTTTCACATGCGCCTTGGGCAATCAAGCTGGTTTGGTTTGATTGTTCGATCGGTGATGCTTTGTTCTTGCGGGTCACTGTGAGAGATCAGCTACTCTACTCGCTTTCCACTCCCACCTTCCGGTTTCATATCGAACGTCAGAACGCTCTTTCCATCGTGTATTTGCGGCAGATCGGCTTGTCCCCAGACCCCTGAATCTGTCGGCCAGCAACCTTGAAGATGTAGATCTTTGCTCGGAGGAGGGGCGGCCGACGTCACTCCTTCCATTTGTGTTGATACCGGTCAATACTTCGATGTATCGAGTCTCAGGGTTGCCTGAGATAGGTGAGACTGGATCCGGTGATACTGACACCATACCAATGGCTCCAGTAACATCAAAATTGATTTATACACATCGACTCCACTGTATAGAAGTTTCGAAGACGTTGTTCAGAGCACGTGCTTTCGCGGTTCCCTAGTTCCCTAGCGTGGCAAGAGCAGAAGAGCAGAGCACGGACTCAGGGTCGCGACTTCCAGCAACATCCAAAATATTGGCCTCGCTGTCATCATTCCCTCGACTCACACCACATTCTTCTCGTCTCACACTCCGCACAAACGCACTGTACATATCAACATCGACTCTTCTTCGCTTCGGTAGCTCGAAACGTCCCTCGGCATACTCAAGGCTGCATCTGATGACGCGAGTCTTGTTTTGATGTCGCATTCCACCGACTTCACTTCATCCTAACACACCCGCACCAGCAGCCGCATCATTATCAGCACCCCTCCAACATCCCACTCGACGACACACGTATACGAATGCGCGATACTCGATAGCTACTCACCAGCACTGGTTGCTGAGTGCCAGCCCTGACGATCTTGTCCACGCTCACCGAAGACAATACTTCCTGCTGCCTGCGCCGTTGCGATCCGCCATTCACTGCTTAGACCATCAACAAACGCGCAGTAGCTGAGTCACCGACAACGCAATTCACTCGAAGCAGACGGCGCGCATAGCAACACCCGCCAGATTCACCTAGATGAAGACGCGATGATGGAATTCGAGTACTCGCCCCGCCACTCCCCCGGGAACGCGGCGCATCTTCTTTCACCCACACACGTACACGGACGGTCAATAGATGGCTACGCTTCGATCCAGCAAATTCGCCGCTCACTCTCGCGATCGCCTTCCAAGCCCGCGCGGTACTCTGCGCACAGCCCGAAGACCTCGAGTACCTCACCCACAGCGCCATCTTCGCCGTCCCTACTCTCGCGCGCCTTCAGCGCAGACGCTGCGAGCGAACAGCCACTGAAGCCTAGAGCGTCTGTCAAACGCGCCGGGCCGCTACGCGCAACTTCGCGCAAGACTTCGCCAAACAGCCCACTGCAACGCGCTCTGAGTGACAATACGAATCAAGCCAACGCAAGCCCGCGCATCACCAGACGACCATACATTGAGCTGGACCAAGAAAACGTCGATGTTGACATGAATGCGCCAAACGACAGGCACGACACACGCAAGGAAGAATCTCGCAAGATCGACTTCCTCAGGCCCGACAGACTCCTGCAAGCTGTGAAGAACGAGGCTGGTTCGCCGATGAAATCGAGCCCGCTGAAGAGAAGTGACGGCGTCATGAATCTGGAAGCAGCCAGCTTTGGCAGCCCTCGCAACCACAAGCGTAGGAGCATTCACGGGACCACGTTCAGCCACGATTTCAATATCTTCGATTACGCAGACGGAGCACATAGCGACTCGGCGGACTCAGCAGAAGAGAAGGACATGCATAGCGGGATGGCAGCTACATCTGCCCCAGTACCGAACTCTCCACAAAGGCGACCTTTCAGTCTGCGCAAGTCTACACTGCAGCAGAGGACAGGTCCCGGGCGTACCAGGCTATTTGCAGACATTCCTCGAGACTCTGCAATGAATCCTGCCCTCACCCGCGCCCGCTCTCGGATGTCGCTAGATGGTGCGCTGCCACTTCGGACACCAGACTCCGATTCACCTTTCCGTCGGAGCACCGCGAATGATCCACCCGTGTTCTTCGAGCAGCCAGGGCAGAAGTTGTATCAGTCGGCTCCGAAGCCTCACCCGCTGTCGCATGCTTTGACGCCGTCTTCGTCGACCTCGAGTGTTGCAGATGAGCATATTCAGCAAGCGCCCAAGACAGGCCTGATCTTCCCGAAGCCTGCAATGCCAAAACCGCAACCCAGTTTCTCGAAGTCGCTACCCATTGGAGCGATGCGACCTCCGGAGAACAGCAGTGCGCGGCCAAGCCAGTTGTCACACGAAGCCCTTGCTACCCCGAACGCGTATAAGATGCCAAACGCGGTCCCGCAAGCGTTCATGTCGACCGGCTTGATCTCAAAAAAGCGGAACACGGATATGCCAGCAGCCTCCACGTTCGGCGCCAGTGTGATGCCCGACACTCCCTCGAAGCCTATGCATGTGCACATTCCTACATCGCCTACGCCACCGTCTGCGCTAGTAAAGGTCCAGCGAGTATCACATGAGTTTGGCAGTCCAAGCACGCCGTACAGTGGCCGGAAGAACAAATTCTCGCCTGAATCTTTTGGCAAGGGCGTGAACATTTTCGGTTCGAGGGTTGGAGCTCCACAGCTGACGCGCAGAGGAAGTTTTATCAGCTTGGAATACGAGGATGTTAATGTGTCGCCGACACCACAAGCAGAGTCGCAGCCGAGTGTGGATGATCTGCCACCCACGCCCACAAAGTCTACATCAACGAACGCCAGGCCGCAGTCCAAAGGAAAGAGCAACAGCCTTCGAAGCAGTCTTTTCGGCAGGAGGGCGTCGCTTGGACCGGATACGTTTGCAGCACCGGGCGGCGTGGAGGAGTCGAGTACTGACGATCACAGTAAGTCTTTGCCATTATTACAATCGCCCTTTGCGACACCAGAGAAGCCTCAGCAGACAGCTATTGGTGACTCGACAGCCCCTTTCATCACTTTGACCGTCTGCGCGAACCCTACCCCGGGCCACAGTGGGAGTCACTCTCTGTACACCGGGCAGGCCGCAAGGTCGCCGTCACCTCTCGCGAGACGATCTTTGAGATCAGAGCCTTCGTTCAAGACACCTAGCAACACTCGTGCTAAGCCACCTCCGTTCGCAGCTCCCAGTCCGACCGAGTCGAAGGAAGGAAACGACAAGCGATCTCCGCATACACCGAACGATTCTTTCGCGCCTCCGGACCCCAGCAACCTGTCCATCTCGGTAGACCATCGGCAGAGTGTGAATTTTGGAAGCAGCGTTATCAACTTCCCACCAGCGACACCGACCGGACCTAGAGAGCATGCCTTCAACAGCAGCCTCGGTCAAGGAAACCAGTCTTCTGGATACTTCGCAAACGATGTCGACACCACGCTCACGGCCCGATTCAGCTCCGTTGCAGTTTTAGGCATTGGCGAATTCTCTCAGGTGTACCGCGTTGAGAAGCCAGCACATCGAGGCTCGAGTATGGCCCATGCCGGTCACGTCTGGGCTGTCAAGAAATCTCGGAAGCCTTACATTGGCATCAAGGATCGCCAGCGTAAGATGAGGGAAGTGCAGATCCTCAAAGCGCTGCGCGGTCACGAGCATCTCATCGAGTACGTCGATCACTGGGAGTCCAAGAACCATCTATATATCCAGACCGAGTTTTGCGAAAATGGCAACCTGAAGGACTTCCTAAACCAGGCCGGCTTCAAGGGCAGGCTCGATGATTTCCGGATCTGGAAGATCCTTCTGGAAATGTGCCAGGGTGTGAAATCGATTCACGACGCCAACATGATACATCTGGACCTGAAGCCTGCGAATGTGTTTATCGACTGGGAAGGGGTGCTCAAGATCGGTGACTTTGGTCTGGCGAGCTCTTGGCCGGCGCCTCCTGGTCTGGACGGTGAAGGCGATCGGGAGTACATCGGTCCTGAGGTGCTCGATGGTCGCTTCGACAAGCCAGCAGACATCTTCGCGCTTGGTATGATCATGCTGGAGATAGCTGGCAACCTCAATCTTCCCGAGAATGGCATGCCCTGGCAGCGACTACGCACGGGCGATTTGAGCGAAGTCCCGAGCCTCACCTGGAGCTCGGAAAGCAGTCTGGTACGCGATGGGTCTGGCGATCCGGTTGAGATGATGGGAGGCACTCTTGACGATTCATGCGTCTCCAACCCTGGCGACGACGATCTCAGTTTCCTGAAGCCATCTCCTCCGAAGCTCAATCGAAGTGGAGATCTGGCCACGCCGCCAAACTTCATGGTCGACCGTTCTGATCCGGAGGCACTCGATCGACTTGTGCAGTGGATGATCTGTCCAGACCCGGATCAGCGACCCACCATCGACCAGCTACTGTTAGCAGGTGGAGTCCAGTGGGTTGAGCATCGTCGTCGAGCCGGGGCCACAGTCTTCGAAGGCAGCTGGGGTCCAGCGGACGATGTCCTCAATCATTCTCAGGATGTTGAGATGACCGACATATGAAGCTTTATCACTTCAGGCTGGACACAAATCCGCCTTACAGCACCCTGGATTCCTGGGTATGCGCATATTACGAATTTACGACTGCATTGTTTTTGAGTGTATTTAAGCGTTCTTGGATTCACAGCACCAGCGACGGCCGCCAACATCAATTTCGAAGAGCACGCGAGCAGAATATGAAGATGTGCATCTGTACGCTGTGCTTGTTTGCTGCACCATCATGCATATACGGGAGTATGGCGGAATTGTTATCTAGCTCAATCATCACTGTCGGCAATGGGACGAAGGGCGTTTTCGGGTATGGATGTCGTGGCCGCTCACGAGATCATGGAAGCATGGGGAAAGGAACATGGTTTCCAGGTTTGCTTTTAGCGCAGTGTCCAGCATCGACACGCGGCAGCCTTGCCGACCGGGACGTTGGGATTGAAAGCTGGGAGTGGAGAAAGCGCCTAGGTGTGGAGGTGGGAGAGATACCTATGACAGTAAATAGCACTTCACGAAAGACATTTGCTATGCCAAACGGATCTCTTCGCTTGTGATGGGTGGATGAGGTGAATCTTACTTGCGTTGATGGGTTCAACGTGGCAGCACGCAATCCTCACGCTTCTGTTAGGCCAGTGAGTTGAGGCTCATGTGCTGCAGCCTGCCGAGACCACCAGCGAAGCTACCTTTTGGCCGGGCCGGATCCTTGCAACGGCGCTGCAGCTGTGTGCCGTAGCCCGTGGCTGAAAGTCGTGGACAAATGTGGTAGGTAGGTTGTGTTTGTGAGTTGACGACGACAGAACAGCGGTGAAGGGGGTGTTTCGAGTTGGGCTTCTCGGCTGAACAACATCGTCTTAGATTATATTGCTCAATTGGAGGCCAGAGATTCAGCCTGCAGTCCTTCTGTATACCAGACACGTGATAGTCTGCCCCTGTCAAGCCCCCCCGTCTACGTAGAGGTGACGCCACGCCGCGGTTAAGGTTTCGATCCTGTGTTCTGGTGTGTTCTGCCAGTTCTGGTGTGTTAGCAAGCATCAGCCCGGCATTTCTTTTTCGTCCACACCACATCTCACGCCAGCGGTCTCTTTGTGTGTCGTCGCTTCCCGTGTGTCCACACTCCACATTCTTCTCCAAGGTGCAAGCACGGGCGGCTTTCGTGGAATTGTTTCCGGAATGCTTGGAGTTGAGCGTTGAAGCGCAAGGTGTTCACGCGGAAAGTTGCAGCGTGCGCGACACAAGCAAACACCTGGCAAATCAACACCACGACCGCGAATGGACCACTGGGCGATCACTGCGACAGCGATGAACACCCCTTGTCGACATGGCGAACGATAACCCGGAAGCCGAAGGCCAGGCAGAAACAGCGGCTGGAAAGGCAACTGCTAATACCTCTGCGTCGCGGAGCAGTGTGACCACTGCTCCGCCGTTGCAAAAGCAGCCATCGAGTACCCTTGTACCGACGACTACCTCGTCTGCGGGCGCGAGTCCTCGAACGTCGCGTAACACTTCACCCACGCGGAAGGACAGTCGGCAGCACCCCTTTTCCAATCCACCCCCGACGCAACCCTCTGCCGCTGCGATCCAAAGAGCGCTGTCCGCTGCAAACGTGCCTCAACTACAGGCCGGAGGTGTGTCGGAAGCGGTCTCAAAACTGCCCAAGGCACAAAAGAACGGCGGCGCCTCGGGAGACTCGACACCTCGATGGCCGACATCACCCCGACTGAAGTCGCCTCCCCCATCGATCACGAACTCGAGGAGGAACTCGAACACTACACAAAAGAAGACAGAGAACACGGCCGCGCCGAGTATAAATGTACAGAGTGCGACACCTACAACATCAACGCCTCCACCTGTGAAGCAAGGGATCGATGAGACAGTGAAAGTACAACAGCTTCAAACTCCTGTGAAGGGCTCCTCACGTGGCGCGAGTGGGAAGTCCACGTTGGAGACTGTGCAGGAGAATAGTGCGGACGATGTGAGGGAGCCGAGTCCTGCCGCTGTTCAAGCAGCTGCCGATTTGAAACCCCTGACGAAGCTCATTCAGGCAGATGGCGAGCAGACCAAGTTGGAAGCTACCAACGGCGATGGTGAGACGCGCTCATTACATGTCGAGAGCGGGAGTGAAAGTGCAGGCGCGAAGACCGACAAGAAGAAAGACTTGGAAAGCATTTCGCAACGACCAAAAAACGGTACCGTAAAGAGCTACGCCTCATTAGCCTCGACGAAATCACGGCAGCAAGAAGGGAAACAGAACATGACCGTCGAAACGGAGACCGTACCATCAATACCACAGTCAGCGATTGCGACTGGCGACCGATCTGGAAGCACCCGCAACGAGAACAGCGGCAGTGTGCGACTAAAGCCCAGCAACGAAATGATCCGACCAAAGAAGGAGCGCAAGAAGCCTACGCAGAAGGCGAGGAGTATCAATCAAGGCACAGGTGCGTATTTTTCTCTTCGCTCTCCACTCTTACTGAACAGGACACCACTTCTGCGGACCACTCTTCCTCGTCTTCAACAGCACGAGAGAAGATTACCGCCACACAGCCAAGTCGCCCTCTAAGGCGGCAGTTGTCGTATTCGCACCACCTGAAAGATACAATCTCCTCACGCAGCTCGAAATCACTATTCCGAACATTTTCTGACAGATTCGTGCGAAAAGCTTCCTCAAAGGCCGACATATTCGAAGCGCGAGTGGCAAATGCGGTCGACGAGGCCAATTCTTCCGACTCCGAAGAGACTTTCGTATACGAATCGAACCCGCCAGAACCTCAACGGCGAGCACGACATCATTCGAGAACGCCGAGCGTGACTTCTTCGCATAGTGTAGCGGATGGGCAGCGAAGTGCTGGCATGCGAAGCTATGGCGATGTGATGGACGACCGGAGGGTGGCAGGGAAGCGGAGCATGAAATTTTCCAACAACGCATACAACGACACCGACAGTCCGGACAACAAGGATGGATCGGTGAGATCGCATACGCCACGGCACTTCGGCAGATTTGGAAGAGGAGGGAGTCATGCGTCGATGTTCGATCCGGATTCGCCCTTTACGCAAGCATCGAAACTGAGGTCGCAACAAATGAACTCGAGACATTCAAGGCCGAACTCGCCGAGGAGTCCGCAGAGCGTGCAACAGCAGCAGCAGCACCGGATGTCTGGCTTGTTTGGCAAGAAGCAAGACTCGTCCTTCGACTTTGATGCTGAAGGCGGCGATGATGAGAGGACGCCGCTGGTGGGTACCGTGAGGACTCCGAGAAACGGCAGACTACCCAGACGTATCAGCAGTCAGAACGGCGGCATGATCGACGAATACTATGGTGTTCGAAGGCACTCGCGATTTGGACGATTCGGCGGCTGTCTGCTCGGCTTTGTCGTCTTCGCGGCTGCTGTTCTGAGCGCTGTGGCTTTCCTTGTCGTGTCTAACAGGCCGATGTACGAGGTGAAGATCCGCAAGATTCAGAATGTGCTCGCCAGCGAACAAGAGCTTATGCTGGATCTTCTGGTTGGAGCCATCAATCCTAATGCGCTGGGCATTGCCATCGCGGACATGGATGTCAATGTGTTTGCGAAGAGCAAGCACGTGGGCACCTGCGAATTCTGGAGGGAGCATGGACATGCACCGCTCACGACCGGCGAGACGGTCGTGCAAAGAAGGCGGAAACGGCAGGCTTTGCCACCTCTGGAGCTAGCGGCCTCGGAAAGCTCTAACGAAGACCTCTCCCACCTCTGGGGCGCCCCTCAAAAGTCAAAGCACGGCGGTGTAGACGAAGGCACCGATCCTCCAGACGACGACGACCTCGCCGACGACGCGCAAACCATGCTCCTCGGTCGCATCACCCACTTCGACCAAGGCCTCGATTTCGAAGGCTCCCCATTGAAACGCCACGTCCACTACTCAGTTGGCGAACTTCGGCTACAGAAGCCCGGCAATAAGACCGAGGCAGGCGGGAGCGAGAGGTGGGAGAAGGTGCTGCAGTATCCCTTCGAGCTGATTATTAGGGGGGTGTTGAAGTATCAGCTTCCGATTTCGAGTCGGGTGGAGACGGCGGCGGTGGGGGCGACGGTGCTTGTCCATCCGGAGGACGGCGCTAATACGGAGGGGCGAATGAGGGCGGAGGAGGTTGAGCGATGGGTTTGGGTTGATAGGGAGGATGTGCCTGATGTGCCGTCCGCGGGCAGGGTGATTGAAGAGGTGGAGGAGGACTAAGCGACATCATCGGCTTATACGGAATTTTGCTTTGTCACTGAGCGTTCTAGCGAAGACCTACCGAATAGGAGGTCAGGGCGGAGGCAAAGGCTGGCTGGCTGCATAGGCCTGGCTGGCGTATGATTGAGATGATCTTTAGGCAATGGAGGTTGCACAATTCATAGACAGCGATGTCCTGTGACAGAAGCCAAACCACCTTACAAAAGCGAAATTCAACCTCTTTGCCAAGTCCAGCCACCTGGCGTATGCGTCTCCCTCTGATGCTGCTAAAGTTGTGCTCAATGGAGTTGGTCGGGGGATGTTTCAATTCACTTTACTAACGAAAGTAGACTAGCCTACTCGTGCTTGGCATATATATCCCGCCCTCAACTTCACATCACTTAGAATGTCGCACAGCCGGACCACCGCCCAAGAAATCCACAGCACTTACTGGAGTAACCGACGCATATTTGCTATTCATCTCCGCTCACCGCATATCTTTTGCTCTAACCAACATCCTGTTCACTCCCCGCGCGTATCGCAAGCGCAGTATCACATGCCAGCCCCGCCCTCGATGATCGACCGACGGTAGCGCCGCGCAGCATGAACCCGGCCGATTTCACCCTCAATATCTCCCCATCTCTCGCCAACAAGCCGTTAGCCGCGCCATCCATCAACAAGAATGGTAAGACACCGGTGCCGCGCGCGGACCTCGAGCCCATCTACACCCAGCTCAAGGGTGCCCTGGGAGATCAGTGGCCCGACTATAAGGCTGCTATAAGCGCTTTCGTACTTGGTATGTGCAGAAATACACTGGGGTGGGAAGCCGGCTCGATATGTTGCTAATAAATCTATGTACAGGCGGCCTCAACCAAGCAGAGCTCAGCTGGGTGCTCCAACCTCTCCTCACCCTCACCCCAGTAGTCACCACATCCACCACCCTCGCAATCAGCCCCATCTCTATCCTCCACCTCCACAACACCCTCCTCGCCTCCCTCTATGCCAACACCCTCCGCGACCCTCCCCCCACCGAAGTCGCACCATGGGTCGTCGCAACCGACAAACCCACCACCACCTCCAAAAATGCCGGCGCGAGCGGCGCAAACGACAAAGCGGAGGAGCGCCTCAAGAAAGAAGTCATGGCCATCCACCCTCGCGACCGGCGGCGCATCAAGACCCTCAAGGAGACGAACAAATCTATTCATGACGGTCTGGCAGATATGCAAGACTACAGGCACGAGCTCGCTGTCAAACCGCCTGATATCGCACCGCAGAGTGCTGGGGGGCTGCAGAGGACGAACTGGGATATTGAGATCCGCCGGCGGTATGCGCAGACGCTTGCGGAGGAGACGTTGGAGTTTCCTACGCAGAATGATGTCCAAAACCGCATCGAGCCGATATGCTATGAGGAGGGGCTTGTGGGCGGGTGTCCGCATGGTTCGCTGCAGCTCTGCACGGAGATTCTGGAGCAGTCGACTGAAGCCTTCTTGAAGGAGCTGCTGTCTGGGATCTACGCGCACGCTCGGTCAAACGGGGAGGGTTGTGTTCAGACTGGCAACTTCAAAAGGCAATTGAGGAAGGAGGAGGAGGATGCAGAGAGAGGGACGCTGCAGCGGAACCCGGCGGGTTTCTTGCCTGCGGAGCTGGAGATGCAGGTGAAGCGGGAGGGGTTGTGTATGGAGGATATGCGGTTGAGTCTGCAGGTTGAGGATGGGTATATGAAGCAGGAGCCGTTCTTGTCGCATCGGGTGCTGTTGAGTCAGTACGAGCAGCCTGCGCCAGTACCGCTCAAGCTCAACGGGGTTACTGGTAGACATATGGTTAACGGAACCGGACCCAAGACCGATTCTGGTGGTCTGGAGGACGCGATGGCAGTGGACGACGAACCCACGTGGCGAGGCGCTACGAAGGCAGACGCGTTCGAGCTGCGAAGTGTTCTGGACGACTGCTTGGCCGTCGGCTAGGGACCGAAGCGGCCTCCAGCTATTATTGAAGATCTAAGTGATGAAGCGCAACGGGCCAACACTCGACGAAAACACAGAATTGGGCTACACTACCGGTCGAAGCAAAAAGATACCTTGAGCCGCACGCTCGTTGACAAAAGGAACCAATTGCGCTTTGCCAAATATCAACAACAAAGGCTTCATTCACCGGATGAGGGATACATCGGCAATGGCAACAATCGGAGGGAGCAAGCGGCGGACGCTGGTGCCACCATATTAGCACGAGCTGCCCAGTGCGCTGAACGCGCCGGTGCGGGCTGGGTGCGGATTGCTGATATTGAAGAGGCTATGGGGTGCGGGGTCTGGGTCCCAGAGAACCCACCCTTGCGGTTCAGCGACAAGAGGCCCTCCGGCCAAGCCGTCCCTCAGGAGACATCTCGACATAGACGCAACATCGCGCCACACCTCGAAGCACTGTACAACGAAGCCTTGAGCATGACGACCCCCGAACGGAGGAGAACATCGATACACGCAGCACTGACGGATATGGAGATGGCTGGCAAAAACAACGTCCCAGACAGTCCACCCGCGCGGATCAGTGGCATGAGCCCCGATACCCAAGCGCAGAAGGACATGGCGCGTATACAGGATGAAGTCTTTCTGCTGCGCCACGAGATGTTGTTGACATCTGAGACGTACCGGCAAGCCTGCGAGTTCGAGACGCCGCATGACATAACGATGTGATCGGATTGGGCTGCTCGGTGCATCGCTGTGCGCATGTCGATGGCTTGCTGGACGAGGGAAACCGACACTATTCTTGATGGTTTTATGCGCATTTGAGAGGCGTTGTGGTGTTATGCATTATGAGGCGAGGTTAAGAGATACCCCCATTGGAAGTCGGACATCAATCGGAAGGTGTCAAAAGCGTGAGGATCGCTGAATGTTGTAGCATTATCGACGTACCAGAAACATCATATGAGTTTTCCGTGCGACACGTTCCACATCTTGTAAGCGATTTCAATCATCAGCCTCAAAAGAGTGTCTCGGTACTACCTACGTATTTCTAGGTATCCCTACGGACGACAAAGTTAGTACCCCGCACGAGTCGGTGAGAAGGAACGTCTATACCAGATATCTTTCTCATGTTGAACTCAGGTTCTAGTGATGAAAGGGTATAGTTGAAGAAGCCGACGTTTCAACATTCTTTGACTGAAGCCCTGTTCTGGAGCATGAAAGAACAGTAAAGGCGACTTCAACAGCTCGAGCTCGTCAACCATTGTCTCGACCATGTCTCGATGGCTTCCCAAAGTCAGAGTCGCAGGTAAGACCACCATCATCTTTAATCAAAACCACAATCTAAACAAACCAGCCTGCAACGTCGCCCCAGTCTTCCTCAACACCCCCAAAACAGTCAAAAAAACCATCTCGCTCATCCGCGAAGCCGCTCACAACCGAGCCGACCTCGTCGTCTTCCCCGAAACATACATCCCAGCCTATCCCCTCTGGACCGCCCTCGCCGCCCCAATAGACAACCACAGCTTCTTCACCCGCCTCGCCCGCTCCAGTCTCCTCATCTCCGGCCCGGAAATCCGCTCCCTCCAACAAACTTGCGCCCAAAGCAAGATCTTCGCCCACATCGGTTTCAACGAGCGGTCCGCTGCTAGTCTCGGATGCATCTACAATTCCGCCGTTTTGATTAGTGATGAAGGTGAGATTCTGACGCACCACCGGAAGCTGGTGCCGACGTTTTATGAGAAGTTGGTTTGGGCGAATGGGGATGGGGCGGGGTTGAGGGTTGTGGAGACGGAGCGGTGTGGGAGGGTGGGGGCGCTGTTGTGTGGGGAGAATACTAATCCGCTTGCGCGGTGGAGTTTGATGGCGCAGGGGGAGCAGTTGCATTTGACGACTTGGCCGCCGCTTTGGCCGACGAGGAGGGTGGAGGGGAAGGTGGGTGGGAGGCAGTATGATAACTTGGCTGCGAATCGAACGAGGACTGCGGCGCATTGTTTTGAGGCGAAGTGTTTTGGGGTGTTGTGCTCGGGGTTTATGGATAAGGAGATGAGAGGTAAGATCTAAGAGTCTGACTGATACCCAATGCTGACTGTTTGTCACTTTGTGCTAGACGAGATGGTCAAGCACGCTCCATCCATGGAAGAAACTATTGACAGCGTCACCCAAGGCGCGAGTCTCTTTCTCGATCTAACAGGCGCTCAAGTCGGAGAGGAAATCCAGGGGCAAGAGGGAATCGTTTACGCCGATCTGGATCTTGAGCAATGTGTTGAGCCGAAGCAGTTCCACGATGTGGTTGGATACTATCAGCGATACGATGTATTCGACTTGAAGGTCAATCGACAGCGGTATGGCGCGGAGACGAGCTTTCAGCCGGAGGTTGAGACTGATGATAAGCCTGTGAATGCTGCACCAGCAGCCAGATCGGACGGCAAGGCTGAACGACCGAGCTCTGAGCATGCTCATGGACAAGGAAGCATGCGGATACTATAGAGAAGTTCGAAATGCTGTTCGCCCATCAGAGATAGAACAAATGAACGCAAGCTGTGAGTGGCCGAACTTTGTATTTGATCCGGTTGCACATCCTACATACCGGGCTTCCTGTAGTGGTAGGCGTGGGTCTGAGGCTGTCTGATATAAAGGTGGAACGGCTTAACTTCTAAATTGACATCCTTCTTGCCGAGTCCCGGTCTCGAGAACTGTTTCCTTAGCCTCGAAGCCTTGGTGTCGGCCACATAGGACGGTGTCGGTGATTGAGGTCTGAGTGGCGACGGAGGTCTAGATGGCGAAGGCAACTTGCAGTCGGGTCTGGCCTTTCTCTACCGTGTCGGCTTCGGTGGAGGTACCAGTAGGTCCTCTACATCTGGCCTGCGACCTCGGTGGCGTCGATCTCCATCGAATGAACGCCTCTCTGCTTCCCATTAGCTTCCTCCAACGCCTTCTCCTCCGCATCCCCTTCCGCCTCCACCTCCACCTCCCTCCACACCGGCCTCCGCCTTCGCCCGCGCGAGCACTGCTGCTTGCTTGCTCTTGTCCGCCTACTCCTCCTCGCCCTCATCGTCTTCGTCCTCATCGCCATCGACTGGATAACGCATGTCCTCAAGCATCTGCCGCCACTCCTCGCCGCTCTCCATCATCATATCGTCGTCATTATCCTCGTCCTCATCCACCCCCGGCTCAAATGGCTGTTCAGCTCCGTAGAAACGCCCTGGGCCTACAAGAAGCTTGGGATTGATTCGCTTGGGAGCCTCCTTTTTCGCCATTTTTTGACGTCGTCCAGATCGAGTCGGATAAGTTCCAGAAACTTGATGGCGTCCTGTTCGGTTTCCTTGATAAGGCGCCTCGCGGAGTCCTGGAGGTAGAGCAAGAGGGTCAGCAGACATCACAAAGATCGCAAGGTCTTGCCCATCGCCAGCGCATACGCAGCGGCCACAGTGGCACGAGACATCTGCCGGGAAGGGGAGAAAGAATCGTACCCAAAGTTCCTCACTCTCCAGCCTGCAGCGCTCGACCGCATACCAGTCATCCGACGCCACGCTGACCAGGCCCCAGCTTTTGATCCGTCAGAAAGGGGGCATGCCTTCATCCGTGAGGTTGTGATTTGCAGCAGCGATGCAATCACCGTTAGCTCCTACATTGAGCCGTTGAAGCGCTTCACTGTATGGCTTTCCATGTAGCGATGGCGGCTCAGTCTTGTTAGAGGTATCCTCATCCCTTTTCTGAGAAGCCATGATGCGGCAAATCGTGATGATTGAGCAGTCTTGGTTGTCTTGTCCGGTAGACAAGTTATTACTACCTTGAGGTGATTATCTGAGGTTGCACAAAGCCGGCGATCACATGAAGCGTGTGTAAAGACGCAGGAACGACAGACTCACCCTTGAACGCTTGCAACCTCACACGTTCATTCGAACTTCACAAAATTCTCTGTTCACCAAACTCTGCAATACTTCTGTCGCACGTTCGAAATATGTCGAAGTCCGTATTGGCAACGTCTCCACACGCTTACGACCTCGAGGACGGAAACATGTCGCCGAAGAAGAAGTGCGAGAGCGCAGATGGTTGCGAAAGCGGTGCAGCAACTACAGAAATATCTTCGTGATATTGGTCCTCGCCACACCGACTCCCTGGAAGCGAGCTTAAGAAAGCCGGTGCCTGTGAGTGTCATCTTGGAACATACCGTGTACTCACACATCTGTAACAGGTGGCAAGCACGCAAAGTGACCATAGCCGACAACAACCCTCCTGCTGGCGGCGGACTCAGCCCAGTTTTACGTTTGCTCCGGATGGACAATCTGTACTTCGACACTTGCGCCATCTTACCGTACCATAAATGCGGTAAGCGCTCAGCGACATCCAAACACGGAATCATCGTGCGCGTCTCACCGTCCCCGTGCTATAAGTGTAGGACCTCCTGCCGATGCTCTCAGAGCTCCGGATGTTGGCCAAATGGTTCGCGCCTCCCAAACAGGTCACCAACAGTCAGCATGCGGCCTACAGCATTGCGTAAGCTGTTCGGCCGTTTACGACTCCGTGTTTGCCATAATGGCAACCCACCAGCATGGAACTGCGGTTGGCTGCTTACCGCTCATGGCTGTATAGCGCACAGAGATATATGGTCCATCGCACTGACAGTGACTGCAGGACCCAGCGATCATCATTGTTCCTCCAACCTTAACGCGGTTTGCTGCCTTACAGTTCTTTCGCTGCAATTGCTTCCCGCTCTTCTCACACCAGCTTGACATCCTCTTTCCCGATTGGTCCACTATCTCGTCAGGGCCCGATAACTGCCGGATTCAACACAAGCTGAAGATGTTTGAGCGACATCGGCGCCAGTCAGCTTCCACAGCTCGATTCAGCTTGCACAGAAATCGGCGAACAGCGATACTCCCCAGCGCTCGGTGTTGCTGCTGTCGTGTGGGATGTGGTTTCGTGAGGCGAGAGAACCCTGGTGACCCACCGCCGGAACGGCGCGAGCCAATATCACGTGCTAATCAGGCGATCGGTTTGATCGACAAGGTGCAAGATAAATCCTATGTCCCCCGAGCTGGGCGCCAAGGGGAAGGCTGTCTTATATCTTTTGACAGGCAAATGAACACACGAACCGAACACCTCCCGACAAAGCACGGCATGTAAGATAAATATGTTTATCTTCAGCACAGGCTATTCAACGATCCGCAAGATAGATAAGGGAGATTCTGACCAATGAGAAGCCCGGTCCGTCATCCGCCTTCAGATATGAGAAAGATAAGGTCGCGTGTACAATTCCACGCGGTCACAGATTCAGGATTCGCTGCGAAGAAGCATTGTCGATGAGGATGTATTGTTGCTATATATCTTGTGACCAGGAGCACAGTGTGGTTGTTACCAGCGCAAACTCACGGGATAGAGGGAGCAAAATCGGGGTCCTAGTTGGTTCGAACTCAGGCCGGTAACTCAGCATCCTGTGTCACGGAACCCGCTATCGTGGGTGGCCGAAAAGCAAATCGTTAAGCTCTCGATCTCCATGCAGTAGCCCGTCCACAACCCACGAGAGCCAAGAGTATGGTTCGGTTGTGGACTCGGCGGCGCCTTCGTTGACCCAATATCAGTGCTCTCCCGGACAGAATAGCGGCTCTTTCATATACTTGCTCCACCCTACTGATTCTACAGTAATCTCCCCTACTCTTTCTCTTCACTTCTGCTGTGCTCTCCCTTGCTTCCAGCATCCACCTCTTCTTGTCTGCACTAACAGTGCCCGGGATTTGCAACACTCTGCCTTGAGGCACCCGGCTACTCAGCATGTCTTACTCTTGGGTCGGCGCGCCGACTACGTTCAACGGCACAAATCAAGAGTTGGGCGGTGATTCGCGTAAGTGGCTAACAGAGCGGAGTGCAACTGACAATAGCTAATAAATTATGCTGAACCGTAGACAGCGAGAACCTGAACCAATGGTTCCAATCCGGAGACACAGCCTACATCCTCGTAGCTTCGGCTATGGTGATGGTGATGGTACCGGGTCTTGGCTTTCTATACTCTGGACTTGCGCGGCGGAAGTCGGCTCTGAGCATGATATGGGCTTGCATGGGCTCATATTCGGTTATCACATTCCAATGGTACTTCTGGGGTTACTCGCTCGCTTTCAGCAGTTACGCAACGAACGGATTCATCGGAGATTTGGGGAAGTTTGGTCTTCAGAATACACTGGCTCTGCCCAGCCCTGGTAGCCCACTGGTTCCTGAACTGCTCTATGCGTTTTACCAGGTAAGAGTGGTCGCATAAGTGTGACAGGTTTCGCAGCTGACTTGAAGCTCCAGATGCAATTCTGCGCCGTCACTGCAGCTATCGTTATGGGCGCCGTCGCCGAGCGAGGTCGCCTGATCCCAGCCATGGTCTTCACTTTCTTCTGGGCTACGCTTGTATACTGCCCACTGGCAATGTGGGCGTGGGGAGCCAATGGCTGGGGCTTTTCGTGGGGTGTGATGGACTATGCAGGTGGCGGTCCTGTCGAAATTGGCTCCGGTCTATCTGCGCTTGCGTACTCGATGGTGCTCGGCAGACGTCAAGAGAAGATGATGTTGAACTTCCGGCCACACAATGTCTCGCTCATTACGCTTGGCACAGTCTTACTCTGGTTCGGCTGGCTTGGATTTAACGGCGGTTCCGCATTCGGCTCGAACCTGCGCGCGACAATGGCTTGCTGGAACTCAAATCTGACGGCCAACTTCGCGGCGATCACCTGGGTGCTGCTCGATTGGAGGTTGGCAAGGAAGTGGTCAATGGTCGGTTGGTGTTCTGGCGCGATCTCTGGCTTGGTTGCGGCTACACCAGCTTCTGGTTACATCACACCATGGGCGTCGGTAGCTCTTGGGATCGTCACCGGCATCGTTGCCAATTTCAGCACAAAGATCAAGTACTGGATCAAGATCGACGACGCCATGGACGTGTTCGCCGAGCACGGAATCGCCGGCATGATCGGTCTCCTCTTCAATGGCATTTTCGGAGCGAGTTACATTATCGGTCTTGATGGGGTCAATACCGGCGCCATCCAAGGCGGCTGGATTGAGCACAACTGGAAGCAGATGTACATGCAGATCGCCTACATCGTCGCCTGCAGCGCCTGGGCCTTTGTCATGAGTGCCTTGATTGCCTACGCCATTAACTTCATACCCGGCCTCCATCTCCGCGCTTCTGAAGAAGCCGAATTACTAGGCATGGACGACGATCAGCTCGGCGAGTTCGCGTACGACTATGTTGAGGTCCGCCGCGACTACTTGGCTTGGACACCCGCGAAGGAGAATCCCGAAGGCAAGGACTACGAGATCCCACAAGGCGAGCGTCATGGTATCCAGCAGCACAGCGAGATGCTTGAGGGCAAGGAGCCCAGCGAAGACTCCGGCGCAGAGCACACTGGTATTGGTGGCGACAGGCACGCCGCTGCGTACGAGAAGACGCAGCGTGAGCGTGACTACCAGGGCGATCCAGCTGCTGCGCAATAGATTGAACGAAGATAGAGATCGATAGATCGTTGTACGAATGATACCTTTGAGAAGCTTGGCGTTACAGGGCAGCACGATGAGCGAAGCAGGCCGTGTCTGGGAATATTGTTAATGATACACCTTTCTGTAGTTACGCTGAATCAGCAAGAATCAACAAACTTCATCTGACTGAAGCTGAACTCGTGCTGAACTTGAGCAATATCATGTCTCGCAACCCAGAGCACCGGGCCAATGTGGAAAGTAGACAGCATGGAGGCTATATACCGTATTGGTCGAACTCGATGAACCACGTAGGATCTGCAAATCCTGAAAATTTCGCACTCTCCGCACCACGCGATGGTCGCAGTGTCTTCTGAGAGCACCCAGGGGCTGCCGGCTTCCCAGCAAAACGATCGTGCACCCAGTCGAGAAGCATATGCTGCGCTGCATACATCACTGGAACGTGTGAGATTGCCTCCTACGTTAAGTTAGCGCTGCGAGCCATACACGGAGAGGTGATTGCGCGAACCCATCTCGAATACTGGAGTTGACTGTCCGGATACTGCTCGCACGTCTGTTTGACCGATGCCGTAACAACCGGCTCATTGGCATTGGGATCATCCGTGCCTTGGACCACCAGCATCGGACCTGCAAACGGCTTGCCACCATTGCCGCTTATGTTATTATACCAGTAAGCGGAGTCTGTCAAGTTCCAGCAGTTCTTGAGGATCTACGGTTCCACCTTCTGCACTAAAGAGCTGTCCGCCAGTCACACCACAGCCCTGGATCTCCTGCATCAGCTCCCACCTCGCTATGCCAGCTTCGGTGATCCAGTCACTCATCTCGAAGTCTGGAAGAACGTTGTGTAAGCCTTGCGCGATACCCACGACCCGACCATTGTCCTGGGACAGACTATCCGCAGCGATGATACCAAGGACGTCCGTGAATGGCGATGCTGCCACGGTTCCCAGGTAACCCTCCACTGGTTTTTCAACTTGACGCTGTGCTGCTGCCCAAGCAACACCACCACCTTGACTCTGACCCGCTACTACGAACTCCTTGGAAAGAGAGTCGAACCACGCCTGCTGTGCTGCTTCTACAGCATAGAAAAGATCGTTGGCTTGCGACGGTAGGACGAAATACGGACTAGTGGTGTTCGCGACTCCCAGGCCCAAATAATCCGGAGCTACAATGGCATATCCCGCCAGAGCATACGGGAAGGGCTCCTGGAAGTGGTCCCAGAGATTCCGCAGACCGGACGGCGCACATGCTTGCATCTGGCCTGATGTACCGTGTGCCAGAGCGATGACGGGGTACAGCGGATCGTCGTCATCTTGCTTGCCGGAACACGACCTAAGGCCTGGAAAGGTTCGGGGAAGGTACGGCCACAGCACGTACGCAGACGCCGGCATCACTGTGCCGTTGAAGGTCTCGGTGGTATACAGGAAACGAGACATCGACAAGCTCATCGGTAGGGTGTACTCGGAGACATTGGTGAACTCTTCCACTTTCAGAATCGTCCCTGCGGCTGGTGGATTCCCAGGGTCATACGAGGCTGGCAGATCGTGGAAAGCATCGTGCTGTATGAGTTTGCCAGCATTGTTGGTACGCTCAAAACGAAGCGCTGTCTCCACATTTGCAGCAGTCTCGTGAGATATGTTCGCAGCTGCGATCTGTGCGGCTGTGAGCTTGAAGTCTGAGTTCCAAACGTTGCTTTGCGGCTGTAGCTGAGTCGTTACGCGGCAGAGTACTAAAGCAGTTAAAAGTATACGTCCATTCATGTTGAAAGTTCTCGTGGTATCACCTGTTGGCGAGTGTGATTTGTTATGTTCTCCGAAACACACACCGGAGATCACATCAATGGAGGAGGTGCTTTTGATGGTACCGAGGCTTCTATTCATCCACTCGAGATGAGGGTGTTCGCCCTCAATCGGAGGTCAAGTCGGTAAATACCTTCCTGATCGGGCGGTACTGTCTTCATCATCGGATGTTCTCACTTCTTTTTCTTGCAGCGATGTAAATAAAGCGCAGGACAGTGAGCTTCGGGGATATGTCCAGACGGGACCATGGCCGAGAGACCTGAAGCTACTGTATCTGACCATGAGCTTCATTCTAAAGACATTCGTTTATGCAGAAGTGAACCTTCGGTCAGCCTGACCGCGCTTCTCGCTATCGGGAGCCATGCGGAAGTATGTTTGCAGCTTGCTCGTAAGGACCTACTGTAGTAGACTTTGGGGGCTGGCTCCAGGAGCTGAAGAGATGTTTGGTGGCCCGTACTGCAGTCTTGTTCCTGCCTGCACACGCGCTACCACCGGACCGGATCCGAAATGTGTATAAAACAGTGCGTTATAGCCGCGTCATTTTACCCAACCTCGACTACCCGCTGCCGTCGTACTTGTTACAGCCATAGCCATGGCAGAAGAACTTCTCTTGGCTACAACCCGGTATCAGGTTCGTCCAGCAACCGAAGACGATGTCTCCGCTATGACAGATGTATTCTTTCGAAGTGAGTATTTGTAGCCGATAAGCAACTTGAGGTGCTCACAACGATATCAACAGGCTTCAATGCACCATTCTGGGAGGTGATACTGCACTCATCTGTGCACCCCATACCGGTACTAATCACGAAGTGCGTTTAGTATCTGTTCCCGGACACCGGAGCTATGCGGAAATGGTGGCACGAAGCGTGGCTGATGGGTTTGAACAATCCAACGGATCGAACTTTCGTTGTGGAAGACACGGAGAACGATAATCGAATCGTTGCGTTCAGCCGCTGGATGGTACCACAGCAGGACGGCAATCAGGAGCGCATATGGCCCAGCCTAGACCAAGGCCCAGCCGATATGGAGGTAGCTGGATCGTTTTTCGGTGGTATGGAGGAGAGCAGGCACAAGGCGATGGGCTCGAAGCCACATTGGAGTAAGCTCAAAGGATCCAATATAATGGCATCGCTTTCGCTGATGAATGTATCATAGTGCTCGAGTTGCTCGGCGTGGATGAGCGCTATCAAAAGTCTGGTATAGGCGCATCTCTGATCAAATGGGGAACAGACCAAGCCGACAAGAGCGGGCTGCCAACATATCTCGACGCTTCAGAGATTGGTATGCATGCCTACAAGAACGCTTTCAACCCTCTTTAAACCCTGTTTGCTGACCAGATATCCTTACCGCCATTAGGGCAACCTTACTACACCAGTCGGCATAGCTTCGTCCTCGCTCAAGATATTAAAATTCCTGATCGGTAAGAACAGTGCTGTCTTACGGGCGACGGTGGCTAACCTCGAATAGGCCAGCATACGGGACGTTCACGTACAAGAGTCTGGTACGGCCACCGAAAGGGAAGGCCTAGACTTGAGGCAGAGTCACGCCACGTTGAATCCTAGGCAGCCTAGCAAAATGAATGGCAGTACGATACAGCAGCTCGAGAGCTGCCTACTATCACCATCGATCGCTTCCGGCATACGATGTATCTCGCTACAGCAGATACTTGACTTCCTATAATTGCAGACGGCATGTTAGCATCAAGATCGCAACTGCGTTCGGAGAGCTGTCGACTGCGACTTGGTTCGCTACGTTACCTAGTGACTCGAGCGTAGTGGGATAACCATTTTCTACCAGAGTCGGCAGATGTGCGAGATGACAGACGTGTGATGACTGAAAAGGTATGAAGAAATGATGAAAAAGTTGCCGAGCCAAAAGACGACCCCCTTCGGCGTTGATTTGATGAGTCGTAGCATAGCTACGTACGTTTACTAAGTCGACCTCTTGGACGCCGTCCATCATTGACAGGAGTCGTAAAAACACCCGCGCAAGAAACGGTATCGTCGAGCCTCGCTGTCGTTTCTCAGCTTTACATTAGAACCTTAGCAGGCTAGATTAGAAATACAGAAAGCGTTCCGAGGATATCTCGGAGACATGACCGCAGCCCCGTTATATTGACCAGCCTTTTGAAGACCAACGCCCAAAAGAAGACAAAACCTCCGTGATGCATCTCAGATGACTTAGAGAGCGGCAACGAGACCGAAGATGGCGAACACGGCAGCGGCGCCAGCAGAGAGCTGAGCGGCAGCACCAGTCGCTGGGACGGGGCTGGATGGGTAGCTCGAGGCGGTGGACGCAACTATATGATGTTAGAGGGTTGTATATGACCATGAATCTATGGGACTTACCTGGGGAGGCAGTGCTGGCCGGGATGGTGGTGTTGCCGACTGGGTATGGGACCGCTGGGGGAGCGGTGGTTACTGGTGCGACGCTGGTCTCCCATGTGGTTGGGACCTGAGTGGTGACGGGCGCAGTTGTAGCCTCAGTGGTGACCGGGGCTGTGGTGGCCCAGCTGGTCGCAGGGTAGGACACGGTGCAGCCGCCTGGGCAGTTGGTGATGACGAGGGTGGTGGCCTCAGTCGCAGTGTAGGTCTGGCCGCCGTGGGTGATCTCGGTTGCCTTTGGGCAGAAGGTGGTCCACGCAGTCACGACCTCGGTGGTCCACGAGTCGCCACCGTATGCTGGGGCGGTCTCGTTGACTGGTGCAGGTGCAGCTGGGGATCCCCACGAGCCTGCAAAACAATCAGCATTTATGTTCCCAACGATACGTCGATCGGATCGACTCACCACCTGGCTGGCCGTGCTCCTGAGGAGCCCACGAAGCGGCAGCGACGCCAGCGAAAGCAGCAACAACGGCGGAACGCATCTTGATTGATTGAGGTTGGTGTTGGGGGGGTTGGAAGATGTGTTCGTTGATTAAAGCGAGTGTGGTGTTGTTGCGAAAAAGAGTGCTGTGGAATGCAAAAAGAAACGTGACGGCAGTGCGACTCTCTGCTCTTTAAGGGAGATTCAAGCCCCCTTCCTGATTGAATGAGGGAAACAAGGCGCACAACCAATCGCGACCGACTGAACTACCCGACCCCTGAGTGCTGGTTCCTGCGTCTCCCTGCAAGGCTTCCTTACGCACTCCTTACATCTAGCGTTGCCGAGCGAGCCCAGCCATTGGCGAGTCACGTCTAGCGAGCCGCTCCACTGCTGATCTGTCGGAGGATATTTGCGCGCAACAACTCATTCTCGTTGGCAGCAAATCGTTGATTAGGGTACGTCACCGGCTTCACACCTTTACCAACGATCGCCAGCCTGGAGTTGATCCCTCTCATCCGACGTTTCAATATTCTTCGGTTGTATATAGTGTTGAGATGGTCATGCGACCAACGCTTTGGCCTGGCTGACGGAAGAGAACAGATTTCACAACGATAGAAAGCGGCCGGATCGTGGAGAGGGCTTTTGATGACATCCCGCTGGAACCTCTTGCCCGAAAAGGTGGGAAAGGCGACGGTGCCGTGGTCTGTGGCGTGATGTTTCGCCTTGAAACGTCCACCGAGTGAGCCTTGCGTTCGCCGTTGCGCTCCAGGCTTCGCTAAGGACGCCGAGGTGCCACCCAGACTTTTGCTGAGCGAGTGGCAACCAGATTTGAAGTCTGTTTGACGGAAATTTGGTGTGGAATTGGTGGGAAGCTCTCAACCAGTCTCGCCCTCGACGGTTACGTCCGCAAATAGCACCGCTTCTAGCGCCCGATGCAAGGTACCCGCGACGCATGCGTTGGAGCTGCAGAAAGTCTGGATGAACAAGTCATTGTTGTCGGCGTAGCTTGTATGCGGTCCGATCAAGTCTACCGTATGTACTTGTATCTGCAAATGCAGACTTCAATACGACACCAGCAGAAAGTTGCAGCACATGAAACCGCCAAGGGACCATTATCGAAGCCACGCGTACTTGACCCCAGATTTTGTTATATTGGCAAGCCGGGTGGATCTCTAAACGGTAATTGCGAACAACACATGCGGGGGCACACGTGACGTTGTGGACGCATGTGCAATAGATGTAGTGAGGTAAAAGGACAAGAACCGAGATCTCTCCCTCGTTGTGTCGACGAGCAGATTCTGTCCATGCATGGACAGGCTTCATGTCATCATTGGAAAGAAGCTGGACATCAGGTTCCAATCCGTCTGATCCATCGGAAAGACATCAGGATGCATGCCACTTTCATCCATTGGCCATTCATCGCGCAACGGAGACTCGAACCATTGACCGTCAGGTACGCCCAGAGTATCGAACGACGTGCGAGCTTGCGCAGCAGCATCGTTCGCACCCTTCTCCGTCAAGGCGTCTTTCACGCGTCTTAACGTCCAGGCGCGCATGTGCACCAGGAACTGTTTCTTCTCGAGGAGATCGGGTCTTTCACTGGTTTCCGCGAGTGCTTCGATGATGTGTAACCATTCATCAATGCGCCGGAAATCTTCGCACAGGGCGTCGTCCAGTGGTCTAACGATCCCATTGACCAACAATGTCAGGACAGCAGAGATGCTGAAGTCGATGAAGAGCCTGAGGAACAAAGATTAGCCGCCATTTCGATCCATTGCAACAGCGTACTCACCAAACATGTTGAAAATTACCTCTCGGCGACAATGAGGCAAGTTCTAGAGCGTCCCGTGCTGACGACACCACAAACTGTTGTGTAGAATACGAACAAGACCGTAGCGAAGTCGCTGTCGGACAAGTACCGAACAACGGATCTGCGCTTCCTTCCTCGGCCGGTGGTTCCCTATTCACCTCCACGAGAGTCTGGAAATACTGGAAGTGCAACAAAATGATATATATGATGGAGAACTTGGGCCAGTGTCCCATCAAGTCTTGTGGTTTAAAGCTGAATGGCAGCGCAGTCCTCCAGGCTAGGAGCAGCGCGTTCAATTCGTTTTGAGCCGTGATGTGCGCACTCGGTGTGGGAAAGGCTGTCGCACATTGTAGCCGACTCCAGAGCTGACCTTGTATGACCGCCAGCCTATGCCCAGTTACGAGGAAGTTCACGCTCCGCATGTTGTCGAGCGACTGAACCAAGCAAAAGCCTTCAACATTAGTACCAGACGGTGGGAGCCGACTGATCTCTTGCTCGTAGAAGACCGGAGGTTTGCCAGTGATGAGAGCCATATTCTTGTCATGGACGTACGCTACCCAGAAGGCACGCGCACGATCTTCCCTCGAGGCGTAGTATGGACTATCGGGCTTCTCTTCCTTCCGTCCATGACGAGAACATGTCAGCAAATATCTCATTTATGCCGGGCCTCAGCTGATGAGAGCACACACCTTATGCGCATCAAGGTCCTGTAAGATGTGTGCAGCAGACCCTACGAACATGCGCGCAGGGTCCGACATTGCTGTGCCCCTCAACAAGGTTGCAATCGCCAGAAGGACTTGCGCAGTTGCCAGTGATGGTTTGCCATATGGAAGAGTTGGCGCCACCTCTAATATCTCGCCCAGATAACGACTCGCCTCCCGATTTTCCTCCTCGGCTTCAGATGGATCAGACATTGCCCGTAGACGGTGCGCAGAGCAAAGGACGACGAGCGCGGTTGCCCACCAGACTACATCAGCTTGCCTGTCTGGCGGCCAATCTTGGTCCATCCTTCGTAGTACATGAGCAGCGTTGAAGACCGGGAACAGGCGATTGCAAGCAGCCAGAAACCCATGTGTCAGATGCAGCGCGCGGTCCTTTCGCACCATGTTGAATTTCTGCTGTGTTTTGGTGAGTCCCGTCGCTCCATTGAAAGCGCAGGGTGACTGCTTGCTACTCGAAGCAGAGTCCTCGCTCGGTGGCGCAGTGACAGTAATCTCCTGTGCATCCTCTATCTGCGGTCGTCGGAGTAGTGCTTCCATGTCTTTGAGGCGGCTTTCGAGAGCAGAGAGATCCTTGCCTCTGCATGTTCTCAGCGGCGGTGGTCAGAGCAATTCGGTTGAAGCATACTCACCGACGACTCCTCTTGCGATCGCTCTTCTCTATCCGCGTGAAGATACATTCTTGGCCAGTTTTTCGGCAAAGCGTGCAGGCCGTGCCATTCGCCTCACATTTTATCTTCTGCAGTTCCAACGGGCAACACGATTAGCGATGTCTGACAAGGGATAGTAGTCACTCTCAATACCCATCAGTTCTTACCTTCCTGTGACAGGCATCGCAAGCCTTCGCGTACCTGCGCGGGTATGCAGCCCTAACATCCATAGCACGCGACTCTGTAAACAGGTAGGGTGTCCGGGCTGCTCGCGATACACAATGCGCTGGGTAAGCTTCGGAAACGAAGTCCGTTGATGAGCCCTCGAGACTCTGGTTGGATGGGTTAGATATCTTTTGCGAAAGCCTTCAACAATGCTGCTTAGAAATACTACATGGGGTCCACCGTCCAATCACTTCCAAGCGGCAGCGGCGCAATACGAGATATTCACCGTATTATACCAGCAGCAAAGACCCGATAACTTTCGACTATCACATAGCCATTCCAGCTTGTTTGAGATATATAATGAGGTATCCGTGTTTGCAAAGAAAGATAAGATAGGATGAAGTGCTGTCACCAACAGGGTGGCGGAAAACAGCGTTACTAGGGTTAGGGTTGGGGTAAAAGACCTATCCTCACCTCCATTGTGGAACAGCACCCATTTGACATGTATATGCGACGAGAACTTCTTGGTGACGGACCAGCAGCTCGTTATGCCATCGACAGAGCCGGATGTGGAACCACTCGATGGTCGGCTCACTAGACTACGCCAACAAGTAGAAACCGCGGAGGCCTCACTTCGAAGACTCAAACTCCAGGTCCAAGAGACTGAGAACCAGGTTGAAGTCAAGCGGCAGACCCAGCAGGCGCAGATTAGTAATGCCTCCTTATCGGAGCAGACCAAGCGAGCATCGGACAGTCTTCGAAAGAGCCCCCGAGATGAAATCACTTTGGTCAACACTGCAGGATGTGATTCGCCTTCGCCAAGGTGGCCTCTTACTGCGGCCGAATACCAGAGATATGGCCGACAAATGATCATGCCCGAAGTCGGCCTGGAAGGGCAGCTACGACTACGGAAGGCTAAAGTACTCATCGTAGGTGTGGGTGGCTTGGGCTGCCCAGCTGCGGTATATCTTGCCGGAGCTGGTGTAGGCACACTGGGCCTTATGGACGGAGACACAGTTGAGCTTTCCAATCTCCATCGACAGGTGGCTCACGCCACGACAAGAGTGGGTATGAGTAAAGTTGAGAGTGCTTTCCAATACCTACAATCGTACGTAACCACGATCAGACCGTCTGTAACCTCCATTCTGACCGCATTCGTAGTCTCAATGCCGAAGTGAGTTACGTTCGGCACGATTTTCATCTGTCACCCGAGCAAGCGATCTCCATCTTCGAGCAATATGACCTGGTCCTTGACTGCACCGACCACCCAACATCTCGATACCTCATCTCCGATGCTTGCGTTCTCACCGGCAAGTCTTTAGTGTCCGCATCTGCTCTGAAGACGGAAGGCCAGCTCATCGTGCTCAACGAACCACCCCTGCGGCCTGGGAATCTCTCTGGCGGACCGTGCTACCGCTGTATCTTCCCAAAGCCACCTTCGGCTGAGAGCGTGTTAAGCTGCGGCGAAGGTGGTATTCTTGGCCCGGTGGTCGGCGTTATGGGTGTCTTGCAAGCTCTTGAGGCCATCAAAATTCTCACGAAGCAGAGGCATGAGCCCGCGGAGACCAGTGCCTCAGTTGAAGCACAACCAGTCAAAGCGAGTCTACTCATGTTTTCGGCATACAGCAATCCTCAATTCCGCACAGTGCGACTCCGCTCTCGACGAGCCGATTGTGCTGCATGTTCGACGCATCGCACAATCTCCGCTGACTCTTTGTCGAGTGGCTCGCTCGACTACGTCGCCTTCTGCGGCCGCACAGCTCCTGTGAATGTCCTACCCTCGGAGTCTCGTATCTCAGCAAGAGAGTTCTCCCAACTTGCCCAAGACAGCTCGAACGTGCTAATCGATGTACGAGACAAGACACAGTACGCGATATGTGCTCTGCCAGGCTCCACCAATGTCCCTTGGACCGGCAATGCCGATTCATGGCTTGCCAAAGCACAGCAAAGCGGTGCGCTTGACCATGCTCAGAACCAGAAGTACATCGTCTGTCGATTCGGCAACGACAGTCAGCTCGCCGCAAAGGCTATACTGGAGCGACCTGAACAGACAAGCGACGTGAAAGACGTTACAAACGGTTTCCAAGCTTGGCGAGAGGAAGTTGATAGTTCGTGGCCTGACTACTGAGTAAAAGCTCAAGCCGATGCTTCAGCTTCAGCCTGCCTCGAAGCAACACTGCCGCCTCTCCAACCGTGCTTTGGATCTTCTCGCTCGTGCTGCTTGCTTTGGCTTGCCTTCCCAGGCTCTCCCCAACCACCGCCACCTGGCGTCATGACTATAATGCGTTCTCCAGGCTTCATGGACGCTGTGTTCTTCGCACCCAGATTGATATACCGCTCCTCTTTGTCAGCATCGCCGTTGTTCTGACTATCGGTATCACTGCCTTCTACCTTTGGCACCTTTCGTACCCAGTAATTGAGACCACACTCGGCGTCTTCACCACCAGCAAGCCCATATGGATGATACACACGACGCTCGCTCAATATACTCACTTGAACTGGAATGCGGAACTCAATGTCTCTAACAACTCCATCGCCTCCCTTGTGCTGACCAGCACCGTGACTTCCAGCACGCAGGCTGAACTCCCGAAGTATGACCGGATACCGACGCTCGAAGACTTCCGAGTCCGTAATCCTGGTATTGGTCATATGTGTGTGGACACCATTCGTACCATCCCAGTCCAGTCCGGCGCCAGATCCACCAGCAATCGTTTCATAGTAGCCGAAGCCTTTGACTTCGTCCTCACCTTGCACATTGCCACCGAAACCGAATGTCAAGTTGTTGGTGTCACCCTGACTGGCTGCACAGGCCTGGAAAGCTTTGAGGATCACGTCTGTCACCCGTTGTGAGGTCAGCACGTTCCCGCCAACTACTGCTGCGGTGCCAGAAGGCGACAAGAAGCACTTCTTCGGTATGTTGACTTTGATGGGTTTCAGGCACCCCTGGTTGAGTGGAATGTCCTCCTTGATAAGACATCGTAAGCAATAGATGATTGCACTGTATGTCACAGCCTCAGGAGCATTCGTGTTGCCGTACACCTCAGGACCTGTTCCGTTGAAGTCGAACACCGCTTCTCCCTTCTCTCCATCGATGGTGATCTTGAGCTTTATGGGACTTCCGTCGTCCATGAAGTCAACCGCTGACAGGTCCTGACCCTCAAACCGCTTGGAGACATCTTTCAGCAGGTTCCTCACGCTGAGCTCGGCGTTGTCCTGGATGTTGTGCATGTAGAACTGCACGACTTCTTCACCATAGTCTTCGATGAGGGTGCTGATAAGATTGATACCTTTCTGGTTTGCTGCGATCTGGGCCTTTAGGTCGTTGAGGTTATCTGCTAGACACCTTGTGCCACTGCATCCAGGGTATTTGGCAGGCTCGTTGAGTAAGAGGTCTATGATACGTTCCTCGTTGAAGTGGCCTTCAGATACCAGCTTTTCGGATTTGATGTGCGCACCTTCCTGAAACAGCTCTCTCGAATGCGGTGGCATAGATCCTGGCAAGATACCTCCAATGTCGGCGTGGTGTGCTCGTGAGGCGACATAGAAGACTATGCTGTCGCCGCTGAAAGCAGGTGTAATGACGGTGATGTCAGGTAGATGGGTGCCGCCGAACATTGGATGGTTCGAAACCAGCACGTCGCCCTTCTTCAGCTTGCCTCTCCAGATTTCTGCTTGCTTTTTCACGCAGGTCGACATACTGCCGAGATGAACTGGTAGATGTGGTGCATTAGCGACGAGACCGCCGTTGGCATCGAAGAGGGCACAAGAGTAGTCGAGTCTCTCCTTCACATTCGTGCTCACGCTCGTCTTCTGCAAGGCTCGTCCCATCTGTTCTGCAATGGCCATGAATCTATGCGCGAAGATAGAGAGCATAATCGGATCAACTTCTTCGGTGTTGACTTTCTTGTCCATGGCGCCGCTGTCGCCAATATTGATCACGATGTGTGTGTTGATAAGCAACGCGGTTGCTTCTGGCGTTACTACGATCGTTTGCGTGCCGTCGGCTATGATGGCAGGACCTTTGATTCGGTCGCCAACGGCCAGGTCTTCGAGCTTGTAGATGGCGGTGTCTTGTCTGCCACCCTCAAAGTAGACGCTTCGCTTATCATATTGCTTCTCATCCTTCCCAAGATCTTTAGGCTTTATCTCCTTCAGCTGCTGATCTACAGTCTTCTCGAGACCTTCAAAGGTCTTGCCAATGCCTCGTGATCGCACATCGTCGACGATGATGTCTCGATCCGGCAATGTAAAACCAAACTCCTGCTCGTGCTGCCTAATAAATGCCTTACCATACGCCATCTCGTCTCCATCGTAAAGACTGCTCGCTTCGTCTTCGGTCGGCTTTACGATCATGAGGGCCGACTCGGTACCACGATATCGCATATTCAGATATTCTTCGAAGTGTATGTTACCTTCTTCGAAACCTTGGTCCTTTAGTGTAGCTGTCGACTTCCGCTTGAGCTCGTCCATCTTGTCTTTCAGAAAACTCCGAACATCATCTTTCTCAGACCAGACCTTCGATTCAGGTTCCTGCCGTTCGTCTACGACATCGGCAAGCGCCATGCCATAAGCTGAAAGGACCGATGAGTAGCGATGCACCAGAATCTGCGATATACCAAGAGCTTCGGCAATAGCAACAGCATGTTGACCTCCTGCGCCGCCGAAAGTTGCCAGTCGATGTTTGCTCGTATCGTGTCCTCGGGCTTCTGTGAGCGATCGAATAGGTCTTGTCATGGTCTCGTTGGCAATCTTGATGAAGCCGTAAGCGACTTCGTCCATACTCATCTCCTTCTCCTTGCTAGACCCAGCAATCTCGTTGTTGATCTCTTTGGTGAGCTCCTTGAACAACGTCTCGCTCGCTTCCTCATCAATGCCCTCGTCTTCGGCTTTGCCGAATATCTTAGGAAAGAAATCTGGCAGAAGTCTGCCGAGATATGTGTTCGCGTCTGTGATGGTGAGTGGCCCTCCCTTACGGTAGCAAGCAGGTCCTGGATGAGCGCCCGCGCTCTCTGGGCCCACTACAAACAAGCCATTTCGCCAGAACAGCCTGGAGCCGCCACCCGCAGCCACAGTGTTGATATCGAGCTGCGGACTTTGAATCGTTACGCCTGCGGTAGTCGTTTCGAACACATGGTCGTATCTTCCGTTCCCGTACCGACTGACATCAGTGCTGGTCCCGCCCATGTCGAACCCAATGACAGGAGTCTTCGTCTCTGGGTCGTAGCTTGTCAGTGCGTACCCAACAACACCACCAGCCGGTCCTGATAAGATGGCTCGTAGGCCCGAGAAAATGTCCACGTCCACAAGTCCGCCATCAGACTGCATGAACTCACACCTAGCACCCTTCGCACCCTGCTCCTTTTTTACACTCTCAGACCCGAGGCCACCTTCGAAGCCAGCCTGGAAGCCGTCGATGTACTTCCGTATCGCCGGTGTCAGATATGCATCGGCGCATGCAGATGTTGCGCGAGGCACGATCTTGATCATCGGCATAAGTTCATGGGATAGGGAAACATGTGTGAATCCTATCTCCCCCGCGATCTTGCCGACGAGAGCTTCGTGGTTAGGGTATGTATACCCATGCATCAAGCACACAGCTATACTCTTCAAGCCGGAATCGTACACTTCTTGAAGCTGGTTCTTGATGTGCTCTTCTTGTGGCCTCCGCAGTATTCTGACAGTCTCGCCACTAAGTCCCTTGACAAGCTCAGCATCAGTTCCAGCTTTCTCGATGGACGCGGCATCTGTGTTAGTTCGTTGCGGATCCTCTGCATAGTCTTCGAGCGTGACCCGCTCATCTATCTCCACCACTTTCTTATACAGCACTTCTGGTTTCCGGATCGCCAGATCAAAAATGTTCGGTCGACTTTGGTTGCCAATTTCTAGACAGTCTTTGAAACCTCTCGTCACAACCATGGCGATATCTTCACCCTTCCGTTCGAGCAGCGCATTGGTCGCCACTGTAGTGCCCATCCGGATGCTCTCGATCTTGCTCGTATCTAAAGGCTCGCCTCGTGGTATCTCCTTGCCCTCGAACTTTGACAAGAGCCTTCTGATGCCTTCTAGTGGAGCATCGTCGTAGTTCTCGGGATCCACGGACAGCAGCTTGATGAGAACATCGTCCTCCATCTTACCCGAGCCTGGATTGCCCACGCAGTCCGTGAACGTCCCGCCGCGGTCTATGGCGATACGCACACCGCGCTCGGCTTTCTGACCGGTCGAACCCATCGTGATGCCTACGGCTTCGCAGACAAGGCCAAGCAGGACGATATCGCGCAAGTCTTTTTGTGCTGGAACACAGCAGGAGTACGACCTCCGAAAGTTATTACACCAGCTGCAAACTTTCTCTCATTCCTGCCATACTTTTAAATTTCACTTCAAACTCAAGACTACCGGTCGCCAATATCAAGACCTCGAATATTTTATCAATCTTAGACAAGGTGACGTTGCGGGAAGCTCAGATCCACAGAGCGACTTCGGCCACCGTTGCCATCGAACAACGACCTGGTGTATTTCGAGCTGCCTGGCTGCTTGAGATTCACCGACTTAGCTGCTTAGGAAGACATATTCTACGGATTTGCTGGCATTCGTTGTTTGACGGCTCGTTGAATAAGGTAGTAGTCCTTTCCCATCGCGAGATCTAGCGCACCGACATTCCCTGAGTGAACATGGAATGACCCGCAGTCGCCAAGCCAGCGCTGCATATGCATACTACCTACACATCTTATTGTAGAGCTGAAGCACCCACCGCCAGAACAGTGTTCCTCGACACGGGACGTGACTGTCTCCATCTAGACTCCATCTAGAACAGCAGACGGCAGCTAGTAGCGCGCACCTCCCGAAATCTCGTGCCTCTGGCGAACAGATTAGTCGTAAAAGACACCGGAGTGCAAACGCCTCACTATTGCCGGAGCGTCATCGGCAACACCGCCCGAACAATCTTGACAGTGTTGAAAAATCAAAGGCACGTTCCGCTGATGTACAACACCGTCGTTTGAGAGCGAAGGAGATCGTAGACCAGGATGTATCGGCAGCTGCGATGGTCGAGCATCGCGATAGACGACACGCGAATTGTGTTGCTTTCTGCAAGCTCGACCTGTCACATCACGACACCGTGATATATCACTCAGCCTCACGCGGCTCCCGAGTACATGTACATGTACATGCAGATGTAGTCTCTTGAGCCCACCTCGCTTGGCCACCTTGGTATCTGAATTGATATATCAGCATCGATTGAAATAGGAAGGTCCCGGTATACATACTTCGATACCGTTTTAGTCAGCGCAGCGAGGAGCTGCGGCCTACAGTACGTGCTTTTCCTTACCCAAAGAAGCAAGATCGCAGGCACTTGACGAACCTCCGAAGGGAGGGGAGTCCGGACGGGAGCTTGGTTGATCATATCCAGTGAGCCGCGCTGCGCTAAAAACCGCCTTCGGTGGGTCGTGCGCGCTACCAAACCCCGGTGTTGGCCAAGACGTTGGTGTGGTCCGGGCGTGAGTCGAGGTGTCGTCGTACAGGTTATGTAAACTCAAGAAATGTGCTCGCCTGAGACACTCGGAGCTATGCGGTCAGTAGCTAGAAGCGACGAGGACTTGAACTTTCCCAGCTGGAACGTGTCCAAATCTCCCTCATCCTCATCCTTCGACACAAGCATACGTGCCGAAACTCTACAATACAGTGCCAGATGCCCCTGCAGAACCTCGTACGGTAGTGACACCTCATATGGTAGGCGGCAGCATTAAAGAAGCGGATATATGGCAAGGGCTTTTCTGGAGTAGAGCAAGAGCTAGCAAGATGACTCTCCCTTCGGAGGGGGACTTCACGACCTTCGGCGATGCCAATGGCTACGGACTCTGGGAAGCGGAAGTCGATACATCAAGGTCCCCATCTCCCGGCATACCAGCGAAGCGAATGCGAACAACACTCGACGACTACCGTAGCGATTTTCTCCAACAGGCGTCGTGGAAGGACAACGACTACCTCATGAGGATGCAAAGGACTCCTGAGTCTCTCGGGTATGAACCTGCCGGCTCCTTCAAGACGCTCTTCTCATTGAGGGACAGTGCATATACACCCACAAGTGCCAATAAGAAGAAGATGCAAACAGGATGCATACCGTGCTTGTAGGTGGCAGTGCTTCGCGAACTTTCGCAGAGACGGGCTGACTTCGAGTAGAATAAAAGGCGTGCCTTGCGATCCAAGGAACCCGGATTGCAAGCAAGCAATGTCGGATGACTGGAACCTGAACTACGAAGAAGAAAGTGGAGTGTCGTACGATGGAGCCATAGCAACACCGAACTCGATGAGCCTCACTGTGTATCGGCCAGACATCAAATGGCGTCGAAGTTGGCGCGAACGACACAGTCTCAACTTTTTTGTCAACTTCAGTGCGCCACAAATGGCCGGGTTCTTCGATTCGTCCTTCTGGCAGCGGATGGTTATACAGACTTCATACCACGAGCCTGCAATATTACACGCCATTACTGCAATTGGAGCACTTCACGAATGTATCATGCAACGCGCGTTCGCAGATGAGACCAGGAAGGCCCGTGCGATTGAATTTGCGCTCAATCAGTGCAACAAGGCCATCTCCTGCTTGACAGCCAGCGAGACGTCGGCTACTGGCATCGACTACACAAGACGAAGTCAGAAGACGCCAAATTCGAGACTAGCGCTCACGACTTGCGTACTGTTTACCTGCTTCGAGGCGATGCAAGGCCGGTGTGATAGTGCAGTCAATCATGCATTGCAGGGGCGACGATTACTGGAAGCGACAGGTCGGCATAATGTCTCGAGCATGTCACCTTCCGAGGAAGACGATCTGGAACAGATGCGACCGATCGTCGAGCGGTTGGAAGTCCAGGCTACAGCCCTACTTGACAAAGGACGTCGGCCTGAAATCGACACTACAGATCAGACACCAATACTGCCACCGATCGACTATGTTTTCAGCTTAGATCACGCACACAACACCCTTCATACGGCTCTCAATAGTGTGATGCGCTTCATGCAAGGCTTCGCCCCAACAGCACCAAAAGAACAGATTGCAGTCACCATGGCCGAGAAGTTTCTACGATACGCGCCCTGGTTCTCTAAATGGGAGACCGCATTCACAACGTTCCTAGCGGACTGTCGAGAACAGATGATAAACATTGACCTCAAGCGGGCTATGGTGCTCAAAGCAAACCATCTCGTTGGTACGATGCTATCTACCGTGGATCAGTCGGCCGGACCCGTCGCGTACGATGCCTATGAAACTGAGTTCAGAGCGATCGTCGACCTGGCCCGAGAAGTGCTGGCATCTTTCTCCTGCCCACCACTGCCGACTCTCACTGGTGGCAGCTCGGGCACACCATACCTCTCATTCTCGCTATGGGTCACGGATCCGCTTTGGATGGCCATCTCGCGCTGTCGCAATCCCAGCATACGGCAAGCGGCTTTCACACTTCTGTCTCAGAACCCGCGACAAGAAGGTATTTGGCATGCAGGCCCGCAACTTTCGAGCAGCAAGTACATGCGCCGAGTGGAAGCTGGCCCCAGCGTACTGAAAGAAAAGGAGACGGTGAAGAGCGATCAGCCACCCGACGCGAACAAAAACAAACGCAAGTATCGACCCAGCAGCAAAGCTCCTGCCAAAGGAGACGGAAACTCAAGTTCTCCGAGCCCACCGAAGGATGTTAACAATAGGACGTCGTCGGCCAATGGCGCGAAAGTACGGGCAGAGTGGTATGCAGGCAAACAACCACATCTCAACGCTTGTGGCTGATAGTTAGTGCACCCAGGGTAGATCTCAAAACAGCAATCGATCGGTCAAGTGAGGGTATGACATCAGCAGAACTGCTTTTGGTGGATATATGTCACTAACCGGGCTACAGAGTACGAGCAGACTAAGGCCAGCAGCGTGAGCCGGACGTCTACAGTCGAAAAAGTTCCGCCGCGATACAACTCGTACTGTAACGGCAGTTGCAGCATACCCAGCAAAAAGCAACTAGAGCGTGCGGGCCTGGCTGTCAGCGAGGATGGGTGAGGGGCACGCAAGCGCTCGACGAAGAACGAACGTGTTAACATTCGAAGGCGGTGAGCGCTATGAATTCGATTGGTAAACCGGACGCCGATGTCCGATCCGCAGCACGCCTCAACGACAAGAATGTTTGCTCGAAGCACACCAGAGACGGGTTGCTGGTAGCACAATACCGGAACAACGGAGAGATGCGTCTCATTGATTCTACGACGTGGAAACAAGCTCGATACAGCATGGCAAAGCGCGCACGAAAGCAACGAAAGCAATCTACCAGCTGCCCGTGCAACCTCCAGCGCGTTCTCATCGGACTGAGTCCGGGACCAATACCTTTGGACTTCCCACCCTTCCTCTGCCAGTGCCAGCCGTACTTAGCTTCGGCTTGGCAGGCTCACCCTGTCACTGAACGCGTTCGACCCATGGCCTACCCATTTCCACTCCCATATCCCAACATCGCTTCCAGCAACCGAAGAGAGGTCGGCCGAGCGCTTCAACTGCAGCACCGTAACCGCGAGAGACAGCAGCAGCTACAGAGATGGCAACTCGGACCGCCACAAGGCAACGGCTTCCCCAACATGTTCCCGCCACCTATGCGCGGCGATCGCTGGCCAGACGACTATGGCCCCTACCGCGACGGCTTTCCAGACCCCCGCATGAACGATCGCTTCGAAGAACGACACGAGTACGGCCGTCCTCCTCCCCCTTTCGCCCTTAACATCAACTGCGACCGCGGGCCCTTATTCGACGACCGCGATCGCGCCCGTTTCGGCGGCGGTCACCATCACCACCACCCCTTCTTCCGCAGAGCAGCCGACAAGCTGCACAAGGCCCTCGATCGCTTCCACACCGCCTGCAACGCCATCGACCGCGACTTCGACACCGACACCTCTTCCATCCGTCGCTGGGCACCCGCCGGATCTCTCAACCACCTCTGGCGAGACCGAATCAACTGGAACGGCACTCCACGCAGCGACACTAGCAGCAGTACCCGCAGTCCTGCGTGGTGTTTCGATCAACAAGCCCACTCTTTGATGCGGGCGTGGGAAGAATTTGAAGCCTCCGGCCCCCCACCGTACGGAGTTCTCGAGATTACTGGCTCGTCGCTCACACCGCCGGAAGTCGACGTCGCGATGAGTAAATTGAGGGTGATGCTGCGAGGAATGGAGGAGCTGTTAGAGTTGGTCGCGATGGATAGGGCGAAGATTAGGGTGTTGGCGAATCAGATTCTGGATGCGACGAGGTGTTTGGAGGAGATTGGGGTGGTTTGGAGAGTGGATCGGGCGTTGGGTGGTGAGCGAGGGAGGGAGAGGGAGAGGGATAAAGATAGAGATAGAGACAGGGATAGGGATAGGGATAGGGAGAGTGACCGTGATCGTGATCGTGGACGAGGACATCATGGGGAGCATCGAGCCCGCGATGGAGATCGGTGAAGGTTATTCAGTCGAGGTTGAAAACCTGCCCCTTTGACAGGATCAATCTTCTGTAAGCTTCCACAACAATGGAGTACATCTCCCTCTCTTTCGGAAGAAATTACTACCGTAATTGAACGTACAGTAGTGCACTTCCCTTCGTGACCAACTAGCACCGCGATGTTCTGGAAGAGTGTTTTACCTCTGCATCGCTCCGTGCTTTGATTCATCCGCATCTGCAGGAAAAGCCTTCTCAAGAGCATAATGACTTCGAAAGTATGCAACCGCAGCGATGGTGTTCCATGTATTCGTCGTGTTCATCTCGTAAAGACCAACCCGAGAAGACACAGGTAGAGAGGCGACTCTCGCCCCTTCTCCGCCACCAATATTCATCAAAACACAACCTCACTCACTGTACTCGCACCATCCTCCTCCCACTCCTCGAGAACATCCTCAACCGCCAGCCCAACTCCACCAACGGCACTCCCATGCCAGATCACACACCCCGTCGATAGTGCACCCTCTCGAGCCTCCCCAACAAGCTTCCAGACCTCTCAAGCGCTCAGACAGCAGCTTTGTGATAGATTATTGAACAAACGCTAGCGCTAGATCCTTTCCAGCCAACCAGAAGAGTTCCAGATATGAGGCATCAAGGCTGCACACCCGATGTTTTCGTTAATTGACAATCGGGTGTGCGGGAGAACCTGAGCTAGCTCCCGCGTTTCGCGGGCCAATGAGCAGCTCGATATCAGGTAAGGCATCAAGGCTGCACCCCCGATTTCTCCTTAATTGACATTCGGGGGAGCGGGAGTACCCCCGCTAGTGCCCGAATCTGAGTACCCAATGATAGGCTGTTGCTTATTCATTCCATAGCTCATAGTTCGTGAACTTGCTCACATGGGCCAGAAAACCAGTTCCACAACACCGAAGCCAGTTTTACAGGATGCTTGAACGTCCGCTGGCGCACTCTATGCTGTGGCCACTAAGAGCCTTGAAGTAGAAGTTACGACGTAATTGAGGAGTACATGTAATTGAGCTGTACTGTAATTGAGCTGTATACAGTATTAGGTAGTAGGGATTGGGTATATCTTTCCATCTTATCTACCTCTGCACACATACCATACAACATAACAAAGCATCAAACGAGCTCGTCAGCTCCATTAGCCATGGGATATCATCACTCATATGCCTTTCGTGGACGCCTCGCAACACGCCGTAACACTATCCCCCTCATGCTCATAAGCACGTCGCGACACCTCAGACACCTTCCAGAAGCCCTCTCCCCCCAGTGTTCAAAACTTCACTATCGAGCAATCGTCGGCTTATTCCCCCGATTCACCGCCGGCGCCGGGCCCTCGACATCCGGATACGGCAGCTGGGCGCGCCCTAAACTCCCCAAATTCATATTCGTAAACGTCCTCGGTCCGTAGCCAGGCGGACTCTGCGGCGAAGCCGTCATCTGATCAGACGGGTACGGAGGTAGCCCCTGGCCCTGTATCGGCGTCTTAGGCGGCAGCGGCGGCGGAGACGGCCGCTGTTGCGCATCATAGCTGCCTCGCGGCGATGTATGCGGGTTCGAGGACAATGAGCTCCGCGGATCCTGCTGTTGCTGGTACTGATACGGTTGCGCATGCCGTTGCGGCGGCGTCGAGTCGGGCTGCTGCGGGACATGGTAATCATTCGACACCACCGCATACTTCTCATTCGCGATGCTAGGCCTGTGCTCGTACTGCTGCGCTCCTGGACGGAACCCTTGGGTTTGGTACCACATATCATCTCCCGGCAGCTCTACAGCACCAGGGTTGGAGCCCTGATGCGCAGAGTGCGCAAGCGGTAATGGCTGGTCGGAAGGGTTCTGCCAGCTGTAGCGGGGCATGCTGTTGGTGTCGCTGCTCGTGCGGTCGTGGCGGAGCTTCGCAAAATGGATCTTTGCCATTTTTGCAGCGGCGCCTTGGCTTATGGCGTCGACGTCTCGTCTCCCCAAGTACGTTCTTGTGTTCGTGTCGATTTCTGACAACCGGGCCCACTCGTTCATCCCGAACTCGCCGACGCCGACTTCGACGTTCATGCGGTAGTAGTTGTCTACGTTCACACCCCGACTGGCCAACCGTTCGGTGACCATATCTTGGTGCGTGTTCTCGCAGTCCTCAAGCTTTGCGATCAGTCGCCGTCGTGCATCGGCAAAGTCGCCTACACTGCCGCCGAGAAAACCTTCCCACCATTCGTGCGAACGGTTATTTGTGCCTGCTGGACGCTTGCCAGTGCCGATACTGACGAAGACGCCGACGTCGCGGCCGGGCCATTCGTTTTGAACGGCCTCGTCGAGGACGAGAGGGGCGGGGTTGTATTTTCCTGCGCCCTCGTCCAAATACCATGACTGGCCGACCTGGATTGGTTTGAAAGCCATGGCAGTCGCGGATGTCGCTCGGCCGGCTTGCCAGACTGTGCACTTGACATCCGGTGCTGGCTCTTTTCGCGAGTCGTAGGAGCGTAGTAGAGTCGTGACGTTCGTGCCCTTATACACGGCCGTGACTGCCGTCTTCGTTCGATTCTCCCTCTGATCGTAGAGCAGCGCGTTCGCATTCCCGAACGTCAGACTCCCAAACGACATCCTGCCCCCAATCGGACTCATGTTCCCAGAACTATACCGACTACTCTGACTTAAACTCCTACTTGGCGCACCACCACTACTGGGACTCGCGCTCGATATATCATTCGTCATCGGCACCGCAATCGCCAGAGTATCATTCCCCTCCCTCTCGCTCACCGTGTGCGCCCGCACACACTCTTTAATCGCATCCTCCAACCTACTCGCCTTGAACAGCGTACTCTTATACGGGATCCCCGCAAACGTCTTGTCCGTCTCAAAGACCCTCCTCGTCATGCTCACGTACAACTTCTTGCACGTATCGATATCTAGCCGTAACCTTCCCAGCATCAGCGCTATCAGCCCGCCAGTGCCTGTGCCGGCTATGAGGTCGAAGTGCTCGCATGGCCGCGGGATCTCGTTGCCTTTGGGCGCTTCGCCATGGATTTCGACGTAGGTTTTGTGCATGAGCCGCTCGAGGATGATGAGCATCGAGTACCCGCGGATGCCGCCGCCGTCGAGGGAGAGGATGCGCAGGGGCGGGCCTTTGGTCGTGTCTTTGCGCCGGAGGCGGGAGGCGTCGTCCATCGTGTTGGCTTGGGGCGGCGCTAGGCCGCAGTTCGTGGTGAAGGTCAGTGGTGATGCCGCTCTCAAGTACTAAAGGTCGTCAGGTGCTCGCTCGTGGTGGTGGAAAGTCGTTGGCAGTGTCGGTTACGCCGGGTGTTTCGCTCTGGTGAGGCTTCGCGGCGGCCACTTGGCAAGGCAAACTCGGGCCGGCGACGTGGCACGGGACGGTGAGTCAGAAGGGGTATGCGTGTGATTCCAAGCGTCTTCTTCAAGGTAATCTTGTAAGTTTATACCAGTCTTTAACTACGTCTTCAAACATCTGCATGAAACACTGGCCAGAGGTGGGGCAGCGACGATATAGGGCTGCGCCACACTGAAGATCATCAACAGTCACCTGATTCGGCGAAACAATCCTTGACCCGCTGAATCTGATGCGTTCGGACAACTCGAGCTCCGGTTCGCGAGCTACTACGTCTTTCCGCCACAATCACGATTCGATTCGATGCAAGACTCGAGAGGAATAGTCATGGCAGCATCGGCAAGCAACAAGTGGGAGAAAACCTCAGCGATGGTTCCACGACGTCAAAACCGATCTGGCGGGCCAACTTCATCCATCTCATACCCGTCTGCCTTACTTAGGCTATCTCGCACGATGGACAAGCCGACGCTGACACGAAGTCCGCCACCGCCACTGCTCCTTGCCAGATCACCCGCCCGCTAAGCACATTTGGCAGGAAGCTCTTAAGCAGTGGCCTCGGACAGCACCCGCCCCGCAGACACGCCCTGAGACGGGGTAGAGGTAGGTAGGTAAATACTAACATGACCGTTCCTCCCTTCATCCTTCACGGTAGGCATTCGCACTTCGCCCTTCGATCTTCTCATCTTCAAGTCATCGTCCTCTCCATCCAGTAAAAGAAACTCTCCTACTCCCCCAATCCGCAGCACCCCTCAAGATGGAGATCGAAAAGCTCTACATCTACCCCATCAAGTCCATGCGCGCCGTCGAAGTTCCCTCTGCCACCCTCACCAAATATGGCTTCCCTTACGACCGCACGTTCCTGGTACTCCACCCCACAGAAGAAGATGGCGTCCCAACCTTCAAGAACATCTCCATCGCCCCCAACAACGAAATCGTCCGTTTCTGGCAGGCCATCGACTTCTCCACCAACACCCTAACCGTCACCCACAAACCCGCCTCCGGTGGCGATGAGAAGTCAATCGACATCCCCCTGGAACCAGACACCTCCAACCTCAAAGTCATCGACGTCCTAATGCACAAATCCCCCACCCAAGCCTACCAAATGGACTCCAAATACAACACCTTCCTCTCCACCTGCCTCGGCTACGATGTCGTCCTCGCATACATCGGCGACTACAAGCGCGAAGTCCGGATGTCAGCGCTCGGCTATAAAGCCGGGACCTCCAATCCCAACACCAACAGCGGCAGCAGCTGGCTCTCCACCCTGACCTCCGCCGCCACATCCGCTTCCAACATGCTCACCGGTGGCTCCACCCCAGCCCCGTCATCTATAACGTTCTCGGATGTGGCGCCCTACCTAATCGTCTCCTCCAAATCCATGGACTCGGTGCGCTCCCGCCTGCCGGAAGGCGAACAAGACTACGACATCCTGAAATTCCGCCCCAACATCGTCGTCAAAGGCGCCTCCGCCGTCTGGGAAGAAGACTTCTGGGCCCAATTGACGATCTCAGATAAAGCGAAACTCGAATGCGAACACAACTGCAACCGCTGCCGCAGCATCAACATCGACTACGACACCGGCGCGCAAGGCACGAGCGAAGCCGGCTCAATGCTGAAGAAACTCGCGTCTGATCGACGGGTAGATGTGGGCGCGAAGTGGAGTCCGGTGTTCGGTAGGTATGGGTTTCTGGGCGCGGGAAGTGAG